>WNGO01004570.1_pt1 | contig 20486 bp, 16 predicted proteins | sample 5400511 | NCBI WGS metagenome assembly WNGO01 (sample SAMN13153380, study PRJNA577476) | soil metagenome | isolation source: 20 cm soil or saprolite under Garry oak tree replicate 2 | place: USA:California | collected 2016-06-15 | reverse complement strand
CGAGCCAAATGCCGCTCGCCCGACTCACTCACCAGCAGCGCCTCGACGGCCAACCCCGATCCCAGCGCCGCCTCCACCAGCCGCACTCCTTCTAGGCCGACAATTCCGTCGCCGCTTTCCTCTCCGCCCAGGCAAGCCCGGAATCGCTTCAACCATCGATTGTCACGGCTAGTAATCCGCGAAAGTTCTTCTCTTTTTTCTATTTTCCGTGCTTTTGCTTTCGCAAAGGAGACCATATCCATCAGCCTAGCAAACCGCTCCTTTCCGGTAAAGCAATGCCGCACCGACACTGAAGGAGGGCTATTGGTGGGCCAATCCTGTTGCTGGATGTCCCGGCAGTGGGGAAATGGATCGAGCATGGCCAGAAAACCGCGGCAGGGCATAACAGATGGAACTGGTCCACATGAAATTACCCCGACCTCTCCCACACTTCGCACTCTTGAACACCACTAACGACTATGGTAGTTTCACACCAACATTTTCTTGTCACTGGTTGCCGTGCGTTGTCGGAAGAATGGGTGCAGGCTCTACTTGTTTGCCTTAAATCCAGAAGGGGAGCCCGCCGAAAAGAGGTCCACCAATTTGTCTGCTGAGTTGTTGAAGGTTTCTCCAGAAACACCGGATCCCGCCGCCCTTCGTTACGCAGCCGCATTCATCCGGCGCGGCGAATTGGTCGCTGTCCCCACGGACACATTTTACGGAATCGCAGCGGACCCCTTCAATCTCGCCGCCGTCGGCCATATCTACCAGGTCAAGGGACGTCCGGAAACTCGCGCCTTGCCAATCCTGGTGAATTCAATGGCGCAAGCCGTTTCGCTCGCCCGCGACGTTCCTTACACCTTTCACAAGCTGGCCCAAAAATTCTGGCCGGGCCCGTTGACCCTTCTGGTTGACGCCTCAAACCATATTCCCCTCAAAGTCACCGCGCACTCTCCGGACAACCCGCATGTTCCACCGCGGTGGAACTGCTCGAACAACTGGGCGATCGTCTCCCCCTCATCCTCGACGCGGGAGAAACCAACGGCACCCTCGCATCCACAATCGTAAAACTTGAAGACGACGAGTGGACCGTCATGCGCGAAGGCGTGATCTCAAAAGAACAAATCCGCGCAGCCCTGGAAGAGGAAGGTGAAGAAGAATAACAACTCGCTGTCCTCAGAAATTTCAAATTCCTCAACGGTGTCTCGCCGACACTTCCCGGAATGCTCCACTACTGCCACCTGTCACCTAACACATGTTACCTGCCTCACCGCGCCTGAATGTTTCGCAAAAAATCGTAATCTCCGGAAGGTGAAAGCAGCACGTTGCTGATCCTCCTTCGGTGCACACAGATGCTATCCCGGAACCACAGGCTCACATAGGGTGAGTCCTCCGCGACGATCTTCTGCACTTCGCCAAATAGTTGCCGCTGCTTTCCCTGGTCGCTCTCCACGCGCGCCTGATCAAGCAGCGCGTCGAGTGCCGCATTGTGATAGTGGCCGCGATTGGCCCCGAGGGGTGGCATCCTTTTCGAGCTAAAAATATATTGAAAAATGTCGGGATCGTTGTTGGCTCCTATCCAGCGCAGCGTGTAGAGTTCAAAGCTCCCGCGCGTGACGTCTGAAAACAATGTCGCAAACTCAATGGGCCGCAGTTCTAGATCCACGCCGACCTTGCGCCATTGTTCTCGCAAAACAGCTCCCAACAGCCGTGCGGCGTCCTCGGTCGAAGTCTTGAGTGTCAGCTTCATGCGAATTCCGCCAGCGGCATCCCTCCGCGGAAATCCGGCTGCATCCAGCAATTGTTCCGCAAGTCGCGGATCATACCCGTAACGCGTGATGTCAGCCTCGTATGCCCAGCTCGTTGTTGGCAGCGGTCCGTCCGCCGGACGCGCCTGCCCTCGCAGCAGGTAGCGGATGATCTCTTCGCGGTCAGTTGCCAGCGCCAGCGCCTGCCGCACTTCGCGTTTGGCTAAGAGAGGATCATCCAGATTGAAAGCGATGTACTCGTAGTTTGTTCCGGGTTGCTCGGTCACCTCGATCGCCGGCTGTTCGCGAAGAATCGGAATCATGTCGGGCGATAGAGAACCCATTTCCAGGTCCGCTGTGCCTTTGCGCAACTCCAGCGCGCGCACAACGGCCTCGGGCACCACTCGAAATCGCACGCGGGAAATCTTCGGCGCGGCCCCGAAATATGCCTCATTCCGTTCGAGCACAACGTTGTCGTCCTGCTCCGCGCTGACAAACCGGAACGGGCCGCTCCCGATGAGTTGATTGGCGAAGTCCGCACCGGAGCCGGCAGGGACGATCCCAATGGCCGCCCGATTGAGGCTCCACAGGAATTGTCCGTACGGTTCCTTCAAATGAAATATGACTGTCAGCGGATTCGGTGTCTCGATCGACTCTATGAGGGTGAAAGCCCCGCGTTTAGGCGATGTCACGGTCCCGTTCGATATCGAGTCAAACGTGTATTTCACGTCCGTTGAAGTAAGCGCTCGCCCGTCGTGAAACTTCACGCCGCTGCGCAGGTGAAACACATACGTCCGCGGATCGGGCATCTCCCATTTCTCGGCCAGATCCCCGTGCAAGTTCCGCTGGGCGTCTAGTTCGACCAGGCCGCTGAAGATCAGGCTGTCAATTTTTTCTGACTTGTCGTCGGTGCCAATCCTTGGGTCAAGATTGACAGGCATCGATTCGATCAGAAAATTAACAACCCCAGGTTCAGTAGAAACGGAGCGCGTGCAGGAAGAAAGTGCAAGGGCAAACAGAAGGGAAGCAAAGGAAATTGAGGAAGCAAAGGAAGTAAAGGAAAAAACATTCCGTACCACATCGCTCCGTGGACGTAGTTCCGGTCCTCCATTTCCTTCACTTCCTCTACTTCCTGAACCTCCTTTGCTTCCTCTCTCACCCTGCATAACACACCTTGCCCAACACAACCGCCTTTCTCGCTCCCGTCGCTCGGGGCACATTCGCAGTCCTGCCGTGCAGCGTCTCCCAACCGAGCACGGCAAACGCAAACGCTTCCTTCGCGTCACCGGGTACGCCAAACTCGTCTGACAATCGGAGACGAATCCCCGGCAACGCACCTTCGATCTGCGCCATCAGCAACGGATTGTGCGCCCCGCCGCCCGAAACAATCAGTTCCGAAACGCCAGCCCGCCGCGGGACAAATCGGTGAATCGCATCCACAATCGAAAGCACCGTTAGAATCGTAGCAGTCCGAATCACGTCCCGTGCCCGTGCCCCTCTTGTTTCCGGATGCGCCAGCGCCGCTCGCACGTATTTCTCACCATATTGTTCGCGCCCCGCCGTCTTTGGAGGCGCCTTTAGAAAATATTTGTCGCGTAGCAACACATCAAGCAGCCCCGGCAATACCTTGCCGCGCCCCGCCATCTCCGCATTCCGATCAAACGCCTTCCGTGCGCGCGTAAAATGCCGCACCAGCGCGTCAATCACCATGTTCCCCGGCCCAATATCGAAAGCGAACACATCACCGATATTCGCAGCCGGAGGAATCACTGTCACATTCGCAATCCCGCCGATATTGAGCGCCGCGCGCCCAACGCGCGCATCGCGATATAGCAAATAATCGACAAACGGCACCAGCGGCGCACCCTGGCCGCCTGCAGCCATATCCGCAGGCCGAAAATCCCCCACGGTAGTAATCCCCGTGCGCCCCGCGATCACCGAAGGCTCGCCAATCTGCAGCGTCGAAGCCACAGCCCGCCCGCAAAACGAAGTGGGCGCACCCTGATGAAACACCGTCTGCCCATGCGAGCCGATCAAAGCGATCTGCGACGGCCGCACCCGAAATTTCCGGCAAGCCGCCAGCGCCGCATCCGCAAAAACCTCACCCAGCAAAAAATTGAGCTGGCTGATCTCACTCGTAGTCGTCGCCCGCCCTTCCCCCAGCCGCAAGATGGCCTCGCGAATTCGAGCAGGGAAGGGAATCGCCGCAAAATTCTCGAGCCGCGCTTTTCGCCCAGAGACGCGAACCAACGCTACATCAATCCCGTCCCCGGACGTCCCCGACATTATTCCCAACGCGAGTGAGCTTTCCGAGCGCCGTGTTTTGGACAGTGAGCCTTCGGAGGGCCGGGCCTCAGCCCGGCCGAACAGAAGCTCACTTAAAGGCGACTTTAGCCGCTGAAGCCGATTCAGCCCGGTATTCCGTCGCGCCATTGCCGGACGTTTCATAAAATCTGCTTCTTCAGTTCCGCCAGCAGATTAAGCGCCTCAATCGGTTTCAAATTATCAAGATCAGCGTCGCGCAGCGCATGCAGCACTCCGCGGTCAAGCGGCGTGAACAACGCTTGCTGCTCCGGCGGAGTCTCGCCATCACTGGACACTCCCGGAGTGAGCTTCTCGCTCAACTGATGCTCCGCCTGCTCGTGTCGTGACAGCACTTCGCGAGCCCGCGCAACCACCGCCGGCGGCAATCCAGCCATTCGCGCCACTTCAATTCCGTAACTTTTGTCCGCACTGCCGGTTTCCACGCGTTTCAGGAACACAATTCCCGTCGCGGTCTCCCGCGCCGAAACATGCACGTTCTTCACGCCCGGCAGCAGGTCCGCAAGTTCCGTCAATTCGAGATAGTGCGTGGCAAACAGCGTCCGCGATTTCGTTTCACTCGAGAGATGTTCCACCACGGCCCACGCGATTGAGAGCCCGTCGAAAGTCGCCGTCCCCCGGCCCACTTCATCCAGCAGCACCAGGCTTGACGCAGTCGCTGTATTCAAAATCGCCGCGACTTCCGTCATTTCCACCAGAAATGTCGACCGCCCTCGCGCCAAATTATCCGCCGCGCCAATGCGCGTAAAAATTCGATCGGTGAGCGGCAGCCGCGCCTGGCTTGCCGGCACGAATGATCCCATCTGCGCCATCAACACGATCAGCGCCGCCTGCCGCAGATACGTGGACTTCCCGCCCATGTTCGGCCCGGTGATCAGCAGGATTTGCTGCGTCGTATCGTCCAGGTAGAGGTCGTTGGGGACAAACCGCTCGCCCTTTTGCTGCAGCAGTTGTTCGATCACGGGATGCCGTCCCGCGACGATCATAATCTGCCCATCGTCTCCAAACTCGGGTCGCACATAGTTGCGTGACGCGGCCAGGCGCGCGAAATTCCCCAACACGTCGAGTTGCGCCACCGCGGACGCCGTCCGTCGAAGCCGCGCCGCTTGCTCCGCGATCCATAAACGCATTTCCGCGAACAACTGCCGTTCGATCTGCGCAATTCGTTCGTCGGCATCCAGCACGTTCCGTTCGTACTCTTTCAATTCCGTGGTTGTAAAGCGCTCCGCGTTCACCAGCGTCTGCTTGCGCTCCCAATCTTTGGGCGCCAGGTGCAGGTTGGCCTTCGAAATTTCGATGTAGTACCCGAAGATTTGATTGTATCGAATCTTCAGCGAAGCAATCCCCGTGCGTTTCCGCTCGCGCTCCTCCATCGCGGCAATGATCTGCTTGCTGTGTTGCGATAGGTCGCGGAGATGGTCCAATTCCGCGTTGTACCCGCGCCGGATCACTCCTGGGTCCGACGCCAGCGCCGGAGGATCGTCCGCCAGCGCCGATTCAATTCGTTCGCGCACATCGGAAAGCTCGTCGATTTGCCCGTGAAGCGCCGCCAGCCTCCCGGAAGCGCAATTGCCCAAATATTTTCGCAACAAGGGAATGCGCGTCAGCGATTGCCGCAGGCCCAGCAGATCGCGCGGCGACGCCACGCCCAGCGTCACGCGCCCCGACAGCCGTTCCAAATCATGCACGCCTGAAAGGCCGTGCCGGATTTCTTCGCGCAACACGGTGTGCGCCTTTAGTTCCGCCACCGCATCGAGTCGCGCCGTGATTTCTTCGCGATTCACTTGCGGCCGCAAAATCCATTGACGCAAGAGCCGCGCTCCCATTCCCGTCGAGGTTTCATCGAGCGCCGCAAGCAGCGTTGGCGCGCCGCCCTTGCCCGCATCCTCGGCAAAAATGGGCGCCACCAATTCCAGGTTCCGCACCGTCACCGTATCGAACACGAGCGCATCCGCCTGCTCGTAATACCGCACTCTGTCCAGGTGTCCGAGCGCGGACTCCAGAGGATCGCCGTTCTCGGGACCCATCCCCGATGTTTCGCGCAGGTAATGCACCATCGCGCCCGCCGCCGACATCGCCTGTGCGTGCCCTGCGAGACCGAATCCATCCAGGCTCGCGACGCCAAACTGTTCGTGCAGCATTCGCTCGGCGTAGTCGGCGCGAAACGCCCATTCCTCAATTCTCGTTTCGACCGCGTCGCGAAATTCGGCCCGTCCCCCAGGGCTTTGTCCCCCGCCGTCGCCATCGCCCAGTGACCCCGCGAACAATCCCGCCTGGCGAGGAAGAAGTATTTCACGCGGCTTGAGACGATGCAGTTCATCCCGCAATTTCTCATCGGCATCGGCGCCGGAAAATTCCGTGACTGAAAATTCTCCAGTCGTGATGTCCGCGTACGCAAGGCCCACGGGATTTCCCGATGGCGCACGCGCCAGCGCCGCAAGATAATTATTCTCCTTCGGCTCGAGAACGTTCAGGCTCGTCGCCGTCCCCGGAGTGATCACGCGCACCACTTCGCGCCGCACGAGTTTTTTTCCCGGCCCCGGCTGCTCCATCTGATCGCAGACCGCGATCTTGTAACCGGCGCGCAGCAGCCGCGCGATATAGCCCTCGGCCGCGTGATAGGGAACACCGCACATGGGCACGGGCTCGCCCCGCTCGCGGTTTCGCGATGTCAGTGTGATTTGCAATTCGCGCGATGCGGCGATCGCATCCTCGTAGAACAGTTCGTAAAAATCCCCCAGCCGGAACAGCACCAGCACGTGCGGGTACCGCGTCTTGATCGAGTGATACTGCCGCATCAGCGGCGTGGATGGTTCAGTCATGTATTCATGAAGCGCCGGAGATAGGGACGCCGGCCGGCTACAGAAAGTTTATACCTTGCCGGCTTCGTCCCTGTCGAGACATGAGGTGGACGCCATTAGGAATTGTCCCGGCCAGCTAGATCTCGGAGTGGGATGAAATCTTGGGTGCCGCATCCTTCACGGTTCTAGTGAAGTGTGCGGGTTTTCCTTCGCTGGAACATTCAATGTGGCTCCGCCATCTGCCGCATCAACTCCCACAACCCCGCAACATGTTTGCGTTCGGTGGGCGCCGCCCCAATCGACACACGCACCATCCACCGCCCGTCAAGCACCGCCGGCGTCAAGTACGCTTCACCAGAACGGTTCACACGCTCCACCCAGTCGAGCGTATGCCGGTCAAGCGCATCGCCCGCAAACCCCGGCGGCTCGTGCCGCACGCAAATGGTTTGCAAGGGCACCGGCGCCAAGACTCGCCAGTGGGGAGCCGCACCTACTTTTTCCGCAAACCATTTCGCATTTTCAAGATCTCTGCGAAGCCGCGCCTGCAAGCCGGCAACCCCTTGTTCGCGTATCAACAGCCACAATTTCAACGCGCGAAACCGCCGCCCGAGCGGCAATCCCCAATCCCGCAGATTCTTCACACGCCCATCCGCGGCCGATTGCAAGTAGCTCGGGCTCGTCGACATCACCCGCACCAGATGTTCCGCGTCGCGGACGTAATAGAGCGAGCAATCAAACGCCGCCCCCAGCCACTTATGAGCGTTGACAACCAGGGAGTCGGCCCCCGCAACCCCATCCCACATCCACCGGCATTCCGGCAGGATCATCGCCGCCCCCGCCATTGCCGCGTCAACGTGAACCCAGATTCCGTGCGCCCGGGCAATTTCGACGATCGCGCCAACCGGATCGAGCGCAGTAGTCGTTGTCGTTCCCGTTGTCGCCACGATCGCCGCTGGAATCGCTCCTGAGCTAATATCGCGCTCCACAGTGTCGCGAAGCGCGTCAGCACTCATCGCATAGTTGCGATCATGCGCCACCACATGCAGATTGCTACGCCCGAATCCCGCCAGCAGTGCCGCCTTCTCCACCGAGCTATGGCTGTGGGCCGTGACGTACACGACGAGGGGATGTCCCTCCCCCTGCAATCCGCCGCGGTCCAAGCCAAAATTGGAAACCTTCTCTCGCGCGCAGAGCAGCGCCACCAGCGTGCTCGTTGAAGCAGTATCCTGGATCACGCCGCTCCATTCGGCAGACAGCCCCATCATTCGCCGCATCCAGCCTGTCACGACCTCTTCTAACTCGGTAAGCGCGGGACTCGACTGCCACGACAGTCCCAGCACGCCCAGCCCCGTGCTCAAATAATCCCCAAGTACGCTCGCAAGCAACGCATTGGCAGGGAAGTACCCGAAGAATCGCGGATCTTGCCAGTGTGACAACCCCGGCAGGATGATTTCGTCAAGATCCCGGAAGATTTTGTCGAACGGCTCCGGACTTTCTGGCGGACCGCTCGGCAGACGAGTCTTCACCTCACCCGGCCCCGTACGCGCCATCACCGGCAATTCCGAAATCTGGCTCCTATAGTCGGCGATCCAATCGACCACCCGGTATCCAAATTTGCGAAATTCTTCAGGAGTCATGGATTTTCAGGCACTTCAACGTACCGGGCGCGAACTCCGCTCGGAGCCCGCTGGAACTTAAACATTCTCTGCCTCTACCAAACGCCAGGTTTATACCGCGTCGCCCGCATACTTGTCGAGCCGCGTGCCAGTCAGGCCAAAGACGAGAGGGCGCAGCTCATTGCTCCCCCCGTCCCGCAAGGGACGAAACAACGTAGCCCCCTGCGGGAGCGGTGGGACCGTGTTCGCGTGGAGCACCAAGCCCTCTGGGGGCGGCAGATGCCTTGCCCAGTTTGAAATATTCGATTTATTGGGAGACGACTCCTACATTGCACGCCGAAAATAGATAGCATCATTTCCGGAGTGGCATGTCCCGCAGGCCCTTGTAATCTCAAATTTCAGATTTCAAATGCAGTTTCGGGGTGTTCGCGGACATTTTCGGCGCAACACCCGGCATAATGGCTGCGGGTTCCGCTTGCCTGTTCTGACGAAGAAAGTAAGGATAACGTCACGGAAAATGGGCACACGCAAAGCCAATCTAGAGATTGAAATCAAGCTCCGTGTGACGGACGTCCGCGCGCTGCGCAGACGTCTGATGCAACTCAGAGCGCGAGTAGTCACTCCGCGCACCTATGAATCCAACACGCTCTATGACACGCCCAAAAAGGATCTAGCCCGCCGCGGCCAGCTCATTCGTATCCGCACCGAGCAGCCAAGTTCGACTTCCGCCCGAAAGAACTGCACGTTGCCGCCCAAAGCGTTACTCACCTACAAGGGTCCGCCGCCCAAATCTGGGATGACCATACGGCAGGCAAATGACGAACTGCGAAGCAAGAGCCGTTACAAGGTCAGAGAGGAAATCGAAATCGCCGTATCCGACGGCGAACAAATGGGCCGCATCCTGGGTGCGTTGGGGCTGTGTCCCTTGTTCCGTTATGAAAAATTCAGGACCACCTACGCCATTTCAACGGGTGCGAACTCTCGATCGAGGCCGCTGGAAAAGAGTGTTCGGCGCCTGAAAATAGAAGTCGATGTGACACCGATCGGCACATTTCTCGAACTTGAAGGAACCCCGTCGTCCATTGACCGCGTCGCCCATCTTCTCGGATACAGCCACTCGGACTACATAACGCAAACCTACGGCGCTCTCTATATCGCGCACAGCCGCCTTCACGGTTACAAACCCACGAATATGCTCTTCCCGCCAACAAATAAATTGCATGTCGCATGAAATTGGACATGAACGAATCAAAAGAGCGAGAGCCCTTTCCGAGTAGTAGGTGCGTAGTGGCGTTGCGTTCCCTGTTGGCACTACCGAAGACAGTGAGAACATCACCACGCCGCGTCGGGTGCGGGCTCCACACAGAGGCTGCCAGAATTTGGAATGGCTGCCGCGCCCGCCTCGGGTAGAACGCGAATCTTGCGACCACCCGCGGCAGGGCCAACCCTGGTCGCGGGTTTGTTGTATGAACCCTCACCATTGGCAATCAATGATTGAACGGGCGAATAGGCCCTCCAAGAGCCCGTGTGACAACGTGCGCACCTGCTAGGGCCCAGCTCCACACGTTACGGAAATGCTCGAAAGGTTTGTGGGTGGTGCCTTTTCATCCCGACGAAGGAGGGACAGGCACAACATAAATGCTGACAAACCATTAAGGCCGCCCCGGGAAAGGAGGACAAATGCTGCACTCCACGGAACTCTTAGGCGGAGAGGCTTACGATAAGGACGGCCATTTCGTCGGGCACGTCACCGAACTCTTCATCGAACCAGCCGACCAGCCAAACCGCATCGCTCGCATTTTGCTTGGACGCGGGAAGTATCTGCCGCTCGTCGCCCGCTATGACCATCTTGCATTTGTCGCACCCGGCGTCCTAAAGCTGAACGTCGAAGAAAAGGAGTTGGAGCACTACCAACCGAATGAGGGCTGGCTGGCCGTCCGCAAAGACCTGCTCGACCAGCAAATCATCGACACCAGCGGCCGAAAAGTCGTTCGTGTAAATGACATTGACATTTCCGAGCAGCAAACCAACGGAACCGTCGAATTGCGCGTCACACATGTGGACGTGGGCCTCACGGGCGCGGCCCGCCGCCTGCTCCAGGGAGTCGCCTCTCCGGGCCTCATCCGGGGAATTGCCACTAAGCTTCCCACCCGCGTGATCCCTTGGGAATTCGTCAACTTGATTGAATCCGACCCGCTTCGCCGTGTGAAACTGCGCATCACGCACCAGAAACTCGAAAATATGCATCCCGCCGATTTGGCCGACATCATGGAAGATTTGTCGCCGGACGAGCGGCAATCGATCATCGCCTCTCTCGATGAGGAAACCGCTGCGGAAGCCCTCGCCGAACTCGACAAGCGTCTGACCTCTCAGATCGTCGAGACTCTCGATCCGGAGAAAGCCGCGGACATTCTGGAAGAAATGGATCCCGACCAGGCCGCCGACGTACTTGCAGGGTTGCCTCCAGAAGCCTCGCGCGACGTCCTCCGCGAAATGCCCGGCGAAGAAGCCCGCGAGGTTCGCGAACTCCTCAAATTTGAGCAAAACTCCGCTGGCGGAATGATGAATACCGATTTCATTTACGTTGGTGAGAAGGCGACGTGCCAGGAGGTAATCGCCTGGATCCAGGAAAAGGACGTCGATCTCGAACAACTCGATACCGTGTTCTTGATCGATATGAGTGCCAGGCTGACTGGCGCAGTCGCCGTCGGGCGCCTCCTGCTCGCCCCGAAAAATGAACCGATGGAAGCGTTGAAATCGGAGCCATGGCTCGCCGTGTTGCCAAACGCGCAGGACAAGGAAGTATTTGAGCTGTTCGACAAATACAACCTGCACAGCCTGGCCGTGGTAGACAAAAACGGCCGCCCGATCGGCGCCATCGCGGTCGATGACGTGGTGACGCGCTTGCGCAACCGCTGATCCGCGCGGCAGCAGCGATATGCCCAATCAGTTGCCTTCGGGCTTCGTGCCTTTCGATCGGTCTTGCAATTCGCGTTTTGGATAGGTCTTAGCGAGTCGCGGTTTCACTTCGCTCGCTATGGTGCGCACCTTGGAAGAGTTCTTTGTGGGCGCGACTTCAGCCGCGCCGTAAGTGAAGGGTGCGGGCTCAACCATTACCCTGAACGACCCGATCAGGTCGGGGCATGGTGCCCGCAATAAGCTGGTCAGCGTTACAGGAAGGCTCAAAACGTGGCAGTACTCGGCGAACCCGAAGAAGCAAAACAGGAAACGGAGAACTCCGCCCCCGTAACGCGGTGGAAGATCATTCCCGGCTGGATAGAGCCCTGGCGTGAGCGTCTCGCCGAGTGGGGAAAGACGACACGTTTCTGGCGCCGCCGCGCACTTCTGTTCCTCGCAGTCGTCGGACCGGGGGTAATCACCTCGAACGTGGACAATGATGCCGGCGGAATTTCCGTTTACTCGCAGGCCGGCGCGATGTACGGCTACGCTCTGCTCTGGTCGCTGATCCCGATGACCATCGCTCTCTACGTCACCGAAGAAATGTGCGCGCGCATGGGCGTGGTGACGGGCAAAGGTCTCTCCGATCTGATTCGCGAGGAATTCGGTTTTCGTCCCACGTTTTTCGTGATCGTCGCAGGCCTCGTCGTGGATATGGGCAACGTCGCGGCGGAGTTTGCCGGCGTGGCCGCTTCCATGCAGATTTTCGGCATCTCGAAATACATCTCCGTGCCCATCGCCGCGATTGCCGTGTGGATTCTCGTTCTGCGCGGAACATCGCGTGCCGTCGAAAAGATTTTTTTGGCCGCCTGCGTGCTGTATTTATCCTATGTCGCATCGGCGGTTCTCGCGAAACCAGATTGGTTGCTGGCGGCCCGGGACACAGTTATCCCCTCGATGCAGTTCAACGGCGGATATTTGCTCATGCTCACTGCGCTGGTCGGCACGACCATCGCCCCGTGGCAATTCTTCTATATGCAGGCGGCGTTCGTCGAAAAGCGCGTGGCGCGCCGCCAGTACCCCCAGGCCCGCGCCGACGTGTTGGTCGGCAGCATCAGTTGCATGGTCATCGTTTTCTTCATCATCGTTTGCACCGCCGCGACTCTGCATGCCACGGGACATACCAATATTGTTGACGCCGGTGAAGCCGCTCAGTCCTTGGTCCCGCTGGCCGGCAAGTGGGCTGGTTTGCTATTTGCGTTCGGCCTCCTGAACGCCTCTTTGTTCGCCGCCTCCATCCTGCCCTTGTCCACTTCGCACGTCATATGTGAGGGAATGGGTTTCGAAGCGGGGATCGATCACAAATTCAATGATGCTCCGATTTTCTACAGCCTCTATACCGGGATGATTGTTGTGGGCGCCGCCGTGATCTTGATTCCTCGCGCACCGCTCCAAAAAATTCTCGTCCTTTCGCAGGTCGGCAACGGTGTCTGGCTTCCCGTCGTCCTGATCTTCATCCTCTTATTGGTAAATCGCCGCGACTTGATGGGCGACATGGTGAATACGCGCACCTTCAATGTGGTCGCCTGGGTCACCACCGTAGCCATGATCGTTCTTACCCTCGTCCTCGTCTACGTCAGCATCTTCCATTCTAGAGGCGTTCCCGGCGTTCCCGGCCTTCCCGGTTCCTAGCACTTACCAGTTCTTCCGGGAAGCAAAATTCGCAGTGCGCCACGCTCAACAACGTACCCCCCGCGGAGGGGGTAGGATCACGTCCACGCGGAACACCAAGCCCGGGAGGGGCGGACCAATAGCTTACCAATTGGAATGCCCCGGGCTTGCTCTCTCTCCGCAAGATCGAGACAGCGTCGGAAGAACGAAAAGCAGAAAATCTGGGATCAAGAATCCAACAGCCCGCACAACCGAAAACAGAACCGCAAGCGCCCGCGCAAAGAAAAAGGCCTTTTCCGCAGTTCCTTTTCTCAGGTCAGGGCATCGAATAGTCGTAAGCTGTACAAGTCGCCGAATGCATGATATGCGGCACTTGCAGGCTGTGGTACAATTTAGACGTAAGAGGAATCGCCGTGCAGACGGTGCGGGCTCTACTTAGAACCCGCCCATATAAGGAGTGAAATCACTCAAATGATTACAGTTACCCCGGTAGCCACGACCAAAGTTAAGGAAATTATGAGCCAGCAGGATCCCGCACCCGTGGCATTGCGCGTTGCCGTCGTAGGCGGCGGCTGCTCGGGCTTCAGCTATCACATGGCTTTCGAGAACCAGGAAAACCCGACGGACAACGTCTATGAGTTCGACGGGCTCAAGGTACTCGTGGACCAGATGAGCGAAATGTACCTCGAAGGCGTCTCCGTCGATTACGTTGAGACTCTCGAGGGAGCAGGCTTCAAGTTTAACAACCCGAACGTCAAGAGCACCTGCGGCTGCGGCAGCTCGTTCAGCGTCTAACAGTAGACCCGGGCGCAGGCGCTGCTTACAGCCTGCAAGAATAGAAATTTGCTCTGGAAAGGGCCTTCGCGAAGAGCGCGGAGGCCCTTTTGCATTGCCCTTTAAGAACCCTTGTAACCTCGCCTGCTCATTGCAAACCGCAGCCTTGCCCCGTATCCTAGTGAGCCGCCCATGAAAATTGCGCTCGCACAATTCAATCCCACTGTCGGTGACTTCGCCGGAAATTCCGCCAAAATTCTGGAATTGACCCAACACGCCCAACAGCGTGGAGCAGATTTGGCTGTCTTTTCCGAGTTGTGTTTGTGTGGCTATCTGCCTCTCGACCTAATCGAGCGCCCACAATTCATAGCGAGAAATGAGAAGGAGTTGGCCTGTCTCGCGAAGAATCTGCCGATTCCGGCCATCGTCGGATACGCAGCCCACGCAAATGAGTCCACGGGAAAAGCGGCCGCAAACGCCGCCGCGCTCATCGAGAACGGACGAATCGCATTCGTCCAACACAAAATGTTGCTCCCGACCTACGACGTTTTCGACGAGTCCCGCTATTTTCAGCCCGCGCGCGCGCAAAACACATTTTTGTTTCAAAAGCAACTCCTCGGCATCACCATTTGCGAAGACATCTGGAACGACAAGAATTTCTGGTCCAAGCAACTCTACGACCGCGATCCCGTTGCGGAATTGGTAAGGAAGGGAGCCGCCTTCCTCATCAATATTTCCGGGTCTCCCTACACGATCGACAAGGGTACGTTACGCGTTGACATGTTGCGCTCCCTGGCCAAGACACATGGCCGCCCCGTAATCTACGTCAATCAAGTGGGCGGGAATGATAGTCTTGTGTTCGACGGTGGCAGCCTCGTCATCATGCCGGACGGCCGCATAGCCGCGCAGGCGCGCTCTTTCGACGAAGACCTGGTCCTATTTGACACCGCGACCGGCACAGGCGATGTGCACCCGCAACCGGAAAGCGAACTCGATGTCGCGCTGCAGGCCCTGATCTGCGGTACGCGCGACTACGTTTGCAAATCTGGCTTTCGGAAAGTAGTCATTGGCCTCAGCGGCGGCATTGATTCCTCCGTGGTGGCCGCCATAGCGGTTGCCGCACTCGGCCGAGAAAATGTCCTCGGCGTTTCCATGCCGGGACCATATTCCTCCGAAGGTAGCCGCACGGACGCCTACGCGTTAGCCGCAAATCTGGGAATCGAATTCCTCACGTTGCCGATTTCCGAAGTGTTTGATTCGTATCGGTCGACCCTATCCGAACCGTTCCGCGGCCGCCCGGAAAATGTTGCGGAAGAAAATCTGCAAGCAAGAATTCGCGGAAATTTCCTCATGGCCTTGTCGAATAAATTCGGTTCGATGGTTCTCAGCACCGGCAACAAATCCGAGATGGCGGTAGGGTATTGCACTCTCTACGGCGACCCTTCCTCCCTACGACGTCCTGGACCGTATTCTAAAGGCCTACATTGAAGATGTGAAAAGTCCCGACGAAATTGCCGCCCACTATGGATACGACCTCGAACTAGTCCGTTCCATCGCCATTCGCGTGGACCGCAACGAGTACAAACGCAGGCAAGCCCCCCCAGGCCTGAAAATCACGTCACGCGCCTTCGGTCTAGGCCGACCATTCCCAATTGTTCAGAAATTTGTCCCCTGAGAGGAGCCTCCGAGTGAACCGAAAACCGCAGTTCCTAATTTTGCGTAGTGATTCAATTCTCAGGAAGTTCAAATCCGTCGATGCGAGGGTCTTAGGAGCGCCGACGCTTGTCCTGAGTACTGCCGAGGGATCCCGCCGGCTCCTAGCTCTTTCCTGGAACTCCAACACCGTCAGTCCTTTCTCTCTCAGGACGACCAATTTGCTGTCGATACCCCAACTGGCTTCCGCGTCACCTCGGCACAATTCCCAATCAGTTCGCGAACAACTAGAAAGGGCTTGCACGTTCAAACTGCGCTACTTCCTAGTATTTGCTTTGCTTTGTTTCGTCCTCTGCCCCATGGCGCAGGTGCATGCGCAAACCCCAGAGGCCGCTCAACCCGCGCCGCCGACACCCAGTGCGAAGTCCCCAGCCTCGCCAGCGGCAAAGCCGGGCTCGCTCGAAGACAAAATCGAAAAATACCTCAGAAACATGTACGCCTGGGGGTCGCAATATGAAGTCAAGCTGGGACCAGCGAAACCTTCCCCCATCCCCGATCTATTGGAAATCCCGGTAACAGTTGGCTTGCAAGGACAATCAGACACCGCTGTCGTCTATGTGACCAAGGATGCCAAGTTCATCTTCCGAGGCGAGTTAACGGATATGACGGTCGACCCCCTGGCTGAAACGCGTTCTAAGCTCCACCCGGGCAACTCCCCGTCAATGGGCCCAATAGACGCCAAGATCCTTGGGCAATGACCGCATCCATTGCCGGGCAATGCACCATCAAGCAAAGCCCTGCGTCATTCTGGAAGATTCACGACATCATCTTCGACGCTCAGGACTTAATCACACCCTCAAATGTTTGGGATAAAATGTCAGATTTTGCGAATCAAATAGGTCTAAATGCAGAAACCTTCCGAGCCTGCATGGCCAATCCCGACACCGCCCAAGAAGTCGAAAAGACAACAACCGAAGGCCACGAATTGACCATCACCGGCACCCCCACAATCTTCGTAAACGGCCGAAGAATCGTAGGCCCCGACGAATCCATCCTGAAGCAATTCATAGATTTTGAATCATCCCGCCATTGATAAACATAGTATAGCTTATACGTCTTAATTTGTCAAGAGGTATGGTGACCGTGGCGATTCTCACAGGTTATGGGGCGTGTCGAACGATTGCTGGGCGTTCTTCAGGATTGCTTGGGCAGCGAACTTTGGTTGGGGCGCGCCTGCGATCTCGATGCTGCCCGCCGCAACTTGGTGCGCGCTAGCGCTGACTACGACAGCTGGTTCACGCGTATGCCCCGCCAATCGGAAACTTGCTGGCGACATGGACGCCGCGATCTGGACCGCGGCTGGTCCTTCCAGGAGGCGCGGATCGTCAGCGGCGACAACGTCATGTAGTGGCAGGGACGCCGTTTCCACCTGCCCCGTCATTGGCAGCCGCTCGGTTTTGGCGGAGCCAAGGCTCAGCTCCACCAAACTCAGGAATGGAACGTCGCGATCTACTCTGAAGACATGAAGATACAAAACTACAACACCGGCAGGGCGATATTTCCACGTTGACGTTGACGTTGGCATTGATGTGACATTTTCAAGTTGCGGCAACAAATGTTACTGCTCGCCGCAGATCCCTTCTGCTCATTCCGAATGTGGCAGCTTAGCGGCGGGACGCTGCGGTAGCCGCAGCCCCAGCAGCGACGCCAATCATGAACCATTTTGTCGCATGCTTCAGTCGCGACCAAAAACTGCCACCGTGCGCCGCAGCAATGGCTGCGTCGCGTTCGCGGGTGAGTGCAGTGACACGGGTCTGCTCGTCGGCCAGGTCCTGCTTTGTGGCATCGCGTTCGAGCGCACAGGCGCGGCAGTCCTGAAGACTGTCATAGAGCGGTTTCAGGTCGGATTGCGGGATGGAGATGGAGGCGGGAGATGCGTCGCCCGGTTTGGGTGATTGAGTGAGGTCGGGGAGCAAAACCTTTACCGGTAGGGGAAGAGGCGGCAGCACGGATGGAATCGCCTCAACCGCTTGTTGTGGCGTTTGTACGCGCTTTTTCTCTGTCGCGATCATAGCGAGTGCCGCGGAGAGCTGGGCGTTGCGCTTTTGTTCCTGTGCCGCGGCTTGCTGGATCAAAGCATTTTGGGTGGCAAGAGTTGCCTTGAGTTGCGCTGCGTTCCTGTGCGCCGTACGCCAGGAATCGGCGATGAACAGCGTAGCGATGAACGTGGCGGAGGTCGCAACGATGTGAAGTGCGCGGGACATAGCGGGTGAGCCGAACAAGACTTGTTGCTACGATCTTCTCGTGTTGTGATTCGGAGATATCCGGGAAATGTAGGAGGCAGAATTTGAAATTTAAAATTTGAGATTTCAAAGTTGCGCAGGAATCGCGTACGTAGAGCCCGCGCACGCAATCGGGATCAAAGAACAATGATCATTTGCGGCCGGCCATGGGGAGAGGGAATTAACCGGCACCGTACTTCCCTACTGCTCTGATTTCGACGAGTAGTTTCGCTTGCGAGCGAGAACCTCAGCGGGATAGTTGGGATCGGCGCCGCCATTCCAGGCGAGGAGCGCGGCGGGGACGTCTCCGCGGGATCTCGCCATTCGTTTGGCTAGGACGCGACAGCCGACTTCCACACCCGTTGCGGGATCGCAAAGCTCGGGGAGCGAATTACCCGCAAAGCCAAACTCGCGCGCGACCTGTCCCATCACCTGCATCAGGCCCCAAGACATCGAGCGCGTGTACGCTTCCGTGGCGCTCAGCTTCCCTGCCGTATACAGCGGCGCGACGTAGCGCGAGAGAAATCCAGGCTCGTAACGCACGGCCCAAGGATTCCATGCGGATTCCTGTTCGATGACGGCGCAGACAAGCGCTGGCTCGAGGCCGTGCGCCGCGGCGATGCGGCGCGCGAGTTCGATGATCGCGGGATGGACGGCGTCGGGCATGGGGAGCGTGATTCGTGAGGAGTTGTTCATTCAGAGTTCATCGTCAAAAGTTGAGAGTTCAGAGTTGAGAGTTCAGAGTTGAAAGCTGGAGGGTGATTCATGACGTACGAATTACCGTTTGAGGTGATGACCGTCCAGCTCCATGAACTGCACGGGGGGTGGTTCTTCAAATTGCATGCCCAAGTGGCCGGCGATTTGCCGCAGCGCGTGGTAGAGATGGGGAAGGTGGTTGAGGGCCATGTCTCGTATAAATGCGCGGCGAATTTCGTCGTCGCGCGTGCGGCGATGCAGCCACCGGAGAAACATGACAAATTGGACGAGCGAGGTGAGGCCCGCGATGACCCAGTAGGGATTCATGGCAGTGTGGGTGCGGGAGGCTCATCCATTGAGGCCGAACGACAAACCGCCAGGGCCGAATCCGATGCGAAATCCACTTCCCTGTGCGTTGCGCGCTCTTGCGTCAAGCAGTTGTGGTGGGACGCCGAGGGCGCGGCCAAGCAAGGACGAGTTGGTGCCGTAGAGGCCGGAAAGGCCGCCCAGGGCCGAGAGCGTGTCAGACCGCGCCGCGTTGCCGAATGCGATCTGATTTTGCTGCGCGAGGTTGGCCTGGTCCTGGCCCTGCGTGCGCGCGAGCGAGTCGATCAGCTCGCCGTAGCCGGCGGAGTTTCGCGTGCGCGCGGTACGAGTTGCGGCGTTCTGCGCCAGCGCGTTGAATGCCGAGGAGAGCGCCGACTGCGATAAATTGGTGATGGCCGATTTTTCGGCGCTCGTGTAGCCAGGATTCGCGAGCCGATTCTGGTAGCCTGACGTGGCCGCCGAGCCAAGAGATTGGCTCGAAGAATAGATTTGCTGGTTCATGGCGTTTTGTTGCGCGAGTTGCTGGTCAATCATCGCTTGCGTTTGGGCTTGCGCACCGCGTCCCATGGGGACACCTCCATTTGAATCATTTGCCACAGAGGCACAGAGAAGAGAAAAGGCTTTGGAACCACAGATGCACACAGATAAACACTGATAAAGGCAGAGGAAGAAAAACGCGAACTATCCGCGGCGGTCGCGTTATCTCGATCTAGTTCTTCTTTCCTTCTTTCATCCGTGTTCATCTGTGTGCATCTGTGGTTCCACTCGCTCTTTGTTTTCTCTGTGCCTCTGTGCCTCTGCGGCTAAATCGTTTTACGGAATTTGGCGGGAAAAACATGGCCACGGGTCGCGCGTCCAACCCAGACGGGTTAAGCGCCGGCCAAAGGCGCGCGCGATGGGCGGCGGGAGAAATGCCTGGACGTCGTCCAGGCCGCGCGCGGCGGAGGCGATGCGTGCGGCGTCGTGAAGAGCCAGGAAGCTTTGCCAACGGCGCCGCGGCGTGCCGGCGGCGGGATCGTGCAGCAAATAAGTTTCCGCCGTGAGGCGCTGAAGAATCGCCATGGTCACGCGAGAAGCACTCTCTGGCGGGGAATTTCTGTCCGCTACTTCCCTTCCCGGTTCGAGGTCTTCGCCGTCATCTTCGAGGACGAGTTTCGATAGAAAGAGCGGGCTTTCTAGGTCGGGCAACGGATAGCCGAAGCCTTGTGCGGTGTGCATTCGACGCAGCGCTGCGAGATCGGACATTTCGTATTCGCGTATGCGCACGGGAACGGATTTCAACACAGAGGGCACAGAGGGCACAGAGAAAACCATGAGGCTAGATCATTGAGGACCGCGGGTATCTCTTCTCTGTGATTCTCTGTGGTCCTTTGTGTCCTCTGTGTTGAGGCTTTTTCTTTTTCTACCGCAAGATGACGGGACCGGAGACGCTCTCCGTGAGCCGGCCGAAGCCCGATCCGCCGGCGGTGCCTGGAGCAGTGCCGCTTCCTGTCGAAGGCTGCAATTGAGGCCCGGTGGCCGTGCCCCCGCCGGTGACTGCCGTTGCCGGTGTGCCAAACGTGACCGGCTCGGATGGATCGGAGCCGAGATACTGCGAATACGCGCGCCAATACAGCGTCTGATTGCCGAGCGCTACACGCAGATTGCGCGAGCTGCCTAAAAAATGCACTCGGGGCTGGCTGAACGCGGGAGTCACGTCGGACTCCGCAAAATAGAAAA
>WNGO01000717.1_pt1 | contig 20509 bp, 22 predicted proteins | sample 5400511 | NCBI WGS metagenome assembly WNGO01 (sample SAMN13153380, study PRJNA577476) | soil metagenome | isolation source: 20 cm soil or saprolite under Garry oak tree replicate 2 | place: USA:California | collected 2016-06-15 | reverse complement strand
GCGTGAGCGGCATCGAGTCATCGAGCCGTGAGTTCCGTTCCTTCAGCTCCAGGTGGTCCTGGATGACTTTCGCGAACAGCGACGGGGTCTCGACCGGCATAGGTTCTCCTGAGCTTGGGGGCGGGGGCGAACTGCTGCGGCGGGATTGTAGCCCTCCACGGGCTTTTTCCACAAAGGAAGGGTAGAGACCCCTACGGATGCGCGACGGCCTCGGGGGCCGTCTCGACCCGGTTCTTGCCGTTCCGCTTCGCTTCGTACAGGGCGGCGTCGGCGGCGGAGAAGAGCTCGGCGGCGGTCGACGCCGGCGGGGTCGCGGCGACGCCGAAGCTGGCCGTGACCGGGATCGGCGACCCGTCGGCCGACAGGACGATGCGGCCCGCCAGGGCCAGGCGGACGCGCTCGGCGACCTGGGCGCCCCCGGCCAGGTCGGTGCCCGGGAGGATGAGCAGGAACTCCTCGCCGCCCCAGCGGCCGGCCAGGTCGACGTCGCGGACGAGGTCCCGCAAGAGCTGCGCGAACTCGCGCAACACGGCATCGCCCGAGGGGTGGCCGTAGCGGTCGTTGACGTCCTTGAACCAGTCCAGGTCGGCGACGACGACCGCGAGCGGGCCGCCGAAGCGCTCGACGCGCGCGAGCTCCGAGGCGAGCGTGTCCTCGCACTGCCGCCGGTTCGCGAGCCCCGTGAGACCGTCGACGAGTGCCTGCCGCTCGACGATTCGATGCAGTCGAGCGTTCTCGAGCGCGACCACCGCGTGGGAGGCGAGGGACACGGCGGTCATCCGGTCCTCGTCCTCGAACCCGTCGCCGAAGAGCAGCAGCGAGCCGAACGTAACCTCACCCGCGGAAAGCGGCACCTCGATCTTGTCCGCTCCCTCCCCGGGCGTCCCGGCCTGGACGAGCTCACCGGTCGACGAGATGATCACGCCGCCCTTTGCGCTCGTCGCCTCGACCGCGGCCTCGACGATCAGCCGCATCAGCTGGTCGGCGTCGTGCGTGGCGCCGAGGGCCTCTCCGAAGCGGGCGATGACGTCGCGGAGGCGACCGCGCTGGCGCTCGAGCTCGTCGAGGCGCGTCTGCAGTTGCGCCGCCATCTCGTTGAACGTTCGGCCGAGCAGCGCGAACTCGTCGCGGCCCTGGACCGGCACGCGCTGCTCGAGGTCGCCGCGCGAGATCGCCCGCGTCGCGTCGACGAGGCGGCGCAGGGTGCGCACGATCGCCCGCCCCTCGATGTACGCGACTGAAGCGACGAGCAGGAGGCAGGCGAAAAGCCCTGCCAGGAGGCGCTGCATCGCGGCGTGGTTCGCAGCGTCGATGCGCGTCTGCGGGCTGAGCACGCCGATCGTCGCAGAGGGAAGATCGTTGAGGGTGTCGGCGACGAGCGTGCGGTACCGCGTGCCCGAGAACGTCAGCGTGTGCGTCCTGCCGGGCCGCGCGTCGAAACGGCTGCCGATCGTGTCGACGGGGCCGGCGACCACGCGCCGGTCCTCGATCAGGATGACGTGCTCGTCGCCGTCGAGACCCGATCGCCCCTCCAGCCGGCCGACGAGCCGCCGGTCGAGGGGCACCGATGCGATGACGGCGCCGCGTGTCCCGCGTTCGCCGACGACCGTGACCTGACGGGTCGCGGCCGTCGGATCCAAGCGGCCGACGAGGAAGCCGTTGCCCCCGTCGACGCTGAGATTCGGGTGCCCGGTGAGCTGACGTTCGATCGCGGCGCGGTCGTGACGGACCAGCGCCCGCTGGAACGCGAGGTTGCGAGCGAGCTGCGCCGCGTCGTCGTCGGCGGCGACGAGCTCGTCCTGGTAGGTGGCGAGGCCGGCTCTGAGGCCGGCCTGCAGACGCGCGTCGACGCGTCTGGTCTCGCTGCGGGCGGCGACGGTCGAGAAGCCCCAGAACGCAGCCGCCAGAGGCAGCAGCGCCAGCAGCAGAAAATAGGCAACGAGCTTGACCTTGAAACTAGCCACAACTTCCCCTCAAGTCCGACTCCCGGATGCCGATGGAAATCCCTAGATCGAGGTATCGACAGTTGGGGGGAAGAACATGAGGGAGACTTGTGCGCGCGCCCTAGCCGCCGCGCTGATGGCAGGAGCGATCGCGACGGTCGTGGGGATGGCCGCTCTCGTCAGGACGCCGAGCGAGGCCGGCAGGCCGATCTCGGTTCCTCCGTCGGCGCTGCAGCGCTCCGTCCGCCTTACGGCCCAGCCCGCGCCGAGACAGCACCGTCCCGTCGCACGGCTCGTGACAACGCGCACGATCCAGGTGCGGGCCCGTCCCGCGCCGGCCCGGCCGAGCCTCGCCGTCGTCCGCCGGCACCCCGCCCGGCAACCGATCCGGCGGCGAGAGCTCGCTGCGACGACACCGGTGACGACGCCGACGGCTGCGCCGGCATCGGTCTCAGAGCCGGCCGCCGCTCCCGACGAGCCTGCGGCGGCTCCCCCGGCCGTCGCGTCGGCGGAGACCGATCAGCCTGAGCGGCAGGACGAGGGCCAGGGCGATGGTCACGGCCACGGTCGCGGTCATGCCTACGGCCACGACAAGCAGGACGACTAGGATGCGCGCGTGCCGCGGCTCAAGCCCAGACTCGGCCCGCTCGGTCTCGCGCTCACCGCGTGGGACATCTGGCGCCGCCTGCCGCCGAGGCAGCGGAAGCAGGTCCTGAACATCGCCCGCAAGCACGGCCCGCGTGTGGCCGCGCGCGTGCTGCGAGCGGCACAGAGCGCGCGCGCTGCGCGCGCTGCCTCCCGGCGCCGCTAGCTAGCCGACCCCGAGCGCGGTGCGGACGATGCGGTCCTGCTCGCGCAGGTGCGCCGTCGGGTAGCCCTCGCTCGGGCTCGCCCGCCAGGGCCGGCCGACGTACGAGAGCGGTACACCAGGCGCCTCGAGGCGATGGCGGATCGTCCGCCACGCGCCCATGTTCTGCGGCTCCTCCTGAGCCCAGATCACCTCACGAAGGTTCGGATAGGAAGCGACGACCGCGGCGTATTCGTCGACCGGGAACGGATAGAGCTGCTCGAGCCGGGCGACCGCGACCTGGCCGGCGGACGCGCGCTGCTCGTGGCCGACGATGTCGTAGTAGAGCTTGCCGGAACAGAACACGAGCCGCGTGACGCCGTCGTGGTCGGCCTGCGGATCGTCGATGACCGGACGGAACGATCCCTCGGCGAGCTCGGCGAGCATCGAGGATGCCTGCTTCAGCCGCAGCAGTCCCTTCGGGGTCATGATGACGAGCGGCCGTCCCGCCGCGTCGAGCGCCTGCCGGCGGACGAGGTGGAAGTACTGCCCGGACGTGCTGCAGTTCGCGACGCGGATGTTCTCCTGCGCGGCCAGCTGCAGGAAGCGCTCGAGGCGCGCGCTCGAGTGCTCCGGGCCGTTCCCCTCGTAGCCGTGCGGCAGCAGCAATGTCAGCCGCGTCGTCTCGCGCCACTTCGACAGGCCGGCGACGATGAACTGGTCGATCACGATCTGGGCGCCGTTGACGAAGTCGCCGAACTGCGCCTCCCACAGCACGAGCGCCTCCGGAGCGGCGACGGAGTAGCCGTACTCGAAGCCGAGACACGCGTACTCCGAGAGGGGGGAGTTGTAGATCTCGAGCGAGGCCGTCTGGGCGTCGAGGTTCTGCAAAGGCGTGTATGTCTCGCCGGTGTTGACGTCGTGGAGGACGGCGTGGCGGTGCGAGAACGTACCGCGCTCGCTGTCCTGGCCGGTCAGGCGAATCGGGATCCCCTCCACGAGCAGTGACCCGAACGCGAGCGCCTCGGCCTGGCCCCAGTCGATGCCTCCTTCCTCGATCGCCCGCAATCGGCGGTCGAGCTGCCCCTTCAGCTTCGGATGCACCGTGAAGTGCTCCGGAACGCGCAGCAGCTCCTCGTTCAGCGAGCGAAGCCGGTCGGCGGCGACCGCGGTGACGACCGCGTCGCCCGTGGAGTACGGGATCTTCCCGTCCGCGGGCGGCGGCGCGCCGAACGTCGCCTTGAGAGCCTCGTGCGCCTGCTTCAGCTCGCTCGTGACGGCGTCGGCGAAGCTTGCCGCTTCCTCCTGCGTCACGACGCCTTCCTCGACGAGCTTGCGCGCGAACCGATCGCGGACCGTGGGATGCGCCGCGATCTGCTGCGCCATCAGCGGCTGCGTGTATGCCGCCTCGTCCTGCTCGTTGTGACCGTGGCGTCGGTAGCCGACGAGGTCGACGACGACGTCGCTCTCGAAGCGGCGCCGGAACGCGAGCGCGAGCCTGACGGCGGACATCGCCGCTTCCGGGTCGTCGGCGTTCACGTGGATGATCGGGATGTCGAAGCCCTTCGCGAGATCGCTCGAGTAACGCGTCGAGCGCCCTTCGCTCGGATCGGTCGTGAATCCGATCTGGTTGTTCGCAATCAGGTGCAGCGTCCCACCCGTCGAGTAGCCGTCGAGCGCGGAGAGGTTCAGCGTCTCGGCGACCTCGCCCTGTCCGGGGAAGCTCGCGTCACCGTGAATGAGGATCGGCAGCGCAACGCTCGGATCGTGCAGGCCGTAGCGAGTCGAGCGGTCGGTCTGCTCGGCGCGCGCCCGACCCTCGACGACGGGGTCGACCGCCTCGAGGTGGCTCGGGTTGGCCGCGAGCGTGATCGTGATCTCCCCGGCGGGCGTCGAGCGAGTCCCTTCCGCCCCCAGGTGGTACTTGACATCGCCCGTGCCTCCTTCGTCCGTCGCGACGAGCGCGTCGATCGTGCGCTCCCCCTCGAACTCCCGGATGATCGAGTCGTAGCCGAGCCCGAGCGTGTGCGCGAGGACGTTGAGGCGCCCACGGTGCGCCATGCCGATCACGACTTCGTGCGCGCCGTTCTCGGCGGCGAGCTCGATCGCCTCGTCGAGCATCGGCACCATCACATCGAGGCCCTCGATCGAGAACTGCTTCTGCCCGAGGAACGCGCGGCGCAGGTACTGCTCGAACGCCTCGACGCGCGAGAGCGACGCCAGCAGCTCTTTGCGCTCGCCGGCCGAGAGCGGTCGGCGGTACTTGCCCGACTCGATTGCCTGCCGCAGCCACACGCGCTTCTCGTGGTCGGCGATGTGCTCGATCTCGTACGCGATCGTCCCGCAGTAGGTGTCGCGCAGGCGCGGCAGCGTGTCCGCGAGCGTCTCGCCCGGCACGTAGAGGCGGAGCACCGATGCCGGGACTCGGGCCTGCAGCTCCGCCGTCAGCTTCGGGATCAGGCGCTCCGGCTCGAGCGCCGGGTCGCCGGGCGGCTCGGAGCCGAGCGGGTCGAGCCGCGCGGCGAGATGGCCGTGCATCCGATGTGCCTTCACGAGCGCCATCGCCGCCGCAACCGCACCCAGCAGCTCGTCGGTGACCGGCGGCTCGGGCGGCGCAGCCGGCGCGGGCGGCGGCGCCGTGGCCGCCTGATGGCCATTGCCCGCGAGCTCGAGCAGGCGAACGAGGCCGGGATGGCTTGCGACGACGTCGCTCGACCCGCTCTCGAACAGCTCGCGCCACTCGCTCGGGACCGCTTCGGGATTCTCGAGGTAGTCCTCGAGCAGGTCGCGTGCGAAGCCCGCGTTCAGTCCGTCGACGTCCACTACGTCTGTTGTAGCAACCGCGCTACCAGAGCGGGTTGCTCGTGATCACCGCGGCGGCCATGCCGGCGGCGAACGAAACCGCGCTGATCGCGACCGCCCACGTCGCGAGGCGCGTCGCGCGGCCACCGATCCCGGTGGCGATCAGGGCGAGCACGATTGCGATCGGGATCAGCCGCAGCGGCCGGTAGGCGATGCCCGTGACGCTGACGAAGATCGCGGCCGCCGCGAGGAACCCCGCGACCGTCTCTGCGGGCCGAGCGCGCTCGTAGGAGGTCGAGCTCACGCGCGCACCGGGCGCCGGCGCGTCCGCGCGTACGTTCGCGTCGGGTGGCCGTGCGGGCCGGGACTGCGCGGGCGACGCCCCGGCCGCCACGTCGTCGGCGGACCGTCGTCGTTCGCCGCAAGCACGACGGCCGGCTCCTCACGCTCCGGCTCGGACTTGATCGCCCAGTAGACGACCCAGCACAGGTAGAGGATGGGGATCTTCATGATCACCATCAGCCAGATCAGCTCCCACACAACCGTTGGAGTCTACCCCTCGTCTTGCGCTGCTCAACCCGCCACGGCGGCCTCCAGCTCTCCGTGGACCAGCTCGCGCCCCGCAGCGTCGTACTGGGTGACCTCGAACGCCGCCGTGTCGTTTTCGACGTCGATCCCGCGGACCGCCGCAACCCGCACCGGCAGGCCTGCGAGCACCTCGTAGATCTCGACGTAACCGTCCTGGCGGACGCCGATCCAGTGCGCGCCGGGGACCGGATCGACGAACGCGTACGCCACCGGCCGGCGCCGGCGATCGCGACAGATCACGTCGAGGCGCGGGTCGAGCACGCGTTCGCCGTCGAGCTCTCCGACGACGGCGTGGCACCACGGCAGATGACGCTCGCCTGCAGGATCGATACCGCCGTCGCACGCGTACACCATCGAGCCGTCGCGACTCGCGAAGGTGAGGCTCTCGCCGTCGACGCCGATCCGCTCGACCATCTTCGCGTCGGAGGAGACATTCGCTCGGTCCGGCGCGGCGAGACAGCCGCCGGCACGGCCGTCGAGGTCGAGCACGCGGCCGGACGCGATGACGCTGCCGCCGACGGGCTCGAACTGCGCTGCCGCCCGACCGTCGAGCAGCCGGGACGGGCGGCCACCGCCACCACCGCCGCACCCGGCGACGACGAGCGCGAGCGCCGCGGCGGACGGCATCAGCCGGTCCAACCCCAACGCCCGACGCCTCCGTAGGCCGAGTCGCCTCGATACGTGCGATAGAAGATGTTCGTCCCGCATGCCTCGCATTTCGCCTCCACGATCTGATCGCCGCCGTAGAGCGAGCGCATGAAGACCATTCCGATGTGCGTCCCGCTCGCGAACGCGTCCATCACACCGGCGGTCGCTTTCGCGACGACGTGGTTGGGTGCGCCGTTCCCGTCGCGGAAGGCAGCTGCGTCGTATGGGCCGTGCACGTTGCGCAGCGCACGCCAGTAGTAGCGGCCGTCGCGCCACGTGTCGGTCGACTCGCGCCACGTCTTGAACGTCAGGCCCGAGCAGTCGCCACCCTCGCCGTGCGTGCCGGTTTGCTGCGGCGGGTCGTCGGGATACGAGTCGATCTCGTCGTAGTTCCAGCATCCGCCGCCCCACTGGTAGCCCTCGTAGCGCGCGGCGTTCGCGTAGTCCTGCGCGGCGTCGCGGGTCATCGTGGTCATGAACGTCGGCGGGTCGGTGTTGCAATTGGCCCAGAAACGGTGGTACGCCTGCGCCCCGGTCACGCCGGACAGCGCGAGCCCGGCCACCAGCATCGCGACGAACGTCCTCATTGCGGCACCTCCAGGTCGAAACGGTCGACGAACGCGCCGGCCTCCGTCGTGCGCAGCCGGTAGAGCCGGCCGCGCGCCAGTCGGAAGCGTGCGAGCGGCGCCGTCTCCGTCCAGGAGCCCGACTCGACCGAGAAGCGCTGGACGAGCCCATCGGGCCCGAGCACGAGGACGACGAACTCGTCGCGGTCATCGGTGTACGCGCGCGTGACGACGACGATCCCGTTGCCGTGCGGCTCCGCCGTCTGCACCTCGCCGAGCGGCGTCTCGCTCGTGATTCGCCAGCTGCGCAGCGGCGCTTTCCCACGGAGCACGGCGACACGGAGCTCGGCTTTGCCGACGCGCTCGACGAGGACGCCGAGATGTGCGGCGTGTCCGCCGCGCCTCTGTTCGGGCCGTGTCAGCGGCGCGCCGCCGTCGGAGACAGGCATCCATTGCTCGGATGGCTGCTGAAGGACGTTCGCGCCGTGGGCGAGCTTCGCCCACGTGCGCTCGGCCAGCTTCTGTGCCCACTTCTGCGTGCCGTCGGCGCGCAAATGCCGGAGCGTGTCGTCCGCGAGGACATCGAAGCTGCCGTCGGGCTCCGCCGCGAAGTCGGCAAGCTCGAGCGCGCCCGAGATCGGAACGTGCTCGCGGCGTCCGCGGCCCCAGCGCATGACCCGCCCGTTGACCGAGTCGAGCATGTCGACCGTGCCATCGGGATCGACGTCGAACGACGACGGCCCGGTGAAGCCGAGCTCGCGCGAGCCGGCCAGGCCGACCTCGTCGGGCTCGGAGCCCCACGCCCCCGCGGCGACGCGCTCGTCGGGAGCGCGCACGGCGCCGAAGACGTGCCTGCCGAGCGTGACCGCGATCGGCTCGTACATCGGCAGGCTGACCTGCGGTGCGTCGGCGCCGCCTGACGGCACCGAAACGGCGGCGCCGGTCGCGTCGTCCCGAAGGACGGCGTAGTACGAGAAGCCCTCCGGTGAGGCCGCGATATCACGCGGGACGTCGACGTAATACCTGCCGTCCTTCGACGCGTCACCGCGTTGGAGGGCGAACGGGTGAAACGGGCCCGACTGCCCCGCTCGCAGATACACCGTGCCCGAGCCGTCGCAGGGCAGGCCGTCGGCGCGGGGAGTGCAGACGAGCCCGTAGCGCAGCCTGATCGGCTCGCCGGGCACGGTCAGGACCGGCGGCACGTGGGTCGCGTCGATCAGCGCCGGACCGTTGGCGACCGGAGTCGGACCGGCGGTCGAGACCGATGTGAGCATCACTCCCCCGATGGCACCTGCGGCGATCCCGGCCGCTCCCCCCGCGAGCGACCGGAAGCATGGTCGACGCATTGGGATTCCTCCTGATCGGGATCGCAGCGCACGGTACGGGGCCAACTCGCGCAGGTGTGAGACGTCTTTGTGACAGGAGTGTGAAACTGCGTTAGGCGCGGCTGAAAGGGGGAATACGCGCCGCATGGCAGTCGTGGACGAGCGACTACAAGCGCTCCTCGAGCAGGGCGAAGAGCAGGGGTGCCTGAATCTCTCCGCCGTCGGCGAGTTCCTCCAGGAGGCCGAGCTCGACGAGGAGCAGACGACGGGCTTCTTCGAGCAGCTCGAGGAGCGGGGCATCCCGCTCACCGACGATTGCGCGCGACCGGGCTCGGTCGAGGGCACGTACGTCAACGCCGACCTCGCAGTCGCGACGACGGATGCGCTGCAGCTCTTCCTCAACGAAGCCGGCCGCTACAGGCTCCTGACCGCCGCGGAGGAGGTCGAGCTCGCGAAGCGGATCGAGCGCGGCGACAAGGAGGCGAAGGACTTGATGATCAACTCGAACCTTCGCCTGGTCGTGTCGATCGCCAAGAAGTACCAGGGGCACGGGATCTCGCTCCTCGACCTGATCCAGGAGGGGATCATCGGGCTCATCCGCGCGGTCGAGAAGTTCGACTGGCGCAAGGGGTTCAAGTTCTCGACCTACGCGACGTGGTGGATCCGCCAGGCGGTACAGCGCGGCGTCGCCAACAAGTCGCGCACGATCCGCATCCCAGTCCACATCGTCGAGCGCGAGCAGAAGATCTCGCGCGCCGAGCGCGAGCTGACCGCGAAGCTCGAGCGCCCGCCGACGGACGAGGAGATCGCGTACAAGACGAAGCTGTCGTTGAAGCACGTCAAGGAGGTTCGGGCCGCCGCCCGTGCGGTGACTTCGCTGGACAAGCCCGTCGGGGCGGAGGGAGACGCGAGCTTCGGCGACCTCATCGCAGGCGAGAACGCGGAGCCCGCCGAGGAGGTGCACGTCAGCTTCGCCGAGCGCGCGGTGCGCAAAGCCGTCGACACGCTGCCCGAGCGTGAGCGCGAGGTGGTCAAGCTGCGGTACGGGATGAACGGCGATCGCGACCCGCACTCGCTCGAGGAGATCGGGCGGGCGCTGGGGATCACGCGCGAGCGCGTGCGCCAGATCGAGTCACAGGCGCTGGCGCGGCTCGCCGAGCGCCGGGAGGTCGCCGCACTCGGCGAGAGCGCGGCCTAGATGCCGTTTGACCACCTCGGCCTGAACGTCAGCGACCTGGCGCGCAGCAAAGCCTTCTACGCCGAAGCGCTGGGGCCGCTCGGCTACGAAGTGATCATGGAGCTCGAGGGCGTGGCGGGGCTCGGCGCGAAGGGCAAGCCGGATTTCTGGATCTCCGAAGGTGAGCCTCGAGCGCCGATTCACATCGCGTTCGCGAGCCCCGATCGGGCGACCGTCGACGCGTTCCATGCTGCGGCACTGGGGGCCGCGGGAAAGGACAACGGGCAGCCCGGACTGCGCCCGCACTACCACGAGACCTACTACGGCGCCTTCGTCCGCGATCCGGACGGGAACAACGTCGAGGCGGTTTGCCACTCGCCCGAGTAGCGGGCTCGCGCTCGTCGCGGTTGCCGCAGGCTGCAGTTCCGGGTCGTCGCACGTCGTGCGCGTGACGGGTCGGATCGGGCCGCTGCAGATGGGTTCGAGCGGGAGAGCGGCAGTCGTGGCGTTCGCCGGCAAACCGGATGCGACGACCACCGGAACGGCGCCCGGCGCGTACGCGCCGTATCGCGCACTGGGCTATGACTGCGCGGGCAAAGGCTTCGATGCCGAGGTGCAGATCGTGGTCCGGTGCCGGACGGTGTTCTTCTTCGACCGGCGGAGCGGGAAGCTCGAGACGTTTTCCACTTCGTCGCCGCAGTACTCCGAGGGCCATGGCGTCCGGATCGGAATGAAGCAGGCAGAGGCCGAGCAGCGGCTGCACGAGCGCCTGAGCATCGGGTGCACCGCGGCGCTCTATTTCGAAAGCGCAACAGGATCGCTGTCCATTGACTTCGCGGGAGGCGTCTCGCACGGAACGTCGATCAAAGGAGCGCACGTCGACGCCTTCGTCCTGCACGGCAAGCTAAGAGACGCGGGTGTCTTCGACTGCCTTTAGAAGATGGAGCCAGCCGGGCTCGAACCGGCGACCTCTTGCATGCCATGCAAGCGCTCTCCCAGCTGAGCTATGGCCCCAGCGGCACCCAGTGTAGCGGCGAATTCGTAGTCCTTCGCCCAATGGATTCCAACGGTCTGGTTGTTCTTGCACGGCGCCAATCGCAGAAGAATCTCGCTTCGTGGTTGGAACTCGGCAAAGGGGAGGAAGTAGCAGCGCTCCGCGTCGGGGCAGTAGGCAGCGAAAGCATCCACTTCGCCTGCGGTATAGGCGCGGCGGATGAGTCCGTCACGGTTTCTGCGAGTTGAATAGCAACGAACGACTATGACGTCACAATGGCGAGGCGCCCACTTGCCTTGAACCCGCCACAGCCGCTCGCCAATCTCGAAGATCATGTCGTAGCGCGTGCCCTCGCCCACAGGGCGATAGACGTCGACTCCGAGCTCGATCGCTGCACGTGCAATCGCGAGCTCCGCAATGTTTCCTTTCTGATCCGTCGTGAGCATGTCGACGACCGTACAGAGGCTCTCGGCTGGGCCGTGTCCAATTCAGACAACTTGCGCGCCGCAACATCTCGACGCACCGTCGCTGCATGTCGATGCGCACGTTGCTCGTCGCCGCAGCGCTTCTCCTGCTTGCGGTCGCATACCTCAAACCTGCCGGTTCGCCCTCGAAAGGCCCCTTTCCCGCCGATCAGGCGCGCACGCCCGGGGTCCTGAATCCCGACGTCACTCAGGCGAACATCGCCACGACGATCTGCAAGCACGGCTGGACGCGCACGATCCGCCCGCCGACCGACTACACGAATGCGCTGAAGGTGAAACAAATGCGTGAATACGCCGTCGGCGGCTCGCCGACGCGGTACCAGGAGGACCACCTGATTAGCCTCGAGCTCGGCGGGCATCCAACAGACGCGCGGAACCTGTGGCCCGAGCCGTACCCGCGCGCGGCGGAAGTGGACTCGATTGAGAACGACCTCAACGCAAAGGTGTGCTCCGGAAGCATGTCGCTCGACGAGGCGCAGCGGAAGGAGTCCGAGCTCAAGCACTCGGACGGCTAGCGTCTCGCTGTGAGCACCGCCGCCGTCGAACGTCGCGCCTTCCGCGAGACGCTCATCGTCGCGCCGCCGCTCGTGCTGGGCGCAGCGGTCGCATACCTCCTCGCCACCGCGCTGCCGGACGTCGCCGGCAAGCCGTGGCACGAGGACGAGGCCGTTGCCGGATTGATCTCTGCCCAGCCGCTCGGCGATGTGCTGCACACGGTGCTGCTCGACCGGGGCGGCGCGCCGCTCCACTTCGTCCTCGCCCACGCCGCCTTCGCGCTCGGCGGCTCGCCAGAGACGCTCCGGTGGCTCTCGCTCGTGTTCGCGCTGGCAACGATCCCACTCTGCTACGACCTGGCGCGCCGCCTCGCGGGCCAGTTTGCGGGACTGACGGCCGCGGCCCTCGCCGCGACGTCGCAGCTGCTGGCGATCTACGCGACGTTTGGACGCATGTACTCGCTGTTCGCGTTCACGAGCACGCTCGCGCTCGACCTGTTCGTGCGCGCGGTCGACCGGCCCACGCGCGGCACGCTCGGCGCGGCGACCGCCGCGGCGCTGGTGCCGATCCTCGTGCATCCGTTCGGGATCTTTGTCTTCGGCGCCGAGCTGGCGGTCGCGCTGTGGCTCTGGCGCCTGCGCGCCCTGGCGACCGCACTGCTCGCTGTGCCTTTCGTGCTGCCGTACCTCCGGCTGCCGGGGCGGTACGACCCGGACGTCGCGATGTCCGCGCCGGAGGCGGCGCTCCGCGCTCTCGCCGGCTCCGCGGGCGGTTTCGGCGCAGGTCTCGCGGCGTTCGCCGTGTTCGCAATGGTCGGCGCATGGACGCTGCCGCGGCGCTTCGCGGCGCTCGGCCTCCTGCTGGTCGCCGGCCCGGCCGTCGTGCTCGCTGCGTTCGGCGACAAGGTCTCGCCGCGGCATCTGATCTTCGTGCTTCCCGTCTGGACGACGTTCGTCGGAGCGGGGCTCTCGCGCATGCCTTTCCGCTCTGCCGTTGCCGCGACAGCGCTCGGCATCGCCCTGCTCGCACCGCAGGCCGTCCGCGACCCGCGTACGAGCGGCGCCGATGTCACGACCGCCGCCGCATGGGTCCGCGCACACGTCCGCGCCGGCGACGCGCTGTACCCCTACTCGCCGGTGTTCCTCGCCGCGCTCCCGCAGGCATCCGTTGCGAAGGCGCTACCGCGCGAGAGCGTCGCGCTCGGCCGCCTGCTGCGGCGCACGCACACGTCGCGAACGCTCGTCGCACTCCCGACGGGCAGCTCCTGGAGGGTCATCGTCGTGCCCGGCTCGTTCGCAAACGTCCCGCGCGCTCTCGCCCGAGCCGCACCCGGGCTCCACGGCATCGCGCGGGCCGCCGCTCTGCAGCTCTACGCCACCTCGACGGAAGGCACGTCGCCCCACAGCTCCTCGAGGCGGTAGTACTCGCGCGCCTCCGGCGTGAAGATGTGGAGCACCACGTCGAGGTAGTCGGCGACGATCCACGAGGCCTCGCGCTGCCCGTCGACCGATCCGGGCAGCAGCCGGGCGTCGTGCTTCATGCGCTGGTGCACCTCGTCGTAGATCGCCGCGGCCTGCCGCGTGTTCTGCCCGGTGCAGATCACGAGGTAGTCCGTGTAGGACACCACTGGCCGCATGTCGAGGATGACGACGTCTTGGGCCAGCTTCTCCTGGGCGAGGCCGGCGATCCGGCGTGCTTGTTCGAGGGGCGTCAAGTGCCCTCCAAACGATACAGCCCGCGGGCGTCGATCAACTCCGCGACGGCGGGCGGCACGAACCGGTCGATCGGCTCACCGCGCGCAACGCGCTCGCGGATGTCTTCGGAGGAGATCGGCAGCGGCTCGATCTCGAAGAACTGCACGCGGTCGGGATGCGACAGGCGGTCGAGCACCGATTGCAGTCGCTCGCGCGGATAGCCCGGCCGCGTCGCAACCGCGAGACGAGCCCGCGCGATCACGCCGTCCGGGTCCTTCCACGTCAGGAAGTCGCAGAACTCGTCGGCGCCGATCACGAAGAGCGGATCGCTCCACCGGCCTGACTTCAGCAGGTCGACCGTCCGCTCGTACGGATCGAGCTCGACCTCGCGGTCCGGAAAGGCGGCACGTGTCAATGCCAGCCGCGTGTCCGCGTCGAGCTGAACCTCCTTGTGACCCGGCCGCGCGGCGACGAGCACGACGACCTCGTCCGCGAACCGCTCCTCCGCGGCCTGCGCGAGCGCGACGTGTCCGTTGTGCGGCGGATTGAACGTGCCGCCGAGCAGCGTCGTCACTGCAGCTCGAGCACCTCGCCGTCGACCTCGACCTCGTCTCCCTTCCGCGCGCCGGCCGCCTTGAGCGCCGCAGCGAGCTCCTCCTCGTCGCTCGGCGCGACCCCGGCGATGCGGAAGCCGCGATCCGTGCGCAGCACACGGAACCGCCGCCGGCCGGGCTTCGGCCGGTAGACGAGGAAGTCGACGAGCCCGTCCTCAGGAGCGGGCGCCACGACCTGAGGGGAGCAGAGCTGGAACAACGCGCGCTTCAGCTCGTCGATCCCCGCGCCCGTCGCGCACGACACGTGGAAGACACGGACGATGCGGTCGTCATCGAGGTCGAACGCCGGCGGCTCCGTGCGCAGGTCGGTCTTGTTGAGGACCACCGCCTGCGGACGCGTCTCCAGACCGGCCCCGTAGGCGGCGAGCTCGGCGTCGATCGTTCGGAACCGCTCGGCCGTGTCGTCCTCGGAGGAGTCGATCACGTGCAAAAGCAGGTTCGCGCGCTCGAGATGCGCCAGGAACTCGTGCCCGAGCCCGACGCCTTCGCTCGCACCCTCGATCAGCCCTGGCACGTCCGCCACGGTCAGCTGACGGGTCCCGTCCGGCGCATCGACGGTCCCGAGCACCGGCGCGAGCGTCGTGAAGGGATACTCGGCGACCTTCGGGCGCGCGTTCGAGATGCGGGCGAGCAGGGACGACTTGCCGGCGTTCGGCAGGCCGACGAGCGCCGCGTCCGCGAGCAGCTTCAGCCGGAGGTCCAGGGTCGCCTGCTCGCCGGCCAGTCCGGTCTCCGCAAACCGGGGCGTCCGCCGCGTCGGCGATGCGAAGCGCTTGTTGCCGCGTCCCGCGACGCCGCCGCGGGCGACGATGACGCGCGCCGACGGCGATGCCAGGTCGGCGATCAACTGCTCGTCCTCATCGAACACCTGCGTGCCGACCGGGACGGCGATCTCCACGTTCTCGCCCGAAGCGCCGTGCTTCAGCGACCCGCGGCCGGGCGCCCCGTTGCCGGCCTGGAACCACCGGCGCGCACGGAACGCGGAGAGATCGCGGAGGTCGGGATCGGCGGCCACGACGACGTCTCCCCCGGGCCCGCCGTCACCGCCGTCCGGGCCTCCTCTCGGCACGTGCTTCTCGCGCCGGAAGTGCAGGCTGCCGTCGCCGCCGCGGCCCGCCTGCACGCGGATGCGGGCGCGGTCGTTGAACATGGGGCTATTCGGCGCCGTTGACTTCGACGAAGCGACGCTCGCCGCTCTGCCGGAACGCAACCGTTCCGGGACGCGTGGCGAAGATGGTGTCGTCGCGACCGATGCCCGTGCCGGCGCCGGGGCGGAACTTCGTCCCGCGCTGGCGCACGAGGATCATCCCGGCCTTCACCTCCTGGCCGGAGAAGATCTTCACGCCGAGCATCTTCGGGTTGGAGTCGCGCCCGTTGCGCGACGAGCCGAGTCCCTTCTTGTGGGCCATTAGCCCTCCTTCTCCTGCTTCGCTGCGATCGCCGAGCCCAGCGCTGCGATCGCACCCTTGCGGTTCGCGTTGCTGCGCTCGTACTCGAGCGCGGCCTCGAGCTGCTCGAGCGTCCAGCGCTTCGACTTGTCGGTGATGTCGGCCACGGTGAAGTCTGCGTATCCGCGGGGCAGTTGGGCCTGCGCGGGCGCGGCCTGCTCCTTCGGCGCGGCGGCGGGCGTCTCCTTCGCGGGCGCTTCCGCAGAGCGCTTCGACGCGCCGATCGACTGGATCTCGATCAGCGAGAGCGCAGAACGGAAGCCCGTCTGACGGCGGTACCCGCTCTTCGGACGGCGCTTGCCGATCCGGACCTTGTCGCCGCGGACGTGTCCGACCACCTTCGCGGTCACCTGCACTCGCGGCGAGAGGTTGCCGCTGCCGTCGCCGCCCGTGAAGAGGACGTCGGGATGGAAGGTCTTCCCCTCGTCGGTCGTCAGGCGGTCGACGAGCAGCCGCTCGCCCTCGCGGACGCGGTACTGCTTGCCACCGAGTGAGATGATCGCGTACGTCGCCATTTCGCGGAAAACGCGGGCATTTGCCCGCGAGCGCGTGGATTGTAGCGCCTAGCCCTCGTCGCGGACGTCTTCGGCCCACTCGGACATCGGGACGTACTCCCAGCCCGATCCTGTCGCCTCGCCGCCTGGCTCCGGCTCCGCCGTGGTGACCGCGGCGGCAGCTGCGCCGGTCTTCTTCTTGCGGTTCCGGCCGCCGCGCGTGCCGCGGCGCGTCTTCCTCTTCGCCTTGGGGGGCTCCGTGCCGTCGGTTTCGGCGGACGGCTCGGCCGGCGACTCGTCGGCCGGAGCGGGCTCCCCGAGGTCGGGAGCCGGCACGTGGATCTTCGCCTCGACCGGCGGTGTCCCGTTGGCCGGCGCGGTCGCCTTCTTGCGTCCTCGGCCGCCGCGCGAGCCGCGGCGCGTCTTCTTCTTGGCGGCCGCCTGTGGATCCTCGGCCGCTGCCTCCGTGTCGACGGCCGCCTGTGGATCCTCGGCCGCTGCCTCCGTGTCGATTTCCTCTGCTTCGGGCTCGGGCTCTTCCGCCTCGGCCTTCTTCGCGGGAGCGCGTCGCGTCGGCTTCTCGGCTTCGCTCTCGGCGGTGATCGGCTCGTCGGCGTCCGCGGCTCTCGTCACGAGCGTCGCGTACGCCATGCCGGCGAGCACGCGCTCGATCTGCACGTTGACCTTCTTGCCGACCTGCTTCGCGGCGCCCGCGACGCATACGTCGAAGCCTTCGACCTTGCCGACACCGGCGCTCGGGTCGTGGAGACCGACCTCGCCCAGCGTGAGCTGGACCTTCGCGCCTTCGGCAACCGGCGCCGCCGGCGCGAGCTCCTCTCGCTTGCCTTCCTCGAGCACGACGAAGTGGTCGAGGTGCGTGTCCGCCTTGCCGACGAGGTAGAAGCGGCGCCGCGTTTGCTTCTCGAGCTCGACCAGGCGCGACGCGCCCGGCCCGATCAGCAGGGCCGCGACCTTCGCCGCGACCTCGACGCGGTACGCCTGGCTCCGCGAGGCCGTCGCGAGCGCGCGCAGCCGGCGCTCGACGTCGACGGCCGCCGACGTCTCCGACAGGACGATGCCGTCACCCCCGCACGTCGGGCACTTCTTCGTCATCACCTCGCGCGGGCCGTCGGTCACGTTCTGGCGCGTCATCTCGACGAGACCGAGAGGCGAGATCTCGACGACGTAGGTCTTCGTCCGGTCGCGCTCCAGCTCGCTGCGCAGCGCCTCCTCGACGGTGGCGCGGTTCTTCGGGTTCGCCATGTCGATGAAGTCGATGACGATGATCCCGCCGATGTCGCGCAGCCGCAGCTGGCGGACGACTTCCTTCACCGCTTCGAGGTTGTTCTTCGTGATCGTGTCCTCGAGCCGCGCGCCGGACGAGCGCGACCGTGAGCCGACGAAGCGGCCGGTGTTCACGTCGATCACGGTGAACGCCTCTGCGTAGTCGAAGATCAGGTAGCCGCCGGAGGGAAGGTCGACGCGCCGGCTGAGCGTCGACTTGATCTCCGCGTCGACGCCGTACGCCTCCATCAGCGGCTGCTTCTCCTTGTAGCGGACGACTCGCTCGACCATGTGCGGGGAGGTCTTCTTGAGATAGCCGACGATCCGCTTGTACGCGCGGTCCTCGTCGACGAGCGCGCGCTCGAAGTTCTCGGTGAAGAGGTCACGCGTGACGCGGAGCGGCAGCTCCGCCTCCTGGTACAGAAGCGTCGGGGGCTTCGCTTTCTTGGCCCGCCCCTCGATCGCCTTCCACAACTTCTGCAGGAAGACGAGGTCGCGCTCGATGTCCTCCGCGGACGCGCCCTCGGCCGCCGTGCGCACGATCACGCCGCCGCCTTTCAGGTCGAGCCCTTTGAGGATGTCCTTCAGGCGCACGCGCTCGTCGTCGTCGAGTCGGCGCGACACGCCGTAGCCGTCGCCGTTGGGCTGGTAGACGACGAAGCGGCCGGGCAGCGAGATCTCGGTCGTCAGCCGCGCGCCCTTCGTCTTCATCGGATCCTTGACGGCCTGCACCATGATCGTCTGGCCGCGGCTGATCAGGTCCTGGATCTTCTTGCCGTGCCGCTTGCCCTCGAGCTCGGGCGTGACGATCTCGTCGACGTAGAGGAAGCCGTTCTTCTCGAGGCCGATCTCGATGAACGCCGCCTCCATCCCCGGCAGGACGTTGTCGACCTGGCCCAGGTAGATGTTGCCGGCGATCGAGCGGCGTTCCGGCCGCTCGAGATAGACCTCCGCGACCTGGTCGTCCTCGAGCACGGCGACGCGCTGCTCGCCCACGTCGACGGACACGAGGAGCTCTCGCTTCGCCTCGGGCAACGGCGCGCGGCGCGGGGGCTCGCGGCGGCGGCGCTGCTGCGGCCGCTCCCGCTCACGACGCTGCGGCTTGCGTTCCGGGCGCGCGGCCTTCGCCGGCCCCTTCTTCGCCTTCTCCTCCGTCTTGGCCTCGGTCGTGGTCGCGGCGGGCCGCTTCGAGCGGCCGCGCCCGCCGCGGCTACCGCGACGGCGCCGGGGCCTCGTGGTGCTGGTACTCGGTTGTCCCGCCTCGGCGGCGGGCCGTGCGGTTACGGGCTCGGGTGCTTCAACTGGAGCGGCAGCCTCGATCGGCGCCTGCTCCTCGGACATCTTTCTGCGTCGAAACCAGCGCAAGCGAAATCTCCTTCGTGCGCGCGCGCTGCAGCAACGCCTGCGAAAGAGGCGGCGCGGAGCGTGCGCGGCAAGTTGTGGTCTGAATGGAACATCTGACTGAAGGCTAGCAAGTGACCTGGCGGGGGCCTCCGTCCGGTCCAGGTCCTACCTTTTCGGCATCAGCGACCCGGGAGGTGAGTCTCAGGTGACCGGACAGCGTGAAGCCCACGAGTTGTTGTTGATCGAGGAGGCCGATGCCTGGTTCGAGTACCTCGAGGCGACCCGGGCACAGTCGGCGCTCCGCTACAAGGAGGTCGAGCCCTGGGCCTGGGCCCGACTCACGCAGCGGCTACGGGCGATCAAGACGAGAAGGGCGAAACTGAAGCCGGCTGCCGAGGCCGCATAGCGCGGTTCGAGCCGCTCGGTCAAGCGGCCGTCACCCGATGCGAACTATCCACGTCCGCGCGAGCGCGCGTGGATGGAGAGCAGTAACCCGACGGCGATCAGGTTCGCGATCATCGAGGAGCCGCCGACGCTCACGAACGGCAACGGGATACCGGTGATCGGCGCGATCCCCATCGTCATGCCGACGTTGACGAAGACCTGGAACAGGAGCGTGACGACGAGCCCTCCGGCGACGATCGCCGAGAACGGCTCGCGCGCGAGGGTGACGATCCGCAGTCCGCGCCACACGACGAGCAGGTAGAGCATCAGCAGGAGTGCGGCGCCGACGAAGCCGCGCTCCTCCGCAAGCGACGCGAAGACGAAGTCCGTGTGATGCTCGGGGAGGAAGTTGAGCGTCGTCTGCGTCGCGTTGTTCGGGCCGCGGCCGTGGAACTGCCCCGCGCCGATCGCGTTCTTCGACTGCGTGATGTTGTACGTCGTCCCGCCGGGATCGCTGGCCGGATTGAGAAATCCCGTCAGGCGCTGCTGCTGGTAGTCCTTCAGCACAGGGAGCCCCGCCGCAGGCAGGAGCCCGAGGATGAGAACGGCGAGCGCGACGACGCCCGCCGCCAGCGCGGCGAGCTGCGACCACGGCGTTCCGGCGACGAGGAGCACGGCTGCGGTCGCGGCGCAATAGACGAGCGCGCTGCCGAAGTCGGGCTGCAGGAAGACGAGGAAGATCGGCACGAGCGCGAGCCCGGCGGCGCTCAACGTCGTACGCGGGTCGGCCAGGCGCCGGCTCCGCTCCGCGAGGAAGCCCGCAAGCGCGAGCACGAACAGCACCTTGCCGAACTCCGACGGCTGGAACCGGAAGAAGCCGAGATCGAGCCAGCGCCTCGAGCCGCGAATCGGCCCCGTCAGCAGGACGATCGCGATCAGGAAGCACGTCCCGCCGAAGATGAAGCGCCAGCGCGTCCGGTACACGTCGGGATCGACCAGGACGGCCGCGACGAGGCAGACCACTCCGATCGCCGCGTAGACGGCCTGGCGGGTGAGGTAGTAGTGCGCATCGGCCGTGACGTCGTGGCGCGTGATGTCGGCGATCGACCACAGCCCGTACGCGACGAGAGCTGCCACGGAGCCGATCAGCACCCAGTCAAGCCGCCGGACGACCGACGCGACGTCCGCCGTCTCACGGCGGCGCGCGCGGCTCGCTGCTCTGGAGGCGTAGTCGACCATCAGTCGGAGTGGATCGGCCCCTGCTGCGCCGCTTGCTTGTGGAAGAACTGCTCGAACACCTTCAGCGCCGCGGGCGCGGCGGCGTCGCCGCCGTGGCCGCCGTTCTCGATCAGCGCGCACACGACCAGGTCGGGCGAGCTCGACGGCCCGTACCCGCACCACCACGATTGGTTGAACGTGTGCATGTAGCCGTCGCCG
>WNGO01001052.1_pt1 | contig 20513 bp, 17 predicted proteins | sample 5400511 | NCBI WGS metagenome assembly WNGO01 (sample SAMN13153380, study PRJNA577476) | soil metagenome | isolation source: 20 cm soil or saprolite under Garry oak tree replicate 2 | place: USA:California | collected 2016-06-15 | reverse complement strand
ACCGCATAGACTTGTGGATCCAAAGAAATGACCCCCTATTTCTTGAGATCGGCGCGAGTGCGCTGGAGCTTGATGGCCGTGGTGCGGAGAGTTTCGGGAACGTTCTTGTTGGTAGTAAGGCGCTTGAGATCGACGGCGTTGAGCATGGGAAGCATGTGCATGGTGACGTCAAGAGGTGCCTTGGGATTGTTGATGAGGTTGCGGACAACGGTGTAGTTCTTGCGGAAATTGCGGTTGCCGGCGATAAGGCGAAGGATCTCATCGGTGAGGCTGGACATTGCAGCGAAAGCTTCGACTTCCTGGTCGGTGAGGCGGGGAGACTGGAGGACCGCACGCTGGACGACTTTGTTGTTGTCGCGAATGAGCGTGCGGCGCGCTTCCGGGCCGCCTTTCATCGCGAACTGCACACGCTGCGCGACGGTCATTTTCGCCAGACGCTGAACCAGAGTCTGGCGCCTTAGTACGTCGGGTTCAACCGCGGCTGCGGCTTCCGATAGAGCCGCTTCGTCGACAGGATTACCGGGGCCGTGTAGTTCGTGGAGCTGATTTTTTTGATCGGCGGTCAGCGACGTGGAGTGTTCGAGAGCGGAGGCCAGCGTCGGAGATCCGCTGACGCGTTCAAGTTCTTCCATCAGCGCCTGGATGCCCAGAGTCGAGAGGTAGCGAACAAGAGGAACGAGATATTCGGCAGGACAGCTTCTGTTTTGCACCATGGCGTCGCAGACGCCGGGTTTGTCGGCAAGATTCCTTGCCGCATAGGAGAAGAGTGTAGGCAGAGCCTGCTCCCGCTTCAGGGCTTCGACGAAGGATTCTACGGGCTGTGAGAGAATCGCATCTTGCGCGCGGTTTGCGACGATTTCGTCGGCGTCGCCAGCCAGAACCGCGAGAATCTCGGCGCGTTCGACGGGGGCAAGATGGGCACCGCCGGTGCAAACGGCGATTTTTCTTTCGCGCGTGGCGCGGCCGTGGCGCAGATCCTCGAGAATTTCAGGGCTGAGAGTTTCCACCAGACTAGGGCCTCAAGTCCTTCTGACTAAGCACCATTGTACCGGAGGCGCCAGGCGCACCAAGGGGCCGCATGGCCTTGCCGTTCAATTTCAGCAATACCGCGGAGGAGTCCCCAGCGGTCACTTGGAATTGCTGACTAGCTGAAAAGTGACGGGTCTCGCCGGCAGGCAACTCGGAGTCGAGAAGAAGTTTGTCGTCGGCGAGGATGCGGACGCGCGTGGTCGCGGAGGTGGAGACGGAAAGGTCGAGAAGTGCTGCGGAGGCGGATTGCTCTGCGGATCGCTCCGAAGCGGAACGGGGTTGAGGCTGCATCGCCAAGGAACCAGAGACGGATTTTCTTGTGTCGCGATAGGCGGTGTAGCGGTGCCAGCCGTAGCGGGTGGCAGAGAAAAGTCCGGCGAACAGAAGAAGGGCGATGAAAACGGCCAGAACGGGAAGCCACTTCGGCGGCGATGGAATGCGTTCCTCGGGTTTGGGGAAAGGCGCAGGCGTGTGTTCGGCGCGGGCAAGATCGTACTCGCCGAGGAGTGCTTCTTCACTGAGGCCCAGATAACGCGCGATGGTGCGCACAAAACCGTGGCCGAAGACGCCGCCGGGCAGCTTTGCCCAATCTTCATTCTCAAGCGCTTCGACAAAACGGGCACTGATGCGCGTGGCCTTGGTGAGTTCGTCCAGGGAAACTTCGCGTATCTCGCGCTCGCGCTTCAGGCGTTCACCGAAATTTCCCCTGGCCATGAACTGAAACCTGTCCTTGATGAATCGGCGGGCGCCTCGGTCTCCAACGCCCCGACCCGGTCAGGGCAATCGGGTAGGCGGCGTCGGATCCCTGAACGGACTATACCATGCCGAAAAGAAAGGCAATCGCTTACCCCGCCCAGCCAGCCCAAAAGGCCGGGACTTGCGCTCACCATGGGGTCAAACGGGGAAGAAGGTAAAGTGGGCCGTGAGCCCTGGGCAGGGGCCAGTGCAGGTGCGGAAGGTTGGATGGCCAAAACGCCGGGGCGGGGAGGAGCGTGCCTGGCCGCCCTTCCTAGTGCGTGCCCCCTTTGCCGCTGTGGTGCAAAGGGCGTGGAATCGCTTGAAAGTAAATGAGTTGGGATTTGTGGACACAGAAGCGTCGGCGATGTCATCACTTGATTTGCTTGATTCAAACAGTAAGGCCCATCGATCGCGCTCGATAGGCTGTTGAAGCCGGCGACGGCCCGCAGGTGATTCCGCAGAGCTATGGCGTGATTGACTTGGCCTTGGGAAATGCTTAGGCTGGCGACTTGCGCGAAGGGCGCATCCAGTCCGCGGAAAGGGCCGTGCCCACCTTAGCAAAACGTCGAAGGTTACGAACCTTCTTTCAGCCTGACTCGGGCGGACTCCAGGCGCAGTCACGAAAGGAAGGTCGTAATGGATGCAAAAGTACTGCCCCCTCGTCCTAGCCTGGATCAATACAAGAAACAAGCCAAGGAGCTCGTCAAGGCCTTCCGGACTGGTGAGTCAGGTGATCCGGAGGCGGTTCAGCGAAATCAAGAAGCACCATCCTCGGCTATCGAAACTGTTGGAGGCGGACACTCGCAACGCGAAATTTGCTCTTGTGGACGCGCAATTGGTGGTCGCCCGGGAGCACGGCTTCGTCAGCTGGCCGAAGTTTGCGAAACACGTCGAAGCGCTGATTCGTGAGGGGTCCGTTGTCGTCCTGGACAATCCGTGGGCGGCCTTCATCGAGGCCGCGTGTGTTCCGCGCGACTCTGGGCATGCTTCGGGGACTCTCGAGCGCGCCGAGGCGATCGTCGGTAAGCGGCATCGATTTTCCATCCGGTTACACGGAAGTTGACGAGCTGCTCCGGCGCCATGGCGCCAAACCATAAGCATTCGACGGGGGGATCACATGGCCATTGAGATTCGAGGGATGGCGCCGCTGCTGCAAGTCTTCGACATGCCAACATCCGTCGGGTTTTACCGGGATGTGCTGGGGTTCGAGGTGGAGAGCACCTCCAAACCTAGGGGAGAGCGCTTCTAAACACGGCTTACGAGGATCACGCGCGGCCGTCAGTTCCTGATCCCGCTCGCATTGCTGCCCACGACGATACGGCGATTTACTTTGGTTGCCCGGACGTGGATGCGGCGTACGCTCACCTGCGCGCGCGCGGCGTGGCTGTGAAGGAACCCGAAGTGGCGCACTATGGCATGAAGCAGTTGTACGTCAGCGATCCCGACGGGTATAACTTGTGCTTTCAGTGGCCAGTTAGGTAGCGCGTTGCGAGTTCGAGTGCTCCTTGGGTTCGGAAGATAAAGCACCTAGCAGCGAGTTCAGGAGTGAACATCCCGACCAAGTCGGGCAGACGCTGGACACGGGTTGTAATGGACGCCTTGGAGCGCGCCGGTCGATCTGCAGCGGCACGGAATCCTCCCGAGGCGCTGCGACCTGCCATGCCGCCAGCCGCGTGCAAATGCCGGCCTGAAGGTCGGCATTACGAGAGCCAGGGCAAGGATGGCGAGATAGCCACGCCTGTACCACGAGCGGGTTGCATGGTTTTTTCGGAGGGGCCTATACTGGCGGAGATTCCCTACGGTTCGTGAGAATCGGTCGGGTTTGTGTTTCTCGGCGATAATACGCCTGCCAGGACCGGGCGCGGGCATTGCCAAGCGTAGAATCGCAAGGGAGAGGAAGAAACGCGAGTGGAGGAAGTAAACCAGTTTCCGGCCGTCGAACGCCGCCGCAATCCTGCGGTGCCGTCCGAACAGCGGGAAAAGGGAGAGGTTGCCGTCTTCCAGGAGTTGGGGAAGGCGCTGACGTCCTCGCTGCAACTCGATCAAGTTCTCCGCACGATTATGGAGAAGATCGATGAATTTCTGCGCCCGGACAATTGGTCGCTGCTGCTGCTGGATGAGGCCAAACAGGAACTGTACTTTGAGTTGGCGGTGGGGAAAGCCTCCCAGGCGCTGAAGGACGTACGGATCAAGATGGGGCAGGGAATTGCGGGCTGGGTGGCGAAGCACGGCGAGACCGTAGTGGTCCCGGATACGACCAAGGACACGCGGTTTTTCTCGAAGGTCGACGAGAAGACCAAGACCGAGACGCAGTCGATCGTCGCGGTGCCGGTGAGGTTTCGCGACACTTGCCTGGGAGTGATCGAGCTCATCAATTGCATCGGTCCGGAGGGATTCGATCCGCGGGACCTGAAGCTGCTCGAGGCGCTTTCGGACTTTGCGGCCATCGCCCTGGAGAACGCCCGGCACGTGAAGAAAATTCACGAGCTGACCATCACCGACGACTGCACTTCGCTTTATAACGCGCGGCACATGGGCTTCATCCTGGAGACGGAGATCTACCGTTCGCAGCGCTACAACTACGAATTCTCGATCGTTTTCATCGACCTGGACCATTTCAAGCAAGTAAACGATACGCACGGGCACCTGGTGGGCTCCCGGCTGCTGGCGGAGATCGGAAATGCGCTGAAGGAGCATTGCCGGTTGATCGATTTCGCGTTCCGTTATGGCGGGGATGAGTTTGTAGTCCTACTGCCACAGACATCCAAAGAGAATGCGTTGAACGTGGCGCGCCGTTTACATAAATTGGTGCGTGAGACCATCTGGCTTGTGCCGGAAGGGTTGAACATCCGGCTAACGCCCAGCGTGGGCGTGGCGTCCTATCCCGTGGATTCGCGAACCAAGGAAGGATTGCTGCACCTCGCTGATGAGGCCATGTACCTGGTGAAGAATACGAAGCGCGACAGCGTCGCCGCAGCGAATATCGGGATTTTGCCGAATCCTGTGGCGAGCGCCGAGTCGGCCGGTTAATGCACCCCTGTTTCTGAACGAACATTCCATCTTCTATACACTCCGCTGAAATTTTGTTTAACTGAAGACATGAAGCGAAGCGAAGCGGCGAAGTATGCGCGCTGGTCTGCGGTGGCGGCGTTGCTACTGGCAAGTCTGACCGTGGGGGTGTATCTGGACCGCCAATGGGTCGCTCATCGAGAAAAGCAAAAGGCGCCTCCGCCGGCTCCGCAAGGTGTGACGCGCAGCTCGAACGGGCTCACCTTTTCGAAGATGGAAGGAAACCAAAAGATCTTCACGGTGGAGGCGTCGAAGGCCACAGATTTCAAGGGCAAGGAGGCCAGCTTGCTGGAAGACGTGAAGATCACGATCTTCGGAAAGAAAGGAGAGCGGTACGACACCATTCATACGCGAAGCTGCCAGTACGAAAAAGAGGGCGGAAGCATGGCATGCAGCGGCGAAGTGCAGATCGACCTGGAGAGCAAGGCGGAAGCCGAGCGAGCCGCAAAGAATCGGGGGATAACGGCACCGCAGAAAGTACACGTGGAGACCCGCGGCGTGGTCTTCAGCCACGCCAGTGGGATGGCGCGGACGGAGCAACCCGTGAAGTTCGTCTTTCCGAATGGGCATGGGGAAGCCGTAGGAATCGAATATCACTCCGAAGAAGGGACGGTGCGGCTGCTGAGAGATGTGCAGTTTTCTCTGGTACCGCCGAGGAATGACATCGGGGAGAAAAAGACGGCGCGTGCGAATGCGAAAGAACCTATTCGTGTGACCGGGAAGAGCCTCGATTTTGAGCGGGACTCCCGGGCAATGCGATTGTACGGACCGGTGGAAGCGAATACCCACACAGCGCATTTGCGTGCGGGAAAGCTGACTCTCTCGCTAGACGCGGCGTATCGCGCGGAGAAACTGGTGGTTACGCCAGGGCCGGACGGGAAAAACCCGGAATTGGAATCTCGGGGAGCAGATGGTTCGACAAATCTGAGCGCAGTGACAATCACGGCACAGTTTTCCCCCGGGGGGTGGCTGACGATCATCGAGGGAGCGGGAGATGTGCGCGGTTCGCGGCGCACCGGAAAAGAGGTAGATGATTTCCGCGCGGAGCACGGCACGATGGAGTTGTGGCCGAAGGTAAACCGGCCGAGACAAATGAACTTAAAAGGTAGCGTGCAGCTGACCACGCAAGCAGACACGTCGGGTGAGGCCAGAATGCTGCAAACGCGCGAATTGCTTGTGGAATTCGCCGATGGAAAAAAAGGCCAGGGCAGCAAGCCCAAACGAGCGGAGACCCTAGGGACGGGGAGTATCGAATGGACCGATGCACAGCGGCAAACGGGAACGCCGGGCTCTCCCGCGAGCAGCGAGGCTGCGCACACAAGACTGCAGGCGGATAAACTCGAAATGCAATTCGGAGAGGAGGGCAAGGCGAGACAGTTAGTGGCGGCCGGCAACGTATTGACGGAGCGGGCGGCGGCTGGCAAGCCCCTACAAACAGCAACCGCGCATAGCGGAGTGGCTCACCTGTTAGCGAGCGGCGGATGGTCGCAGATGGATCTGCAGGGAGAGGTAAGACTGAAGGAGGGCCACCGGAGTGTGCAAGCGGACCACGCGACGTTTGTCCGGGCCACGCAGACGGTTTTGCTAACGGGAAAGGCGCTGGCACGCGACACAACCGCGGAGACGCAGGCGCCGCGGATCACCTTTGTCCAGACTACGGGAGAGATTCGTGCCGAGGGAGGTGTTCGGTCGACCGATTTTTCGACAGGAGGGAGCGGAGCGCAACTTGCCGCCCTTCCAGCGAACATTTCTGCGGACGCGATGCAGGCGAATTCGAAAACGGGAAGAGCTTTGTACACGGGACATGCGCGTTTGTGGCAGGGCGATTCGGTGATGGAAGCGGATTCGATCGAGCTGCTGCGCGAGGAGCGGGTGATGAATGCGGTAGGAAATGTTCGCGCTGTTTTCCCCCAAGCCGCGGGGCCATTGCCGGCCGAAACCGTGGCCGTGCAACCCGGGCCGAAGAAGCCGAGGCTGTGGCATGTAACGGCGGGGACACTGACCTACCGCGACGCAGAGGGCCGCACGCATCTGGAGAAGAACGTGGTGGCGCAAGCGGCGGAGCAAAAGATGCGCGCCGCGGCGGTGGACTTATATTTTACGAGAGCCGAGAAGCCCAATTCGAACGTGGCCATTGGATCCGCTGCGGCAAATCCGGCGGCCGGAGCCCAACAGATCAGCCGGGCGGTTGGCACGGGCGGCGTAATTGTTGAGCAAGGGACGAGGAAAGCCACGGCCGAGCGCGGAGAATACAGCGCTGCGGACGGAAAATTCGTTATGAGCGGCGGAAATCCCACGATTTACGATGCCGTGGAAGGGACCACTACGGGTCGTCAATTGACCTTCTTTTTAGCGGATGATACGATCATCGTTGACTCAGAAAATGGTCCGCGGACGTTGACGAGGCACCGAGTCGAGAAGTGACGCAACTCCGCCGCGGCCGCCCGTGAAGAGGTATGCTGAAGCTCCAGGCCGTCGATTTGAGCAAGTCGTACCGTGGCCGTAAGGTCGTTGACGACGTTGAACTGGAGATCGGGCAGGGTGAAGTCGTCGGACTGCTCGGCCCAAACGGGGCTGGCAAGACGACAACATTTTATATCCTGGTAGGTCTTGCGCGGCCCGACTCCGGCCGGGTACTCCTCAACGACGACGAAATCACGGATCTTCCCATGTACCTCCGGGCCCGCAGTGGAATCAGTTACCTTCCTCAGGAACCCTCCGTTTTTCGCCAATTGACCAGCGAAGAGAATCTGCTCGCCGTGCTGGAAACGCTTCCGCTGACCCCGGAACAGCAGCGCGACAGGCTGGAGGAGCTCCTGGTGCAGATGGGACTCGAAACGGTGAGAACCAGCAAGGCTTACACGCTTTCCGGCGGAGAGCGCCGCCGGCTGGAGATCGCGCGGTCTCTTACCCTGCAACCTTCTTTTGTTCTTCTCGACGAACCTTTTTCGGGAATCGACCCTCTAACGGTCAAGGATCTTCAGGAAACCATCCGGGATCTCGCAAAGTCGGGAATTGGCGTGCTGATTACCGATCATAACGTCCGGGAAACTCTCAGTGTGACGGATCGCGCGTACATCCTGAAAAGTGGGAAAATATTCCGGAAGGGCCGCCCGGACGAATTAAGCAACGATGCCGAAGTCCGGCGCGTTTATTTGGGGGATCATTTCCGCCTGAACTAGGGTTAGAAAAGGAAACACGGGACCATCCATGGCCTGGCAGGGACTCAAACTCAACCTCCGAGTGGCGCAGAAGCAGATTCTGACGCCTGGCCTCGTGCAGATGGTGAGCGTCCTCGCGCTGAACCGGTTGGAGCTGCGGGAAATGATCAACCAGGAGATGATCGCCAACCCGGTCCTGGAAGAGCAGAGCGAGGAACCCACGCAAACTGACAACTATAGCGACGAAACCTTCCTGAAAGCGGAAACAGAAAAAGTTCCCGAGAAACCCGAGGCCAATCCCTTTGACGAGTTTGACGTGGGAACCTTCTTCAACCAGTACCTGGATACCGGTGGGGACGGCGGTCAATCGCAAGAGCGCGAAGTTTCCGAGCGGCCCTCCTTTGAAAAGTTCCTCTCTTCACCGAGCGGGTTGACCGACCATCTCCAGTGGCAATTGAGCGTGACCATCTGTTCGGACGCGGTAAAGGAGATCGCCGACAGCATCATCGGCAATCTGGACGAGAACGGCTATCTGACGGCTTCCACCGAAGAACTGACACAGAACGGAAAGTATTCGCAGGATGACCTGGATGACGCGCTGGCCGTGGTACAGGACTTCGACCCGATCGGAGTGGGCGCGCGGGACCTGCGTGAATGCCTGCTGCGGCAGTTGAAAGCCTTTGATCCGCAAAACACGTTGGCCCAGCAGATCGTTTCCGAGCATCTGAAGCAAGTGCAATCGAACCAGTTGAAAGAGATCGCGCGGGCCTTAAACCGGCCGCTGGAAGTCCTGAAGCGCGCTCTGGAGGTAATCAAGAAGCTCGATCCCCGGCCCGGGCTGCGATACAACAAGACGGAGCCGCGCCTCGTTGAGCCGGACGTCTACTTCCGCAAAGTGGATGATCAGTGGCAGGCGTTCTTGAATGAAGACGACATGCCTCAACTCCGCCTGAGCCCCACGTACCGGCGGCTACTGGTCAAAGATGCCGCGGACCGCGACGTGCGCAACTACGTAAAGGAACGGTTTACGGCCGCGGTCCAGTTGATGAAAAACATAGAACAGCGAAAACACACCATCCTGCGCGTGTGCCAGTCGATCATCGCGCGCCAGGGCGAATTCCTCGATCACGGGCAGGATGCGCTGAAGCCCATGATGATCAAGGAAGTGGCCGAAGAGGTCGGCGTGCACCCCTCGACGGTGAGCCGCGCAGTGGCCAGCAAGTATGCGCACACGTCACAAGGTGTGCTGGAGCTGCGGTCGTTCTTCAGCGAGTCCGTAAATGGGCCGGAGGGCGGCGGGATGTCGCTGCTGACGCTTAAGCGGCTGGTCAAGAAAATGATTGAAGAGGAAGATTCCGTGAAGCCGCTGACCGACGAGCAGATCGCCAAGAAGCTGGATGATGCGGGGATTCACGTCACCAGGCGGACGGTCGCGAAGTACCGCGAAGACATGAGAATTCCCAGCACTCACCAACGTCGCGAAAAGAGCTGAGCGGCATCACCAGTGAAGCCGCAGACGCTCTACGACGCACGGCAACTTGTCATCCTCACCGGACTTTCCGGTTCCGGTAAAAGTACTGTGTTACACGCTTTCGAGGACATGGGCTTCTACTGCGTGGACAATCTTCCCGTGGAGCTCATCCCGATCTTTGCGGAATTGCACGCGGCGGGTGAAGGAGACTTTGCGCGAGCGGCTCTGCTGGTAGACGCGCGCGAGGGCATGCAACTGGAAAAATTGCCGCCCCTTCTGAAACACCTGAAAAAAGATCATCCCATCACGCTTGTTTTCATCGAAGCCAACGAGGATGCCCTCCTGCGGCGATACAGCGAGACCCGCCGCCCGCATCCTCTGGGAAAGAATTTTTCCGTACGGGAAAGCTTGTCGCAGGAACGTGCGCTGATGGCGCCAATCCGCAAGCTCGCGGACGTGGTCATTGAAACGACGCAATTCAACGTGCATGAATTGCGCAACTTCGTCACCGCGAGATTCAAGAATCCGGACAAACGGCCGATGCTGGTTTCGGTCGTGAGTTTTGGATACCGCTTCGGCGTGCCGTCGGATGCGGACCTGGTTCTCGACGTGCGATTTCTGCCCAATCCACATTTCGTGCCGCGGTTGCGGCCCTTCACGGGCAAAGACCTAAAAGTGCGGCGGTATATCCAGTCGTTTCCGCAGACCGGGGAATTCCTGCGTCGCATCGAAGGCTTGCTGACCTATTTAATTCCGCATTACATCCGCGAGGGAAAAAGTTATCTGACCATTGCGTTCGGATGCACCGGCGGGAAACACCGCTCGGTAATGCTCGCGGAGTCGGTGAAGAAGTTGCTGGCGAAACGCGGATTTTCCGCCAAAGTCGTGCACCGCGATATCGATAAGTAAGCGAACCAGTACGCCGCACCATCCCGCGTTCGACCGGCGGTGGACACGGCCGGCGGTGAAAACTTGACACGCCGCCACGCGGCGCATAGCGTACTAAGTGGGTAAATCAGGGAGCCTCGAGCGTGGCCTCGTTGTTATCACCGCAATGGAAGCGATTGCTGAGTTACGTGCGGCCGTATTCCTTTCGGCTGGCGGTGGGCGTGGTGTTGGTGGCCATCACCGCGCTGGCGGACGGTATTGTGGCGCTGATGCTCCGGCCGGGATTTGATTACGTCCTTAACCCCTCCGTGGTCGGTTCGACCCTGCCACTGGTGACATTTCCCAACGGTTATACGATCTATCTCAACCGATTTTTTCCGCGCAGTATCCACCATGTGTGGACGATTTTTGCCCTGACGGTGGTCTTTCTTTACGTCGCGAAAGGCATCGCGGAGTATGTGGGTGTCACCCAGATCCAGTACGTGGGGCAAGCTGCGGTGACCAGGCTGCGGAATCAGGTGTACGCCAAGATCATTCGCCAGCCGATTGGATTTTTTCAGAGCAATCCGACGGGGCGCTTGCTTTCGACCACCATCAACGACGTGGAGCGGACGCGCATCGCGCTCTCGGAATACCTGGCCGACCTGTTCCAAAAAGGGTTCACGCTGATGGTATTTCTGGTGGTCATCGTGGTGCTGAACTGGAAGATGGCGCTGGGCTCGGCCATTTTGGTGCCTCTGGTCATCGTGCCGGTGGGAAAACTGGGAAAGAAGATTCGCCGCTCTTCGGAAAACAGCCAGACCAGGCTTGGGGACCTCAGCCAGATCCTGCAGGAGACGGTCAGCGGAAATCGCGTTGTGAAGGCCTTCGGAATGGAGGATTTTGAAATCGCCAAATTCAAACATACGGCGCAACGGCTGCTGCGTGAAAATATGCACTGGGTGCGAGCAGCGGTGGCTACCGGGCCGACGATGGATTTGCTGGGGGCCCTGGTCATCCCGCTGCTCATTTTGTATGCTCGTGATCAGATCAAGCACGGTGTGATGACCCCAGGAATTTTTATTGCGTTTCTTTTTGCCATGTTTAATGCCTACATGCCGCTGAAGCGCATCGGCCAGGTATATCAGCAATTTCAGCTCGCGCAGGGTGCCAGCATGCAGGTGTTTGCCTATCTCGACCGGGCAGAAGAGCAGAGCGAGCAACCGGGCGCGAGATCGCTGGCGCCGTTTTCGCGGGAAATCGTTTTTGAGAACGTGGGTTTTGCATATGACGCCGATTCGACTCAGGTGCTCGAGCGGATTTATTTCCGTGCACGCTGCGGAGAAGTGATTGCGCTTGTGGGATCGAGCGGGGCTGGAAAAACGACGCTAGTGAATTTGCTGCCGCGATTTTATGAGCCCACGTCAGGCGCAATTCGTATCGATGGCGTCGACGTTCGCGCTGCGACGATCAAGTCGCTTCGCGAGCAGATCGCCATGGTGACGCAGGAGAATATCCTGTTTCACGACACCGTCTGGAACAATATCTGCTATGGGTTGACAGATATCCCCGCGGAAAGAGTCAGCGCTGCAGCGCAGGCCGCGCTGGCGCACGATTTCATCATGGAGCTCCCACAAAAGTACGACACACTGATTGGCGAACGGGGAACGCGCTTGAGCGGCGGACAGAGACAGCGCATCGCCATCGCCCGCGCGATCCTGAAAGATTCGCCGATTCTGATCTTGGACGAGGCCACCTCGGAGTTGGACGCGGAGTCCGAGATGTTCGTGCAGAAGGCGCTCGCCAACCTGATGGTTGGACGAACCACGTTTGTAATCGCGCATCGCCTCTCGACAATTCGCCGCGCGGACAAGATCCTCGTCTTGGAGGACGGGCAAATTCGCGAAAGCGGAACGCACACGGAATTGATGGCCCGGGGCGGAACGTATGCCCGGCTTCACGATCTGCAGTTTGCGGACGACGCCATGCTGGCGCCGGCCGCACCGGGAAAGCTGAATGTTCGATCGGATTCCTTATGAGCCAAACGATTCCAGTAGCGACAAAAAAAATCGAATGTTTCTCGATGACCGGCTACGCACAAGCGCGCGCCCAGCAGGATGGCTGGGCGGTGCGCGTCAGCGTCAAGAGCGTCAACCACAGGTTCCTGGATCTCAAGCTGCGGATGCCGGAGGGATTTGATCTGTACGAGCTGCGGTTGCGGCAGATCGTGCGCGAAAAGATTCACCGCGGACACGTGGAAGTGACCGTGGGCGTAGAACCTGGGAACGCCGCGCCGGTACAGGTAAATAGGGATTTGGTGCAATCGTATCTGAAAGCGGCGGAAGCGCTGCGGCAGGAAACGAGAGCGGCAACGGATATGGACGTTGTCGCCCTGTTGCGACTGCCCGGAGTGATCACTGGTGTCACCGCCGCCGTGCCGGAGGGGGAAGAACAGCAAGAGGAGCTTGGACGATTGTTGGACGGCGGGTTGCGGGACGCGCTGGCAAAGCTGGATGATATGCGGAGGGCGGAAGGGCGTCATCTGGTGGAGGAGTTGCGCAATCGCCTGGCGCGGATCAGCGGTCATGTTGAGCAAGTGCGCGGACTCGCCACGACGCTGCGGCCGGCGTTCTCACGTCGCCTCGATGCCAAACTGAAGGAATTGTTGGGCGGGACGGGCATCGATCCGGCGCGGCTTGCGCAGGAAGCGGCGCTGCTTGCGGAACGCAGCGATATCAGCGAAGAATTGGACCGGCTGAGGAGCCACTTGCAGCAGTTCGGGAAGTTGCTTGACGGCGCGGGCGAGATGGGGAAGAAGCTGGATTTTCTCTTGCAGGAAATGCATCGCGAGGCGAATACGATGCTGTCAAAAACGCCCGGCGTGGAAAGCGAAGCGTTGGCAATCACGGGCTTGGCGCTGGAGGTCAAGGCGGAGATCGAGAAACTGCGGGAGCAGGTGCAAAACATCGAATGAACACGGGGACAGAGACTGCGCCGCTGGTGTTGATCGTGTCCGGGCCGTCGGGATCAGGAAAATCGACTTTGGTGCAGCGAATCCTGGAACTGCCCGGCACCATGCCATCGATCTCATGTACTACACGGGCGCGCCGCGCGACCGAGGCCAGCGGGAAGTGCTATGATTTTGTGACGGAACAGGAATTCGACGCCATGGTCGCGCGCGGAGAATTCCTGGAGTACGCGCGAGTCTTCGGAAAATATTCTTACGGCACGCCGAGGAAGTGGCTGGAAGAATCGCGGAAAAAGGGAGTCGATTTGGTGCTGGAGATCGATGTTCAAGGCGCGGCGCAGGTGAAACAACAGCTCCCAGATGCGGCGGCGATTTTCATCTTGCCGCCGTCGCGGGAGGAACTGGAGCGCAGGCTGCGCGACCGTGGACAGGATTCAAGCGAAGAGATCGCGCGACGACTGGCGCAGGCGCGCGACGAAATTGCGCAGTTGGGCAAGTATTACGATTTTTGCGTGATGAATGAGAACGTGGAACGCGCGGGACGCGAAGCGCAGGCGATCATTACCGCTCTGCGCTGCACCAGCGCGCGGCGGAGGGCCCGGGTGGAAAGACTTCTGGCATCGTTTGGGGGGAAAGACTGAAATGACTGTGCAGACAAAAGCTCCGGAGAGCCAGTTTGCGTACGTGGTGCTGGCGGCGAGGCGTGCGCGGCAGATCATGGCAGGCGCGCCGCCGCTGATCGAGAACCCAAGAACATTGAAAGCCACGCGGATCGCGTGCGAAGAGCTAGAGCACAGCCTGATCGAGTACGAATTCACAGAGCCGGCATCGATCGATACGGATAAGGACGGCAATAAGCGACGGAAGTAGCGGGCCGAGAAAGGCAGTGATGCGCATCACGCTTGGTGTAACCGGCGGAGTGGCGGCTTACAAAGCCGCGGAGCTGGTGCGCCGTTTGCAGCAGGACGGGTTCACCGTGCAGGTGGTGATGACCCGCGGGGCTCGGGAGTTCGTCACGCCGCTGACGTTTGCGGCACTGAGCGGACAGAAGGTCATCACCGACCTCTTCGGCGATTCTTCGGGCGGCGAAGCAAATCTGGAAAGCGCCATCGAACACATCGCGGTTGCCCAGCGGACGGATCTGCTGCTGGTCGCGCCGGCCACGGCGGATATCATTGCAAAATTTGCGCGCGGGATGGCTGACGACTTTCTGACGACTTTGTACCTGGCATCAACGGCGCCGGTGGTGGTGGCGCCGGCCATGAACGTGAACATGTGGAACCACGCGGCCAACCAAGAAAATGTCGAGGTGCTGCGCGCGCGCGGCGTAAAAATCGTTGACCCCGCCGAGGGCTACCTCGCGTGTGGCATGACTGGCGCGGGACGGCTGGCCGGGCAGGAAGATATTGTCGCCGCCGTACGCGAGGCGCTGAAAACGCAGCGGGATTTGGACGGAGAGAAGGTTCTGGTAACGGCCGGCCCGACTTGCGAAGACCTTGATCCAGCTCGCTACATCACCAACCGCTCGTCCGGGAAGATGGGCTATGCGGTCGCGGCAGCAGCGGCGCGGCGCGGCGCGAAGGTCATGCTCGTGAGCGGACCAGTGAATTTGGAAGCTCCCGCGGGTGTGGAATACCTTGGCGTGCGCAGCGCGAAAGAAATGCATCAAGCCGTCGTAGAGCGGATTGCCAATTGTTCCGTCGCCATTCTTGCAGCGGCGGTGGCGGATTACCGTCCGGCGGAGCAGCACGCGGAAAAGATCAAGAAGAGCGACGCGGTACTGACGATTTTACTCGAGCGGACCACGGACATTCTGGCGGAGGTGGCGAGAAACAAGGGCCAGAAAATCGTGGTGGGCTTTGCGGCGGAGACGGACCACGTCGCGGAGAACGCGCGGAAGAAACTCTCTGCCAAGAACCTCGATCTGATCGTGGCCAACGACATCACCGCCGAAGGCGCGGGGTTCGATCATGATACGAATATTGTGACACTCTTTTCCCGCGATGGACGCGACCTGGCGCTTCCGAAAATGAGCAAGAGCGAAGTGGCGCAGCGGATATTGGACGAAGTCGTGCGTTTGCGAAGCGTGCTGCACACAGCGGCTGCGCTGAAGCGCTCCAGCGTTTGATCTCGCCATGCCCGAGCGCATTCCCGAAACCCTCCAGAAGAGATTAGCGGACCGCCTCGGTTTCTACCAAGACCTCGGAATCCGGTTGTTCTATCGGGACCGCGGAAACGGTGCTGCGCCGGATGTCGCGCACCGGCTGGAAATTCCTGACGTTGCCCAACTCTCAACCATAGATCTTCAAAGGGAAACGACCTTGCCGAAGCCCACGGGAAAGCTCGCATTGCAAAAAATTGCCCCAGTCGTGGCGCCGGTAAGCCTCAAGATCGCGTCCCTGCCGGTGGCTGCGGGACCGTCGCTTTTCGAAGCCGCGGACAGGATTGCGGACGACACGCTGCTCAAGATTCGTGAGAATCTTGGCGAATGCACCCGCTGCAAGCTCCATAGCACGCGGCGCAAAATTGTTTTCGGCGACGGAAATCCCAGGGCCGAGCTGGTCTTTGTGGGCGAAGGCCCGGGCGCTGATGAAGACGCCCAAGGATTGCCGTTCGTCGGGCGCGCGGGAAGACTGCTGACGCAGATGATAGAAGCGATGGGACTGCAACGGAAAGACGTGTACATCTGCAATGTGGTGAAGTGCCGGCCTCCGGAGAATCGCCAGCCGGAAGAAGACGAAGTAAGCACCTGCTCGCCGTTTCTTTTGCGCCAGATCGATGTCATCGCTCCCAAAGTGATTGTCTGTCTGGGTGCCGTCGCGGCAAAGACTTTGCTCCAGACCAATCGCGGAATTTCTCAGTTTCGCGGAGAGTGGCTGGAATTTCGCGGAAGAAAATTGCTGGCGACCTATCACCCCGCCTATTTGCTGCGCAATCCGCCCGCGAAGAGTGAAGTCTGGAAAGATCTCCAAAAGGTCATGGCCGTGCTGGGCCTCGAAGTGAAGAAAGGCAAGTCCTCCTAACTCATCATGGGAATTCTGCTGGGCCTGCTGACGTCGCTGACCTGGGGCGGCGCGGATTTCATTGCGCGTTTTGCCACCCATCGCATTGGCGCTTTCCGTTCCATGTTGTACATGCAACTGACGGGTTTTTTGTTGCTCACTTTTCTTCTTCCCGCTCTCGGTGGTTGGGGGCATCTCGCGGATGGCTCGGGTTGGCAGCCCTGGGCTTGGGGCTTCTTGGCGGGAAGCTTCAATGCGATGTCGGGACTGGCGCTCTACCGTGCGTTTGAGATTGGAAAAATGGCCGTGGTGGCTCCACTCTCGGCCAGTTATCCCGCGTTGACACTGCTGCTTTCCTGCATGACCGGCGAGCGGCTGAGCATCGTGAGAATCATCGGAATCATCTGCACACTGGCGGGAGTCATAGTTGTCGCTCGTGGAGAAAAAACACCGGACGAGAACAACGCTGCCGCCGTGCAGAGCAGCGGCCGGGGAATCGGCTTGGCCGTGTTCGCTGCTGTGGGCTTCGCGGTGCTGTTTTGGTTGCTCGGAATTCGCGTCATCCCGCGCGTCGGCGCCATTCAAACTGTATGGATGATCCGTTTGACCAGTTCGCTGCTCAGCGCGGCCGTAATCCTCGTTTCCAGACAGCCCATGCGTCTTCCACGTGGCGACGTGCGCTGGATGGCACTGGCAATGGGCGTGTTCGATACTGGTGCCTTTGTCCTCAGCAATTTCGGCATGAAAATGGAGCAGGTTGCGGTGATCAGCGTTCTTGGTTCGCTGTACGGAGCGGTCACCGTCGGCCTCGCGGCCATTTTCCTCAAGGAGCATGTGTCGCGCTGGCAATGGACAGGGATCGTTACGATTTTCGCCGGAATTGTTCTCCTCAGCTGGTAGATTTCTTGTTTCACCCTGCATCCTTCTTTTCCGCGCTTTCTGCCGCATTTCCTCGTGCTGGTACACTACACGCGGGATGACTCCTCCTTTCTGCAATGTCGCACTGCCCGTGCCCCTGCGCGCGACGTTTACGTACGCGGTTCCGGAGACGTTGCGAGGAACCGTGCAGCCCGGCAGCCGCGTGCTCGTGCCGTTCAGGAAGAAAGCGATGGTCGGCGTCGTTGTGGAAATGGCGGAGAGCGCCCCGCACGGGACAAAAATTCGTGAGCTCACCCGTATATTGGATTTTGTTCCCGCGCTGACGCCGAAGCTGATCGAGCTGTCGAACTGGATCGCCGGGTATTACTTGGCACCGACCGGCGAAGTCTTTCGCGCGATGCTGCCGCCGGTAACAGAGCTGAAATCACACCGCCAGATTATCTTGACGGATGCGGGGCGTGAAGCGGTGGACAGCTTGAGCGGCGGTGAATTGTCGCCTGGGCTCACTCCCGAAGAGACGGCGTTTCTCTCAAAATTGAAGGAAAAGAAAGGAACGCTGCCGCTGGGTCCAGCGGCAAGGTTGGGCACCAACCCTTCCGGGTTGCAGCGGCTGCGACGCCGCGGGCTCATTGAACTTCGGGAGACCGTGCAGGGAAGAAAGCCAAGAACGCAGCGAGTGATCGCTTGGAAAGGTAGCCGGGCGGCTGAAAAACCGACGGAGAAGGAAGGCCTGGAAAAGGATAACGCAGAAACGCCCGTTGGCAACGCTCAGGGAAGGCAGAGTGCGCAGATGATGGGCAGAGAAGAACGCGTGCAGGAATTGCTCGAGACGGAGCGTGGGCCGCTGCCTCTGCCCCAACTCTTGAAGCTGGCGCAAGTGACCAGGGCGGTGGTCGAGCGGATGCTGCGCGACGGGTTGCTGGAAAGTTGGGAGGAGCCGATTGATCCGACCGAGGATCCATTTGATGCGGGGTACTCGCCTCCGCCGCATGAATTGAATGCCGAACAGGAGAGTGTCTTGAAGGCCATACGCGCGCGGTTTGAGTTGGGCGAATTCGGCGTGCAGCTGCTCCATGGTGTGACGGGCAGCGGGAAGACCGAAGTGTATTTGCGCGCGGTGCAGGAGACGCTGGCGCGCGGGAAAACGGCACTCCTGCTGGTGCCAGAGATTGCGTTGACGCTGTGGATCGGACGACAGTGCCGGTCGTGGTTTGGCGCGCGATTCGAGGGCGTCGCTGTCTTGCATTCGGCGCTGAGCGATGTCGAGCGAGCGCGCGAATGGTGGCGCGTCCGGAATGGCGACGCGCGCGTTGTTGTTGGGACGCGGTCGGCGGTGTTTGCGCCACTGGAAAACGTCGGGCTGATCATCGTCGATGAAGAACAGGAAAACAGCTTCAAGCAGGAAGAGACTCCTCGATATCACGGCCGCGACGTCGCTATCGTGCGAGCAAAGATGGAGGGCGCTGTGGCGCTGCTGGGTTCAGCGACACCCTCGATGGAAACGTATCACCACGCGCGAAACGGGAAATATGAGCTACTGACCCTGGCGTCGCGCGTGGAAGACCGTGCGCTGGCGAACGTGAAGGTTGTTGATCTGCGCGAAGATTTTCAGCACAGGCATCAGGCGAGCCCGATTTCCGCGGCGCTGCAGGCCGGAATTCATGAGTGCCTGGCGAATGGCACGCAGGCGCTGGTGCTGATCAACCGGCGCGGGTATTCGTGGTCGGTGCTGTGCCGGAGTTGTGGCTCGTCCGTGCAGTGCGTGAACTGCAGCATATCGATGACCCATCACAAACACCGCAACCGGCTGGAGTGTCACTATTGCGGTTCGATCCAGCAAATACCGAAGCAATGTCCAAAGTGCCAGTCGAAATATGTCTATTTCTTTGGAGAGGGCTCCGAGCATCTGGAAGAGAGACTTCGCAAAGAATTTCCCGGCGCACGAATTGCGCGGCTGGACCGGGATACGGCGCGGACGAAGCGGCAATACCAGGAGACACTGGGTGCGTTCGCGGGCGGGGCGCTGGATATCCTTGTCGGCACGCAAATGCTGGCGAAGGGACACGATTTTCAGCGCGTTACGCTGGTGGGTGTCGTCAGCGCCGATTCCTCGCTGAGCCTGCCAGATTTTCGCGCTGCGGAGCGCACCTTTCAGTTGCTGACGCAAGTTGCCGGGCGCGCGGGGCGCGGCGAGCTGAAAGGCGCGGTGCTGATTCAGACATTTTATCCCGAGCATTATGCGATTCAAGACGCGGTGAAGCAGGATTACACCGCGTTCTTCGAGCGCGAATTGCACTTCCGGCGGATGATGGCGTATCCGCCGTTCACGTCGCTAGCCAATGTGATCGTACGCGATACCAGCCTGGAAAAGGCGATTCGATGGTCGCGGCAGCTTTCGGAGTATTTTTCTCCGCATGACGGGGAAAGCGTTCGCATCCTAGGACCGGCGACGGCACCGCTGGCGCGACTGAAGAAGGAACACCGATTCCAGTTTCTTCTGAAATCGCCGAAACGGTCGGTGTTGACGAAAGTGCTTACTGGCGCGATGGCGTATTGCGATGCCAAACAGATTCCCCAAACTGCGGTGCTCGTGGATATGGACGCACTGAGCCTATTGTGAGTCGATTCTAGAGATCCGCTGAACCCTCCTCAGAAACTAGAAGCGGAGTCTTCCTCGAAGACGAGTCTCTTATCCATGTCCAGCATCTGTTTACGGAATTGACGCAAGCCGCCGAGGCTGAGGAGAACCACGGGCATGAAACCAGCGGCTCCCCATCGAGTGACCAGGGACCACTGCACGATTCGGGGAATGTAGATCGCGAAGGCCACGAAGCCCATGAGGTAAGCAACAGGGACAAGCGTAGATTGGCTCTGGAAGGCGGGGTAAGAGCACGTGAAAGGAATCTTGCGGAAGCGCACGAGCAGAACTTCCACAAAAACCACGGAGCAAGCAATGAGAACGACCGTTTGCAGCAGCGCAGTGAGCCATCCCCACAATAGGGCGGAGTAGAGAAAACATAGGGGAGCAAGCCAGCCGAGAGAGAATGTGAGAAGTACTCTTCTGGCTACTTGGCGAGGCAGTTCCCCGTCAGGCTCGATCCACAGCTTGAAAATCCAGTTGGCGGGCAAATCCGAAGGGACCTCGAAGGCCAAGCGTATTCCCACGAGGAGGCAGTAGCTCAGGATAAACGGTATGGAAAGGAGTTCCACGGCAGGGGGTTGTGCAGCGAATGAAAAGCCGGAGTGGTAGGCGGCATTCACGGTCTGTGCGGCAACAACGAGACCCAGTGCCGCGAAGGCCAGGACAATCTGCAAGTGGGCATCGCTTC
>WNGO01001687.1_pt1 | contig 20517 bp, 20 predicted proteins | sample 5400511 | NCBI WGS metagenome assembly WNGO01 (sample SAMN13153380, study PRJNA577476) | soil metagenome | isolation source: 20 cm soil or saprolite under Garry oak tree replicate 2 | place: USA:California | collected 2016-06-15 | reverse complement strand
AAAAAATTATCCATGGCACCCGCGACCACCGTCCAGACGAGCAAAAATATTCCCCAAGCCGAGTCGCCGGTCCAAAAAAGCCAAGCCGTCGCAGCGCCGAGCACCGGGACAACGCCGATCTGCGCAATCGCCAGCAGCAGCATCGCGGCGGTAAGCACGCCGGCAAACGGCACTCCCGCGATCATCAACCCAAGTCCGCTGAAGGCCGTTTGCGCCACGGCCGTCACGACGACGCCGAGAGCAACGCCGCGAATCGTTTGGCCGGCGAGATAAACCGCGTTCTCACCGCCCGACCCCGCCAGACGATGACCGAAGCGCACGAGGCGCGCGGTCGCCAGCTCACCGTTGGCGTACATGGCAGCGGCGAGAATCACGGTCAACAAAAATTCCACTAACAATACGCCGACGCTGCCCATCTGCGCCACAAACCAACCGATAAAGCCGCCGGCGTAGGGCGCCGCTCTCATCACAGCTTCCTGGATGCCCGTTGCAGCGACGCGTTCCCACAACTCAACCGCTTTCGGACCGACCAGTGGCAGATCGGCTATCCACTGCGGCGCAGAAGGTGCCTTGAACGATGCTAGTGATTTTACCCATACGACAATCTCATCGGCATTCGAGACGATTGTGCCGATGGCGAACGTCAGGGGCACAACCAACACGCACAGGAGCAAAAGTGTCATCAACGTCACGGCCAGTGCGCGCTTGCCCCAGAGCCACGCTTGCGCGGCAATCATGAGCGGCCACGTGGCCACGACGATCGTCGCCGCCCACACGATCGCTCCGAGAAATGGCCGCAAGATCCAGATGGAAGATCCGATCAGACCGACGATAAAGAGGACCGCCAGCACGCCGCGTGTCATATCGCGCTGTATTTCTGTCATGGCGTGAGTCTCCGAAAGATTATCCCTGGTGAAAGAAGCGCAGCCCGGCTGACAGGAACGTAATGACGCCCCCGGCTCCTCGTGGCTTTCCAGGAAGCGAGCGAGCTTGTTTTGGCAATCCAAGCCCGCATGAAAATAAGACCCCTCAGCTCGTCCCTCGATCCTTTCTAGAACACTATCTTCATGCGCAGGCCCAGGATCGTCGCTGTACCGATGCTCTTTTTACTGACGATCGTTGGTAGTGAGTCAATGGTGAATCTATTTTTCTGCGCGCCTCTGATGCCCTGATACTCTTTGACTTCTTGCTCGCTCACAGCAAAATCATGGAGGAGTATGCGGCTTGAAGCTAACGCGTCTTAGCGGCCGGACTCGACACCGCAGCGGTCGTTCCAACACCGACTGATTCTCGGTAAACCATTATCTCTACCCGCCGGTTTTTCGCACGGCCGACTTCGCTTGGTTATCGGCCAGCGGCGCGCGTTTGCCGAAGCGCCGACGAGGGGTCGGTACGAGGTCTTGCAGTGTTACTCGACCCTCGACACCCGACACTCTTCCCCCGTGACTCGTTTGCTACTTCACCAGCGGCACGCCCTGGGCGAGATCGTACTTCACCACGGCGCGGATTTTGTTTTCGATTTGCAGGTAACGCGCGGCCTTGATACTCGGTAGCGCTTTGCTTAGCTTGGGTGCGAACGTGCTCTTGAGATTAACTTCTGCCTGTTCGATGGCGTTGGCCTCGTCGATCAGCTTTTTCGCCTTGTCGTCGGTAAGCGACTTGCTGCGGAAGTCAGCGGCGTAGCTTTCGAGCACGTTGGCGATGCGGCGATTAATTTTCTGCAACTCCTTTTGATACTCTTCGTAGATCGGCCAGAAACTCTTCGCTTCCGACTCGGTCAACTCCATGTTTGTCGCCACAACTAGTTTTTTATCGGCCTTGATCTTGTCACGCAGGATCTGCATGTTGTCCGCCGGCTTGTCCTGCGCAGCCAAGCCAAGCGAAGGGAAACCCATCGACATGATCACCACTGCAACGCCGATTGTTTTTTTCAAGAAGTCCATTCTCATCGCTCTTCTCCTTATCACTCGACACTCGTCGGCTATGGATTGATCCGGGTAATCTTCGATCCCTGTATACCCACACCGCCCATCAGACCCTTCTGGTCGAAGATGAAAGCATAGATACCTTTCTGCAGTGTTGTGCTCGAAAGATTTTTGCCAAACCCCGCGTCCAGCACGACCAGGCTCGGTCCCGTGCCCAATTCGAAGCCGGCGCTGTTGTCGAGATACTGAACCGAGGCGTCGTCCATGAAAAACAACACATAACCAAACGCCTGAACCCCGGCCTGGAACCCATAGGATGCCGCGAGCGAGCGGTAATAAGCGACCGTCTTGCCGTTCTTGCGCAATGCCCCATCGCCGAATTGCCCAGCAATAATGAATCCGCCCTTGACGATGCTCGGGAAAACCAACACCGCCACTGCCTTGTCAGCCAACGCTTTAGAGCCTGGTGCATTTTTAAAGAGTTTGTCCAAGGACGATGCAGCGTCACGGTCAATTGCGCTCGCGCCCGCCAGCGCCGCAGCCGGACTCAATCCATGAAAGGTAAACAACGTCAACGTCAGTCCGGCGATCAAAATTCCGATTTTAGAATTCCGGTTTTTAGCTCTCATTCTCTACTCCTGTCATCTAAGTAAGACGTAATGCCACTCGGCTCCCGTCACTGCGCCAACGGCACTGTGGCCGCGAGATCGTACCTGAGCAGCATGCGGTACTCGTTTTCGATCTGCAGGTAACGAGCCGCCTTTTTCGCCGGCACGGCCTTAGTTACTTTGGGAATAAAGGCGCTTCGTTGCTTAACATCGTCCTGCTCGAGGGCGATCCATTCGTCGAGCAGCTTCTTGGCTTTTTCGTCGGTGAGCGATTTGCCGCGGTAGTCCGCCGCATAGCTTTTCAACAACGCGCCTAATCGTTCATAGAACTTCAGCAAATCTTTTTGGTAGTCCTCGTATACCGGCCAGAAGTTTTTCGCTTCCGATTCCGTCAACTCCATGTATTTCGAGACGATCACTTTTTTGTCCGCCTTCAGCTTTTCATGGATAATTTCCAAATTGTTGGCGGGCTTGTCCTGGGACCACGCGGTTATGGGCGCACTCCCCAGCAACGCGCCAAATAGGATCGCCAAACATCTTGTCCAAACACCTCTTTTCATCTCGCCTTCTCCTCCTTCGCAATATGCTTATTTCGGATTGGAATCAGCATTGAATGCTTGACGTACCGACGACGAAAACAGGTAGCAGATCATGACCACCGGGACGATCGACCAGACAATCGCTCGGGCCGGCGATTCGCCTTGAATCACGACGCTCACGACAAGCAATAGCGTCACTACAGCCACCACGATGCCGAGCCATCTTGCCCAGCTCCGACCCAGAAATGCTCCCCATGCAAACAGCACGTACAACAACGCAATCACCGCCACGAGAACTCCCCGTAAATACGCCACAACACCCATCAGAGGGAAAAGTAGTAAACCCTGCCCCATGAGATCGCTGCCGGAATCGAACCAATGAAGCGTCCGGAGAACGCCTAACCCGCCTTGCACCAGTGACAGCACGGCGACGACCGTCATACCCGCGGTTCTTTTCGGCAGTGGAGACTCCATCGCGTCACCTTCAGATTGAGTGTTGGGTGTTGAGGGGAAAATCCGCCGTGCCGTTTCAACCACTCGACCCCCGACCATCGACACTCGTCCCTCGTTCCGTCGCTACGGCTTTACTTCCGTCCAAGTTTTGTCGGGATTGTATTCCTTCATCGCCGCGGCCACCGTCGCGGTATTCTTGCCCAGGTCTTTCTGAAACACGTTGCCGTCATGGTTGACGATGAAGCTCATGACGCCGGAGTTGCCGTACTGCGCTGGATACGCGACCACGGCAAAGCCGCCGATCATTTTTCCTTTGACCACATAACTGTACGCGTTGCCGGGAGCATCTTTTCCTTGCGCCTTCAGAATCTTGTAATAATAGCCATGATAGGGCGGCGGTGCTCCCGCGGCTTGCTTGCCTTCATAACCCTCGGTTCTTGCGCGCGCCATGATCGGCCCGAGCGGACTCTGCGCCTCGCCCGCCTTGGCTTCCCAATACAAACCATTCTTTTTGCCCGGATCGCTGACCAACTTCTCGGCGTACTCTAAGAGGCCGTTCTTGTCCCGATCCTTCATCGCGTACTCCCGTTGGGCATCGACGACGGCGCGACAGACCTGAATCGTGAACAGCTCGTTCTCACCGATCCGGCGATTGAGAATCTCTTCTCTTCCTTTGGCCGTATCGAATACCCAACCGCTACCGGTCTTGACCAGGGGAATGGGAAATGGCCAGTCATTGTTGCCGATCACAAGAATTCTGTTTTCGCCTTCAGCTACAAGCCGGTTCTTTTCATCGTAGGCTTTGACAAACTGCGCGCGTCTCTGCTCGTCCGCTACCGCGTCGCCCGAGGAAATCAGTTCTTTGGATTGCGCTCCGAAAATCGCCAACAGTGTTTTGTCATCGTTATCTTTCGCCGCCGAAGCAGCCGCTTTGACCGCTTCTTCGGCAGATGCAAAAGTCTTTTGCTGCGCTACCGCAGCCTGGGAGATACCAGCAAGGCTAAAGATCGTGATGAATAGCGCGGCGAAGACTATACGAACTGCTTGCCACACGGATCTGTTCATTTCTCTGTTTCGCAATTTCATTTCTTCCTCCATCATCATTTCAACGCGATCGTCAGGCAGCTTGGGTTGTTTCACGAAGGCGAGCACCAATGACGATCACGAACACGGTTAGCAAGCGCGTCACTACCTGCGACCTCCACCGCTGCGCCCGCCGCCGCCCGATCTTCCGCCACCGCTCGACCTGCTCGCGCTACCGCTCGACCTGCTCGCGCTACCGCGCTGGCTCGCGCTCTTTGCCTGGCTTCCGCCGCCTCCGATCCCTTGAAAGGCGCCGCCGCGGCTACCAGAGCCGCCTCGATCTGCTCCACCACCACCGCCGAGTTGGCTTGCGCCGCCGCGACTTCCAGCTCCGCCGCCGACCTGGCCTGCTCCACCACGATCCGCTGTCGCCGGTCGGTTGCCACCGCCGAGATCCTGTCTGCCGGTTTCCGCTCGGCCGCGAAAAGATTCCCGCGACTTGATCGCGTCATTGCTGCTCGCGCGATTGAATTTTTGCGCCGTCCCCTGATCGCGATACGACACGCCTTTGCGGTGCTCCGGACTATGCTGCCATTGACCCTGACCCTTTTGGTTGACCTGTCCCCTCTCCTGCATTTTCTGCTTGGCTTGGTCTCGATTGATATTGTTATTAATGTTGGTGTTCCGATCGACATCTATATCGACATTTCCTCCGTTCCAGTTGGAGTTACCCCAGGCATAACCCCACGCCGCTCCCATCGCCATGCCCGCGCCAAACGCCATCATCGACGTTGCGACGTATCCGGGCGGATAATAAGAGTACGGTGGGTATGCCGGGTACGGCCAAGCGCCATAAACCACCGTTGGATTATATGTTGGCACGTAGACAACTTGCGGATTTGCCGATTCGATCTTAATGATCTTTTCCTCGACGATGACGGTCTGCTCTTTAGTCGTCGTGAGATTTCCCGACGCCTGAGCCTTGGCGCGCAGGCTTTGGATCGTGTCCAAAACTTTTTTTTGGTCCGCCAAAAACGCGTCGCCGAGTCTTTGCGTCCAGTCGAGTTTTTCGCTCATCATGGTGAGCACCTGGGGAAAATTCACCAAAGACCTTACGCTTGGGTCCCAGTCCTGCGCCTCGAGGGCCTTGGTCAGCGCGTCGCCCTTGAGGCTCGCGTTTTGTTTTTGTTTTACCCAGCGGTCGGCCTGCACGACTTCCAGGGGATAAGTCGACGCCATCAAGATTTGCGATACGAGTGCATCCGGGTGCAGCGCGATCGGCGCCAAGATTTGCTCTAATTCTTCCGGCTTGAAGACCGTCGCTTGGCCGGATTGCTGCGCAATCAATGACGGAGGCGCTGCGAGAAGCACCATAAACAACCAGCTCAACCCACGCATTAAAGCTCGTCCTGTTTTCATCATTTCCTTCCTCGTCACTCGACACGTTTTTACTTCAACTTGAGGCTTACACCTGACGGCCCCAGGCTAAACCGAGTCCCGGATTCCTTGCCTTCGTCTTGCAGTATGACGATCGTTACGCCCTTGGCGTTGCGCATGGACAAAGAGCTTTGTCCGCCGCGGACGGCGAAAGCAGCCTGCGCCGCGGCATAATTTCCGGAAAAATCCGTGACGGTTTTCAGATCATAGACTTTGCCGGCGCCCTGAAATTGCGATACACCGAGGTCGGCGATATTCACGCCGGAGATCGTGACTGGGTAGTCTTTCCCCTGGTATGAAAGCACGCCGTCGCCCGAACTGCCGCCGACGCCGATGGCAACGGACTTGAAATTCAGCGAGACCAATCCCGACGGAATGCGCTCTTCCGGTTTTTCGTACTTGGGATAATCTTCAGCCCAACTGAGCAGCCGTTCTTCGCTTCGCTCCTGCACCTGCCAGCCCAAAGTTTCGATCTCCTTTTTCGCGCGCGGGCTCACCGTGCCGGCAACCCACAGTTGCTTATTCGCCGGACGGGTCAATTGAGTCACGCGCGCATCGGCGGCGGTCAACAACTTGGCCATGTCTTGCGTCCAGACGAGATGATCCAGCGGTACGTTGAAAACAACTTCATTCTTGACCGTCCTTACTGCGGCGAATTCGCCCAAGGCGATAAATGTTTCAACGGGAGCAATCGCTTTGTGATAGCCGGCATACATCTCTGCCTGGCGCTGGCGAAAGAAGGCGACCTCAGGGTTCGCGGTCGCCGCGGCAAGCCGCACGAAAGTGGCGCGGTTACCGACGCCTTTCATCTCTTCCAACGCATTGACTAGGAGACTCTGATCTCGAGGCGAATAGACGGAATTGTTTAAGAACGCGTCCGCCACGTCCGGATAAACGTCCATCGCCTTTAGTTTTTCGCCGTTCATGCGCCGAAGGTCGACTGGTGGCGTTGTGCGGAAGACTTCGTTCAGCAGCTTGTGCGCTCCGGAAATGCTGATCGCCAAACCAGCGCCTCCGGGTACGGCACTCATGGCCGCTGCCCAGGTGATGCCGCCGGCGTACCCGGCCCAAGAAATTTCGTTTAATCGATCCTGCAATTTCTGGTTGTCCGTGTAGGCATCGACGCCGAGCTGAAAGGCGTATTCGCGTTTCGTCTTGGAGAAGCCGATCAGATCTTTGATCTTGCTGTCCTCGGAGTCGCTCCGCTTGGCGCCGGCGATTGCGTCCCCCGCGCGTCTAAATGCGACCGCTAATCCCGACGCGGCGCCTTTCACCGTATCGACCGGTTGGGTGACCAGGTTTTTGAAACCGACGAGAGTATCCGTCCCGGCTTCCTTAAGCGACGAAGTGAATTCCTTGGTCCCCTCGATTTGCTCCATGCGCACCAACGCGTTGATCTCGCTGATGCGTTTGCGCAGCATCGCGGTGGATACGGCAACGAAAGTGCCGAATCTCGATCCCACTTTGTAGGTGTTTTGATAGCCATCGTTGTAAACTGTTTCTTCGACGCGGTGATTGGGACCGGACAAAAGATCCGGCGGCAGAATCTTGGATGCGCTGAGTGTCGCCGACCGCTCGTAGCCGCCTTGAGCGGCGATTGCCAGAGCCGGCGGAAACGCCAGTGTCGCCCCTACAGCTAACACCATCCACGAGACAGCCAACCGGTAAAGTCGATTCAAACGAACTCTCTGTGTCATCACCTGAGCCTCCATTCACTCAATCAAAATCCGAAAGTAGAGCGAAATTTAAAACAATCGTCTGTCGTAGCGATCCTTTGAATTCGCCGCGAACTTACAAAAAAAAGATCGGGCGGGCTATTGGACTTTGGGCCAATGTCATTCAAGCGCCCGATGGACTCTGCCCTCAATCTATTTCTGTCTTAAGAGCCGCGTTTAAAGTTTTCATAAACAACTCGTCGTTGAACGGTTTGCGCACAAAGGCCACCGCGCCTGCAGCCAGCGCCCGTTCTCGCGGAACCGCGTCATCGTGGGCCGTGATAAAGATGACGGGAAGCGGGTTGCCATTTATCGCCAAGCGCTCCTGAACCTCTAAGCCGTTCAACCCCGGCATCTGCACATCGAGAACCACGCAATCCGGGTGAAACGACGGCATCGCTTCGACGAGATCGAGGAACTCTTGCCCAGAGGCGAACGTTTCTCCATCCATACCGAGGGAGCGCACCAGCCGCTTCAATGCGCGACAGACAGATTTGTCGTCATCGACAATGGCGATCAATGGTTTGGCATTGCTCATTAGGTTCGCGCGTTATGCGGCGACCGCCATGAAAGCATTAACCGCAGTGATTGCGCTGTGGCGAAATCTAACCTCGAGCGATTGAGCTGTATATTGGACCTTAGTCCAATAGGACGTGGAGAAGGGAGCGAACAGCGATCTTTGAGACGCGACGGGTAACGCGTGCGGGCTGGAGAGAAAACTGACGACTGGTCTCGGAGGACTGTCTACTGATTTTGCGCCGGGTGGATATTGATCTTCTCGGTGAGGCGTACGAGCTCGGCGATCGAATCCACGCCCATCTTAGCCATAACGCGGGCGCGGTGAACCTTGATGGTCTTTTCCACGGTACCGAGCTTGAAAGCAATCTGCTTATTCAACATTCCGGTTACAACCAGAGCCATGACCTCGAGTTCGCGCGGAGTGAGACTCTCTACGCGCTTTTGAATCTGATCGATTTCTGCACGCCGGGATTGGTCCCTGGCGGCTTGGGCGAGAGATTGTTCGATAGCCTTAAGCAGATCTTTATCTTTCACAGGCTTCTGCAGAAAATCCACGGCACCGGCCTTCATCGCCTTGACGCTCATCGGGATGTCGCCATGGCCGGTGATGAAAACGATCGGAACATCGCGGTTCAAAGTTTGTAATTCCCGCTGTAGGTCTATGCCGGTGACACCCGGCATACGAACGTCGAGCACGAGACAGGCTGCTCCGTCGCCGCCGGCTTGGGTGTCGAGAAACTCTCGCGCCGAGGCAAAAGTTTGCACGCTATGTCCCGCAGACTTGATCAGACGCGCCAAAGCTCGTCGCACCGAAGCGTCGTCGTCGACTAAAAATACGCTGGATGGGGCGGCCAGTGAGGGACTCGACGCGCTTTTGACCATCGCTACAGAATTCATGTGTTTCATCATCGGATTTCTCCCTCGTCCAATGGCACTGTGAAGCTTATCGTTGCACCGCGATCGGGATTGTTCTGCGCCCATAGCCGCCCGCCGTGGGCTTCGACGATCGAGCGACTGATAGCGAGCCCCAGACCGAGGCCATTATTTTTGGTCGTGTAGAAAGGTTGAAAAATCTTTTCGAGCTGACCGTCTTTCAGGCCCTCGCCGCGATCATGCACTGCAACGGTTATCATAGAATTATCCAGTTCGGTCCGCACGGTCACCTGGCGTTCGGCCAGCGGGCAATCTTTCATGGCCTGAAAAGCGTTCAGCAACAAATTTAAGATGACCTGTTGTAACTGCACCTTATCGCCGTAGACCTTAGGCGCGCCGGCATCCATTTGCCGCAGGATATTGACCTTATGCAGGATCGCGTCCGTGTGAACGAGCGTAACGACATCGCGCACAATCGTTTCAAGATCCACGACCGCAAGTTCGAGATCGCCTTTTCTGACCAACTCGCGCACCCGGCGGATTACTTCACCCGCGCGGCGATTGTCTTCCACAATGTCCTGAAGGATAGCCCGGATCTCTCCGACATTCGCCGAGTCGGCAGCCAGGAAACGCTGCGCGGCCTGGGCGTTGCTGAGGATCGCCGTGAGCGGCTGATTCAATTCATGCGCCAACGACGCCGCGAGCTCGCCTATCGTGGTGATTCTCGCTACATGCGCGAGTTCGTCGCGTTGCCTCTGCACCGTCAATGCCGTCTCTTTCTCTTCGGTAATGTCCACCGCCGCGCCGATCCATTCGTGCACCGCGCCGTTGGGTGCAATGATCGGCACTGCTTGAACATGCAAATGGCGATAGGTCAGATCGCGAGCGCGTACTTGAAACTCGTTCTCGTACATGCGCTTTTCCGTCATTGCCTGTTTCCACAATCGCTCGCTGCGCTCTTGATCCTTGGGGTGAAGGGCCTTAATCCAACCAAAGTTGCTCATTTCATCTTCGTTCTGTCCCGTGAGCTCTTGCCAACGTGGAGACAACAAGAATCCCTCGCCTTGGGCATTGGCGCGCCAGACCATATTCGCGGTGGCCATGACCAACGCACGGTAGCGCGCCTCGCTATCGCGCAAAGCCTCTTCTTTGTTGCGCCGCTCGCTGATCAAAGCCGATAGGAACATGAGCGGCAAAAAAACCGAGATCAAAAAAAACTGCAGAGACAGCGCATTCTCGGCTGCCGACTGCATCGCGAAAGGACCCAGACCACTCGAGGTACTCAAGAAGGCAAGGTAGGCGGCCCCAAGGAGAGCGAGAGAAAGGATTCCTATTTCAAAGCGAACAGCCGCCCACAAGAGAAAGGGGAGCGGCGCGTAGAGTAAAGCCGGAACGGCAATTTGTTTACCGAAGGCGGTATAGCCAGCGACGATGAGACCGGCCGTTAGCAAACCAAATTCCATGTACCGCCAACGCTGCACGGGAGTTTGCGCCGATCGAGGGTCGAAAACCATCAATATCGGCGGAATAATCGTCAGGGTCGACAGTGCGTTAGATAAAACCCGCGCGCGCCATACATACCAATATTCGTGCTCCCAACCGCTCAATACATAAAGATAGGCGGCAATACTGGAAACGAGAAAAGGCGCGAGAATAACCGCACAAAGAACAAAAATAGTAACGGCGCGAAAACTGTCGAGCTGCAGGCGTCCCTTGACGAAGTAACGAACACTGAGCGCCGCTACGAGCGCCTGACCGAAGTTACCAATAAGTTGACTCAGTATCCCCAAGGCCGGCACGCCGTCTTTCAGTTGCACGACGACATGCGCCGGAACGGCGGCAAGCAGAACTATCCACCACTGTCGTGGAGGCGCTAGCAGCAATGCCGCCAACACGACGACGGTGGGAGGCCAGAGGAGCGAAAGATGGGAGTTAGGAAATCTAAGCGATTGGCCGATCAAAGCGCCGGCAAAGTAGCCGGCACAGACCAACAGCGAGAAGAGCCCACGACGACGAAACGGGCAGAAAATTCTTTTGAAAATCCCTGTCTCGATCTCGTACGCCGAAACCAGCGCAGACGGGGCCAATTTCGTCTCCGGATAATCTAACACAAACAATTCACAGCAATGTCAATGGATGAGGTCAGATCCTAACCCAAGCCTATGTAAAATAGCAAGCCAGAATCGGTGTTTTGAAAGGATTTAACCGGGTGTTCACAGTTCCGCGGCTGTCAGCGAACGATGACTGACAAGCGAAGTCGGCAGCGTAAAGTAAAAGGTCGCGCCGCGGTCCTGGTTGTTTTCCGCCCACAGGCGCCCGCCGTGAGCCTCGACGATGGATCGACTGATGGAAAGACCCATGCCAAGGCCGTCCGGCTTGGTGGTGTAGAAAGGCTGAAAAATGTTAGCGATCTCTCCGTTCAGTCCCATGCCACAGTCACGCACCGCGACCTTCAGTAGGCTTGCTCCATCGAGGTCCGCGTGCACTGCGACCGAGCGCTCATCGGCGGGAGAATTCTTGAGCGCGTCAAAAGCGTTGAGCAGTAGATTCAATAAAACCTGCTGTAACTGCACCCTGTCACCCTGCACCGGCGGCAGGTCTGAGTCAATTTCGAGTACAACGCGGATGTCATGCAAAATAGCGTCGCTATGAGTCAGCTGCACAACGTCGCTCACGACATTTTCCAAATCGAGCGGAGCGAACTCGAGTTCCTCCCTTTTAATCAATGTCCGCATCCGTCGGATTACGTCACCCGCACGGCAGTCGTCCTGGACGATGTCGTTCAGGATCTCGTGTAGTTCCTCGAGATCGGGCGGCTTGACGGCAAGGAAACGCTGCGCCGCCTGCGCATTGCTAAGTATGGCCGTGAGCGGCTGATTCAATTCATGCGCGAGCGAAGCCGCTAACTCTCCCATCGTGGAAACGCGAGCAATGTGAGCCAGTTCTGCGCGCTGTTGCAGTGCTTCCAGTTCCCCTCGCTTACGTTGGGAAATGGCAATTGCACAACCGATGTACCCGAGAAACCCGCCATCGGGTTCAGAGCGCGGCACTCCATGATCCAGGACCCAACAGTATTCACCGTCGAATCTCCGCAAGCGGTATTCCATCGTAAACTCTTGCCGCGCGTTAAAAGCGTTACTGTAGATTTCAAGACAACGATCGAAATCTTCGCGGTACACGCCGTCTGCCCAGCCATTACCGAGCTCCTGGCCCAGCATACGGCCGGTAAAGTCGAGCCAACCTTTGTTGAAAAACGTACAGAGCTTGTCCGTACCCGACATCCAGATCATCACCGGCGCCGTATCGGCCATGGTGCGAAAGCGCGCCTCACTCTCGCGCAACGACTCTTCAGCCCGCCTGCGCTCGGTGATGACTTCGGTGAACATGATAATACCGCCGATCTCCCCTCCAGTGGCGTACCAGGGTCGAACCTCCCAGCGAACCCAATCCACGCTGCCATCGAGTCGAGGGAATGGATCTTGCTCACAGGTTTCCACGGCCCCAGCTAAGCAACGCCGATGAATTTCTCTCCACCGTTCCGTAATCTCTGGAAATACCTCGTAGTGGCTGCGACCGATAATGTTCTGCTCGCCCAGTTGGTAATCTTTAAGCCATCGTCGGCTTGTCAATAGGTACCGCATCTCCCGGTCAAACATGGCGACCGACGCCGGCGTATGTTCGACAAACAAGCGGACTTGGTTTTCACTCTGCTTCAGCTCTTCTTCGGCCCGCTTGCGCTCCGTAATATCCAACACCACGCCCATCCTGCGCACGCCGCGGCCGCGCGGGTCATTGACGTTCCGGCCCCTTGTCGCGATCCATCGTTCCCGGCCATCGAGTAAGACGGCGCGAAACTCCCCTTCATAGGGAAGGCCAATTTGTTCCGCGCGCTCAATCTCAGCATCGATACGCGCTCGGTCATCGGGATGGATGCGTTTGACGACGTCTTCAAACCTGAGAGCATCATTTATGCCGGAACCAAACAGCGAACGAAATTGTGGGTTCGCCCAAAAATCGCCCCGCTTCGGGTCGCGCATCCAAAGACCCAACTCCCCGGCGCTCGCTGCCAGCTCCATGATTTCCTGAGTTTCCCGTTGCTTGCTCTCAGCACGGCGCCGGCGCGCCCGTTGCACCAGCAAGTCAACGATCATTGTCGCTTGCATCGCCATGATGATGAGAGCGCCGACAATGTACCATTTATAGAGTTCCCACACTGACAAAGGACGGAAGCGTACGACAGTGTTCGGCGGCAACCGGCTTTCGGCAATACCCCATCGTTTCAGTGCCCGCCAATCGAACATCGGCACCCCATCCGTGCGGATTTCAAAGGGCAATGACTTCGGCGCGCCGCCGCTGAGCACACGGTGAGCCAATTCGCCGGCTCGCCGGGCCAAAGCCGCAACATCCGCCACAGATCCGCCGACAGCGCCGGAACCTAAAAGCGTGTCTGTCATGATGTACACCGGGGTATTAGCCGATTCGGTGATCAACCTCACAGCCTGTACGGAATTGAAAAGTTGGCCGGCTCCGTCCCGATACATTCTGGTAAACAAGATCACCGTTTGCGTTGGCAGCGATCTGACGGCCTGGGTTATTTCGCTCATCGGACGGTTCGTCCAGAAGTCGAATTCGGCGCGACCGGTGAACGAGCCTGCCGCCTCGCGCACACGATCGACGACCTGGGTATCCACTTCCGTCGTCCCGCCGATCACGACGATGCGGCGAATTTCCGGTTGCAAACGAAACATCAACTCGAGGGTCCCGCGCGGATCGGAACGCTGGGCTAATCCGGTGAGGTGAGTGCTTAGCTGACTAGGGAAAATTTTCTCTTCGGTCAAACCTATAGCGACCACCGGAACTCCGGGAAACAGTTCTTTGAGCAGCTTTTCCGGTAGACCCAAATTACCGACGTAAATCAAAAGAACGAGATCGGGAGGGTAGTCGAGATATTTTTCGCCGAGATAGTTACGAAAGAGCCGGCTATAACTGCCGCTGGGAAAGCGCACGATATCGAGGGATTCAGAGTAAAACTCCAATCCGACTCGAGTTGGCGCAGGGTATCTACCGCGGCCTGCTCAGCGAGGGTGAAGCCGGGCGCGAAGCTACTTCCGGTTGAAACGATCAACACGCGTTTGGATTTACTGCTATCGGCGCCGTGTATATCTGTTGTTACGGTCAGGCAAACAATCGTGCAGAGCACATAAAGAACTAAATAACGTAAGTGTCGACACACGCCGTTCCAGATCGCGTTTGGGTGTAACTGGTCCACAACTGCTGCGATACTAAGATCGGACCGCAGCAAAATCAACCTGTTCAGCTTGCTTGAGGTCCATCTTCTTTTCTTGAAGCACGCCGAGACAGCAGCAGTCTACCTTGCCGTTCCAACATCGGCTTTCGTTTTAGCCGCGGCAATCGTCATGCCAATTCCTCTGGAGCTAGTGCGCTGCGTTTCTCCGAACGTTCGAGGAACCGACTCAGGCATGCACGTTTGCAGTTACGGCGATTGAGCGCTTGGTTGCGTGCTTTCTGGCACACCGAATGCACATGATTCTGAACTGTGAGAGACGGAGTGTAAATGAGTATACCGGCAGGGTGCAGGCGAACCGCATTATCGTCGGAGTCGAGCGAAAGAGGCGTGTTACGAACAAGGAGCATAGGTGAAAACTTTATTTGTGGAGCGCACGCACATCACCACTGTAAGAAAATCGCGCACTAGGTAGGAGGCAAACGACTTCCATTTTATTTGAATGTTCTCGATTGCTGGTCGCTGTTCGGAACTAATTTGCAGGTGTCGCCAGCTTTTTTGGCAATGAATTCGCCTTTTCATTCCTCACGATTTTGCTCACGGGAGCGAGAACGACGGAGATTCCATCGTCGACATAGAAGCTTATGAGGAAAACCCCGGGAGGAAAAGACCAGATTGTCGTTTGGCGAAGATAAGGAGGTCCTATGTTTGTGGAAACTTATTACGATGCAAGAGTATTAGTTCCGGTCGGCGGAAATGAACCGCTAATCCCCTATCCCGAATTGAAGGGAGAAGAGCTGACCGTATGGCGAAAGTATTTGCCTAAGCAAACGCCGATAGAAAATCTCCGCTTCTCGTTCTTTATCGAAACGATACCCGCCCCTGCAATAAGTGAAATTCAAAGAGCACAAAAGACACCGTGGTGGTTTGATCGAGTTGAGATATGGAGCCGCGCAGCCGATCCGATGGCGGTGGGCGTTATCGGCGGAGAGAATCCCCGTTATTATTCTATTGCACGTTGGGGCGACGCACAGCTCACGCTTGACCAGATAAAAAAGAGACTGCGCTTTGAGAATCGGATGCTTTTGCTGACTTGGATAATAGGCGGCATATTCTTCACCGTAACCACTCTGACCGTCGTGCTACAATCCGGCTAAACGATTTTTCGGTGCTCAGCGCAGTTCGTGCTCGGACACCGTTTCTGGCTGATATTGCCGGAATCCAGAGGTCCTCGTCATCTTTCTGATATCCGATGTTTTTGGCGATACCTTTTCCCTGCCTATGCCTCGGGCTCCGAGGCGGCGAACTCGTTCCCCCCACATATGAGACGGCAAAGATTGCCGACTCAATATCCTTGGAAGGCAGTGACCTCGTGCCATGCCGAGCGGGATCTCCGCCTGCGAGCTCGAACTTAAATCCGTAGACGGCGTAAGCGGCGTCATTCCGTAGCGCCTGAGCGGGGATTTCCCGCACTCAGAACGAAAGCCTGCGGAAAATTCCAATTTGCGGGACGCGGGGCGACCTTCTTTCCTTGGAAGCTCAAGAAATTGCTTGCTCCGTGTTCGTGGCATAACGCTTGCTGAATTTACTAACCAATCGAAACCACTGGTTTCGCCAAGCTGTTGCTGTTGCGGAAATCTTTGAGGAGAGGAATGCCGAAAAAATGGATACAAACGCATGGATCGTCGTCGCTTTTTTGGTCGCAGTGATTGTCGTTCTCGCTACATTGTTAGTGATGCGAGAGCGCCGCTCGCGCCAGCTGCAGTCGCGGTTCGGTCCGGAATATGATCGAACGGTTCGCGAATACGGCGAGCAAAAGCATGCCGAAGAGGAACTCGCCACACGCGAGCGGCGGGTAAGTCGCTTACGGATTGTGCCGTTGTCGCGCGAGGATAGCGTGCGTTTTGCGGAATCATGGCGCGCCGTGCAAAACCGTTTTGTCGACGATCCTAAGGCGGCGGTCGACGAGGCGGATCGGCAAGTCCGGGCTTTGATGAGTAAGCGCGGTTATCCGACAGGCGATTTCGAGCAGCGCGCCGCGGATCTTTCGGTCGATCACGCCGCGGTGGTCGAGCACTACCGCACCGCGCATCAGATCGCGCTGCAAAACGAAGGCGGTACTGCGGGGACCGAGGATTTACGGAAAGCGATCGTGCATTACCGCGCGATCTTCGACGCATTGTTGGAAACCGGCGCCGCCCGACGTGACGTTCGCGAGGCACAAAGAAAGGAAGGATCAAATCGATGGAGAATCGGGAAAGACATCTTTCGACGGCAGATCTAGCGGAAAAAAAAGACCCGCCGGCCGAATCACCAGAAACGCAAGTGCCGGAGCGCCCTGAATCCGATGTTCCGGGTGCGGAGGCATCGTCCGAGAGAGCGCCAAATCAGCCTGGCGACGAGCCGGTCCCGCTGTTTTCGGAGGAATCGGTGCGCGATTTCCGCTCCCAATGGACGGCACTTCAAACCGGCTTCGTCGACGAGCCGAGACACGCGGTAAAAAAGGCCGACGAGCTGGTAGCGCGGGTGATGAAAGACATGGCCGCGACTTTTTCCGACGAGCGCAGCAAGCTCGAGCGCCAATGGGAACAAGGCGACAAGGTTTCGACCGAAGACCTGCGCTTGGCACTACGACGCTATCGGTCGTTTTTCGATCGCTTTCTTTCAATTTAGTTTCGACCACGCTGGAGAGGCGCCGGGACAAATGAAGCTCTGGCCTGGCGCGCAACACGATGTCTACGAGGAAAGCGCTTTATTGGCTAGCCGGAGCGTTTTTGTTTCTGCTCCTGCTGATCGTCGCGGCAAGCTTTCTCGCCGACGAGCCGTTGCGCAAAAAAATGGAAGCGGATTTGAATCAGCGGCTAAAGGGCTATTCGGTTCGGGTCGGCCGTCTTGATTTTCATCCCATCGGCCTATCGCTCGAGCTGGAGCGATCCGTCATCTATCAAAATGCCCATCCCGATCCGCCGGTGGCGGAGATCCCATACTTGAGCGCCAGCATTCATTGGCGCGCACTCTTGTCCGGTCGGCTGGTGGCGGATTTCGAAATCGACAAGCCGAAGGTGCACTTCGACTTGAGACAGTTTAGCCAGGAAGCCAAAGACGAAACTGCGATAAAAGATCGCGGCTGGCAAGAAGCATTGGAAGCGATCTATCCACTCAAGATAAACCGCTTCGCAATTAATGGCGGCGATCTCACGTATATTGACAGAGGGCCGTTTCGACCACTGCGCATCGCCCAACTCGATTTCGTAGCGGAAAATATCCGAAACGTGAAATCCGTGCAGGGAACCTACCCATCGCCGGTCAACGCTCAAGGCGTCGTGTTCGATCGCGGCAAGGCAAAATTAAAAGGCAATGCCGATTTTCTCGCCGAGCCCCACATCGCCATCAAGGCAGACCTGCAGTTGGAGCAAATCGACGTCGATTACTTCAAGCCGATTGCGGAGCGCTATAAGTTCATGATTCAGAAGGGAGTTCTCTCCACCAACGGATCGATCGAGTATGCGCGCGGGGGCACCGTTATCGAAGTCAAAGAATTGCGGCTGGACAATTTGGTCGCAGACTATATTCATGACGCCCCCGAGGCGCCGACAAAAAAAATCAGCAAGGAAGCAGGAAAAACCGCGAGAAAGTACAGCAACGAACCAACCTTGGAAGTTAAGCTAGATCGAGTGAAAATCAATGAAAGCCGGCTGGGTTACGTCAATAAAGCAGCCAAGCCCGCTTATCACGTGTTCTTTACCGATGCGAATCTGGATATCGAAAACTTAAGCAATCATTTGAAGGAGGGCGTGGCGCGGGGCCGCGCAAAGGGACGATTCATGGGAAGCGGGCCGAGTGAAATTGACGCGGCGTTTCGCCCCGAATCAAAAGGTCCGGACTTCAATATCACCACGAGCATTGAAAGCACCGACATGCGCGCGATGAACAATCTATTTCGCGCCTACGGCAACTTCGACGTCGTCAAAGGAAGCTTTTCTTTTTATTCCGAGTTGACCGTCAAACAGGGCAAGATCAACGGCTACGTTAAGCCGCTGTTCCGCGATATGGATGTTTACGATTCTCGCCAGGATCGCGAGAAGAGTCTCTTTCGCAAGCTCTACGAAGGATTGGTCGGCGGTCTTTCTTCTTTGTTGACCAACACCCCGCGCCAGGAGGTTGCGACTCAGACCACAGTCTCCGGCGATATCGAATCACCGCAAACCAGCACTTGGGAAACTGTCGGGCGGCTGATACAGAACGCGTTCTTTAAAGCGATTCTACCGGGGTTCGAAAGAGAGGTGGCCCAAGGCAAAAACGAGCACACGCAGGGTTAGGTTCCGACCTGCGGTTAAAATACTCGCGCGAACAGGTCGCGAGCGCTAAGTCACTTCGGTAATGCGGCGAAACTCATCGAAGGTCATTTCCTTGACCGGTGAACACACCGACACCATCGCGTTATTCACCCAGACATCGATGGCACCGAATTTTTGCTCTATCGCCGCCGCCGCAGCTTCGATCTCCTCCGCTTTGGCAACGTCCATCGGCAGCACCAGAGCTTGGGCTCCGGCTTCTTCGACTTGCTTTCGCGCACCCTCCAGCCCATCGAGTCCACGCGCCAGCAAAGCGATGCGCGCGCCAGCCCGGGCGAAAGCCCTCGCCGTCGGTCTGGCAACGCCAGCAGACGCGCCGGTAATCACAATGACTTCGGCTTTATGGAGCATCCTTCCTATCATTCGGCGAGAGTGATTCGGATTCGATGAAAATGTGTTTAATGTCTCGATGATGTTTCCGGACGGTTTCTTCGAGTCTATCCACGCTGTCTTCTACTTCCGCCGCGGAAAGATCGTTGCGAAACTGCAGATCCATCGCGAGCAGAATAGTTCGAGGACCGAAATGCATCGTCAGGACGTTTTTCACGGCTTCGACGCGCGCATCGGATTCGGCCAGGCGCCTTATGTTTTTGAGCGTTTCTGGATCGACGGCTTCACCGATCAGAAGTCCCTTGCTTTCATAGGCGAGCAGGATGGCGACAACGGCCAAAATGACGCCGATCAGGATAGAGGCCGCGCCGTCGAAATAAGCCATATCGAGCATCTGGCTAAAAAAGACACCGACGAAAGCCACGATCAATCCCAGGAGTGCAGCCGAATCCTCGAAGAGAACGGTGTAAGTCGTGGGGTCTTTGCTCGTTTCGATTGACTGCCAAATGCTCAGGTCTCCTTTTGCCGATTGAAATGCCTTGAAGGCAACCATGAATGAGTAGCTCTCGAAGAAGAGGGAGAGAACCAGGACGACATAATTCCAAGTCGGATCTTGCAAACGAGCCGGATGAAGAACGTGAAGCAATCCTTCGTAAGCCGAGATTCCTCCGCCGACGGCGAAGATCACAATCGCGACGATCAAGGTCCAGAAGTAAAGCTCTTTACCGTAGCCAAATGGATGCTGGTCATCTGCAGGTCTTCGACTCCGATGGACGCCCAACAGCATTAAGCCGCCGTTGCCTGTATCGACCAGAGAATGGATGCCTTCGGAGATCATCGCCGAGCTGCCCGTGAATGCGGCGGCGACAAACTTGATCGCTGCGATCCCGAGGTTGGCGGCGATCGCGGCATAAATGACCTTGCTGGATTCACTGCCCATACCGGATCAACGTAAATCGATCACCGCCAGGCCGCTTTCCGCGTCAAATTTTCGCCGCAGATGCTTCGGCGATTCGGTCAACACCACTTCCAGGGCGCATCTTTCGACTGGATCAATGAGCTCGATCTCCTCTGGAAAAACGTACATCGCGATGTGACTATCCCACTGAACCTTTATGAGGTGGCGACCGAGATTTTCCATTTCGGCTTCAACGGTGCCTTTCGTTTGCGCCTTGATCACACCTTGATGCCCGACGATGTTATGCAGGGCGCGACAGCGGCGTAATTTTTCCTAGCCTCCCCGTTCGAACAGTTCCTGCCTTTCTTAAAACCACCATGCCGCAATCCATATGCCAGTAGCTGCGCACTCCTGTCTAAACCCCGCGTCCCAAAATCAGAAACCTGTCCAGGGTTTCAATCCCGCTCTTGCAACGTCTAACAGGTTCTGCGCGTTGCCATGTGTAGAATTCGCGGTTGGCCACTGGATTTAGTCCGGCACGAGCTATGCTTCTATTGAGCAAAAGATTACGGCCGCGCGTTGAATTCTTTCACCATC
>WNGO01000714.1_pt1 | contig 20541 bp, 16 predicted proteins | sample 5400511 | NCBI WGS metagenome assembly WNGO01 (sample SAMN13153380, study PRJNA577476) | soil metagenome | isolation source: 20 cm soil or saprolite under Garry oak tree replicate 2 | place: USA:California | collected 2016-06-15 | reverse complement strand
CGCGAGCATTCATCCACCCCGCAAGGAACTCCTTGTCGTCTGACGGCGGGTTGGATTTGCCGTAATCGGCCCAGGCTGCCGCCAGAATTGCCTGCCGCTTGAACAGCGCATTGTTGTACGCCTCCTGGTCGTCGCTCCATTGGTCGGCTTCCTTGAGTGCCTTCACCGCGCCGGGATGGACGGGCACCACCCATTTTTTTGTTTGCCGGTCCGCCGCGAGCCCTGTCGCGCCGGCCGCGGCGTCCTTGTAGGCGTCGTAGCCTGTGATCATCGCCTTGGTGATGGCGTAGACCTGGTCGGCGGGCTGGGACCCGTAAGCCACAAAGATCGGATACGGATAATTTCCGAGTTCGATCGGCTTTTCCTTGGATATGCCGGCACCGCAGGTCGCGACATGCCGGAAGAAGAATGATCCGACCTTCTGCACGCGGTCCCACCCGGCACTGTCATTGTGGGGGAGCGGCGGCCAGATGATGCCGCGCGGCGAGGTCTCGGCTTCCTTTGCCGGACCGGTGATTGTGGTTGCGAAGGCGGCGTCGGTGTCGTTGTTGATCAGACCCTTCCACATCGCGCCGTAGCTCGAGAATTCAACGGCCTTGACGTCGCTTTGCTTGAGACCAGCGAACGCCAGAATCGCCAGCGAATTCTGGTTCAGCGCCGGCGAGCCGACAACGAAGCCAATGCGCTTGCCCTTGAGGTGCTTGATTTCGGTTACGCCGGTGTCGCGTGCAACGCCAAGCGAAGCCGCGTTGCAATCGACCGACGACAGCAGCAGTTGCAAGGCCTGCGGGCCCCATTCCTTGACGCCGAACTCAAACACGCCTTCCTGGGCGAAGTAGGTGCCCGAGCCCATCGCCGACGATAGCGCGCGCCCGGCGCGCAACGGTGCGAGGCGCGCGACGTCGTTGCCCGCGGGCAAGACGCGCAAATCGGTGCCGTATTTGTCCTTCATCATTTTGCCGACGGCGACGGCGATATTGAAACCGGCGGTGCCGGTGTCGTAGGCCGTGAACGTCAGGGTCGGCGGTAGCTTGACGTCTTCGGCGTGCGCCGCGGGTAACGTCAAAAACGATATGCCAGTGAAAACGACAGGCGCGAGCGCCATCAGCCGATGGATCATGTTTCCCCCATCAAAATATTTTCGCAGCGCGAAAATTCTTTTCTTGGCTGGATCATGTCATCGCCTGATAGCGATGGCAACGTCCGCACGGTTGTCGCGGCTGCAATCGGACAGATTGTCGCGGAAACTGTATCGGACAAAAGTCTATGCCCGCGTACTCAGAGTCAGGTCTCGACGATGGCGAGGACCTGTCCTTCGGCAACCACGTCGTCGAGGCTGACCAGGATGGATTTGAGCTTGCCCGCGGCGGGCGAAGCCACCGGAATTTCCATCTTCATCGCTTCGACGAATGCAACGTCTTCGCCATCGCCGACGCTGCCGCCGACTTCGACGGGAAGCGCGCAGACGCGCCCCGCCACCTCGGTCACGATCTTGATGTCTGGCATTCCGTTCTCCGGACCGTCTCACGGACAATTGCCCTTGCGAACGGCTTTTTGTTGTGGCCGCAGATTGCCTGAGGTAGCCTGCCCTGCAAGTGGAATTTTATTCCGCACGACGGAATGAAGGGCGGACCATGGGACGACGCTCGGAGCGGCTCAGCAAGCAAGGGATGCTCGCCAGCGATCTTGCAGGCGAGGGCGATGTCATCCAGGTGGTGTCGCGCGCGTTCGACGTCTTGCGCTGCTTCGAAGGCCATGAGGCGCGGCTCGGCAATTTGGAAATCTCCAATCGCTGCGGCCTGCCGCGATCGACAGTGTCGCGGCTGACCCACACGCTGACCCGCATGGGACAGCTCGTCTATCTGCCGCGCGACCAGAAATACCGCATCGGCCCGAGCGCGGTGGCGATGAGCACCTCGATGATGCGGGGCTTGCAGCTTCGCAACCTGATCCGGCTTAGGCTGCAGGATGTCGCCGAACAATTGCCGGGAACCGTCGGCTTCGTCATTCCCGATCGCTTCCACCTCGTCTATCTCGAGTTTGCCCGCGCCGCCAACGCGCTCGGCCTGCATGAAACCACCGGCAGCCGCATCGCCATGGCGAGCACGGCCGCAGGCCACGCCTATACGGCCGCGCTCGATGCCGATGTCGGCGATGCTCTGCTGGCAGAAATGGAGCGCGAAATTCCAGAGGGCGCCAAACTGCTGCGGCCCCGGATCGAGGCTAACCGCCGCTTTTTGCGCGAACACGGCTATGTCGTTGCCTGCGGCCTCTGGAGCCCGCATATCAACGGCCTCGCAGTGCCGCTATGGTCGCCGCGATACCAGACATTCGTCGTGGTCACGATCGGCCTTCTAGCCGCGATGTATGACGAGAAGCGGCTGCACAAGGAAGTCGCGCCGCGGCTGCTGGAATTGGGCGCCGCGGTCGGCAGCCTGCTGGAAGGCGCCGACGGAGAACTCTTCAACAGCAGGCTGGAGCGAAAAGCGCTGCCGGTGGCAAGCCGTAACAACAAGATCATCAAGACGGAGGATACGAATGACCTGGAAGCCGGAGCTCGACGAGCTCGCTCGGCGCGAAGCGTTCGCGCGCGAGATGGGAGGCGTTGACAAGGTCAAGCGGCAGCGCGACCAAGGCCGGCTTACCGTTCGCGAGCGCATCGAAAAATTGGTCGACTCGAAGAGTTTTCACGAGATCGGCGCGATTTCGGGCATTGCCGAATATGACGAGCACGGTGAACTCAAGAACCTGACGCCGGCGAACTGCGTGTTTGGCCGTGGCAGGATCGATGGCCGCACGGTGGTCGTGGTCGGCGACGATTTCACCGTGCGCGGCGGCTCGGCCGACGCCTCGATCTCCGCGAAGCCGCTGATGGCCGAGGAGATGGCGCATGACTTCCGCCTGCCGATTATCCGGCTGATCGAAGGCTCCGGCGGCGGCGGCTCGGTAAAGACGATCGAAACCAAGGGTGCGGCCAATCTGCCCGGCGGCATCGGCGGCACCCGCTGGTATTCTTACACGACGGCCAACATGGCCCGCGTGCCGGTAGTCGGCCTCGGGCTCGGTTCGGTCGCGGGTCTCGGCGCGGCGCGGCTTGCGGCCAGCCACTATTCGGTGATGACCAAAGACTCGGCAATGTTCGTCGCGGGGCCGCCCGTTGTGAAGCGCCTCGGCCAGGATCTCAGCAAACAGGAACTCGGCGGCGCGGAGATCCAGACCCGCGCCGGCGGGGTCGATGATGCCGTCGACACCGAGGAGGAAGCTTTCGCGCGCGCCAAGCGCTTTCTCTCTTATCTGCCGTCCTCGGTCTATGAATTGCCACCGACGCTTCCCTGCGACGACGATCCGGAACGATCAGAGGAATCGCTGATGAAGGCGGTGCCACGCAGCCGCCGGCAAGTTTACAAGATGCGCCCTATCATCAATGCCGTCGTCGACAAGGGCTCGTTCTTCGAGATGGCCGCGAATTTCGGCCGCCCGATCATTGCCGGATTTGCCCGACTGGAAGGCCGCGCCGTGCTGCTGCTCGCCAGCGATCCCTTTCATTATGGCGGCTCATGGACGGCGGAAGCCTGCCAAAAGGTGGTACGGTTCGCCGATCTCGCCGAAACCTTCCATCTGCCGGTGGTCTACCTGATGGATTGTCCGGGTTTTATGATCGGGCTCGATGCCGAGAAGGCGGCAACCATCCGCCATGGGGTGCGAGCCATGGCGGCGGTCAACCAGACCACTGTTCCCTGGTGCACCATCATCGTGCGCAATTCCTTCGGCGTCGCAGGCGTCGTGCACCAGCCGGCGGACCGGTTCTCGCTGCGTTATGCCTGGCCGTCAGCCTATTGGGGCTCGCTGCCGCTGGAGGGCGGCATCGAGGCGGCCTATCGCGCCGACATCGACGCCGCAGACGATCCGAAAGCCAAGCTGCAGGAGATCGAGGACCGCCTCAACAAATTGCGCTCGCCATTCCGCTCCGCCGAGCGGTTCTGGGTCGAGGAAATCATCGATCCGCGCAAGACCCGCTCGCTGTTGTGCGAATTCGCCCGCCTGGCGGAGCCGCTGCGCACGCCGGGGCCTCCGACCAACATGACGATCAGGCCTTAGCGTCTCGGGCGTGCAAACTACGCTGTTTCTCGTCATGGCCGGGCTTGTCCCGGCCATCTGGCCGCGAGATCGCGCTGCCGCAACGTAGCGGCGTGTCAGTGGACGAGGCGCTCCACCGCAATTGCGGTGGCTTCACCGCCGCCGATGCACAGCGCCGCGACGCCGCGCTTCAGGTTGTGCGCCTCGAGCGCATTCAGCAGCGTGACGATCAGGCGGGCGCCGGTGGCACCGATCGGGTGTCCGAGCGCGCAGGCGCCGCCGTTGATGTTCAGCTTCTCCCGGGGGATACCAAGATCGCGTTGCGCCGCCATCGCCACCACCGCGAACGCCTCATTGATCTCGAACAGATCGATATCGCCGACGCTCCAGCCGACCTTGTCGAGCAGCTTGCGGATCGCCGGGATCGGCGCGGTGGTGAACCATTGCGGTTCCTGGCTGTGGGTGGCATGGCCCTTGATCTCGGCCAAATAAGACAAGCCGTCGCGATCGGCGTGTGATCGTTTTGTCAGGATCAGCGCCGCGGCGCCGTCGGCATTCGCTGACGAAGCAGCCGGCGTAATGGTGCCGTTGGGACGGAATGCCGGTTTCAGCCCCGGAATTTTGGCGGGATCGACTTTTAGCGGAATCTCGTCATTTGCGATCGTGCGGGGACCGGCCTTTTCGGTCACGGTGATCGGCGCGATTTCGGCTTTGAACGCGCCGCCTTCGACCGCCTTGCGGGCGCGGGTCAGCGTCTCCATCGCATAGGCGTCCTGATCCTTGCGGGTGAACTGGTAGGCCTCGGCGGTAGCTTCGCCGAAATCGCCCATCGAGCGGCCGACCTCGTAGGCATCTTCGAGACCGTCCATCATCATGTGGTCGATGATGCGATCATGACCGGCGCGATAGCCGGCACGCGCCTTGGCGAGCAAATAGGGCGCATTGGTCATGCTCTCCATGCCGCCGGACACAACGATGCCGGCGGAGCCGGCGTTGATGATGTCATGCGCCAGCATCGTGGCCTTCATGCCGGAACCGCAGACCTTGTTGATGGTGGTGGCGCCCGTCGCGTCCGGCAGCTTGGCGCCGCGGGCAGCCTGCCGTGCCGGCGCCTGGCCCTGTCCGGCCGGCAGCACGCAGCCCATGAACACCTCTTCGACCCGCTCGGGCGCCAATTTTGCCCGCTCGAGCAACGCGCCGATGACGTGGGAACCGAGCTTATGCGCGCTGAAAGGGGAAAGATCGCCCATGAACCGGCCAAGCGGGGTTCTTGCTGCGGAAACGATGACGACGGGATCGGAAGCTGCGGCCATGGCGGATGCTCCTCAATTCTGCGCGCTTCGGGGGGCAGCGCTGATTATTTACATGATATTCATCATATGATGCGCTGCGGAATTTGCAACGGTCGGTGGGGGATAAATTGTGGGGGAGCTATGCAAACCGGTCGAGGCAATCAGGGGTCGACAGGCACGATTGTCATCATCCGCGAAAGCGGATGATCCAGTAAACGCCACAGGCATCACGGTGTACTGGATGCCCCGCATGCGCGGGGGCATGACGGGTTTTTCGACCCCCTACCGCTTCCGATCAATAAAGCCCTGCATCAGCCGGTGCGGCTCGTCGGTGAGGAACGACCGCCCGAATACGCCGATGCTGAGGTTGACGGATTCCTTGAGCGGCAACTCTTCCCATTGGCGAAGCAGCGCTTTCTGCGAACGCAGCGCTTCCGGACCGCATTCGAGCAGGGTTTTGACCGTGCGCTCGACCGCGGCATCGAGGCCGCCTTCAGGGGCGACCACGTCGATCAGCCCCCAGGCAAGGGCTGTAGGTGCGTCGATGTTCTCGGCCGTCATCACCAGCCAGCGGGCGCGGCCCCAGCCGATCAGCCGCGGCAACAATGCCGCGTGGATGACCGAGGGAATGCCGACTTTGACCTCGGGCATGCCGAATTTCGCGTCGTGCGCGGCGATGCGGAAGTCGCAGGCGGCTGCGACCTCGAGGCCGCCGCCGAGGCACCAGCCCGGCATCCGCGCGATCACCGGCGCTGGAAACGCCCGCACGGCCTCGCAGAGATCGCGCAGGCCCGTGATGAATTTCTCGGCCGAGGCCTTATCGAGCTTTGCCATCTCCTTGATATCGGCGCCACCGATCATGCTTTTTTCGCTTTGCCCCGCGATGACCAACACCCGAATCTGCCGGTCTGCCGCCAGCACCTGTAGCCCCTCGCGGACACCGTTGATGACGGCCGATCCGAGGATGTTGAGCGAGCCGGCGTTGCAGATCGTCAAGCGAACGACACCGCGCGGGTCGCGATCGACGCCGCAATGAGAATTGAGCATTTGCATGGACGATCTCGCAGTCACGAGCGGGCCTTGGGACAGATCGACCACTTCCCGGGCAACCGACCGTCTTGTCAAGGGACAACGGGAGTTTGACCCGTGCGGCCCGCAATGGTCGGGACGGCGATCGTTGCTAGCGGTCCATACCGCGAACGAAATAAGATGCAGCTTTTTGCCGCGACGGATGTTATTATATGACTGCAAACATCTTATGGAACCGGTGATGCGCTACTCGAAAGAACACAAGCTGGAAACCCGCTCGCGGATCGTGAAGAAAGCCTCGATGCGGCTTCGCGAGAAGGGCGCGCATGGCATCGGCGTTGCCGACCTCATGAAGGACGCAGGACTTACCCATGGCGGGTTCTACGCCCATTTCGATTCGCGCGAAGCGCTGGTGATCGAGGCTTTCAGCCATGCGATGGATCGATCGACCGAGCACTGGCGCAAGCTCGCCGAGCAGACGCCGCCGGAAAAGCGGCTGGCGACCATCGTGGAGTCTTATCTGACCCCGGTTCATCGCGACGATCCCGGTCGTGGCTGCGCCGTACCAACGCTGGCTGCGGAAATCGCCCGCGAGAATCCCAGGACCCGCAAGGCGTTCGCGGCTAAGCTGGAGCAGATGATCGAGGCGCTCGCGGCGCAGATTCCCGACGTTCCCCGCAAGGCCGCGCGAAAGCAGGCGGCGGCTATCATGGCGACCATGATGGGAACGATGGTATTGGCCCGCGTCGCAGGCAGTGGGGAGTTTTCCGAGGAAATTCTCGGCGCCGGGCGCGAAGCGGTGCTCAGCCGGACAGCACCGCCGAAGTCTGCGGCGAAGAAATCCTCAGCCAGGAAGGCCTCGACAACAGCGCGGCACTGACAAAGCCGGCCGGTAATCGCATACGACATTGGTCGAATGTCCTGAAAATGCGGCATGAGCCGCATTTTCGCAAATGCGCTGCGCATGGAAACCCTTTCCAAACGCCGCAAAGACTGCAAGATGCCGCCAAAACCTACACCCACGAAGGTCTTGGGAGGAACGCATGCGCACAATCGGACATTTTATCGGCGGCCGTGAGGTAAACGGCGCCTCGGGACGGACAGCGGACGTATTTGAGCCGATGACCGGCGAGGTCCAGGCCAAGGTCGATTTGGCTTCGAAGGCGGAAGTACGCGCCGCGGTCAAGAACGCTTTGGCCGCGCAAGTGGAGTGGGGCGCCACCAATCCGCAGCGCCGCGCGCGCGTGATGATGAAGTTCCTCGAACTGGCGCAGCGCGACTATGACAAACTCGCCGATCTGTTGGCCCGCGAGCATGGCAAGACCGTTCCCGACGCCAAGGGCGACATTCAGCGCGGCCTTGAGGTGGTCGAGTTTGCCTGCGGCATTCCGCACCTGATGAAGGGCGAATATACCGAAGGCGCAGGCCCCGGCATCGACATCTATTCGATGCGTCAGCCCCTGGGCGTCGTCGCCGGCATCACCCCGTTCAATTTCCCCGCGATGATCCCGATGTGGAAATTCGCGCCCGCGATCGCCTGCGGCAATGCGTTCATCCTGAAACCGTCGGAGCGCGATCCCGGCGTGCCGATGGAACTCGCGAAATTGATGATTGAGGCCGGTCTGCCGCCCGGCGTCCTCAACGTCGTCAATGGCGACAAGGAAGCGGTCGACGCGATCCTCGACGATCCCGATATCCGCGCCGTCGGCTTCGTCGGTTCTTCCCCGATCGCGCAATATATCTACGAGCGCGCCGCCGCCACCGGCAAACGCGCGCAGTGTTTTGGCGGCGCCAAGAACCACGCCATCGTCATGCCGGATGCCGACATGGACCAGACCGTCGATGCCTTGATCGGCGCGGGTTATGGCTCGGCCGGCGAACGCTGCATGGCGATCTCGGTCGCGGTCCCCGTCGGCAAGACCACCGGCGACCGGCTGATGGAGAAACTCGTTCCGCGCGTCGAGAGCTTGAAAATCGGAACCTCGATCGATCCATCCGCGGATTACGGCCCGCTGGTCACGAGGGAAGCGCTTAATCGCGTCAAGAACTACGTCGAGATCGGCATCAAGGAAGGCGCGACCCTCGCGGTCGACGGCCGAAACTTCAAGATGCAGGGCTACGAGAACGGTTTTTACATGGGCGGGTGCCTGTTCGACAATGTGACGAAGGACATGCGGATCTACAAGGAAGAGATCTTCGGCCCCGTGTTGTCGGTAGTGCGCGCCCACGACTACAAGGAGGCTCTGAGCCTGCCGTCCGATCACGACTACGGCAACGGCGTTGCGATCTTTACCCGCGACGGCGATGCGGCGCGCGATTTCGCAGCCAAGGTCAATGTCGGCATGGTCGGCATCAACGTGCCGATCCCGGTACCGATTGCCTATTACACGTTTGGCGGCTGGAAGAAATCCGGCTTCGGCGACCTCAACCAGCACGGGCCGGATTCGATCCGCTTCTACACCAAGACCAAGACGGTGACCGCGCGTTGGCCCTCCGGCGTCAAGGAAGGCGCGGAATTCTCGATTCCGACCATGAATTGAGTGGGCGCATGATCTCTTAAGACTGGCGCGGGCGGTAGATGCAGTTCGCTCTCAATGAGGACCAGATTGCGGTTCGCGACATGGCGCGGGAGTTTGCCGCGGAAAAAATCGCGCCGCATGCGATCCGCTGGGACGAAGAAAAGCACTTTCCGGTCGATGTGATGCGCGAGGCGGCCAAGCTTGGCATCGGCGGCGTCTATATCCGCGATGACGTCGGCGGTTCGGCGCTGACGCGCTTCGACGCCGCGTTGATCTTCGAGGCGCTGGCGCAGGGCTGCCCGACCGTGTCGGCATTCATCTCGATCCACAATATGGCGTGCTGGATGATCGATGCCTTCGGCAACGATACGCAGCGAAAAAAATGGCTGCCAAAACTTTGCACCATGGAATTGCTGGCGAGCTACTGCCTGACCGAGCCCGGTTCCGGGTCGGACGCGGCGGCGCTGCGCACCCGCGCGGTGCGCGACGGCGACCATTATATACTCAACGGCCAAAAGCAGTTCATTTCCGGCGCCGGCAGCGGCGACGTCTATGTGGTGATGGTGCGGACCGGCAATGACGGACCCGGCGGCATCTCGACGCTCGTGATCGAGGGCGACACATCAGGCCTTTCGCTCGGCGCCAATGAGCGCAAGATGGGCTGGAACGCGCAACCGACCCGCGCGGTGATCTTTGAAAATGCGCGCGTGCCCGTTGCCAACCGGCTCGGGGATGAGGGCATCGGCTTCAAGATCGCGATGGCAGGCCTCGACGGCGGACGTATCAATATCGCGGCCTGCTCGCTCGGCGGCGCGCAGTCCGCGCTCGACAAGTCGCTCGCCTACATGAAGGAGCGCAAGGCGTTCGGAAAGCGCCTCGACGAATTCCAGGCACTGCAGTTTCGGCTTGCCGACATGGCAACTGAACTGGAGGCGGCCAGAACCTTCGTGTGGCGCGCGGCGGCGGCGCTCGACCGCAAGGATGCGGATGCCACCATGCTCTGCGCCATGGCAAAACGCTTCGGCACCGACGTCGGCTTCGAGGTCGCCAATCAGGCGCTGCAATTGCATGGCGGCTACGGCTATCTCAGCGAATACGGCATCGAAAAAATCGTGCGCGATCTGCGCGTGCATCAGATTCTCGAAGGCACCAACGAGATCATGCGGCTGATCGTTTCGCGCAAACTGATCGAGGATGCGCGATGACGGCCTCGAGAGCCGCCGTTGCGGGTCAACAGCCCGACCTGATCGCGCGGCGCGAAGGTGCTGTTGGCGTCATCCGGCTCAACCGGCCGAAGACGATCAATGCGGTGACGCTGGAGATGTTTCGCGACATCGACAAGGCGCTCGATCAATTCGAGTCTGACCCCGCGGTCGGCCTGATCCTGCTGGAAGGCGCGGGCGATCGCGGCCTATGCGCCGGCGGCGACATTCGGGCGCTGTATGAAAGTTCGAAGGTGAAAGGCGATCTCGGCAAGATCCTCTGGCGCGAGGAGTACATTCTCAACGCGCGCATTGCCAAATTCCCAAAACCCTATGTCGCCTTCATGGACGGCATCGTGATGGGCGGCGGTGTCGGACTGTCGGCGCATGGCCGTCATCGTGTTGTCACCGAGCGGACCAAGCTGGCGATGCCCGAAGTCGGCCTCGGCTTCTTTCCGGATGTCGGCGGTACCTGGCTGCTCTCGCTCTCGCCGGGAGAGATCGGTACCTATTTCGGCTTGACCGGCCAGACCATGAACGGCCCCGACGCGATTTATGCCCGCTTTGCGGACGCGGTCGTACCCTCCAGCAAACTTGCTGCCCTGCGCGCGACACTTGTCAACCTTCGCGCGGGCGTGGGCTCCGCGGAGGTGAAAACCGCGATCGATCGCTTCGCGACCGGCGAGACATCAGGACCTGTCGCGGCGCTCCAATCAGACATCGATCGCTGGTTTGCCCACGACCGGATGCAAGATATCGTCGCAGCCCTGCAGCGGGATGGTTCGGAGCTGGCGCAGGCGACACTAAAGACATTGAACGAGAAGTCGCCGCGCGGCATGGTAGTCGCTTTAGAACTGCTGCGGCTGGCGCGGGCGTCGTCCTCGCTGGAACAGTGCCTGGTGCGGGAATATCGCGCCGCGCTGGAAGTATTTGGAAGCGATGATTTCCGCGAAGGTATCCGAGCCGCCGTCATCGACAAGGACCGCGATCCCCGCTGGTCGCCGCCGCGGATCGAGGATGTCACGCCTGGGATGGTCGCGCCTTACTTCGCCGAAATCGGGGCCGACGAACTCGTGTTCGACAAGACAAAATAGGAATTGCTGAGCGGAGGGAATTGGACATGGCCAACATCGCATTCATCGGACTCGGCAACATGGGCGGGCCGATGGCCGCCAATCTGGTCAAGGCCGGCGACAAGGTGACAGGCTTCGATCTGGTGGAGGCCTCGCGCCATCAGGCCAAGGCCGACGGTGCCGGGATTGCCGACAGCGCGGTTAGTGCGGTGAAGGGCGTCGACGTCGTGATTACGATGCTGCCTGCCGGCAGGCACGTGCTTTCGGTGTGGACCGAGATACTGCCTGTTATGACCAAGCGCGCGCTGGTGATCGATTGTTCGACGATCGACGTCGAAAGCGCGGTGCAAGCCCATGCGCTGGCCTCCGAGCACGGCGTGCTCTCGGTAGATGCGCCGGTTTCGGGTGGCACCGGCGGCGCCAAGGGCGCGACGCTGACCTTCATGTGCGGCGGCGAAGCCAATGCGTTCGCCGCGGCAAAGCCGGTGCTGGAAAAGATGGGCAAGAAGATCGTGCATTGCGGCGGCGCCGGCGCAGGGCAGGCGGCAAAAATCTGCAACAACATGATCCTCGGCGTTTCCATGATCGCGGTCAGCGAAGCCTTTGCGCTCGCCGAAAAGCTCGGCTTGTCGCATCAGGCGCTGTTCGACGTCGCCTCGACTTCTTCCGGACAATGCTGGTCGCTGACGACATATTGTCCGGTGCCGGGCCCGGTGCCGACCTCGCCTGCGAACAACGACTATAGACCGGGCTTTGCCTCGGCCTTGATGGTGAAGGACCTCACGCTGGCGCAGGATGCGGCAAGGGCGGCTGGCGCCGCCACGCCGCTCGGCAAGCACGCGCAGGAGATCTACAAGGCGTTTGACGCCGCGGGGCATGGCGGGGTCGACTTCTCCGGGATTATTCAGCATGTCCGCGCATTGGCGGGAAAATGAAGTTCGTCATCCTGAGGTGCGAGCTCTTGCGAGCCTCGAAGGATGACAAGGTCAGTGCATGCGGCCCATCCTTCGAGACGCCGCGCAAGAGCGCGGCTCCTCCCGAGTGAGCGCAAATGCGCTCATCCGGGGATGACGACGGTGAGATTGGCGGAATCTATTTGACATGACCACATTTCAGGACGCGCGCTCCTTTCTGCTCAAGTATCGCACCGACTACGATGCGGCGGTGAAGGGATTCCGCTGGCCGGATCCGGTGCCATTCAACTGGGCACTCGACTGGTTCGAAGCGGAACTGGCGCGCAATCCGGAAAGCAAGGACCAACCCGCGCTATGGATCGTTGATGCCGGCAGCAACCGCGAGACGAAACTCTCGTTCGAGGCGCTGTCACGCCGTTCCAATCAGGTCGCAAACTTCCTGCGCGCGCAGGCACTGAGACGCGGCGATCATCTTCTGCTGCTGCTCGGCAATGTCGTTCCGCTGTGGGAGACCATGCTGGCGGCAATGAAGCTCGGGGTGGTGGTGATCCCCGCGACCACGCTGCTGACACCGGACGAGCTGCGCGACCGGCTCGATCGCGGCCGCGCCAGGGTCGTGGTGGCGACCCAGGACCAGGTCGCGAAATTTTCAGGCCTCGGCAGCGATCAGCTTGTTCGCATTGTCGTGGGGGCGCCGTCGAAGCATGAGGGCTGGCTCGCCTACGAACAAGCCGCGGATTTTCCGGAAACGTTTGCGCCGGAGGGACCGACCGGCGCCGACGATCCGATGTTGCTGTATTTCACCTCGGGCACTACGGCAAAACCAAAACTCGTGCGGCATAGCCAGCGCAGCTATCCCGTCGGCGGACTGTCGACAATGTACTGGCTCGGGCTGCAGCCCGGCGATATCCATCTGAACATTTCCTCGCCGGGCTGGGCCAAGCACGCCTGGAGCTGCTTCTTCGCCCCATGGAATGCCGGCGCCACGGTGTTTGTGGTCAATCAGCCGCGCTTCGACGCCAAGGGATTGCTCGCAACCATCGGCCGCTGCGGCGTCACCACGCTATGCGCGCCGCCGACGGTATGGCGGCTGTTCATTCAGGAGAAGCTGGCAACCTTCAAAGTCTCGCTACGCGAGGTCTGCGGCGCCGGCGAGCCGCTCAATCCCGAGGTAATCGATCAGGTGCGCGCGGCATGGGGGCTGACGATCCGTGACGGTTACGGCCAAACCGAAACCACGGCGCTTGCGGGCAATTCGCCGGGACAGAAAGTGAAGGTCGGATCGATGGGCCGGCCCTTGCCCGGCTATCGCGTGCAGATCACCGACGGCGACGGGCAAGTGACAAAAGAGGGCGAGGTTACCTTGGTGCTCGGGGCCGACAGGCCGGCCGGCCTGATGCAGGGCTATCAGGGCGACGACGGCAAGCTTTCCGGCGCTGACGGCGATCTCTATCGCAGCGGCGACGTGGTGTTTGCCGACGATGAGGGTTACCTGACGTTCGTGGGCCGCTCCGATGACGTTTTCAAATCATCGGATTACCGGATCAGCCCGTTCGAACTTGAAAGCATTTTACTGGAGCATGAATCGGTCGCAGAGGCCGCGGTCGTTCCCAGTCCCGACCCGATCAGGCTGGCAATCCCCAAGGCCTATGTGCTGCTGGTGTCGGGCGCGGAGCGCTCTGCGGAAACGGCGCTGTCGATCTTTCGCCACCTGCACGCGCGGCTGGCGCCGTTCAAGCGGATACGGCGGATCGAACTGGTGACCGAATTGCCGAAGACGATTTCCGGCAAAATCCGCCGCGTGCACCTGCGCCGGCTGGAGCACGAAAACGATCGCGAGGACCGGCTGCGGGGCCAGGAATTCCGCGAAGAGGATTTTCCGGAGTTGCAGAAGGTGCGGACGGCCGGGTTGGAGAGCTGACGAAATGAATGAAGTCTGGAAAAAGCCGCCGATTTCGCTTTTAGCCTATCAGCAAATGGTCGGCCACGAAGTCGGCGTGTCCTCATGGCATCTCGTCAATCAAAAGCGCATCGACGTTTATGCTGATGTGATCGAAGATCATCAATTCATCCACATCGATCCCGAGCGCGCTAAACGCGAAACGCCGTTCGGCACCACCGTGGCGCACGGATTTTTGACAATGTCGTTGTTAAGCATCATGTCCTACGAAGTAATGCCGGTGATCGAGGGCACCACGATGGGAGTCAACTACGGCTTCGACAAGCTGCGTTTCATCTCGCCGGTGCGTTCGGGTTCGCGCGTCCGCGGCCGCTTTGTGCTGGCGGAAGCCAAGCTGCGCAATCCGACCGAATTGCTGTCGCGCACCAATGTGACGGTGGAAATCGAGGGCGAGGAGAAGCCCGCTCTGGTGGCCGACTGGATCGGCCTGATCTATTTTGCTTGAAATCACTCGTCATGGCCGGGCTTGTCCCGGCCATCCACGTCTTGTTTGATCCAGGAAGCAGAAAGACGTGGATGCCCCGCACAAAGGCCGGGCATGACGAAGGAACCCCAGGAATCGCAATCATGACAATCAGGTTTGATGGACGCGTCGCCATCGTCACCGGCGCGGGCAATGGTCTTGGGCGGGCGCACGCGCTGGGGCTGGCGAGCCGCGGAGCCAAAGTCGTCGTCAATGATTTCGGCGGCGCCCGCGACGGCACCGGCGGATCGCTGAACCCTGCGGAAACCGTGGTCGAGGAAATCCGCAAAGCCGGTGGCATGGCGATGGCCGACCGCGCCGATGTCTCTAATTTTGAGCAGGTCAAGGCGATGGTGGAGCGCGCGACCAAAGAATGGGGCAGCGTTGATCTGCTCTGCGCCAATGCCGGCATCTTGCGCGACAAATCGTTCGGCAAGATGGAACCGGCCGATTTCGCGAAGGTGCTGGACGTGCATCTCACGGGCACCTTCTATTGCTGCAAGGCGGTGTGGGACGGCATGCGCGAGCGCAATTACGGCCGCATCGTCGTCACCACGTCATCGTCGGGCCTGTTCGGCAATTTCGGCCAAGCCAATTACGGCGCGGCGAAAAGCGGGATGATCGGGTTGATGAACGTGCTGGCGGAGGAGGGCCGCAAGAACGACATCCGCGTCAACACCATTTCGCCGACGGCGGCGACGCGGATGACGGAAGAATTGCTGCCGCCGCAGGCGCTGGCGCTCATGAAGCCGGAAGCGATCACCCCGGCGGTGCTTTATCTGCTTGGCGAGGGCGCGCCGACCCGCACCATTATGGGCGCGGGCGCGGGTTCGTTCGCGGTGATCAAGATCATGGAAACCGAAGGCATCAATTTTCCGCCATCCGACTGGACGCCCGAGGCGGTTGCCGCGCAGTTTGCCGAGATCGGCGACGTATCAACGGCCAAGGCGCTGGAGAGCGCGTTCCAGCAGACCCAGAAATACATCGAACAGGCCGCGGCCAGGGCGGGGATCAAGCTTTAAGCTCGTCGGCGCCTTGCACTCTCTCGTCATGGCCGGGCTTGACCCGGCCATCCACGTCTTGGCCACGCACGAAGGCTTAGGCGTGGATGCCCGGGTCGAGCCCGGGCATGACGACTGTTTTTGTGGTTGGCGATCGGCCTACATTGCACGATGTCTTCGACTCAAACTCAAGTCGCCATCATCGGCGCCGGCCCGGCCGGGCTGATGGCGGCCGAGGTGCTGGCGCGAGGCGGAGCCGGCGTCACGGTCTATGATGCAATGCCGTCGGCCGGCCGCAAATTTCTGATGGCGGGACGTGGCGGCCTCAATCTGACGCACAGCGAAGCCTTGCCGGACTTCTTGACGCGTTACGGTGTGGCAGCGCCGCAGCTTGCGGCTGCGATCGAGCTGTTTCCGCCTGCTGGCTTGCGCGCATGGAGCGAGGCGCTGGGGCAGCCAACCTTCATCGGCTCCAGCGGCCGGGTCTTTCCAACAGCGATGAAGGCTTCGCCGCTGCTGCGTGCATGGCTCCGGCGGCTTGATGCGATGGGCGTGCAGCTCGCACTGCGCCGCCGCTGGACCGGCTGGAATGACGACGGACATTTGCTGTTCCAAACACCGGATGGTGGGCGCGTTGTGGACGCGCGTACAACCGTCCTCGCGCTCGGCGGCGCGAGCTGGCCGCGGCTCGGCTCCAATGCCGCGTGGGTGGAAACGCTCGCCGAAAAGGGAGTAACGATATCGCCATTAAGGCCCGCTAATTGCGGCTTCACGGTCGCGTGGTCGGAGATTTTTCGCGACCGTTTTGAGGGCCAGCCGCTCAAGGGCGTCGCACTGTCGTTCGGATCGCACACCGTGCGCGGAGAAGCGTTCATTACGCGAGACGGTCTTGAGGGCGGCGCGATTTATGCGCTCTCGGCTCACTTGCGCGAGGCCATCGGCAGTTCGGGGCAGGCGAACCTGCGCATGGCGTTGCGGCCCGATCTGGTGATGTCGGATTTGATGGCACGGCTATCGAGGCCGCGAGGCCGCCAATCCCTGTCCAATTTTCTGCGCAAGGCCGCTCATCTGTCGCCCGCCGCCATCGGCCTGTTGCAGGAGACGGCGATTGCATCAGGCGTGCCGCTGTCGTCGCTGTCATCTGCCGGCCTCGCCGGATTGATCAACACTGTGCCGGTCGAACTCAACGGTGTCGCGCCAATCGCGCGCGCGATCTCGACCGCGGGCGGAGTAACGTTCGGTGAGCTCGACACCGATTTCATGATCCGCGGCTTGCCGGGAGTCTTCGCCGCCGGCGAGATGCTCGACTGGGAAGCGCCGACCGGCGGCTATCTGCTGCAGGCTGCTTTTGCCACGGGAGCTGCGGCGGGGAGAGGGGCGTTGAAGTGGCTTAATCCTCATGGTGAGGAGCGCAGCAGCGCTGCGCGTCTCGAACCATGAGGCCGTGAGCAAGCACCTCATCCTTCGAGACGCGGCGAAGACGCCGCTCCTCAGGATGACGTTAACTAACGCAGCTTTCCCCGCGCCGCGACGGGCAGGATGCCGATGATCTCCTCGCCGCGCACCATCACCACTTCGTCCATCATGTTGACGACCACGCAGACGTGGTTTGGCACGATCCGCACGACATCGCCGACATTGGGGCGGGTGTTGCTGCGTGTCAGGTCGAGAAAACCGTGCTCTTCGGCGAAGCGCGCGATCTTTGCTTCGGGGTGCTCGAGGATGAGCCCGTGGCCGTCGAGCCCGCCGCCGGTGTCCGAGGTCAGGGTTTTCGAGCCGGCATCGAGAATGCCGCGATCCGGGCCGGCGCGGCTCACCACGGTGGAATAGATGTTCAGTGCGCAATCGTCCCAGGTGGCGACGCCGGCCGCGACCTGCATCCGGTCATTATAGATGTAGGTGCCCGGCCGGTGTTCGGTGGCGCCGTTGAGCTTGCCTAGATTTTTCAAGTTCGGCGTGCCGCCGGTGGAGACCAATTTGGCATCGAGTCCGTGCGCGCGAACGCCGGCAAGCGCCTCATCGTAAAAACGTTGTGCCTCCGCCCAGCCGGTCTCGGTCGGGTACAACATGAACCCCGCGAACACCAACCCCTTCGACACCGCGATCTCGCGCGCGAGCGCGACAGCCTCCGCCGGCGTCTCCACCCCGGCGCGCTTGCGCCCGGTATCGCACTCGACCACGACCGAGAGCGGACGACCGGAGGCCGCCGCCGCTTGCGGCAGCCCCGCGATAACAACCGGGTTGTCGGCGGCAACCGTCATTTTGGCCTTGGCCTGCAGCGCGCCGAGCCGGACCATCTTCTCGTCGCCGATCAAATTGTAGCTGATCAGGATGTCGTCGATACCGGCGTCCGCCATCACCTCGGCCTCGCCGAGTTTCTGGCAGGTAATGCCCCTGGCGCCGGCGGCGATCTGCAGCTTTGCCAGCATCGGACTCTTGTGGGTCTTGATGTGCGGGCGGTTGGCAACGCCGGCCGCGTCGCATGCCGCTTGAATGCGCGCGATGTTGCGCTCGACGCGGTCCATGTCGATGACGGCGGCGGGCGTGCCGTAGTCGCGGGCGACCTTGGCGGCGAGGGGCGTGGTCATCAAGTCTACTCCGGTTGTGCCGCCGCCCTTCGAGGCGCGCATGAACGCGCGCACCTCAGGGTGACGGCAAAAGAGAGCGTCATCCTGAGTGCGAGCCTCTTGGCGAGCCTCAAAGGATGCCGGCGTGCATTTTCAGGCCCGTTCGATTTCTTCACGCAGCACTTCAAGCTCCAGCCACCTGTCCTCAGCCTGCTGCAGTTCTCTCTGGGCTTTCGTAAGCATATCAGAGGCTTGGTCGAACTTCTTGCGATCCTTCTGGAACAGATCGGGATCGTCAAGGTGCCGCTGCTGCTTTGCGATCTCGGCCTGCAGTCTGGCAATCTTCTTGGGCAGCGTTTCCAGTGCGTGCTTTTCGTTGAAATTAAGCCGGCGCCTTGAAGTGCCTGACGGTGCGCTAGCTTTCGACTGGCTGTGGTCTCGAACAACGGTAGGTTTCACCACCTCGCGGTTCAAATCCGCGCCGCGCTGCGCCAGCATGTCGGTATAGCCGCCGGCATATTCGATCCAGCGGCCATTGCCTTCCGGTGCGATCACCGAGGTCACCACGCGATCGAGAAAGTCGCGGTCATGGCTGATCAGGATCACCGTGCCTTCGTAGTCGCCGAGCATTTCCTCCAAAACATCCAGGGTTTCCAGATCGAGGTCGTTGGTTGGCTCGTCCAGCACCAGCAGGTTCGACGGCTTTGCCAGCGCGCGCGCCAGCATCAGCCGGCCGCGTTCGCCGCCCGAAAGCACCTCCAGCGGCGTGCGCATCTGCACCTCGGCGAACAGAAAGTCCTTCATGTAGCCCACCACGTGCTTCGGCTTGCCGCCGACCATCACGTGGTCGCCGCGTCCGCCGGTCAGGGCCTCAGCCAGCGTCGCTTTCGGATCGAGGCTTTCACGATGCTGGTCGAGCGTTGCCATTTCGATATTGGCGCCGAACCTTATGGTGCCGGTATCGGGCGGCTTCGCGCCGGTCAACATGTCGACCAGGGTGGTCTTGCCGGCCCCGTTCGGCCCGACGACGCCGATGCGGTCGCCGCGCTGGATGCGGATCGAAAAGCCCTCGACGATCTTGCGGTCGCCATACGCTCTGCCGATGTTTTTCGCCTCGATGACCAGCTTGCCGGATTTATCCGCTTCGGCTGCGGCGAGGTTGGCATTACCGGCGGCGCCGCGAAAATTCCGCCGCTGCTCGCGCAGCGCATAGAGATTGCCGAGCCGCTTGACGTTGCGCTTGCGGCGGCCGGAAACGCCGTAGCGCAGCCAGTGCTCCTCGTTGACGATTTTGCGGTCGAGCTTGTGCTGCTCGCGCTCTTCCTCTGCCAGCACTTCGTCGCGCCAGGCCTCGAACGCGCCAAAGCCGCGATCGATCTGCCTGATCTGGCCGCGATCGAGCCAGGCGGTAGAGCGCGACAGGTTCGACAGGAAACGGCGGTCGTGGCTGATGATGACAAGCGCGCTGCGGCGGCTGTCGAGCTCGCGTTCCAGCCATTCGATGGTGGGGAGATCGAGATGATTGGTCGGCTCGTCCAGCAAGAGAATATCGGGCGAGGGCGCCAGCACGCGCGCCAGCGCTGCGCGGCGGGCTTCGCCGCCGGACACCTGCGCGGGGTCTTCGTCGCCGCGAAGGCAGAGCTGCTCCAGAACATAGCGTGCCTGATAGCGGTCGTCGCCGGGGCCGAGGCCGGCCTCGACATAGCCCAGCGTCGTCATGAAACCGGCAAAATCCGGCTCCTGCGGCAGATAGCGGATGGTAGCGCCGGGCTGCACGAAGCGGCTGCCACTGTCGGGCTCGACCAGACCAGCCGCGATCTCTAGCAGCGTCGATTTGCCGGAGCCGTTACGGCCGATCAGGCACACCCGTTCGGCTTCGGAAACCGATAGTTCGACGCCTGACAATAGCGGCGTGCCGCCAAAAGTCAGCGCGATGCCTTTCAACTGGATCAGCGGGGGGGCCATGCTCTGCAATTCAACTCTGGTTCGGCGCTGAGCGTTCTGCCCGCTGGCGCTGGACGCGGCGGATGGCCTGATCGAGCGCGGAGAGAAGCGCCGAGCGATCGCGCGGCGCGAAGGATTTGGAGCCGCCGGTCACTTCGCCCGATGAGCGCAAATCTGTCATCAGGTTGCGGACCGCAAGCGTCATCCCGATCGATTGTTCCGTAAATGGCTTGCCATTCGGCGCGATCACCTCGGCGCCGGCCTTCACGCAGCGGCTCGCCAGTGGAATATCCGACGTAATGACGATATCGCCTTTTCCCGCGCGTTCCGCAATCCAGTCGTCGGCGGCATCCATCCCGGAACCCGCGGCGACGCGCTCGATCAGCGGATCTTGCGGCACCCGGATGAAATTGCCGGCGACTACGCTGACGGGCAGGCCGTGCCGGATGGCGACGCGGTAGATCTCGTCTTTGACCGGGCAGGCATCGGCGTCGACGTAG
>WNGO01000736.1_pt1 | contig 20546 bp, 15 predicted proteins | sample 5400511 | NCBI WGS metagenome assembly WNGO01 (sample SAMN13153380, study PRJNA577476) | soil metagenome | isolation source: 20 cm soil or saprolite under Garry oak tree replicate 2 | place: USA:California | collected 2016-06-15 | reverse complement strand
GACAATGGCTACGATCCGAAGCAGGTTTCGGGATTCGCCTTTGGCATGGGTGTGGACCGGTTGGCGCTGTTGCAGTACGGCGTCGATGATTTGCAGTACTTCTTTCAGGGCGATGTGAGGTTTTTGGAGCAGTTTGGGTGAAGCAGCTTTTAGCTCTTAGCTCTTGGCTTTTAGCTAATGGCTAAGAGCTAAGAGCCAAAAGCTCAATCATGAAATTATCTCCACAATGGATTCGCGACTACGTTGACCTTGCAGTCGACGACGGGATCTCGGTCGAGGGAATCAGCGGTGCGGGCGCCGATACCGTTTTCGAGATGGAGATCGGGACGAATCGTCCGGACGCGATGAATCACTACGGAGTCGCGCGGGAGGCGGCGGCGATTTATGGCTTGCCGCTGAAGGCGCTCGAGCCGACGCTGCCCTCAGCGGCTAAAGCCGCGACTTCGAATGGGCCTGACGCGGCCCTAAAGGGCCGCTCTTCCATTAACAGTGCGCCTACGACCACGGGTGAGGCCGCGCCATTCCCGATCACCGTCGAGGAGCCTGCGTTTTGTCCGCGGTTCTCCGCTCGCGTAATTCGCAATACTCATATCAAGCCGTCACCGGAGAAGATCGCACGCCGGTTGCAGTTGCTTGATCAGCGGCCGATCTCGAATGCTGTGGACGCCACGAATTATGTTCTCTGGGAAATCGGAAAGCCTACGCACGTTTTCGACGCGGATCTGCTCGAAGGCGGGCAGATTATTGTGCGCAAGGCGCGCGCGGGAGAGACGCTGAAGACGCTGGACGGAGTCGAGCGCAAGCTGACGACAGAAGATCTGGTGGTCTGCGATGCGAAGAAACCCGTCGGTCTTGCTGGAGTGATGGGCGGATACGACACGATGATCACGGAGAAGACGCGGAACATCGTAATCGAGTCTGCGTGGTGGGATCCGGGGATCGTTCGCAAAATGTCGCGTCGGCATGCTCTGCACACCGACGCGTCACACCGGTTCGAGCGCGGCGCGGATTTCGAATCCACCGTCATTTCCTGCGATCTGGTCGCGCAGATGATTCTGGATTCGGGTGGCGGTGAACTGGTCGGCGATGCCGTCGACGTGATTTCGAAGCGGATGGACCAGGCTCCGGTCATTCTGCATGTGAGCGAAGTTCGGCGAATTCTGGGCGAGGGTTTGGATGCGGGTCTCATCTATCGTTTGCTGAAACGATTGGGATTTGAGCTGATACCTGAAGGCCAGCGGGATGCGCAATTTCGCGTGCAGATTCCAAGCTGGCGGCTCGATGTGGAGCGCGAGATCGACGTCATCGAAGAGATCGCACGGCTGCATGGGTATGACAAATTTCCGAACACTCTGCCCGCGTATAGCGGCGCTGTCGTGGAGTTGCCCCACGCGAAGATGGATGCAACGCTGCGCAAGCGCGCACTGGCGCTGGGGTACAACGAAGCATTGTCGCTGACATTTATCTCGCATGCAGATGCGGAGAGATTTTCATCTGGTACGCAGGTGCTGGAGTTGGAGAATCCGCTGAGCGAAGAGGCTTCGGTCATGCGGACTTCGCTCGTACCTGGCATGCTCGACATGCTGGCGTGGAATTTGAATCGCGATGTCCCGGAGGCACGGCTGTTTGAGATGGGCAGTGTATACGAACTCTCCGGAGGAGAAAGGGCGGAGCCTCGGCGCGCGTGTCTGGGAGCGACTGTGGCAGCTGTTCGAGCTTCTCTACCTGTGGGTGGAGTGCTTGATGTGAGCAAGGGGGAACATGCCGCGAGCGCGGAAGTGTTTCGGTCGTTCAAGGGAGACGTAGAGAATCTGCTGGTGCCGTTTGCGTGCGAGATCGCGTTTGATCGAGGTGCTGAGGAATACTTTCATCCCGGGCGTTCGGCTAGGGTGCGCGCGAATGGCGTCGCGGTGGGGCAATTCGGACAGATTCATCCCGCGGTGGCAACGGCGCGGAAGCTGCGGCAGGATGTGTTTCTTGCCGAGTTCGACTTGGAGCAGTTGTACAAGGTAGGGCTGCGCGCTGTGAAGTTTGTACCTTTGGGCCGATATCCGGCTGTGGAGCGGGATTTCTCCTTCATCTTCAGCGATGAAGTGGCCTTTGAACAGATGCAAACGGCCGTGAAAGCTACGAGCGTGCCCGAATTACGAGGGCTTCGGCCGGTTGAGATTTTTCGTGGGGGATCGATTGCGGCGAGTAAGTATTCGATCTTGCTGCGCGTGAAATTTCAATCGAATGAGCGCACGCTGCGTGAAGATGAGGTGGCGCAGTGGTCGGCGAGGATTGTGGATGCGTTGACAAAGTTGGGCGGGGTGCAGAGAGTTTAGAAGGGGAGAAGTATTGGCTGCGAAATCACGCAGAACAAAAGTCATTCAAAGTCAAAGTCAAGTCAAAATCCCCACCCTGTCGCACAAAACGCGACAAGGATAGGCCACCCTCACTCATCGAAACTCTTCTCTGAGAATGTCCTTATCTCCGAACTGAAGTCGCTGGTCGCTCAGACTTTTGCGCCTTCTGCCGATACAGACATATGTGGGCAACATGTCTTCAGGACAAGCGACGGCGCCAGCCCCGTTGCCAGATTCCAAGGCGATGCGGTATGTCGCGCGGCAGCCGATCTTCGATCGCGAAGAGAAGGTATTTGGCTATGAGTTGCTGTTTCGCGACAGCCTGGAGAACTGCTTTGTGGGCGATGCGGATGAAGCGTCGCGAGCCACGCTCGACCGCTCGCTGGTGATGGGGCTCGATGTGTTGTGTGATGGCCGCCGGGCTTTCGTGAACTGCACGCGCGATACATTGATCCAGGGCCTGGTCGGGCTTCTTCCGTCTACAACGACCGTGGTGGAGATTCTGGAAACGGTTCCTCCCGATCCCGATGTGATGGCCGCGTGTCACAGCCTGAAAGAGCAGGGATACATCATTGCCCTCGACGACTACGTCGCACACGACCAGCGCGAACCGTTGGCCGAGATGGCCGACATCATCAAGGTTGATTGGCTACTCACCACGCATGAGGAGCGCGAGCAACTAATGAAGCAGTTTGGGCCGTGGCGCTGCCGGATGCTGGCGGAAAAAGTTGAAACGCAGAATCAGTTCGCGCAGGCGCGGGATGAGGGTTTCGTCTATTTCCAGGGATACTTCTTTCGCCGGCCGGAGATGATGGGCACGCACGACATGCCCGCAAACCGGCTGAATTACATACGCATGTTGCAGGAAGTGTCGCGCCCGGAACTGGACGTACCGGGCCTGGAAAAGCTGGTCAAGGAAGAAGCATCGGTCTGCTACCGGCTCCTGAGATATCTGAATTCGGCTGTGTTCGGTTTCAAGAAAGAAATCCATTCTGTGCGGCACGCCTTATCGATTCTTGGCGAACGCGATTTACGGCGATGGGTACGGTTGATAGCAGCAGTGGGGGCGGGACAAGACAGGACCAGCGATCTGGTCCTCTCAGCGCTGGTGCGGGGACGGTTTTGCGAACTGCTCGCTCCTAAGGTGGCGCATGGAGAATCGGATTTATTCCTGATGGGTCTGCTGTCGTTGATCGACGCCATGCTGGAAACACCCATGCAGGCCGTACTGGAAAAAATCCCGCTGGACGCTGCGACTAACGCGGTATTGCTGGGACAGCCCAGCGCTCTGCGTCCTGTATTTCAGCTGATGCTGGCGCATGAAAGCGGAGAGTGGGAGGAGGCGGCCGCGCTAAGCGCGGGATTGCGGCTGGACGCCGATGATGTGGCGGCTTGCTACTGGCAGGCGGAGCAATGGGCGCGCGGTCTCTCGGTGGAGTTAGGCCCATCGTGATCTGATCTGCCGGTCAGGGCGAACACACGCGTGCATGACCTCCTGTGCAAAATCAGGGTCGATGGGGGTCTTGCGCCGATCGACGAGGACGAGTAGGATAAATCTGTTCTCATTTAGGCCTCGTTCCCGCGAAGGCCTTCTGCGTCAGCCATTCTGAGGCGACGCCTACGGATCCGATAAACGGAAAAATTGAAGCCGATTTAGATTTTCATTCGCGAGAGCGGTTTTTTGCAGGTTTGGGGTTCGTTCCAGGGTGTGTTCCTTCGTAATTCGCAACTGCGCCAAAAAGGATGAGCGTGTGCCCGGCTGCGCCTGGCACACCACTGTCGAGCTACACTCCAGCGGCATTTTCGAGATCTGTAAAGCTTTGCATCTTGTGTGAACCAATTTGAGAGGACTATGAACGCAGGACCAGGAAAAAACTCCGGTGGCGGAGGAAGAAGGCGGCGGAGAGGCCGCCGTCAGAACAATCAGAGGGGACAGCGTCCCGGACCGGGCTTGAGCCGGGAGAACAAGGACGGCATCTACACGGCCCCCATGGACCACAGCTATCGCGCCGTGATGGGCGGAAACAACAATGGCCATAAGGGCGGGCGTCCGCGGCCTGGTTTCACGACGCAGTATTCGCAACCCGACCCTGAGCCTCTGCCTCCAAGCGTGGATGCAAATTCGCGCATCTTTGCCTTCATTGAAGATCTGTTCTTCATGGCGAAGATTCAGGAGACCGCGAAGAAGCTCAATGTAAAAGTGGAATTCGTGAAGAGCGACAAGGACCTGATGGAGAAGATGCAGGCGAATGGGGAAGAAAAGCCGTCGCTGATCATCTTCGACCTGAACAACAACGGCGTGAAGCCGCTGACCTTGATTCCGAAACTGAAGAGCAAGCTGAAGAAGGGCACCTCAATTATCGGGTTCCTTTCGCACGTTCAAGGCGATCTGAAACAGAAGGCGCACGAAGTGGGATGCGACATGGTTCTGCCGCGGTCGGCGTTCTCGCAGAATCTTCCGCAATTGCTGCGGCGCCATGGGGCGCCCGAAGACGCCGAGCCGACGGTGCAGTAGCGCTGTCTGGTCGAATTGGGGCGGACTCTCTGTCCGCCACCTGTGAGTTCGATTTCCCTCTATAGGCAAAAATTCCCGCTTAGGTGCTCTTCTGGTCTATCCCGGAGGCCAGCTGAGTGCGCGTCCACCCAGGAGGTGAACGTGCAGGTGAAATACGGATTGTCCAGCGCCAGGGCCAACGTTGAGGACGGTGCGGTATCCCTGCTCGATCTTGCGCTGGCGGGCGATCGTGGCAGCGGCCAGATGGCAGCGGCCGATGATTTCGGCGTCGCTGCGTTCCGCTTCTTTTAATCCTGCAAAATGTCGTTTTGGAATGATGAGCACATGGGTAGGCGCTTGCGGATTAACATCCTCAAACGCGAAGACGTGCTCATCTTCGAAAACTTTTTTCGACGGAATCTCGCCGCGAATGATTCGGCAGAAGAGGCAATTGGGATCAGTCATCTTCGGTCACCTATGCGAAAACGATAACAAAGGCACGGCTAAGCTGTCCTATACCACGAGAGCGAGTGTCTGGTGGGATGACTGCGATCGTTTGCATCGCGTATCAGTCTAATCGCACCAGAAAAACCGCGCCTTCGGGAGTGGTCGTTTCGGCTGCCAGTTTCTGGGCACGATCGTGGTCGTCGTTGAGTACGCGGACTCGGATCCACCAGTCGCCTGCGGGGCTCTTGAAGCGCAGCACCTTGGCCGAGTGATAGCGGCGCGTGAGGTGATCGGCCAGCTTGCTCGCGGCTTTTTCATCGGGCATGCCGCCAATCTGAACCGCCCATTTGCCGGACGAAGGCGCTTGCACGCCGGATTGCATCAATTCCACTTTGACCTCAGCGATACCCGGCTGCCAGACATCGACTTTCCGCGCGGCAGCGAGGGAAAGATCGACGATGCGTCCCGGGATGAAGGGACCGCGGTCGGTGATGCGGACCAGCACGGTGCTGCCGGTTTTTACGTTGGTGACGCGCGCGATCGATCCCAGAGGGAAAGTGCGATGGGCGGCGGTCATGGCGTGCATGTTGTAGATCTCGCCATTCGATCCACGGCGGTTGTGATAAGGCGGCCCATACCAACTGGCGAGACCGGTCTGGGTCTCAATCGGCTTGGTGCCGGCCGGGATCACGGGCTCCGCGAGGTCGGCCTCTTCTGTGGGCTTCGGTGGAGTGGCGCTCTCAGCAGGCTTAGTAGTCTTCGGCGCTGGCTGTGAAGGCGCCGGCGTCCCGGTCGTCGACTCTGGAGGCGGAGGCGGGGGCACATTTACGCGCGGCTGCTTGGGACGGCCGCAGGAGCTGATTAAGAGCACCGCGATCAGCACGACAAGGAGCATAAGTATGCTGACGAAGTGACCGCGGGGCGGAACTGGGTGCGAGGTAGACGACACTATTTGGGCTGAGTCGGGTGTTGCTCCATGTAATCGGCGAACTCCGCTAGCTTCTGGGAAGCGGTCCGCAGAGCGCGAGTGGAGTGCGTCCGCACGGCGGGAACGACCTCGTCGTTCAGGTATTTGATGAATTCGGGGATTTCTTTTTCCAGGCGCTCGGCGGCTTCGTTGATGGTATGGCTCACACGCGCCGACGCGTCTTCCACCTTGCGGTTGAAGTCGTTCATGACACTCCTTGTGACTGCTAAGCGTGAATGGGTCCACGCAATACTGCGGATGCCAGGCGAAGGTATTATTTCGTGCCCTGGAGCCTGGGTCAATGGCAGCGGCTAATCGGGACGGTTCTGAGAAGCCGATTTGTCCCTGAGATAGAATGCGGGTTTCGGATGAAGTCCTCTCAAAACCCCAAGGTAAGACTCAGCGAGCCAGACTTTCGAAAGAAATTGCTGGGCTGGTATGACGTTCACGCGCGCGATTTGCCGTGGCGGGAGAGCTGCGATCCGTACCGGGTGTGGGTATCGGAAATCATGCTGCAGCAGACGCGTGTGGCTGCAGTCATTGAGCACTATCACGAATTCCTGCGGCGATTTCCTACCGTGCAGAAGTTGGCGTCGGCACGGGAAGCGTCGGTATTGGCGGCATGGAGCGGGTTGGGATATTACCGGCGGGCGAGAATGCTACACGCGGCGGCGAAGGTAGTGGCACGCGAGCGTGGAGGGACCTTTCCTGAAACCTCGGCTGAGTGGCGGACGTTACCCGGAGTGGGACGATATACGGCGGCGGCGATTGGCAGCATCGCGTTTGGCGAGGCGGTCGCGGTCGTTGACGGCAACGTGGAGCGGGTGCTGCAGAGGATTGTAGGGAAGGCGATTTCGGGAGAGCAGAGATGGCAGCAGGCCGAGAGTCTACTCGATCGCAACCGTCCGGGAGATTTCAATCAGGCGATGATGGAGTTGGGGGCGACGGTGTGCACGCCCCGAGCGCCGGCGTGTTTGAGCTGTCCTCTTGTGGACTTGTGTGCCGCGCGTGGTGAGCTTGCGAGCGCAAGGAAGAAATCCAGGCAGGTACAGCGCGAGATTCACTACGCTCTTGATCGGCGGAATGGGTCGGTGTTCTTAACGCAAAGGGCTGCGGATATTCGGCTCATGGCAGGGATGTGGGAGTTGCCGGAGATTCCCCGTCCGGCGGATCACGGTGAGCCCTTCTTCACCGTGAAGCACTCCATCACGGTGACCGATTATACGGTGCACGTCTGGCCGGTATCAGCAAAGCTCGATGGGGAATGGTGGCCTGCTAACCGATTGCCGAAGCTTGCGTTAACGGGGCTGGCGAGGAAGATCCTTCGGAAGGGCGGGATAATCCCAGCATCCGTGACGGGCATCAAGTCATCTAGCTAATGAGAGGGCAGAAATAGCGCCCGCAAGCAGATCGTGGAGGACTCGAAATGGCGGCATTGGCAACTGGAGTGAAGGCTCCGGAATTCGAGCTGAAAACGTTGGACGGCAGGAAATTCTCGTTGAGCGAGGAGTTGGCGAAAGGGCCGGTGGTGCTGGTCTTTTTCAAGGTCTCGTGCCCTACCTGCCAATACGCGCTGCCCTATCTGGAGCGGCTCTATAAAGCTTACAAAAACAAGGGTGTCACGCTGGTCGGTATTTCGCAGAACGATGCCAAGGAGACGGCTGACTTCTGCAAGGATTTTGCCGTGACCTTCTCCATGCTGCTTGACAATACCCGCACCTATCACGTATCGAACGCCTACGGCTTGACCAATGTGCCAACGATTTTCTGGATCGCACAGGGCGGCGAGATTGAAGTCTCGAGCGTGGGATGGGTGAAGGCTGAGTTCGAACTAATCAACCGCAAGATGGCTGAGACTGGGAAAATCGCGGCGGCGGCCGTGTTCAAGTCCGGCGAAGAAGTGCGGGACTTCCGCGCTGGTTGAGGGTCGAAAAACTAGCGCCGGGCCGGCGCTTTCTTCAAGAGCAAGACTCACCACAGAGGGCACTCAGGATCACACAGGTACTCACTGCTCTTTCGGGCAGGGCTGGATTCCAAGGGTGGGTGCACTCTCGTGCACCACTGGGTGCCACTTCTCCTACAACCCGGGGCGGGCCGTCCATTACAATTTCCTTCAGAACTTCAGAAAAATGTTGTACTTCCACCGGACGCCGCTTCGTTGGGGGAGAAACCTAATCATGCAGGGAATGGCCAGAATCACTTCGGCGTGTCTCATAGTGTGCGCGAGTCTGCTCGTGTGGGCAGAGGGAGGAGCAGGTGCCGGAGGGTCCAAAGCGCCTTCGGCGCGCCTTCCCGGGGCGGCCTTTGCGGCGCTGGAAACAATCAACCCTGAGCATATCCGCTGGCACGTTCGCTATCTATCGCACGATTTGTTGGAGGGGCGCGGGACAGGGCAGCGTGGGGGCGATCTCGCGGCTGAGTACATCGCCACACAGTTTGCAGAGTATGGACTGAAGCCAGCGGGGGATCATGGGACTTACATGCAGAAAGTTCCCCTAGTTGGGATCACGACATCGCCGGAGACCCAGTTTTCCCTGATTCCCAAGCAGGGCGAGACGATGAATCTGAAGCCGCTGGATGAGTACGTTGCCTATGACCAGAGCCAGCAGGCTCAGTCGGATGTCGACGCAGAGGTCGTGTTCGTGGGTTATGGAATTGAGGCGCCCGAGTACAACTGGGACGACTATAAGGGCGTGGATGTCCGAGGGAAAGTGCTGCTGATGCTGGTGAATGAGCCGCCGTCGGATGATCCGAAGTTTTTCAAGGGCAAGGCGCTCACGTACTACGGCCGCTGGACCTACAAGTACGAAGAGGGGCTGCGCAAGGGCGCGGTGGGAGTGATCCTGATTCACCAGATGCAGATGGCGAGTTATCCGTGGGAAGTGGTGCGGAACTCGAATTCCGGCGAGAAGTCGTTCTTAAAGGCGGAAGGTTCAGCGTTGAAAGTCGCGTCATGGATTCATCTGGACGTCGCGAACCGGCTGGCTTCGGCTTCGGGGATGAGTCTGGACAAGCTGATAACGTCGGCGCAGTCGCGCGATTTTCGCCCAGTAAGTCTTGGCGCGCGGTTGAAGGCACACATGGTCAGCAAGGTGCGCAAGTTCGAATCGAATAATGTGCTGGCAATTCTCCCGGGATTGGATCGCAGAGTCGCCGATGAAGCCGTGATGTATACGGCGCATTACGATCACTTCGGTATTCGTCCGGACATGCCGGGAGACAACATCTTCAACGGGGCCGATGACAATGCCACCGGCTGCGGCATTCTGCTGGAAGTAGCGCGGGCGTTTGGGACCGCCAACGTAAGGCCCCGCCGATCGATTCTGTTTGCCGCCGTAACGGCTGAAGAGCAGGGACTACTGGGTTCGGAGTATCTGGGCAAGCATCCACCGATTCAGGCGGGGAAGATCTCGCTCGATCTGAACTACGACGATGTGAAGCCCCTGGGAGCGCCGGAGGAAGTGCAGGTCTCCGGGGCAGAACGGACGAGTTTTTACCCGGTGGTCGAGTCGATGGCAAAGGATTTCCGGTTAGCGATTCGTGCGGACGCGCGGCCTGAGGCCGGACACTTCTACCGCTCGGATCACTTCTCCCTGGCACGGGTGGGGATTCCGTCTTTTTCGATCAACGAAGGAATGAAATTCAAGGGACATTCGGACTCGTGGGGGCTGGATCAGGAAAAGGAATACGTCGACAAGCACTACCACCAGCCTAGCGACGAGTATCGCCCCGAGATGGATTTTGTCGGCGACTCGGCGATGGCACGGTTTGGATTCGCGCTGGGGTGGGAGGCCGCAAGTCTGCCGAAACTCATTGGCTGGCAGAAGGGCGATGAGTTTGAGGGGACTAGAGTAAAGAGCCAGCAGTAGGTAGAACCAGTAAGAGCAAATTCTTCGATCCCTTCGGGGAAGGCGCCCGATCGCTTTTCTGTGCCAATCCATCTTTGATTCCAGAGAGGTTAGAACCCGTAACCTAGGTAACTTTCGCCCTCTTCCTCATCCTGCTAGCCTCGATATGTAGTTTTGTAATCAGCAACTTCCGCACTGAATCCGTTAAGGATGCCGAGAATACCTATTTTTCGCCTGGGTGGAGCGCCGGAGAAGCCGGACATTCCAAATTTGTCGGCTTCGACCCCGTTCGTTTCGCTCGATGGACTCACCGTGGGCGTGGATAACCTGCGGCACGATGTCGTGCTCAGTCCGAAGTTTGCGGAGCTAGCGCGTGCACAGATTGCACGTTTGATTGCGCGGCATGGCGAATTGGAAGGGCTGCTTGGAGCCGAGGCCCCGCAGACTGGACAGGGGCCGTCCTGGTTGAGGAATCAATTGGGAAAACCCGCGCGGTCTAAGAACGATCCCGCCGAGTGGAAGTCCGCGATGGCTGAACTGCAGGTCGCGTCGCTGAATCGGGCGAAGAGAGAATTCAAGCTTTCTGTCGACTTGTTGGCCCGCCTGGCGGTGACGAAGTTCCTGCGAGCGGAAATGAACCAGCAGTTCGCGCAAGTGCTGGAGCGCTGCCGGGTGCTGCTGAAGAGCTACGACAATAACCGGCAACAGAGGGCGCACGAGTATCGCGAGAAGGTTGCGTCATTTCAGGTGCGGAAGAAGATCATTCTCCGAAAAACGGGGCAGGAGATCTTCGAAACGCTACGCGAGGTCGAGAAGAGCACACTGGCGCGCACCCGGCGATCCCTGTTTGGAGAGGAGACCAGCGGCGGCAGTTACTTCACCTATCCGCTGTTCCTCAATCGCTTATTGTTTTCCGAAGACGGGCGCGATGACTATCTATGCGCAGAGCACTACGTCATGCTGGGGAACTGGGATCGTGATCCAGACCGCTACGGGCGGATGCGCGAAATCGTTTCTGGTTTTCTGCGTTTGCTGTACGGCGAGGAAACCAGCGCCGAGACAATCGATTCCTGGATGAACGTTCCGGAGAATGCCCGCGACCTGGTGGGAACCGGCACGCCGGAGGATTCCGGCGAGGGTTTGGCCCAGCAGGAAAGGCTGGCCGCGTGGGTTCGGTTACTGGAAGACGAGCAGGTCATGGAGAACGTGATTGCTTCGTATCACGTGGTGCCTCTGCTCAGCGAGTACGCCCCTAGAATCAATCCGCAGCAACTGAAGAATGCTCTGATAGACCGCACGGATTGTGATCGCGTGGAACGGATGATTCAGGAGGGCGGCAAACTGTCGCCGAACAGCTTGTATGCTGCCGTGGCGAAGGTGGCCAGTTGTCGTGGGGCAGAGCGAGCTAAAGTGGCGGCGCGGTTCCTCGCCGATTTCTTTCACTATCACCGGGACCTGCGCCGGTTGGAAATCCTCAATGCAGCGCTGGATTCGGTGAACCTTGTTTCGAACGAGCGGTTGCAGGAACTATCACGCGTCAACGGGACGCTTTATGAATTTCTGTTGCCCGAAGAACAGGGAGAGACGGATTCCGACCGCGTTCTGCGACACGTGGTGCTCAAAGCCGATGTCCGGGACTCCACCCGTTTGACGCGGACCATGATGGATAAGGGGCTGAATCCAGCATCGTACTTCAGCCTGAACTTCTACGATCCGGTCAACAAGTTGCTCGACAAGTATGGAGCGCAGAAAGTCTTTCTGGAAGGCGATGCGATCATTCTCGCGATCCTTGAAAAAGAAGGCGAGCCATCCCTATCGGTAAGCCGGATGTGCGTGCTGGCGCGGGAAATCATCGAAATCGTGCGCGGTTATAACGAGTTGATGCAGCGCTCAGGCATGCCTCAACTGGAATTGGGTTTGGGGATTACCCTGCAGGAGTCGGCCCCGCTGTACCTGATGGATGGCGAGCATCAGATCATGATCTCTGAGGCCTTGAATGAAAGCGACCGGCTGTCTTCCTGCAATAAGCGTGCGCGCAAGGTGATGGAACCGCAGGCTGGTCCGTTTCACGTCTATGCCTTTCAAGCGGCGGATGTGGATGCCGGTGGCAACCCGGAGGACGTCATCCTGAGCTTTAACCTGGGTGGAATCCGGATGAACGAAACGGCATTCCGGAAGCTGCAAAAAGAGATTACGCTCGAACCGTTGAAGGTGAAATTGCCTGCGACGCTGGCCTCGTCCGACAAAGGCGAATACAGGTTGTTCAGCGCCACTGTGCCGGTCGATCGGGAGATCTTCCGCAAGATCGTTGTTCGCGAGAGCCGCATTCCGCGGATTGATGCGACGGACTTCTCTGTGAAGGGATGGACTGATCGGCTTTACTACGAAGTCTGTACCGATCCTGGGATTTACGCTGCGCTGGAGAAGCGCAAAGGCGCCAGCGGGTAGACTTCCCCAGAATTCTCCGTAGAGACGTTGCTCGCAACGTCTTCCTCACCATCATTCATGAACGGTGCCGGCAGAGACGTAGCAAGCTACGTCTCTACAGCTAGAAGTTTGTTCCCAGGGTAGATGGTCGGAACGGGATCTGGAACGTTGCTTCGACATCCACCGGAGTGCCGTTCTTTGTGGCCGGATCGAACTTCCATTGCTGGACGGCGTCGGTAGCATAGCGATCGAGGCGCTGGTCGACTCCCCGAAGGATTCGCACATTGCCGACGCTTCCGTCGGCGTGAATCACTGCATACAAGATCACTGTGCCGTGAACGTTCTCCCGCATGAGTTGCATGGGGTAGGCGGGGTCGACCTTGCGCGTAGCCATGGGCTGCGATAGATCTGCGGTTGGGGCATTCGGATCGCGATTGCTCAGGTCGTGGGTGAGTTCGGCGAAGCGGATGATCCAGCTGCCTCCGGCTGAATTCAGGTTCGGCATGTTCAGCGTGACGGAGTAGAACCGCCGATTGCCAAAGACGCTGCGTTCAACTTCGGAGAGCTTGGCTGCGCTGTCGGGCTGCATAGGGCGGGCCGACGTGACGCGCGGAGGATGAACGCTGGCGATGAGATTGGGGTTCACCGAAGGTGCCACCGTTTTAGTCGCGGGATCTGCCGCAACGGGCGCAGGCTTCGTCGAGCTGCCGACGTAGAGGCCCGCCGGGGCATCGGCAGTGGATTTCGAAGTCGAACCAGCACCGTTTTCTCCGCTGCCGTGACCACCGTTCGATGCCGAGCCTGATGCGCTACTTCCCGATAGAGAGCCCGGAGTGCCCGATGCCCCGGCATGTCCTTCGGGCGTGGCTGCGAATGTCCCGCGGCGGTTACCGGCCGGCGGATCAGGCGGGGCATTTATCGCAGGACGCGCACTGAGGGCGATCACGCGCCCGGGTGATCCTGACCCTCCTGAGGCTGCCAGCGAAGCAGGTGGAGGAGCGACTTGCGGAGCGCCCAGCGTGGGCGCCCCTCCGCCACCAGGCATCGTCCGCTGCGCCGCGACTGGAAGCTGCGGCGCGGGAGCGACCACCGCGCTCGGTGCGATGTTCATGTCTCCAAGTTTTCGCGAAGAGGAACTTGCGATGTCCTGGGGCGGAGCAACCAGCGCGGGTTGAAGTCCCTGAGCAAGGCTTGGAGCGCTCGACCGAAGGTCGGACGGAGGAGCGGCGACCGGATCCTGCAGGGTCGGGGAATTGCGCCGTTGCGCTAAATGGTTTGCATCGGGAGGCGCCACAACAGGATTCTGCAGAGTGGGTGGCAAGCGAGTGATCTCTGCCGCGGGAGAGAGCGGAGCGGGCGGAATCTCCAGTCGCGGCTTCTGGAGCGTGTCGGACCAGGCCACGATGTTGGGCAGCGCGACGTCGGCCTTTAGTTTGACCTGCGGTGGAGTAACGATGGTCTGCGAGCGATTAGCAGCCTCGCGCGGAACCGAAATGATGGGCTGACGCGAAAACTCAGGATCAGCTTTACGGGGGGGAGCATCGGACGGACGCAGAGTGTCGAGTGGCGGAAGATATTCGGACGGCCGGTAATAGATAACTTGGGAGCGATCGAAAGCTGGTTTCGTCTCGATCCGCGGCCGCAAGGCGAACAGATGTGTGAAACCAATGAGCAGAGTCATCGCAATCACGTGATAGGCGACGGACTCGACGAAGGCGTACCAGGGAAGGTTGCGTCTGACGAAAACGTCCGGCCAGAACTGGGCTGGCGCAGAATAAAGTTCGAGGGGCGGCAGACGGCGTGGAAGCAGAATGTCGCGCAGATTGCCGAAAAAGACCCAGGGTCGGGGGGGCAGTTCGACCAGAAGCCGCGGAACAGAGCGGTCTTGCTGGGTCTCCATGACGGGTGGGACTGCAGACATATCTCTCCATACTAGATGCGAATCTGCGGTCGAGGAAAGCCGGGAGGACACTCCGAAAGACTTGCAACCCTTACGTCATGTCACGGGCTCGCGCGGCAAACCGTTTATAATCATGGGCTCGGCATACTGCTCGGAATTCTCACTGTAAGGACACACTTTGCTCGACTTTTTAGGAGATTTACGACGCACGCACATGTGCGGAAGGCTGCGTTCCTCGGACGCAGGCAAGAAAGCTGTGATCATGGGCTGGGTTAACAAGCGCCGCGATCACGGCAGCCTGCTCTTTATCGATCTGCGCGATCGCTCGGGCGTTACACAGGTCGTGGTCAATGCGGATCGAAATGCCGCGATCCACGAAAAGGCGGAAACGCTTCGGAACGAGTATGTTATCGCCGCGATTGGATCGGTGAAGTTACGCGACGCCAATACGGTGAACCCCAACATGCCGACGGGTGAAGTGGAACTGGTCGCCGATGACATACGCATCCTGAATGAGTCGAAGCTGCCGCCGTTCTTGCCCTCAGACACGGCTTTGACCAACGAAGAGACGCGGCTGAAGTATCGCTATATTGACCTGCGGCGTGATGCGATGCAGTTCAATATCGAGACGCGGCACAACGTGGCAAAGGCCATCCGCGATTATCTTTCGTCGCAGGGATTTTTTGAGATCGAGACCCCATTCATGACGCGGTCCACGCCCGAAGGCGCGCGGGATTATCTGGTGCCGAGCCGCGTGCAGCCCGGAACGTTCTATGCGCTGCCGCAGTCTCCGCAGATGTTTAAGCAGATCCTGATGATCTCGGGGTTCGACAGGTATTTCCAGATCGTGCGCTGCTTCCGCGACGAAGACTTGCGAGCAGACCGGCAGCCGGAGTTCACGCAAATCGATGTGGAGATGTCGTATCCGCAGGCCGAGCGCGTGTGGGAAGTGGTGGAAGGATTTTTGAAAGCCGCTTTCCATGCCGCCGGAGTTGAGATTGAACCATCATTCCCCCGCATGGATTACGACGAAGCGATCCGGCTGTATGGGATCGATAAGCCGGATTTGCGTCTGCCGGCATTTACGGATGTGCGGGATTGTTTCACCGCGGAAAATCTGCAGGAACTAGCGATCAACGCCAATCTGCCGGTCATTGCGATCCGCACGCCCAAGGTCGGCGACCTATCGCGCAAAGAGCGCGACGACATTAAGCCGATGTTCCATTCCAAGGGCGGGGCCCGGGTGTACGAGGACTTCAAGCGAATCGGCAATAAGTATCCAGATGCAGCGGCCGCCATCGCGAAGAAGACGGGCGTAGAAGAGGGCGACCTGATCGTGCTGGTGGCGGGATCGGCGCAAGCCGGCCCGCAGACGGCAATGCCGGCGCATCGCAAGGTCACTCCCGCCGAACTGGCGATTTACGCATCGGCGGGGCTGCTGCGGCTGGCGCTCGCTCAGAAGTACGCCGACCGTCACGGAATTTTCAAGAAGACGGGTGATGCGGCGAAGGATTTCCGATTTTTGTGGGTCACGAATTTCCCGATGTTTGAGTGGGACGAGGGGGAGAAGCAGTGGATGGCGGCGCACCATCCGTTTACCTCGCCGCATGAGCAGGATATGGGCCTGCTCGAGCAGGGAGTCGATTCGGTGAATGATCCGCAGTCGACGCTGAGCGCGGTGCGCGCGCTGGCTTACGATGTGGTCCTCAATGGAACTGAGTTGGGCTCAGGATCGATTCGTATTCACCGGCAGGATATTCAGGCGAAAATCTTCAAGGCGCTTGGCATGACTGATGAGGAAGCCAGGAAGCGATTTGGATTCTTCCTGGAAGCGCTGGAATACGGAACCCCTCCGCACGGTGGGATTGCGCTGGGGCTGGATCGGATCGTGATGATTCTGACGGGCGCGGAGAGCCTGCGTGAAGTCATTCCGTTCCCAAAGACAGCGCGCGCGGTGGATTTGATGGTGGATGCGCCTACGCCGGTGGATGAGCGGCAGTTGCGGGATCTCGGGATTTCGATCAGGAAGATCTGAAGCTCGCTGTGAACACAATTCACTTTGATCGGCTGGACGAAGCCCTAAGGGGCAGAGCATTTGCAAGAATGCGAGCCCGAGTGCGGGATTGGCCCCACCATCTATACCACTACACGAACGAGGAAGGCGTTCGCGGCATCCTCAGCAGCCATCGGATTTGGGCTTTCTCAGCCGATTCGCAGAAAGATAAGGAAGAAATTTCACACGGCTGCGCGTTACTGGCCGATCTGATTGATAAGAAGACTAAGCTCAGACCGGTATCGGCATTCACGGGGCAAATACTAAGCCAACTTAGATCCCTTCCAAAGGAGAGGTCGCACAATATCTTTCTGGCTTCATTTTGCGAGAAGGACGACGATCGGAAACTGTTTAATGAGTTCGGCCCCTTTTCTTTGCATTTTGAAATAAAACCACCGACGCGCCCGTTCATAAGCGCACCCCACGGATTAGCAACAGGACAGGGGTTTAAGACGGAACTACTCCCGGCTATTTATGATCGAACAGAACAGATCGATTGGCTTAATTCCTTACTCGACTCCCTCATTGAGACATTGAAAGACCCGTCCTTGATACAGCAATCTGGTGCTAGTCCGTGGACTGCCGCATTGGCAAGATTTGTAGCTGTCACCATTTCAGATCAGGTACTCTCGCTCATAGCGCGCTTTAAGAAGGAGGAATTTAGGAAGGAAGCAGAGTGGAGAATCGTAGCCCGCCCTGACCATACGCACTTTTCCTCCGATGTTGAGGAGACGGATCGGAATTGTCAGTGCTATATCAAGACAACAGCTAGGCGATATGTTGAGCTGTCAGCGACAGAGCCGCAGCCGCGCCTTATCCCGGGCGCTGCGTTCGGCCTGCCAATACCTCAGCTAGCACTGCCGATCAGTGCAATTCGCATCGGTCCTATCGGCGACGGTGACGAAGTGGCGACGCTCGTACGTCAACTGCTGGACGAATATCTGGAAGGGGTGAGTGTTTTCAGATCGAAGTTCTCTAGCGCTAGGGGAGCAAGCCGCCGCGAAAAAAGTTCTTGATGGACACTACCACTTAGCGCTCCTTCCGTAACGTTTTTAACCAGCACCTCCACCCACTGGTTCGCTTCATGTCGTCCTCGTAACCGAAGCTTCAAGTAATTGTCGGTCAGTGCTTCGGTGAACTCTCCGTCCGTGTCATTCCCGATGACATTCAGCGTGATTGCTTCGAGCGACCTTCCGACGAAGCTGCGCATGAACGCCAGTTTCTTTTCTGACACCAATTCCCGGAGAATGCGGTTGCGCTCGCGCGCCAAGTGTACCGGGACTTGGTTCGGCATTTCGGCTGCCGGAGTCCCAGGACGCGCCGAGTAGGTGAACACGTGCAGGTAAGTGAACGGCATGTCGTCGATCATCTGCCGCGTGGCTTCGAATTCCGAATCCGTCTCGCCGGGGAAGCCGACCATCACGTCCGCTCCAATCGCAGCAGTCGGCATCGCGGCACGTATCTTTTGGATCTTTTCGCGATAGTGCCAGGGGCGATACTTGCGGTGCATGCGCCGCAGCACGGCGTCACTGCCGGATTGCATGGGCACGTGTGCGTGCTTGGCGATGCGCGGCGAGGTCGCGATGAGAGCGATGAGTTCGTCGGACCAGTCCATCGGCTCGACTGAGGAAATGCGGAGCTTCTCGAGAGCGGTCTCGGAGAGGATGGCGCGAACGAGGTCGACTAGCGAAACTGGCGAGCTTTGCTCGCCCGGACAGCCGAGGGCGGCTGTCCCCACGTGAGCTGTAGCGGCTGTCTCGACATGGATCGAGATCGGCGGTAAGTCTCTCCCCCAGCGGCCCAGGTTGATTCCGCTGATGACGACCTCACGATATCCCGCATTCACCAAGGTGTTAACTTCGCGAACGATGCGGTCCATGGAGAGCGAGCGGCTCTGGCCGCGGACGTAGGGAATTACGCAAAAGGAGCAGCGGTTATCGCATCCGTCCTGCACTTTGAGGTTGGGGCGCGTGCGTTCGTTGGCGGCATCGAACACCGGTGCGGCAAGGAGTTCGGTGTGAGCGAAGATGTCGGAGACGAAGATGGAGTTGTCAGTTCTCGGTTCTCGGTTCTCAGTCAACCCTGCGAGCGGCACGAAAGCCGGTCGCGTGTTCTCGACGCTCGCCGGCCCACAGAGGGCGATTCCCGCTAGTTGGTGCTTGTGAGAGTTGCCAACGACGAGATCGACTCCCGGCAGAGCGGCAATTTCTTCCGGGGCGCGTTGCGCGTAGCAGCCGGTGACAACGATTCTGGCTTCAGGGTTCTGGCGGCGGACTCGGCGGATCGCGGCGCGGGCGTCCTGATCGGCGCTCGCAGTCACGGTGCAGGTGTTGAGGATTACGACTGAAGCTTTCGTCGGACTGGGGGCGCGCACAAGCCCGCGCTCTTCGAACTGCCGTTCGAGAGCGGCGCCATCGGCCTGAGTGGCGCGGCAGCCGAAGTTTTCTACAAAGAATCCGGGCACACCGTATGGTACCGTACTCCCGAATCCTTCAACGAACTGGCGGAGTTCAGGCCGACGCCTGTGTTCTCCGCGATTGGAAGCATTCCCGGCAAAACACCGGACGTCCCTGCGTCGGACGGAAAGGGACGGTGGTCTGCTTGCCGCACCCCGAGCAGGTGGCCTGGGTCTCAACCTTCGTGTAGCGATAGTTCTGTCCCTGGGGAGGAGGCGCACCCACCACGGCCAGTCGCTTGCCTTTGCATGCCTTGCAGCGTTTAGGTTCGTTCTTGAACTGCTTGTCGTGAAAGAAAAGCTGCTCCCCGGCCGTGAAGATGAAATCGGTCCCACAGTCGATGCACTTCAGCACCTTGTCCTGAAATTCCATTGAGGATGGCTCCTTCAGCCCGTTTCCGTCGCGCCCACTCGCGGGGAATGAACTGCGGTGGTGACACCGGAAAGACAGGTCGTCTACTACTCCCCCCTCTTGTACTGCCCCTTGGACTCGGCCCGCCACGCGGTCGGAAGACTGCGTGGGTTACTGAATAGCGTTTATGCCGGGAAGAATATTGATATGAAATCCCTGATGCAGCTCAACATGGTGGGGGCCAGATCAAGCAGAGCCGCTCCGGGACGGAGCGGCCCTTCATTGCGTTAATCCTGTTCTTTGCGTGTCTTTTTTCTGGCGCGCTTGCGAGCCAGAGCAGCTTTTACACGCTTTTTTTCGCCGGGCTTCAGGTAGAAGGAGTGGCGCTTGACCTCCTTGATGATGTCTTCCTGTTGCACCTTGCGCTTGAAGCGGCGTAGAGCATTCTCGAGGGATTCGCCCTCTTGAAGCCTAACTTCTGCCAAATCTACACACCCCCAAACTCGTCCGGATGGACCCAAATAGTTATGACAAGGATTTGACTGCAAGTCAAGTGGGACTGACGAAATTCTTAAAGGTTTGCCTGGTTTTGGCGGGAATTTGGCCCAGCTTGAGACTCGGAGGAAGCTTGACCGCTCACGAACAAGAAGAGCAGGAAGATAACCGTAGGCCAAACCTGCAGAAACAAACGGTTTAGGGAGAATCGGAGATGCCAGTACAGGTCATTGGGAGTGATCACGTAAACAGCGAAATATCCGCAAAGCGTCAACGCCAGCGTCAGGACCGAAGAACGAAATGCGGGGTTCGGACGACGGATTCCGGCTGAAGGGCTCAAGAGACCGATCGCTACGAACAAGATCGTGGTGGGAACGACCCAGTTCCCGAACCGCAAGAAGTCTTTTCCATACCATCGCAGAATCGCCCAGTAACGCCCGGGAGTGAGGATCTTGTGGAGCATGGTTTCAGGGCCGGAGAACAAATCGCCGGACGGGGCAATGAAGTGCTTGAACCAGAGGATTAAGAGAAGGAATGGGGCTATCGCCAGCAGAAAAATAACAAGCTCGCGTCCAGAGTTGAGGCGAGATTCGCTCGCCGGCGGATGCCTTCGCCACGCGACGGAGGCGATCTGTGAGGCCAGAAACGCGAATAGAAAGAGCAGGCCCTCGTTCTTCGTCCAGGCGGCGAGGCCCGTCGCCGCTCCTGCCAGCACGAACAACCCTGTCGGACTCCCATCGGCGACTTGCGCAGAACGCTG
>WNGO01002347.1_pt1 | contig 20552 bp, 16 predicted proteins | sample 5400511 | NCBI WGS metagenome assembly WNGO01 (sample SAMN13153380, study PRJNA577476) | soil metagenome | isolation source: 20 cm soil or saprolite under Garry oak tree replicate 2 | place: USA:California | collected 2016-06-15 | reverse complement strand
AGCTTTCGGAGGACTTCGATGAGATTATCAAAACGCACAAAGGAGAAACCGCGCTCGAATATAAATACGACGGCGCGCGGGTGCAGATGCACAAAGAGCGCGATCAGGTGCGCATCTGGAGCCGGCGCCTGACTGAAGTAACCGAGAGCCTGCCGGAGATCGCCGAGATCGCGCGGAATAATCTACAAGGCGATTCCTTCATCCTCGACGCCGAAGTCGTGGCCACGGGCAGCGACGGCCGGCCGTTTCCTTTTCAAGAGCTCATGCGCCGCTTCCGGCGCGTTCACGGCATTGAAACGGCGGCGGGCGAAATCCCGCTGTCGCTTTATCTGTTCGACTGCCTCTATCTCGACGGCCGGCCGCTGATCGACGAGCCTTATGAGGCGCGTTGGCGGAAGCTCAGTGAAATCTCCGCCGGGAAATATCTGGCAGCGCGCAAAATTGTCAGCGACAAAAGCGTTGCCGAGGCTTTCCTGAAGCAATCCCTCGCCGCGGGCCACGAGGGATTGATGGCGAAGGCGCTCAGCAGTCCGTATATGCCCGGCAACCGCGGCAAGCTCTGGTTCAAAGTGAAGCTCGCCGAAACTATCGATTGCGCGATCGTCGCTGCGGACCGCGGCTCGGGGCGAAGGCGCGGCTGGCTCTCAAATTATCACCTCGCTGTGGCCGATCACGCCGGCGGCTACGCGCCGGTGGGCAAAACTTTTAAGGGCCTCACCGACAAGCAGTTTATCGAGATGACCGCTAGGCTTAAGGCGCTCGAGTCGCACGATGACGGCTACACAATCACCGTACAGCCGGAGGTCGTCGTCGAAGTCGCCTATAACGAAATCCAAAAGAGCCCGCAGTACAGCTCGGGATTTGCCCTGCGCTTTGCGCGCATCAAGCGAATTCGTGACGACAAAAGCTCAGACCAGATTACCACCCTCGCCGAGCTTCAGGCTCTTTACGAACGACAGTTCCTCACCAAAAGCCGGCGCGAGATCTGATTTGCCGTAGCTGCGGCTTACACGCTACCTGAGAAAGTGCCTTAATAATATTGATGAGGCACTCATGGCGGATTCAGAGCGCCCAGTTTTAACAAAATTCGTTGTACCGGTCACCGCCATGCTCTCCTTCATATCTTTCTGGAGGGCAGCGGCCATCGTCCTCAGCGATCTTGGCTCTTCGGCTTATTATGTCGGCGGCATTGCCGAGAAGGCGATCGGCAAAGCGGCGCCATGGTTCATCCTGGCGATCATGCTCTTCTCCTACGCGGTTCGCGCGGTCTATATCGAAAGCTGCAGTATGTTCGTGCGCGGCGGCGTCTACCGGGTCGTGCGCGAAGCGATGGGCCCCACCGCTGCCAAGTTCTCGGTCTCGGCTCTGATGTTCGATTATATTTTGACCGGGCCCATCAGCGCCGTGAGCGCGGGTCAATACCTGGCCGGATTGATCAATGAATCGGGCAAATACTTCGGCGTTGCATGGCTGCAGGTGCCCGCGCCATTCTTCGCGGTACCCTTCGCGATCCTCGTCACGCTTTACTTCTGGCACAGTAATCGTATCGGCATCCCGTTCTCGAGCGCCAAGGCGCTCCGCATCATGCAAGTCACTACTGTGATGGTCGTGATCCTGATCGTCTGGTGCCTGGTCACGATCTTCTCGGCGGGCTACCAGCCGGTACCCGCGCCGACTCCGGCCAACTTGAGATTCGGCGACGAGGCGCTCGGATGGCTGAGAGGAACAGCGGCTCCCAGCATCACCATCGTTGCTATCCTGATCGGTCTCGGCCACTCGCTCTTGGCGATGAGCGGCGAGGAGAGTCTGGCCCAGGTTTATCGGGAAATCGAGGCGCCAAAGCACCAAAATTTGGTCCGCACCGGCTTGGTGATCTTTCTCTACAGTCTGGTGCTCACGTCGTTCGTCTCCTTCTTTGCGGTGATGATTATCCCCGACGCCGAGCGCAGCAAATATTTCGACAACCTGATCAGTGGCATTGCTATATTTTTGGCAGGACCGTTGCCGCTGAAGCTCGCCTTCCATGCCTTTGTCGTCCTCGTCGGCACGTTGATCCTCTCCGGAGCGGTCAACACCGCGATCATCGGCTCCAACGGCGTGCTCAACCGGGTGGCCGAAGACGGCGTGCTGCCGGACTGGTTTCGGACACCCCATCGAAATTACGGCACCACGTATCGCATCATCAATCTGATCATCATTTTGCAGCTGGTGACGATTCTCATCAGCCGCGGTAACGTCTATGTCTTAGGCGAGGCATACGCATTTGGTGTTGTCTGGAGCTTTGCCATGAAATCTCTCGCCGTCGTCGTTCTCCGCTTCACCGAGCCGAAGGCAAAACGGTGGAAAGTTCCGCTCAACTTCCGTATCAGAGGAATCGAAGTCCCGGTGGGCGTGATGCTTATCACGGCGGTGCTTTTCTTGCTCGCCGTCATCAATATGCTGACCAAACAAACAGCGACGATTTCGGGAGTCATTTTCACTGCTGTCTTATTTGCCGTCTTCACGGTTTCAGAAAAGCGCTACGAGCCTACGAAAAAAATCGGCGCGCGCCGCGTGATCGAAGTGGGTGAGCTGGAGAGGTTTCGCCTCGAAACGCGGCAGAATCTTTCGCCGGAAGCGCTCGGCGTGCGTCCGGGAAACATCCTGGTGGCGGTGGATGAACTGCACGGCTTGCGCCATCTCCAGAAAACTTTGGAAGAGATCGACCCTGATAACGCGGATGTCGTCGTGCTGGCGGTGAATGTTAACGCTCCCGCGGAGAGCGGAGACTTAGAAAAGCAAGCCGATCAGGTGGTCGGCGATTACGAGACGCTCATTTTCAGTCGGGCAGTCCACATCGCGGAAAAAATCGGCAAGCCGGTGTCCTTGATGGCCGTTGCCGGCAAAGAGCCCTACGAGTTGATTCTCGAAGCAGCTCGGAAACTCCGCTCTTCCCGCGTGGTGATTGGCGCTTCTTCGACGATCAGCGCCGACGAGCAGAAGCGGCAGACCTGCCAAGCCTGGGAGCACCTGCCGCCGCCGAGACCGATGCTTCGTCTGGAGATCGTGCCGGGCAATGACCAAATGGACGTTTCTACTTTGAACCTGAAGCCTTAACCGACGGTTGTCGTCGAAGTCACGTACAGTACAGCTCGGGATTCGCCCTGCGCTTCGCGCGCATCAAGAGAATTCGCGACGACAAAAGCTCAGACCAGATTACCATCCTCGCCGAGTTTCAGGCTCTTTACGAACGACAATTCCTCACCAAAAGCCGCCGCTAAAACGGCAACGGTTGACACCTGACAAATTTATCCGATACTTGGCGCATATGATCGGACAATTCGTCTCTGTAAAACAAGCGTTTAATTTATCGGTCGGCAACGAAATCACCTTGCGCGGCTGGGTGCGCTCGCGGCGTGATTCCAAAGGGATCACGTTCATCGAGCTGAACGACGGCTCGCGCTTTAAAAGCATGCAGCTTGTCGTCGACGCCGGAGTCATTGCAGAAGACACGCTGAAACAAATCACCACCGGCAGCAGCATCGAAGCTGTCGGCGTATTGGTGGAGTCGCCGGCAAAGGGTCAGGCGGTCGAGCTCAAGGTCGCGGCAATTCAGGTTTACGGCACGGCGGACTCCACAACTTACCCGCTCCAAAAAAAAGGACACACGCTGGAATTCCTGCGCGAGATTTCCCACCTGCGCGTGCGCAGCAACACCTTCGGCGCCGCCTTCCGCGTCCGCAATGCGCTTACTCACGCGATCCATACTTTTTTTCAGGAACGCGATTTTATCTATGTGCAGACGCCGATCATTACGACCTCGGACTGCGAAGGCGCCGGACAAATGTTCGGCGTGACGACGCTCAATTTGCAGCAACCGCCGCTCGCGCCCGACGGCAAGGTCGATTGGCAGCAAGATTTTTTCGCCAAGCCTGCCTACCTCACCGTGAGCGGGCAACTCGAAGGCGAAATTTTCGCATCGGCGTTCTCTAAAGTTTATACGTTTGGCCCGACGTTTCGCGCCGAGAACAGCAATACGCCGCGCCACTTGGCCGAGTTTTGGATGATCGAGCCAGAGATGGCTTTCTACGAGCTCCCGGACAACATGCGGCTGGCCGAAGAGTTTTTGAAATATATTATTCGCTCTGTCCTCGAACACTGCCGGGAAGATTTGGAGTTCTTCAATCAATTCATCGAGAAATCCGTGCTGGCGACGTTGGAGCATGTCGCCGAGTCGAGCTTCGGCCACATCACGTACACCGAGGCCATCACCGAGCTGAAGAAATCAGGCAGGAGCTGGGAGTTTCCCGCCGAGTGGGGCAACGACCTGCAAACCGAACACGAGCGCTTTTTATCCGAAGAGGTTTTCAAAAAACCGCTGATCGTCACGGATTATCCAAAGGCGATCAAGGCGTTTTATATGCGCGCCAACGACGACGACAAAACCGTGCGCGCGATGGACGTGCTCGTGCCGCGGGTCGGCGAGATCATCGGCGGCAGCCAGCGCGAAGAGCGCCACGATGTTTTGCTGCAGCGGTTACGCGATGCGGGATTGGACGAAAAACCTTACTGGTGGTATCTCGACTTGCGCCGCTATGGTACGGTTCCCCACGCCGGCTTCGGCCTCGGCCTGGAGCGCATGATGATGTATCTCACCGGTCTGAAAAATATCCGCGACGTGATTCCGTTTCCGCGCACGCCAGGAAACGCGGAGTTTTAATCGAGAGCTGCGCCAGCGCGTCGCGCGGCGACGCCAGACAGTCTTTCCGCGAAACGATTCAGCGTGAGCGGCCGGCGGATGATTTGACCGGGCGACGGGACCGAGCGCGCGGCCCGGCGGTTTGTTTCGCTGCGCCGACCGCGGGCGCTCGTAGCAGAGCCAGCGCGGCCGGGATCAATGAAAAGTAACAGAGGGCTCCGACCACCAACGTCGCACTGATCCCTAACGCAAGGCTGAGCACCACAGCGACGATCGACGCGAGCACACCGGCGGCGCCGTTGATGCCCCAAAACCACGGCGTTGGCTTGGGATCGATCGCCGTAATCAAGCGCATGCCGGTGGGAAAACCGAAACCCAAAAGAATCCCGAATGGAGCTATCCACCACACACAAAGAGCAATCCGGGTTGTAAGCTCCGCGTCGACCAGCGTAGCGAACACCGATCCCATAAACACCGCCAATCCAACGGCATAAGCTCCGGTCGCCACGCTCCAGATAACGAGCCGTCGAGTGCTTTGCAGCGGTAATTTTTCGGAGAGAAAACTGCCGATACCGGTCGACAGGATCAGCGTCGAAAGGACCACGCTCAAAGAATAAACCGGATGGCCGAGGAAGATGCTCATGCGTTGCAGCAGGCCGATCTCGATCATCATAAAGCCTATTCCAATCAAGGAAAAATAGAGCGTGCCGTTAATGACAAGTCGAGCCCCGACATCTTTCAGTGCGGCGCGCAACGGGATGATCAGCACGACGACGACGAGCATCAGTGCAATGATGAACAGAATGAGTAACGTAACCGTCGCGACAAGATTTCCCCGCCTGACACCGCCGCCCGCGGAACCTGTCGCGAGCGCCTGGCGCGCGAATGCAAACGCTTGTAACGGCCGTGACAGCGGCAGCTGATTGAAAAAGAACGGCCGCGTATCCGTCGGCGGGGTCAGATCAAATGGCAGGCTGGAAGTAAAAGCGCGAAGCGATGATAAATCCGGCGCGCCGACGATGCGAGCGAGCACGCTCGATGTCGGTTCACGACTTGGAGTGATCAAAACCTCATGCTCATACGAAGACGCCGCGCTTTCGAGAGCCTCGTTGTCAGTCGTGGACAACGGCGTCTTTGACAGCACGAGGGTCGCGATGCGCTTCTGCGCCGCAAGAAACAAGTGGCGGCGCGGCTCGCGCACACCCATTTCCATTAACGTCGCCACTGCCAAGCTAACCATCCTACCGGTTTCGTCGGGAGAGGCCGGATCGTACCACCGGCTTACCGTGAGCACGCCCTTCGGCGTCAAACGGCTAAAAAATATCTTCCACGCGTCGACGGTGTAGAGGCCATTTTCACTCAGCGTAAAGGCGCCGGCTCCGGTCGCCGCCCAGGTGTCGACCAAACTCATCTGGATGACGTCGAAGGACTCACGAGTTCGCGCCAGCCAACTTCTGCCCTCGTCCGCGATCAGCCGTACCCCGGGAATCCGCGCGATATTGGTGAACGGCAGAAGACCTTTTTCGCTCGTTTGCAAATCGACAAGGATCGGATTGAGCTCGATCGCCGTGATCTCTTTCAGCCCGAAAAGCGCCGCGGACAACACATCTCGGCCGCCGCCGACACCGACGACGACACCGCGTTCACGTCCGGGGAGAAAGTAGGCAAGATTCGTAACGTCGTATTTCAAAAATCCGACGGCGTCGAAGTTCCCGTCGAATCGGTACGCCGTCGTGCCCGCGTCGCCGTCGATAAACAAATCCACTTGGTCGGCGATCCAGTTCCTTTCGAACATCTTCGGCGACGGGCCCCACATAATCGGCGACCCCCTAAACGTGGGACTCACGTCGATTCGCGAGAAGGAATTCCACTGGCGCAGCGCATGGGTCCCGGGAAATTCGAACTTGCCTTTCACCGCGACCGGCTGGAGCCCCTGTTCAAGGTTAGGATTGATGAAAGCGACTAAGACAAGCAACAGAAAAATCCACTGGCGATGCCAAAGCCAGACGTGAAACGGCGGTTTCACCTCCGGTAAACCGCCGATACCCGACGTCGAGAATGCAAGTGCAGCCGCCGCGCCACTGACCGCTATCCAGAGAACCGCCGATGGCCCATCGGTTAGGTTCAATAAGAGCAGCGCGCCCACGGCTCCGCTCGCAGCGCCGAACAGATCGACGCCGTAAACCCTGGCGATCGAATACGAGCTCCGTGTCAGCGCGAGACTGATCGCGACGCCGGCGAAGAAGAACGGCACGGACAAGCAAAGCGCAAGCTCGGTCCAAATCCACAACGTGGTGAACAATCGGGTAATCACCGGCGCGAGCGTCATTTGGATCCCAAGACAAATGGCGGTAGCGAATGCGAAGAGACCGCTAAAATACCCGAGATCGTACGACAACGTTTTTTCGGTAAACCGCTCGCCCTTGAGATAAACCCACACCGCGCCGGCGGTCAGTCCGAACATCGCCAGGCTGATCACGAAAAACGCCAAGTGATACCAGACAACGACGGAAAGTATCCGCGTCTGGACGATTTCCAACATCAAGGCGGCGAAGCTGAGTAAAAATACGCCGATGTAAAAACAGACGGGTCGCATGATTGAGTTTCTTATGAGAGTGGATCTTCCTCAGTGACGGGATAGAGGCAATGGCCTCTCACCTCATGCCTTGCTCGAAGTCAAAATGCATGACAAGTAAGACGACGAGGGGTTTTCGGCGCTTCGGACTTGATCCTCTCTATTGCAATCTCATAGCACGCACTGGGAAGAATTACGACGCTTAAGTTTGTGCCAGGATTCTCTCGCTGGTTCGCAGCGGCCTGACCGATTGACGGCGAAAACAATGAATGATGGCAACACTCGCTGATCGTCTAAATATTCGCTGATGACTTTCCGCTTTAATCTCAGCCCCACGGCGCTTGGACTCATGACGCTCTACACCAGCGCGCTGCTCGCCGGTATGTGGTCGATGATGGTGCCTGCCGTACCGGTGATTGCAACGTCGTTCGGCGTGAGTCCGGGCACCGCCGCGCAAATCATCACCGCGCTTGCGCTCGGCAGGTTTGCCGGTATGCCGCTCAGCGGCACGGTACTCGATCGCTTGGGAACGCGCGCGGCACTGACCTCGGGGCCGACACTAGCATGCGGCGCCGCCATTCTCGCTGGAATCACGCCGTGGTTCGGTCTGATCTTGGCCATGGTATTTTTAATCGGCGTCGGCGAAAGTATTTGGGTCATCGCGCGGGAAGTGGCGGGCATCGACCTCGCGCGCCTCGATCAGCGCGGCCGCGTCTTGAGCGGCTTTCACGGCATCAATAATCTCGGTCTCGCTTTGGGTCCGCTCTTCGGCGGGCTGCTCACGGAAGCCGTCGGCTTCCGGGCGGTCTTTTTCGGCTACGCCGCGTGCGCGCTGGCATCCGCGTTTCTGGGCACGGCCGCCATCGCAGCGCACGTACCGTCGCCGGTGCCACCTGCAACCGCCACCGTACGGGGCTTGAACTTTGCCGCTCTCCGCCGGCGATTGCGCGGTCTGCGAGATCTGTTTCGGCAAATTCATCCCGATCTGCGCACGACTTATGTGGTCCTGGTTTTCGCCACGCTGACAAGCTTCGTGCATCGGGTGACGACTCAAAGCATGCTGCCGCTCCTGGCCAGCTCCAAGCTCGGCTTGTCGCCGAAAGAAGTCGGCATGCTGTTCACAATTTCAGGGATTTCGGTTTTCGCAATGATTCTCCCCGCGGGTTTCGTGATCGACAAGATCGGTCGAAAATGGGCGACGGTGCCAAGCACGGGAATTCCCGCGGTGGCGTTCTTGCTGATTCCATTTGCGCCAAATTTTTTCCAACTCGCCGTGCTGATTTCCTTTCTCGGCATCGCCAATGGCCTCTCGCTCGGCTCTTTGGCAACTTCGACCTATGATGTCGTGCCGCCAAGCGCCCGCGGCCGTTTGCAGGCGGCCCGCCGCACGATCGCGGAGATCGGCAGCGTCGGCGCGCCATTGATCGGCGGGTATCTCGCCGACACTTTCAATCCCGGCGTGCCGTTTCTCGCCTACGCGCCGCTCTTGGTGTTGTCGGCGATACTTTTAGCCGTCGTCGGACGGGAAACCTTAGAGAAATAGCGCGACATGCGCCGATTCGATTTTGTTGGATTTTTGTTTATAATAAGTCGATTATCCGCAGCCGTGGAATGATATGAAGTACGCAACAGACGATTTACGAATCAAAGAAATCAAAGAACTGCTTCCGCCGGAAAATCTGCTCGGTGATTTTCCGATAACCGAAAAAGCCGCCAAGACCGTTTTTGAAACCCGCCAGGAGATTCATCGCATTCTGCACGGCGCTGATGATCGCTTGCTCGCGATCATGGGGCCGTGCTCGATCCACGATACCAAGGCCGCCAAAGAATACGCCGCGCGGCTCAAAGACGCCAAGGAGCGCTGCGTTGCCGATCTGTTGATTGTCATGCGGGTTTATTTCGAGAAACCGCGTACCACCGTCGGCTGGAAAGGCTTGATCAACGATCCCAATCTCGACGGCAGCTTCCGGATCAACGACGGGCTACGGCTCGCGCGAAAACTGCTGCTGGAATTAAACGAAGCGGGAATGCCGGCGGGATGCGAATTTCTCGACATGATCACGCCGCAATATTTCGCCGATCTCGTGTCCTGGGGCGCCATCGGCGCGCGCACGACGGAAAGCCAAGTGCATCGCGAGCTCGCCTCCGGTCTCTCGTGCCCCGTCGGCTTCAAGAACGGCACCGACGGCAACGTGCGCATTGCCATGGACGCGATTCGCGCCGCCCAGGCGCCGCACCATTTTCTGTCGGTGACCAAAGCAGGCCATTCGGCGATCGTATCAACCGCCGGCAACGAAGATTGCCATATTATTTTGCGCGGCGGAAAACAGCCGAACTACGACGCCGCCAATGTCGACGCGGCGGCGAAGAGCCTCGCCGAAGCCGGCATTCCGGCGCGCATCATGATCGACTGTAGCCACGGCAACAGCGACAAAGATCCGGCGAACCAGGTGACGGTCGGTCACGACGTCGCCGCGCAGATCGCCGCCGGGGACGCGCGGATTTTCGGCGTCATGGTGGAAAGCCATCTCAAAGCCGGCCGCCAAGATCTGATCCCGGGAAGGGCGCTGATGTATGGTCAGAGCATCACGGATGGCTGCATCGGCTGGGAAGACACTCGGAATTTAATCGACGCCCTCGCCGACGCCGCGCGCCAACGCCGCCTGAAAGCCGCGACCAACGGCGAATCGGAATAGCCTGCGCTGGCTGCAGGTTCAACGTTCGACGTCTGCGCGCCAACCAACACGCATATCCCAACTTTGAAGGTTGAACTCGGAACTTTGAACGGATCTCGCCTATTTGAGATGTACCGCCAGCCAAATGGTTTCCTCGCCGGTGCGCACGACGCGATGTTTCATGTGATGCGGAATCGTCAGGTAGTCGCCGGCTTTAAGTTCGACGGTCTCGTGATTTTCGAATTCTAAAATCGCCCTGCCGCGCACCACCAGTACCCACTCATCTTCTTTTTGATCGTACCAAAACCCCGGCGGGCTGCTGTGCGCATGTGATACGATCCGCTCGATTTTCGCCGACGTATTCTCCCAGAGTGTCAAAAACTCTTCTTCACCTAAGCCTTTGCGAATAGGTGCAAATAAATTTTTAACGGTTATCATGGCCGCTCAGAGCCGCGCGCAGTGAAGCAACGGCACATCGACGCACACACTATAGGACAAGGTCTTTATCCAGGACAAACCGCAATCATTCTTCTACGTTCGACCGGCATCGTCACTGCACTAGAAAAATCCATTTGCGCAACAACCTGCTCCATTAATCATATCGAATTTCGAATAACCGAGTAGTTACTCCGCCCTTGGCACATTTGGGTACTGTAGGGCCCGGTGCTCCGAGGCTAGCCACGCAACACGAGCACAGGCCTATGAAAGGTTGAGTATCGCGGTGAAACTGTTAGTTGTCTTAGGTAGATCAAAGTTGAGGTGTGAGACTTATGGCCGCATGCTTTCGCTACATCGTCGACGATGTAAATGTCGCCATTGAATTCTATACCAAACTTCTCGGTTTCAAGCTTGAGATGCACCCGGCCCCGCCGTTCGCCGAGATCTCTCACGGGGACATGCACCTGTATCTGACTCAACCGTTCCGCGTGGGCGGCGGTGCGCCCATGCCTTCGGGCGAGCAGCAGAGGCCCGGCGGCTGGAACCGCATCCACCTCGTCGTCGAGGATTTGGATGCCACGATTGCGAACCTCAAAGCGGCCGGCGGCCGCTTCCGCAACGACATTGTCCAAGGCGTCGGCGGCAAGCAAATTTTACTGGAGGACCCTTCGGGCAATCTCATTGAACTATTCCAACCGAATACGTCCGAATACCGCGCGCCAGGCTCAGGAAGCAAAACCGAGACGCGCTGAGTTACAGACCGTCTCGCGCCTGCCTTCCGCGTGTTTTGATATTTCCTTAGCCTCTGATGTTAAACTTCCCTCATCGAATACTCCCCAACTTCTGATGCAAACCACCGGCTGGTTATCAAGTACCCCTCTCACAACCGAGCGCGTTTGATCGCCGGCACATCGACGATTCGGCTTTGACCGCGCGCCGGCGGATTTTCCACCGCGGCAACCATCGCGTTGATAAACTGCTCGATGGTCACTAGGCCCAATCTTTCCGCGGTCGCGCGGGTCGCGGCAAATAATTCGGCAAGCTTGTACAACGGCACAATCGCTTTGGGCCACTGACGGCCGGGACCGAGCACGTACCAAGGCCGGATAATCGTCGCCGTGAGCCGCGCCTCGCGAATCATCGCTTCGCCAAGCGAGCGGACCCAAAGATAGGCTTGCATGATCGGCGCCGGCTGAGCGACGCTGACGTACAGCAAGTGAGCGATCGCGACTCGCCGCGCGGCGTTCACCGTGGCGCGAATGGAAACCAGATCGACCTTTTCAAATTGCTCGGCTTTGCTCGGCGTCGGATGCGCCGTGCCAACTAAATGAATCAACGTGTCACCATCGCGTAGCACACCTGCGACGGAATCATCATTGAGTTTGTTTAAGCTTGTCCACGCCATTGTAGGGCGAGCCGACGTGGAGATCGGCCAACACAGCAATGCGGATCCCGTCGCACGATGCCGGCCATGACGAAAGAACGATCTCATGATTTTCGTTTTTGAGACTAGACGGCTCCAGCCACACCGCCCACAAACCGAGAATCAACACGCAGCACGAGAGCAGCGTCAGAAATTTTCTCGCCATCGCCGTAAGTGGGAAACTCGAGTTCAGCTCAGCTTCGGCAATCCGTTATTTTGCGGCTCGTAAGTGTGGTCTTCCTTGCGCCGGCGTTGCACCGACTCATCGATGACTTCGTCGCCGAACTTAGTGGCGCCGATGGGCCGATAGTAACGAGGATTGGTTTTGGCATAAATGCCACCGAGAAACTTGCCGTAAGAATCCGTCCAGTCGCCCAGATAATTTTTCGCCCCAACTTGCACGGGGTCGAGCGCCAGCCCGAGCGCGCTCGCCTTCTGTTGCATCCAACTGAGCGTCATATCGGAAAGGCGCCGATCCTTGTAGCCGCCGCCCACGTCGCAGTGGGCGCCGACAAACCAGCGCTGCTCGAGCTTCTGCTGCGGCGCGGTGCTCGGGTTCCACAGCGCGGCGAGGTAATCTTGGCGATGCTCGTCGATGGCGAGCGCATGATAGGCGTTTTCGACGATGGTGCTGAGCTTGGTGTCATGAAACTCATAGAATTTCATGTTGGCGTCCTTGAGCACCGCGAGCGGTATCCCGAGCGCGCCGACGGTGTCCCAAACGCCGATGAATTTGATTTTGATTTCGCGGCAAAACGCGGCGCGAAAAGCCTTGGCGGTGAACGAATCGACGTTGTCATCCCGCGTACGGTAAATACCGTAAGCCATCGCCACGCGCAGCGCCAGATGCTTCGGCAAGATCAAGCCGCAGTTGCGGATCATGCCGACGAAGCTCCGTGCGGTATAGGCGCCGCGGCTGAATCCGAGGACGTAAACCTCGTCGCCGTCTTGGTACTCCTTAGCAAGAAATTCATAACCTTGAACGATGTTGAGCTCCAGTCCGGCGCCGATACCGCCGCCGATAAACCTATCGTACCATTGGGTGCCGACGCCTTCGTCATACCACTTGATTTGTTTAATACCGTCCGCCGACTGCGCTTTGATCGACTCATAAAAGCGGCACACGTTGGTTTCCACCCGCTGATTGGCCGGTAAGGCTTCATCCGCTGGTTTGTTCCAGGTTCCGTCAAAGCAAATGACGATTCGTTTCATGACAATTCCTCAGTAACTTACTCAAACAATTTTCCGTCCATCATTGTATCTTATTTCCAATTGCACAGGGAGAAATTCCGCTAATCGAACCACTGCTTCTGCCGCAGAATATATTCCGCAGTGCGATAGCTCAGCGCCGCTACGGTCGCCGTTGGCGGATAGCCGGCCATGGTCGGGAACACCGACGAACCAACGACAAATAGATTCGGAATATCGTGAGTCTGGCAAAACTCGTTGACCACCGAATTTTTCGGATCGACGCCCATCCGGGTACCGCCCGCCCAGCGGTTCGGTCGGCCTTTTTCTTCCGTCCAAACTTTGCTCGCGCCGGTGGCGCGCATGATTTCGTCGCCAATTCCGGCCATGAACTTCTGCAGCCGCCGCTCGTTCTGGTGGAATTCGAACGTCACCCGCGGCAGCGGCAGCCCCCAGCGGTCGCGATGACGCGGATCGAGATCGACGCGGTTGTCCTTGTGCGGCAGCGTCTCCGGCTGCATGTTGAGATCCATCGTGCGCGTGTAATATCGCATGTAAAAATCTTTGAACTCTTTTCCCCAGGAGCGAACATCCGGCGGCAGGACGTCGATTCGCGTCACCGGCGTGCCGTCGCCGCTGGTGCCGATGGTGCCGCCGCGGATGAAACCAAGTCCGGTGTGATCGAAGTTATTGCCGTTGAAATCGTCGATGCGCATGGCCGCCGAGCCCGGGCCGATGAAACCGTTGATAATAAAGTCATCGAAGATGCCCATGGCGCGCACGTCGCCGTGCGCCATGATATTGCGGCCGACATAACCACTGCTGTTGGCCAAGCCTTTGGCAAATGCTCCTCGTCCCGTCTTCGACAACAACAACAGACGCACATGTTCGAAGACAAAGGCGCTCAAGATCACCACGCGGGTGCGCAATTCACGGGCTTGTCCGTCGGGATCGAAATAACTGACGCCGGTCACTTTTTCGTTGCCGTCGCTGTTGATACGGAACACTTTCGATCGCGTCCTGAGATCGAAGTTGCCGGTTTCCAGCGCCACAGGAATTGTCGTATAGAGCGTCGCGGATTTTGCGTGCACATGGCAGCCGTAAAAATTGCAATGACCGCAGTAGACACAACCGGGTCGCTCGGCAATGCGCGTGTCGAACGGCTTCGGCGGGCGATAGGGCTGAGCAAGAATTCCCGCCGCCGTGTCGTAGGGATGATAACCCAATTTTTTGCAGGCTTCGGCGAACAGTTGCATGCGCGCGCTATGGCGCAGCGGCGGTAGCGGAAAGCCGCGGTTACGCGGTCCCGCGAAAGGATTTGTGCCCGCTTCCCCCGAGATGCCGAATTCCCACTCGAAGCGCTCATAAAACGGCTCGAGGTCGTCGTAGCTCACCGGCCAATCGATGATGTCGTAGCCGGTGAGATCGGCGCCGGCGCGCTCGGCGTTGCCGCTTTGGATCTCGTTGGTAAAAAGCTTGAAGTCGCCGGGCATGTAGCGCGACGATTGGCCGGTCCAGTGAAGCAGCGCGCCGCCCAGCACATTGAGCGGGCTGGTGCGATATTGCAGACGTGTCTTCTCGCCGGCTTTATTTCTGGTCGTGGTGGGTTCGTCACGCACCCATGCCAACTGTTCCGGTCGCACGAGGAAACGGATCGAATCGCGCGGCGCGTAGTCTTCCTTCTTTGGCGCCGGACCGCGCTCGAGGCCGACGACTTTCAATCCGGCGGAGGCAAGTTCTTTGGCCATGATGCCACCCATGCCTCCGACGCCGACAATACAGACATCGCACACATCCGCCGCCGCGTCCGCCATGCTCACTTCTCCTCGATTTTTGTATAATCCACGGCCACCGGTTCGAGATCGACGCGTTTATTGATGTATGCGTCGGCGTAGCCGAACTGCTGGCCGGGAAAATTCACCAAACGCCAACCGATCATGTCTTTATTGCCGCCGTACTGGGGCTCGCAGAACACGCCCTCCAAAACATGGTAACGCACGGTTTCGAAAAACTCCGCGGCCTTCTTGAAGCCAGGCACCGCGCCGGCTTCAAAGTCTGCGAGCACGGCATCTCTCTGATCAGCGGTCAGTGCGCGAAATTTACGGCCGTATTTTGCCTGCGCATGACGATTCACCAGGCGTAGTCCCTGGCGATAAAAAGGCGCCAGCGGCGCGTAATCGCCGGCCAGAGCGATTTCTATATAGTCAACTGCGCCGACTTCCACGGCGCCGGGCGTGTCGGTCTTGGGAAAGATTCGATCGGCAACCGCTGCCAAGGTTTTAGTTTCGCCGACGGTTAGAACGCTCGGGCTCCTATTCCTAGAATCCATGGTATTCGCTGCGCTCCTGCTGAAAAATTTCTTTCTTCAATAGCAGAAATCTCAGGCCCGTGGGTAGCGGATTTATCGGCAAAGACGATGCGGCGAAAATTCTACCGAACCCTCGGCATTGACGTGCAGGTTGTCGAGACGGAGCGCTCGGTTTAGCCGATCAATGAAAATAGATCTCGCGGAACTCCTTGGCGTGGCGGTTGATGTCGTCGGAGACTTTGGGATCGATGGCGGCGAGTTTGAGTTTGCTGTGATGCATCTCGGGTACCAAAGGCTCGATGTCTGCCCGGCCCGACAGACGATTGGCGCTGCGCAACTGCTGCTGCGATTGGTAGGAAAGCATGAAATCCACTAACAGCTTTCCAGCGTTGGGATGAGGTGCCTTGGCGGCCAGACCGGTGGGCGAAAGCGCGACGAAAACCGGATTGCTGGTCTTGGCCCATTCGATTGGCGCGCCCGCTTTCTTCATAGACTCGACCCGATGCGCGTAAACCATACCGATGGGAAATTCGCCCGCGGCGATCAGCTGCGAGATCAAGGTGTGGCCCTTGCGCCATTGAACTTCCTGCTGCGCCAGAGCGCGATGATACTTGAGCGCCCGTTCGCGTCCCCAGACCTCCATGGTCGCGCCGAACCATTCGTATTCTTCCTGATCCATGCCGATCTTGCCCTTCCACTTGGGATTCAGCAGATCTTGCCAGTCGGCGGGCGCGTCCTTCGCGCTTACCAGCCGGCTGTTGTAGCCCACGACGTAATAATTATTGTTCAGGCTTGCCCAATAGCCGTCCGGATCTTTGAATGAATCCAAATAGGCCGCGTGCTCAGGCGATCGATACGCTTGCAGCAATCGTCTTTTCTTCAGTGGATTGATCATCGTGTTGTTGATCACATCGACGACGTTTCGCCCTGCCCGATCTTCGGTAAAGATGCGATTGAGCAGCGGCTCGGCGCTCAGGCGCAAAAGCTCGGTTTTGATGAACGGATAGCGCTGCTCGAAACGCTGCAACAACAAGCGCGAGTCATTGATATTGAGCGGTGTGTAGAAAACGACTTGACCCTCTTTTTTCGCGGCCTCGAGGCTGGTCTGCGCCGGCGATTCCTTGAGCAGCGCCAGCAACGCAAGCGATCCCCATAGTACCGTCAAGTAAAAACGGTGAAACATAGGTTGCCCCCCATTGGCTGTTTCCACTTGCCGCAAACCGGTGGCTAAGCCGAGCAACGCCCGCAGCCGTCGCAACTTCTAGCGCAATCGAATTCGCCGGGTCAATGCCTTTTCATCAACGCGATGTCGATAGTTTAAGTTATCGCCGGATCGAATTTTTTTACCGACGGCGCGGCAAGAATTTTTTCGAACCGGTCGAGCAGCGCGGCCGGTTCTCTTTCAACGATTAGCAATGCTCGATGTGTGGCCTTGAGAAAATCCTGCTTCACGGCGTGATCGAGAAATTGAATCAGCGGATCGTAGTATGCCGAGACATTCAACAGACCGCAGGGTTTGTTGTGAATGCCGAGCTGAGCCCAACTGAGCACTTCGAAAAATTCTTCCATCGTGCCGATGCCGCCCGGCAAAGCGACGAAGCCGTCGGACAGCTCGGCCATGAGCGCCTTGCGCTCGTGCATCGAATTCACCACGCGCAATTCCGACAAGCCGCGATGCGCCACTTCTTGACTCACCAGCGCATTGGGAATCACTCCGGTCACATGACCGCCAAGGTCCAACACGGTATCGGCAATCACGCTCATCAAGCCAACGTTGCCGCCGCCGTAAACCAAGCCAAAGCCGCGCGCGACTAAATCGCGCGCAAGCTCTTTGGCCGCATCGGCATATGCCGGCGCGACTCCGTGTCTGGAACCGGTAAAGACACAAATTTTTCTCTCAGCGTGGCTCACCGTCATGTGATGGTTTGCTCCAGTGAAGCCTTATCTTGTTCTCGCGCAGCACAGCCGCGCCGAAGTATTTCCAGAGCATGGTTGGCTTCCGGCGCGATGACCGCTGTGATGCGCATGTAAGGCTCCAGCCGTGTGCTTGCGGTCACGACCCGCTCGCGACCGTCTGCGTAACTCCGGACCAAAACGCATCCGGCGGGCAAGCCAAGCTCGCGCACCAGTTGGCCGGCAAAGGGCGCGGTTGCGTTGACCTCGAACTCCACCACGATCGGCTCGGCGTGTGTGCTGCCAATTCCAGCGCGGACGAGATCGCGTTCGAGCAGCGCTTCATAGATCGGAAAGTCTCGTAAATACTCCGCCACCGCATAAGCGCAAAAACTGCTGACCAACAGAGGCAGCATCTGCTCGTAGCTGCCAGTCATTTCGGTAATTAAGAGAATTCCCGTCAACGGCGCCCGCACGATTGCGGCGAAATAGGCGGCCATGCCGACCACGGCGAACACGCCCGGTTCGGCAGCAAGAGGAGGCAAAAAGATGTGAACCAAGTGGCCGAACCCCAAGCCGAGGAGCGCGCCCAGCGCCAGCAGCGGTGCAAAAAGTCCGCCCGCCGCGCCGGTTCCATAGCTCGTCAGCGTCAGTCCGAATCGCACAACAAACAATAGAGGGATCGCCAGAAGCGAGACCTCGTTTGTTAGCACAGCTTCTGCCAGCGTATGACCATCGCCGACGACCCTCGGTGAAAACCATGCAATCAGCCCGGCCACCGCGCCGATAGCGGCGCAGATTCCCACCCTCCAGCGATGGGGAACCCGCGCCATCAAATCGAGTGTGCCGAGAAGACCGCGATTAAAAGCCACGCCCAGCAAGCCGGCGAAAATTCCAAGTAGCGCAAACATCGGCAGTGCCGATAACGGCGGCATCGCATAATCGGGCACCGCAAAGACCGGCAGCTGACCGGATGCCGAGCGCGTCACGACATCCGCCGAGGCCGCGGCAATGAAAGATGCGCCGAACACCGCCGGACGAAAGTCGCGTTGCATCTCCTCGAGAACAAAAGCCAATCCGGAGAGCGGCGCATTGAACGCCGCCGCGAGCCCCGCACCCGCTCCCGCCGCCGTGAGCGTCAAGCGGTCTTGCGGCGAGGCTTTCAGTCCGCGCGCAATCCCGTCGGCTACCGCTCCGCCCATCTGCACGGTGGGTCCTTCGCGGCCAAGCGCCAGACCGCCGCCGATCGCGAGCACACCGCTGGCCATTTTAATAATCAACACCCGGCTCCAGGAAAGGTCTCGCAGACGATGCAAGACCGCCTTAAGATGCGGGATGCCGCTGCCGCTAGTCTCCGGAGCGTAGCGAAGAACGAGCGTCACAGAGATGAGCGCGCCGGCGGCGCTGAAGAGCATCGGGAAAATCCAGCCGCAAATCGGCACGCCGTAGCTCCAGTCGATCAAAAAATTCCGCAGCCTGTCGGCGCCGGCGAGCAGCGCGCGGAAAAGCACTGCAACGCTGCCGGCGCAAAGTCCGACGAGTGCGGCGCGCGGAAATAGCTTGTGCCGCTCGTGACTGACCTGGAGATATTCCTGGATTTCGGTTCTGGCTTGAGCGGTCGAGTTTGAAACGTCGGGCGATTGAACTGCAATCGGGTCGCGAGCTGTCACTGACAATTAGTGTAGCGAATGATGCCCGCATCTTCCACTATAAAGCGTAAAGCGCTAGCGACTGAGAATGCACGCTGCGATTTATCGCGCCGACGGCGCCAAGTTTACTTCCACAACCGCTGAATAAATCCTTCTTTGTCGAGCTCCTGAAAAAATCGCGCGTCGATGAACTGTTCGGGTTTGAGATTCGCCACCCGCGGATCGGTCTCCGCCATTTGATCGAGAACAGTCTTGAGGGATTCCGGCGAGGGGCGTGGAACGCGCGGAATATTGCGCACGATGTACATCTCATACAGCTCATCAAACATCGAAGCGTCGCTGCTGCGCAGATATTTCTGCATGACCTTGATCGTGGCGGCGCGCTGCGTCTTGCCGAAATAGACGCCTTCAACGAAGCCGCGGATGAACTTGCGCACGGTGTTCTCGTTGCGCTTGATGAACGAGCGCGTCGTAACGATCGAGGACGTGGGGAAATTGATTCCCATCTTGGCAATGTCCGCCAGCTCGCGGTAGCCTTCCCGGCGCGCGAGGATCGCCAGCTCGGCGTTAATCACCGCGGCGTCGAGAACCCCCGCTCGTAGCGCGTTATAGACGTCGGTCACGCCGCCGACTTGAATCACGGCGAAATCCCGCTGGCGCTTGAGCGGCCACTGCTCTTCAGCGTAACGCAGGCCAAAATCAGTGGCCGAGCCGAAACGCGACACGCCGACCTTTTTTCCTTTGAGATCTTCAACCCGCTTGATCTCGGGGCGGGCCATGATGACGAACGTCATGACGTTCATCGAGCTGGCGATCACGACTAAATCGCCGCCTGCGAGATTGGCATTAATCACCGCGCCGCCGGTGAAAACACCGATCGGCACCTCGCCGGATTGAACCACCTGCCCGGCGCGGCCGCCGCCGGCAACATAGAGAAGCTCGACGTCCAATCCGTGCTTGCGAAAGATGCCGGTTTCGTACGGTACCCACACCGACGCCTGCGAGCCGCCGATGGCGCTGTAGGTGACTCGAAGTTTATCGAGCGCGGTTTGGGCACGGCTCGTCGCCGCGAAACAGCCGAGACACAGCGCTAACGTGATAATAAATCCGAAGCGCCTCATCAATATTTCTTTCTCCGCTTCATGCCCCTCTGCCGCCGAATCGACCGAGAATATAACCGGCAATGACAAGATCAAAACCGCCACACGCCCAGCGATACCAATAGGGCATCCGGCTGCCCGCGATCGATGCTTGCGCCGATAAAATCCCAAGCGACGTGCAGCATCCAACCAACGCCAATAGCACAGAAGAGCGACGCACGCCGACCAATGCCAGCGAGCCAAATAAGCCAAGCCCAACGAATTCGCATAAGACGTTTTTCCAGCCGGCACCGGGGAAAGCTGTCAGAAAATAAACGAGCGCCGCCGCTGCCAATCCGACGCTGTAGGTCGCCAGCACGCGCCGCCGGCCTAACGAGTGCGCCAGATAGGACAACCCGACCGCCCTAATCGCCCGATGCCGACTTGGAGTGCTGCATTCAATTGCGTTTGCGTTTGCTGGCGCGTCGGGATTTTTTCCAGCACCTGGTCGGTCAATGACTGCCTGCGATTATCGGCGTGTTTGAGGGTAATCGGCAAATAAGTGGATCATTGTACGCTCGGCATGCTCGTTAACCCTGGGTCGATGGAATCCATCAAGCACCTCGGTGCTGCGGCATGCTACGCT
>WNGO01000710.1_pt1 | contig 20553 bp, 18 predicted proteins | sample 5400511 | NCBI WGS metagenome assembly WNGO01 (sample SAMN13153380, study PRJNA577476) | soil metagenome | isolation source: 20 cm soil or saprolite under Garry oak tree replicate 2 | place: USA:California | collected 2016-06-15 | reverse complement strand
CTGGCGGATCCCGCGGTCGTCAGCGAGATCGATCGGCGCGCCAAAACCGAGGCGGCGAAAGAGGAGGCGTCAGCCTAGCCCTCAGGTACGACCCTGCTGGAGGATTCGGTACAGCGCGCTGAAGTCGAGGTGGGAGTCGCGTAACTGGTCGAGGCGGTCGCGCAGCGCGTAGACGTCCGACTGGAGCCGGTTGATCTCCTCGGCGTGGTCGACGTTCGTGGCCTCCTGCTCAGCGATCAGCTCGCGCCGGCGGCGGATCTTTTCGCTAATCGTCTTCTCGACGCTTTCCCACTGCGCCGAGAGCTCGCGCAACTGGCGATCGAGAGCGGCCAGCTCGCTGGTCAATTCCTGGTGAGAGCCGCTGTCGCTGGTGGTCGCCATCATTTCGACCGAGCCTTACGCCGGTTCGACTTGACGCCGACCTCGCGATACACGATCTCATTGCCCTGCTGATAAACATCGACCGGGATCGGGAGGTCCCGCTCTCGGCGGGTTGCAACCGGCTGCTGGCCGGCCAGCTGCTGCACGGCGCCGCGCAGCGCGTAGGGGTCGGTGTAGACGAAGCGCATGGTACGGACCCGTCCTTGCCGCGATTGTAACCCGAGGAGATGGGCGACTAGAATACCTCCTCGTGCCGAGGTAGCTCAGTTGGTAGAGCACACGACTGAAAATTGTGGTGTCGCCAGTTCGATTCTGGCCCTCGGCATTCCCCCTCCTGCGGCTCGATGATGTCGCTGATCAGTGATTCTGTCCGTTTTGGTGACCCAACGATTTTGTCCGTTTGCGGCGTGAGTTCTTGAATGCCAATCGCCAGGGATGGGTGGGCGCGGGGACCCGGGGGCCAGGCGCTCCGACAGGCCCAAGAGGCTAGCCGCCTCCGAACCCGAGATCGCCCCCCACCCCCAATGGTTCAACACCATTCCTGCGGCTGGATGATTGACACAAGCCAGGTCGTGTGTTATGAAGAGCGGAATTCGGTAAGCGCTTACCGGTAAGCGGTTACTTGTAAGCGGTTACCAACTGCGGATTGGGGAGAAGGCGGCATGGCAGGGGCGAGGCGCGCCAAGGCGATTCCGACGATCTACGACGTCGCCAGTCGGGCCGGCGTGTCGATCGCCTCAGTATCTCGTGTCCTCAACGGCCAGGGCAGTCCCCGGGCCGAGACCCGCAAGCGAGTGCTGCGTGCGGTTCGAGCGCTGAGCTTCGTGCCCGACGGCGCGGCTCGGGCACTCTCCAACAACCTCAAGGAAGTGGTCGGCGTCGTGTTTCGGCGCGGAGGCGAGGTGGCGTTCCCAGACGAGGAGGAGAGCCTCCTGTTCATGGACGTGATCAATCGCGGGATCGAAGTGGCGGCTCAACGTCGGCACTTCGATGTGCTCATGAGTTCGGTCGGTGTCCTCGATGAGAACGTCCCGGCGCGGCTCGCCGCGATCGCCGGCAAGGCGGACGGCCTCATCCTGCACGACCAGATGATCTCTGAGGCTGAAATCGCCCGACTGGCCGAGACGGTCCCAATCGTAACCCTGGCCGGAAGACCCACCCCGGCATCCACAAACGTCCGCTGCGACAACGGATCCGGCATGCGCGCGCTGATCCACCACCTCGTGGTCGATCACGGCTACCGGAACCTCGGTTACCTGTCGGGGGGTGTCGACAGCCCCGACAACCTCGCCCGCGCTCGGGTGTTCAAGTCGGAGGCCATCGCAGCCGGCGCCGAGATCCAGGTCGGATCCTCCTGGCAAGGTGACTACAGCGCCATCGGCGGGGCCAATGTGATCGCGTCGTTGCTTGACCGCGGCCGGGACCTACCGCGCGCGGTTGTCTGCGCCAATGACCAAGCGGCCCTGGGTGCGATGCACGCTCTGGCCCGGCGGGGGATCAAGGTGCCGGAGGATGTGGCCGTCACCGGCTTTGATGATGTCCCGGTGGCCCGTCACCTGCACCCGCCGCTGACCACGGTTCGCCAGCCTATTAAGGAGTTGGGGGCGAGCGCGTTCGACGTCCTTTATTCGCGGATCAGCGCTGGCGGCGGTGAGCGCGAAGTCGTGCTCCCGGTGCAGCTGATCATTCGTGAGAGCTGCGGTTGCGCGCACGGGTCGGCGCCATCGCAAGGCCAAACGTCGGTCGCCAGCGGCGAGACCTAACCATGCAGGCCCTCCTCCGTCGGCTGGGTGTCTACATCCTTGCGGCGTGGGTCGCGCTGACGGTCAGCTTCCTCCTCCCTCGGGTGGTGCCGGGGAATCCCGTTGCGGGCGCGGTCGCCCGGGCCTCGCAGTCCGGGAACTGCAACTCGGCGTGCATCGCGGCCATTCAGGAGCAGCTCGGCTTCAACGTGCATACGAGCCTGTGGGACCAGTACGTCCAGTACTGGGGAAACCTCAGTCACGGCAACCTCGGCCGTTCGTGGTCCGAAAACGCCTCGGTCAGTAGCCTCATCATCTCGTATCTTCCATGGACGCTCGGACTCCTGGTCGTGGCTACGGTCCTGAGCTTCGTGGCCGGCACGGCCATCGGTGTGCTGATCGCCTGGCGGCGGGGTTCCTGGGTCGACTGGGTATTGCCGGCCGCCACGTTCTTCCAGGCGATCCCATATTTCTTCCTTGCCCTGGTGCTCGTCCTGATCTTCGGGCAGACCGGGACCATGCTCAAGTGGTTTCCCAGCCTCTTCGGTTACGACATCTACGGAGCCAACCCCGGGTTGAACGTAGGCTACGTCGCGAGCATCATCTCGCACGGGACCTTGCCCGCCGCAACGGTAGTCCTCGCTTCCACCGCCGGCTTCATTCTGGCAATGCGCAACCAGATGATCACTACCATGGACGAGGACTTCGTCCTGGTGGCCCAGGCCAAGGGACTGCCAGCACGAAGGGTCATCTGGTACGCGGCACGCAACGCGTTGCTCCCGGTCGTTGCCAACTTCACCGTCGCGATCAGCCTCGTTGTCGCCGGCCAGATCCTTGTTGAGATCGTCTTTAACTATCCCGGGATCGGCTTCCACCTGTACGACGCCCTTAGCAAACTCGACTACTCACTCGTCCAAGGGATTTTCGTGGTCATCACCCTAGTGGTGCTGGCAGCCAATCTCGTGGCGGACGTGGTCTACGTGCTGATCGATCCTCGTGCTCGGCAGATGGCATGACACCATGACGATCAACAGCACGTCCCTGGCCGGAATTCCACCAGTCGCAGGGCCGACCGCCGAGCTGGTTCTTCGACCAACACGCGTTCTCCGTCTGCCGCGCTCGCCGAAGGTCATCGCCGGGCTTGTCATCCTGGGGGTCTTCGGGGTCCTCGCCATCATCGGTCGATGGATCGCACCGTACTCTCCCAACGCGACCGACCAACTGCACTGGGTAAAGCACGTCCTGGTCCCCGGCACCGGCGCTGGAACCGGCTTCCCGGCCAGCTACTACCCGCTCCCGCTTCCTCCGTCAGCCGCGCACTGGCTCGGCACCACGGTCTTCGCGCAGGACGTATCGTCCCAACTCCTCGCCGCCACGCAGGCCACGATGCTCGTCGGCCTGCTCGCAGCGGCGATCGCGACCGTTCTTTCGGTGCTGTTCGGCGTGACCGCCGGCTACCTGGGAGGAGGGACCGATGAGGGCCTTTCGCTGGTCGCCAATGTTTTCCTCGCCATCCCGGGGCTTCCCCTCCTCATCGTGCTGGCCGACTACATGCCGTCTGCGGGCTCGAGTGTTCTGTTAGTCGCGGCCATCATCGCCGTTACGACGTGGGCGTACACCTCGCGGACCCTGAGAGCGCAAACCCTCTCGCTGCGCAACCGCGACTTCGTCGAGGCGGCCAGGGTTTCGGGGGAGAGCCCGGTTCGGATCATCCTCGTCGAAGTCCTTCCCAACTTGATTCCGATCGTCGCCGCCTCGTTCCTTTTCACGGCACTCTCGGCGATGGGCGCATACGTGGCCATCGCATTTCTGGGGCTTGCAGGCTCGCCCACCTCTTCGCCGCCAGGGCTGTGGAACTGGGGCGAGATGTTGCGCGAAGGCTTTGCCAACAACGCGGTGCGCGGCGGCTGGTGGTGGTGGTGGGCGCCTCCCGGTATCTGCATCGCCCTGCTCGGCACCGGCCTGGCGTTGCTCAACTTCGGCATCGACGAGTTCATCAACCCCCGGCTTCGCGCCGCGGGCCTCTCGCGCCGGACCGCGAAGCAGGCCGGTATCAGCCTCCGCTCCACGCTCGGCTTGACTCCCGTCGCGCACCGGCGGCCGGTGGGTGTCATGCCGCAGGCCACGACGATGTCATCCAAGCCTTCGTCTGTACGCAACGCGGCGGAACCGGTTCTCACGATCCGAGGCCTCAGCGTGGATTACGGCTATGGCGACCAGAGTGTCCATGCCGTCATCGACTGCGACCTGGTGCTTCGGCGCGGCCAGGTTCTTGGCCTCGCCGGAGAGAGTGGCAGTGGCAAGACGACATTGGCCCTGGCGGCTATCCGCCTGCTTCGAGCACCGGCGCTGATCCTCGCCGGCGAGGTCCTCTTCGACTCCAAGCCGATCAGCGGAGACGGGCCGGTCGGCATCGTTGACATGCTGTCAGCGACGGAGGACGAGCTGCGCGCCATCCGTTGGTCCGAGATCGCGGTTGTCCTGCAGAGCTCGCTGAACGCGCTGAATCCCGTCATCACTATTGGCGCCCAGTTCGACGACCTGCTCCGGGTGCACCGACCGAGCCTTGCACCGGCAGCACGCTGGACCAGGGCCGGCGAGTTGCTCGACATGGTCGGGATCAATACCGACCGGCTCCGCAGCTACCCGCACGAGCTGTCCGGTGGCATGCGCCAGCGAGCCATGATCGCGATGGCCATCGCGCTCGAACCTCAGGTCATGATTCTGGACGAGCCGACGACCGCTCTCGATGTGGTCACCCAACGGGAGATCCTCGAGGAACTGATCGGGCTGCGTGACCGAATAGGGTTCGCGACGCTTTTCATCACACACGACCTCTCCTTGCTTGTGGAGTTGGCTGACGAGATCGCCGTGATGTACGCGGGGCGCTTGATGGAGCGCGCGCCGGCCGCCTCCCTGTTTCACGCCCCCCGACTGCCTTATACCTACGGCCTTCTCCACTGTTTTCCTCCGATGCATGGAGCGCGCGTTCCGATGGAGGGCCTGAAGGGGTCACCGCCTGACATGCGGCACGTCCCCGGCGGATGTGCGTTCCATCCGCGCTGTCCCTGGGCAATGCCGCGTTGCCGCCAGGATGTCCCAACGCTGACGCCTCTCGATGGGTCGGCTCGGGAGGTCGCCTGCTGGCTGCACCGCGATGGGGCAACCGTTCCCCTGGAGCTGGCTAAGTGAACCTCGCGGCCGCCCAAACGCCGACGGCGTCGACCCCGGTGATTCCGGTCCTGGAGGGGCGTGAGCTCACCAAGTCCTTCTGGGTAAAGCAGGGGCGTGGGCTGCTGGCGCGCAAGGCCCAAGTTCACGCCGTCGAGGGCGTCACGGTACGTCTCGACCCCGGGAGGGTCACCGCGCTTGTTGGTGAAAGCGGGGCTGGGAAGACGACCGTCGCCCGTTTGCTGGCCAAGATCGTCACGCCCGACGCCGGTGAGGTCCTGCTCGATGGTCGGCCCGCGCCTCGAGGGCGGCCTCGCTCGTATGCGGCTCAGGTCCAGATGGTCTTTCAGGATCCGTTTGCATCCCTGAACCCGGTGCACCGAGTACGCCACCACCTGGTCCGACCCATTCAGATCCACCACAGGATCGATGGCGATCTGGATGCGGCGGTGATGGACTTGCTTCGCCGGGTCGCGCTCAAGCCTCCGGAGCATTTCGCCCGCAAATTCCCTCATGAGCTTTCTGGCGGGCAGCGTCAGCGGATCGCGATCGCCCGAGGACTGGCCGTTCGCCCGCGGGTGCTGATTGCCGACGAACCGGTATCGATGCTGGATGTCTCGATCCGTCTCGGCGTGCTCAACCTGCTCGCCGATCTGCGGGAGCGGGAGAGACTGGCGATCCTCTACGTCACCCATGACATCGCCTCGGCTCGCTACCTGGCCGACACGATCATGGTCATGTACGCCGGCCAACTCGTGGAGGAGGCGCCCAGCGCCGATCTCACTGACCGTCCGGCGCACCCGTACACGCAACTCCTCCTTGCCGCCGCTCCCGACCCCGATCGGGTGCAAGCGCCGGCTCTCGCCGCGCGCGGCGCGCCGCCTAGCTTGCTCGCGCCACCCAGCGGCTGCCGCTTCCACCCGCGCTGTCCATACGTGATGGAGATCTGCAAGCGCCAGGTGCCGCCGAGTGTCGCCGTCGCCAGCGATCACGCCGCGGCGTGCTGGCTTCATGTCGACTCCAATCAACGACGCGTGATCGAAAAGGGCCTTCCTGCGATCACGACCGCGCGCGACTCGCTCGACCAGCGGAATTGAGAGAGGTGATGAAGGATGGGAGAAGGGCGACTGCGTAGCGGGGTCTCGGCGCCGATTATCCGTCAGCAATGCACGGCCTTCACAGGCGTGCGTAAGGAAGAAGAGGTGACAGATCGATGAATCGAAGAGGAAGCGTATTGGCCGGCATGGTTGGAGTTGCGGCACTGGTAATCGCTGCCTGCGATTCCGGCCCGACATCTTCGACGAAGACGGGCAAACCGCTCATCGCGGAGCCGACAACAGGCGTGACATTCTCGGAAGACTTCAACCCTTACGACAACAACTCCGTCGCGTCAAGTATGGGCACCCGTAGCATGGTCAACGAGCCGCTGATCGAGTTCGACCAGCTCGACGCGACCCCGGCGGGCGCCCACCCATGGCTGGCAACCGCCTACGCGTTTCAGAACGGCGGAAAGGACCTGCAGGTCACCATCCGCGACAAGGTGAAGTTCAGCGACGGCTCGGCATTCGGTCCGGCTGACGTGGCCGCCACCTTCAAAATGATGAAGAATCCGAAGGCCAACACTCGCGGCGTTCCGCCGCAAGCCTCGGATCCGACGGTCAGCGGCAACAACGTGACGCTTCACTTTGCGACAGCGCAATACACCGGGCTCTTCAACATCCTCTGCAACACTTTCATGCTCAAGGCCTCGATGGCAAACCAGATCGCCCAGAACCCGACGATGACGATCAAGGTCCCATTGGGAACGGGGCCCTTCATGCTCGACAGCTACTCGAGCTCGGTGATCAAGTGGAAGCCGAATCCCAACTACTGGGGCGGGACTCCACCGGAATCGGCGATCTGGACACCTTCCATCGCCACCAACGCCGCCGCCAGCGACGCGCTTGTCAGCGGCCAACTGGACTGGGCGGGTAACGACATCCCCAACGTCTACGCCAACTACGTCAATCAGAACCCGCTGACCAACCATGCCTGGTTTGCCGCCGGCAGCACCGTCACGCTCTGGTTCAACCTGAACCCCGGCAACGGCGGAGCCACTGGCATCGATGAAACTGCGGTCCGCAGGGCCATCAGCTACGCCATCGACCGTAACGCGCTGGCCCTCCTGGGCGAGTCTGGCTACGAGCAACCCGCGAGCTCCACAAGCGGGCTGATCCTGCCCAACCAGAAGGCCTTCATGGACAGCAGCCTGGCCAATGACCTGTCGATCAGCGGAAACGTTCCCGATGCCGCGACGGCGAAGGCCCAGAAGCTTCCCGATGGTGCGAATGTCTATGACATCCTCAAGAACGGTGGCTGGACTCCCCCCGCCACGTCCCAGTACGACAGCGGCACCGGGACCTACAAGTCCGGCGGGAATTGCGACGGTAGCAACAAAGCCAACTGCTGGACCAAGGGCGGCAAGATCATCGCGTTCTCTGTCTACGATCCTGTACCGTTTTCCGATTACTGGGAATGCGCGGCTCTCATCTCCCAGGAACTGCGGGCACTGGGCATGAACGTGACCACCAAGCCAGCGCAGGGCTACTCCGACTGGAACACCAACATCACGTCGGCTCCCGCCGCCTGGCAGACGGCCATCCACTGGGGCAACGGGGGCGACATCCCCTACATCCAGTACCAGAACTGGTTCGACAGCACTGACGCGAACTCGGTCGCACACTACATCGGCTGGTCCAATGCCGCCGCCGACGCGGCGCTGCGGAAGTACGAGAGTACCGATCCCAAGGACAGGGCAGCTCTCGATCCCGTGGTACAGCAACTGGGGAAGATCATGTCGACCGAAGTTCCGGAGGCTCCCCTGCTGTACGGTGCCGACTGGAACGTCTTCAGCAGCGCCAAGTACACCGGATGGCCCAACCAATCGCGCCCGTACATGAATCCCTCGCCAAGCGACCCGCAGATGCCGTACATCCTGATGCAGCTGAAAGCGGTGTCCTGACCGTTGGAAGAAGCCGCCAGTACGATTCGCAGTGATGAGTCGGGCCTCGTGGCCCGACTCACCCTCGAGCAGAAGGTCCGCCTGCTCACGGGGGTAGACTCCTGGGCGCTGCACGGCGAGAGCGCCATCGGTCTGCGACCCATCGTCATGTCCGACGGCCCGGCTGGAGTGCGAGGGACACGCATGGACCCGGCCAACCCATCGACGTCGCTGCCCTGTCCCGTCGCCCTCGCCGCCACCTGGGACCCGGATCTGGTCCAAGAGCTGACGACAGCGCTGGGGCGCGAGGTCCGCAGCAAGGGCATCGACGTTCTCCTGGCGCCGACCGTCAATATCATCCGCACGCCGCTGAGCGGTCGCGGATTCGAATGCTTCTCGGAAGATCCGCTGCTTACCTCACGCATCGCGGTCGCCTACGTGCGCGGCGTGCAGGGTGCAGGGGTAGGCGCCACCGCAAAGCACTATGTGGCTAACGACTCGGAGACCCAGCGGCGGACGTACAACGCTCGAATTTCTGAGCGCGTGCTCAGGGAGTTATACCTTCCGCCGTTCGAGGCGTGCATCGACGAGGGGGATGTTTTGTTGGTCATGGCCGCGTACAACGGCGTCAACGGCGCCACGATGACGGCCAACTCCGTCCTCCTGCATGACCTGCTCAAGGGGGAGTGGGGCTTCAGCGGGGTGGTGGTGTCCGACTGGTCCGCCGCGACCACCACCGTGCCGAGTGCTCTGGCTGGCCTCGACTTGGTGATGCCTGGACCCGATGGGCCCTGGGCCGACAAGCTCCTGGCAGCCGTTCGGAACGGGAGCGTGCCCGAGTCGGCGATCGACGACAAGGTCACGCGGATCCTCACCATGGCCCGCCGACTCGGAGGATTCGACGGCAGGAGCGCCCCGGCGTTGCTGGAGCTGATCGATCCGGCGTTGCTCCGAAGGGCGACCTCGTCATCATTCGTGCTCCTCAGCAACCGCCGCGCCCTGCTTCCACTGGACAAGGCCACGCTGAAGAGCGTCGCGTTGATCGGGCCCAACGTGTTCGCGCCCCAGACGCAGGGCGGCGGAAGCGTCCTCGTCCTGCCGGCGGTGCGCGTGCAGCTCGCGGAATCCCTGCGGCAAGCTCTTGGGACCACGACCCGTGTCGGCGTGCACCAGGGCTGCGTCACGAATGCGACCGTCCCCATCCCGGCGGCGGGCACGCTGCGCGACCCCGTGACCGGAGGGGAGGGCGTGCGCCTCGAGATTCGCAACCCGGACGGCGAGGTCCTTTACGACGCGCCGATGGCGGGCAGTGTCATCACGTGGTGGCACGGCCTTCCGAAGGCGGTCAACGTCCCAGGCGCACAGGTCGGCCTGCGGGCCACCTACCGCCCCCAGTCCGAAGGGCTGCATCTCCTCGGTGTGGCAGGTGTGGGTCGCACGCGCGTCTCCGTCAACGGGTCTATGCTGGCCGAGGCGACCAGCCTCTATCCCGGCGAGGTGATGGAGATGTTTTCGCGTCCGCCGGAGCTGCGCGTACCGATCCAGCTCGAAGCCGAACGCGAGGTCGAGGTGCAGGTTGAATTCCGGCCCGATAAGCAATTCGTAACGCTGCGTCTTGGCATCGCGCCGCAATGGGACGACGAGCAGTTGATCGACGAGGCGGCGCGCGCCGCGAGCGGGTCGGACGTCGCGGTAGTCGTGGTTGGCTCGGCGGAGGGGACCGAGAGCGAGGGTTCGGATAAGACCTCGATGGCGCTCCCGGGCCGGCAAGATGAGCTGGTGCGACGCGTTGCGGCGGCCAACCCCAACACCATCGTGGTGGTCAACTCGGGCATGCCGGTGCTCATGCCCTGGGCGGACGAGGTCGCGGCCGTCATGCAGGTGTGGTTTCCGGGCCAGGCATTCGGTGAGGCGCTGGTTGAGACGTTGCTGGGCACCGTCGAGCCCAGCGGCCGGCTCCCGGTCACGATGCCTCACGACGAGGCCGACTCCCCTGTGCTGCACCCATACCCGGAAGCCGGCGATCTGGTCTACACGGAGGGCCTACTGGTCGGCTACCGCGGCTACGATCGGAGTGGGATCGAGCCGCATTTCGCGTTCGGCCACGGCCTCGGCTACACGGAGTGGACGTACCAGGCCATCGCCGCCGACGCCGGGCCGGTCACCGGGACCGAGGACTTCACCTGTGCGGTGACCGTCCGCAACACGGGTAGGCGCGCGGGCCGCGAGGTGGTGCAGCTCTACCTCGAGGGTCCGGATAACGATCCGACGCGGCCGCCCGCGGTCCTCGCGGCTTTTGCCAAGGTCAGCGCGAACGCCGGCGCAGCCACGACGGCCCGCTTGACCGTGCCGGCACGCGCGTTCCAGCGGTTCGATGCGTCAACGGGCGCCTGGGTACCGGAGCCGGGCGCCTATACCCTGCAGGTCGGTCGCTCGTCTCGGGACATCAGGCTGAAGGCAAAACTCGTTCTGCGATGAGGAGATAATCGGGATGAGAATGCGAGCTGTTCGTTCACTGGTCGTCGCCGGCGCGTTGGCGCTCGCGGGCTCCACCGCGGCGGCCGCGCTGGCTCAGGATGACCCTACGGCCGGCCCACGCGACTTCGGCCCGAGCGTCCATATCTTCGATCCCAGCATGCCGCAGAGCGAGATCCAGACCACCGTTGATGCGATCGCCTCTCAGCAGGTCAGCAACGAATTCGGCGCTCAGCGCTACGCGCTGCTGTTCAAGCCCGGAACCTATGGCTCGACGGCGCACCCGCTCAATTTCCAGGTCGGCTACTACACCGCTGTGGCCGGCCTCGGGCTGTCACCGAATGACGTCGTCATCAACGGCTCCGTCTACGTCCGCAATCGATGCTTGGGCCCTGGCAACTGCATCGCGCTCGATAACTTCTGGCGGTCGCTGTCGAACCTGACGATCAACGTGACCACGCCGGGCTTCGGCTGCTATTCCGGCGAGTTCTGGGCCGTCTCCCAGGCGGCCCCGATGCGTCGCGTCCATGTCAATGGCTTCGCCACCCTGATGGACTATTGCACCGGCCCGTCATTCGCCAGCGGCGGGTTCATCGCCGATTCGGCATTCGACGGGAGCACCGTGGTCAACGGCTCACAACAGCAGTGGCTGGTCAGAAACAGCAAGCTCGATGGCTGGACCAACGGCGTCTGGAACCAGGTCTTCTCGGGCGTCGTCGGGGCGCCCGCCCAGTGCTTCCCCAGTCAGAAGTCATGCGGCGGGCCCTACACCACGCTGGCGACCAGCCCGGTGACTCGCGAGGCGCCCTACCTCTACCTTGATGCGGCCGGGAACTACCAGGTGTTCGCGCCCGCGGTGCAGCGCAACACTTCCGGAATCACGTGGGCGTCGGGCCAGACGCCGGGCACCTCGATCCCGATCAACCGGTTCTTCATTGCCCGGCCAAGCGACTCCGTGGAGACGATCAACAACCAGCTGGCCAGGGGCAAGAACCTCATCCTCAGCCCGGGCATCTATCGCCTCGAGCAGCCGATTCGAGTGAAGCACGATGATACGGTCGTGCTCGGTCTCGGGTTCCCAACCCTGGTTCCCCGGGATGGGAACGCCGCCCTGAAGGTCTCCAACGCGAACGGCGTTGACCTTTCCGGCATGATCGTCGATGCGGGCCCGGAGCGTTCACCGGTCCTGTTGCAGGTTGGAAGCGGCCGAAGCGAAGGCGACGACGGCGACGGGAACGATCACAATGCTTCGAATCCGTCGGCGCTCCAGGATGTCTTTTTCCGCATCGGCGGAGCGACGCCAGGCAGGGCCACGACCGCGCTGCTCGTCAACAGCGACAACGTCATCCTCGATGACATCTGGTCCTGGAGGGCCGATCATGGCAATGGGGTTGGCTGGACGGCGAACACGGCTGATACCGGCCTCGTCGTCAACGGCGACAGCGTGACCGCTTATGGCCTCTTCGTCGAGCACTACCAGAAGTACAACGTGATCTGGAATGGGAATCGGGGCACGAACATCTTCTTCCAGAACGAGCTGCCCTACGACGTGCCGAACCAGGCCGCCTGGATGGAAGCACCGGGTGTCGACGGCTTCGCGGCCTTCAAGGTCGCGCCCGGCGTGACCAGCTTCACAGGGTATGGCATGGGGAGCTACAGCTTCTTCAACCAGGGCGTGGACGTCTTCGCTGACCACGCCTTCGAGGTCCCCACAACGCTTCCGATGGCCAGCCTCAACGACCTGTTAACGATCTTCCTCGATCCTTCGCACGGTTCCGGAGGCATCCGGCATGTGGTCAACGATGCCGGGGGGTCGTCGACGAAGGCCAACCCGGACATCCCGGTTACCGTGGTGAGCTATCCGTAATCGTCTGACCTCAAATCAGCACGGGGCCGGGAAAGTCCCGGCCCCGTGAAGCTTGCCTAGCTCAGTTCGCCAGCCGGAAGTGGCGTCGCGCCTCGCCTGAGGTATCGGTATTCACCTGGTTGGTCGAGGGTGCGCGGCGAGAAAGACCATGGCGGCTCCAAGGATGCCGCCTGACGACCGCTGCAGTCTGTAAGTCGCTTGCATGGAATTCTCCTTTCTATATCGTTTGGACAGCACGACCATACGGCGGTTGCCGAGGGGTGCTGATGACAGGCGTCACACATTGCCAGTGCCGTTCGATAGCGGCGAATCTGGGTAGACTCCAGAGGTGAGTACCAAGATCTCGAAAACCGATGCGGAGTGGCGCGCCGAGCTAACGCCAGAGCAATACGACATCCTGAGAGGGAAGGGGACCGAGCGGCCGTTCACCGGCAAGTACGTCCACACCAAGGCTGACGGCACCTACACCTGCGCCGCCTGCGGCGCCGAGCTCTTCAGCTCGAAGACGAAGTTCGAGTCCGGCACCGGCTGGCCAAGCTTCTATGAGCCGGTCAACACCGAGAACGTCGAGCTGCGCTCGGACAACAGCTTGTTCATGCGCCGCACGGAGGTCATCTGCCGGAACTGCGGTTCGCACCTGGGCCACGTGTTCGACGACGGGCCGGACCCGACGGGCCAGCGCTACTGCATCAATTCGGCGGCGCTCGACCTCAAGGCTTCCGAGCCGACCAGCTAGACGGCGGCCTTCGACCTACCAGTTCGACTCCATGTCGATCAGTCCTTTGCGCCGCGCCTGACGGTCCGCCCAGCTGAAGACGAGATGCGCCAGGAGGATTGTGGCCGCCGTGGTGACGACCAATCGCACTACGACGTCTCCATCGGATAGCGCGGGAAACATCCGGATCGCCTGCGAGCCGAGCAGGCTGCGCCGGATCAGTTCCATCCAGTACGCCAGCGGCGAGAGCGCGGCGAGCGTCGACAGCAGGCCGGGCAGGACGGTGATGGGGAAGATCGCACCCGAGATCACGTACAGGACTCCCGAGCCGAGCTCGCCGTAGCCGTGGGCGTCGACGGCCTGGAGTAGCAGCAGCCCGAACGCCATCGCCATCGCGATGACCGCCAGCAACGCCAGGAAGGAAGCCCCCAGCAAGAGGGGATAGTTGACGTGGAGCGGGTCGATCGGCAGACGGAGCGCGATGGTAGCGACGACCAGCACGATCACGGCAGAGGCCACCGCGCTGGCCAGCTGGGCCAGCCCTCGACCCAGCAAGTAGACATAGAAGTGCGCCGGGCTGGTGTAGACGTACTTCAGCATCCTGTACTCGCCGCGGTCCTCGACGATGCCATTGCTGAGGCCGGCAAATCCGTACTGCACGAACGACCAGAACGCTACGCCACTGACGAGGAAGGCGAGGTAAGCGGCCGTGCCCGGTGCGCCACCGCTGATGACGCGATACATGATCACCAGGATGAAGGCGGCTGATAGCGGTCGAAGCACGGAATAGATGACGAAGACCAGGGGCTGGGTCCAGTTACTCGAAATCTTCCAGCCGAGCCGGGTCGCCGCCTTGAAACCGCGCCATTGCGCGATGGCCTCGCTCATGTGGAGCGCAGGATGAGCCGGGCGTCCTGACGGGATTGCTGCTCGAGGTAGCGAAGGCTGATCTGAGAGAGCACCCCGTAGACCGCGATCTGGACGACAATCGCGACGACTTCCCAGGTCAGAGGAATGAACTGTGGCGTACCGGGAAGAACGAGTTGACGGATAGCATCCAGGCCGAGCGTCAGCGGGATCAGCGACCCGACGCCGCCGACGACCGCACCGAGGCTGCGGACCGGAAAGTAGAAACCGCTGAGGAAGTAGATCGGCTCTTGTAGCGCATCCGCCAGCTGCCACGCCTCACGCTGGTAGAAGAGGAAAAGGCTCGCCAGCACCATGCCGAGGCAATAGAGGGCGCAGACCGTCAGCACGAAAATGCCGAGGGCCGGTAGCAGGCTCGCCGTCGAATAGCCGATACCAAACAGGGTCGACGCGACCAGCAGGACGGCGGCCGATCGAGTCAGGCTCATATAAACGCCGCCCAGGGCCATGCCCAGCAGGATCGCCGCCAGGCTGGTCGGCGCCATGGCGAAAAGCTCGAGATTTCCGCCGCCACGATCCCAAAAGAATTGGGTGGCCATCGACCAGATCACGTTCTGCCAGAATGCCAGCAACACGCCGCCCAGCACGACGAAGCCGAGGTAGCGAGCGGGCGCGTGCAGGGCCCGGTAGACATAGATCATGGCGATCGTCCCGATCAGCGGCAGGAGCGTCTCCGTCACCAGCCACGTCAGGTTTCGATGGGACCCGACGAAACGCGGGTAGGCGCGCGCCACGATCGTCTTGAAGAAGATCCGGATCGCCGAGGGATGGCTCACGCCTGCTCCTCCTCGGCCATTCCGCGGCCGACGAGCTTGACAAACGCATCCTCCAGCGTGGGCTCGCGTTTTTGCACGCCCCGGATCTCGCGGCCGGACCCCTCGACCACCCGCATGACGCCGCTGAGTGCCGCGTCGCTGGACAGCTGAAGACTGAATCGGTCGATACCGTCCTGCTCAGAGACGCTCGCGGCGGCAACGCCGCCGACGGCACGCAACGCGTCCAGCAGCCGGTTGCCGGGACTGAGCTGGAGATCGACGATCGCGTCCTGCTGAACCTGCTGCTTCAACTCGGCCGGGGTACCCTGCGCCACGATGCGACCGCGATTGACGATCGCCACCCGATCGCAGAGCTCGTCGGCCTCCATCATGTAGTGCGTCGTGAGAATGACCGTCCGACTCGGGTCGTGCGCCATCCAGCGGCGGACCTCATCGCGAACATCGCGGGCGGCTCCGACGTCAAGCGCCACGGTCGGCTCGTCAAGGAACAGGATGCGCGGATTGGTGATCAGACCACGGATCAGGTTCATCTTCTGGCGCATGCCGCTGGACAGCGCTGAGACCCGCCGGTCAGCGGCCTCGCTGAGCCCCAGCCGTTCCAGCAACTCCGCGATGTGGCGCCGAACCTGCGTGCTGGGCATGCCGTAGAACTGGGAGAACATCCACAACTGCTCCTTGACCTTGAGCATGCCGAAGCCGACGTTCTCGCCTCCAGAGACCATGGCGATCCGGTGGCGGACCTCCCGAAACTGGCGGATGACGTCGAGGCCGTCGACAAAAGCTTCTCCAGACGACGGAAGCAGCAGGGTCACGAGGATCTTGATCAGCGTGGTTTTGCCCGCACCATTGGGGCCGAGCACGCCGAAACGCTCGCCACGATGGACCCGCAGATCGATTCCATCGAGGGCCACGACCTCCTGGCTGCGCGAGCGATAGACGCGCCGAAGTGCTTTGGTCTCCACGGCGATGTCCATGGGCTGGAGGATTCTACCGCGGGTGAGGGATCAGGCGGCCTTGACGGCGGCGACCAGCTTCATCAGCGAGTCCTTGGCGTCGCCGAACAGCATGACGGTCTTGGGGTCGTAGAGCAGCTCGTTGTCGATGCCGGCGAAGCCGGGCCGCATGCTGCGCTTCATGAAGACGATGTTCTTCGCCTGGTCGGCATTGAGAATCGGCATGCCGTAGATCGGGCTACCGGGGGAGTTGTGGGCCGCCGGGTTGACCACGTCGTTGGCGCCCACCACCAGGGCAACGTCCGCCGACTTGAACTCGTCGTTGATCTGATCCATTTCCTTCAGCTGCTCGTAGGGGACGTTCGCCTCGGCGAGCAACACGTTCATGTGGCCGGGCATCCGGCCCGCGACCGGGTGGATCGCATACTCCACCTCGACGCCACGCTTCTCCAGCTCGTCGGCGAGCTCGCGGACCGCGTGCTGACCCTGAGCGACCGCCAGACCGTAGCCGGGGACGATGATCACCTTCCGCGAATAGGCGAGCAGGGTGGCGATGTCCTCCGGCGATCCGGACCGGACGGATTTTCCTTCAGTGCCGACCGCGCCAGCCGGCCCGGCCGTCGCCGCACCGAAGGCGCCGAAGAGGACGTTGCCGAGCGAGCGGCCCATGGCGTCACTCATCAACTTGGTGAGCAGCGTGCCGGAGGCGCCGACGAGGGTGCCGGCCACGATCAGCGCGAAATTCCCGAGGACGAAGCCACTGGCGGCGACCGCGAGGCCGGTAAACGCATTCAGCATGGAAATGACGACCGGCATGTCCGCTCCGCCGATGGGCAGCACAAAGGCGACACCAAGGACGAGACCGAGCAGCAGCAGCGGGACGAAGATAACGGGCGTCGACGCGATCGCGATCAGGTAAACGGCCAGCGCGACGATGGCCAGCGCGAGCAACCCGTTGACGATTTGCTGCCCGGGATAGGTAATGGGCGTCCCAGTCATCAAGGCCTGGAGTTTGGCGAAAGCCACGAGGCTGCCGGCGAAGGACACCGAGCCGATCACGATGCTGAAGACGCTGGGAAAGGCGAGGGCGAACGGTGGGTGCGAGCCCTGCAAAAGCAGCTCGGAGACGGCGACGAGCGCGGCGGCTCCCCCGCCGACCCCATTGAAGAGCGCCACCATCTGCGGAATGGCCGTCATCTTGACGCGGCGGGCCCCGAAGGCCCCAATCGGGATCCCGATCAAAAGGCCGATCAGCGTGATCGCGACGCCCGCCCCGGTGAAGTGCAGCAGAGGGATCGTCGCCAGCAGCGCAATCGCCATGCCCACGGCGGCGATCTGATTGCCGCGGCGCGCGCTTCGCGGCGAACTCAGCTGGATGAGGCCGATGATGAACAGCACCGCGGCCACGAGGTAGGCCAGCGCGACCGCCAGCGTCATCCGGGCTTCTGCTCTCCTGGCGCGGGCTTCTCTTTCTGCGCGGGAGTCGGGCGGCCCTTGAACATCTCCAGCATCCGGTCAGTCACGACGAAGCCGCCGACCACGTTGATGGTGGCGAGGATGACCGCGACCAGGCCCAGGGCGATCTGCAACGGGTCGTGGGCGGTGGCCGCGATCAGGATCGCGCCGACCAGGATGATGCCGTGGATAGCGTTCGTGCCCGACATGAGCGGCGTATGGAGGATGGTTGGCACCTTGGAGATCACTTCGAAGCCGATGAAGATGGCGAGCACGAAGACGGTGAACTCGTTGAGCAGGCTGTTGTCGTTCACCGGCTCGCGGCCTCCACCAGCTCTTTGGCACGGGCGTTGACGATCGCGCCATCGTGCGTAACGCAGGAACCCTTGACGATTTCGTCGTTGAAGTCCAGCTTCAGGGCGCCGTCCTTGACGAGCAGCAGCAGCAGGGTCGAGACGTTCTTGCTATACAGCTGGCTGGCGTGGACTGGCATCGTGCTCGGGAGATTGCGGGTCCCGTCGATCGTGACGCCGCCAACCTGGATGATCTTGCCGGGCTCGGTCAGCTCGCAGTTCCCGCCGGTCTCCGCCGCGAGGTCGACGATCACCGAGCCGGCGCGCATGCGGCGAACCATGTCGGCAGTGACCAGGATCGGCGCCTTGCGGCCGGGGATGGCGGCGGTCGTGATGACGACGTCGGAGGCGGCGACCCGGTCACCGATCAGCTCGCGTTGCCGCCGCAGGAAATCCTCCGTTTGCTCGCGGGCGTAGCCGCCCGTGCCCTCCTGGGCCTCGAGCGGGAGTTCCAGGAAGGTGGCGCCCAGACTCTTGACCTCGTCTTTCACCGCCGGCCGGACGTCGTAGGCCTCCACTACGGCGCCCAGGCGCCTTGCGGTGGCGATCGCCTGCAGCCCGGCGACGCCCGCGCCCATCACCAGCACGCGGGCGGGGGCGACAGTACCGGCGGCGGTCATGAGCAGGGGAAAGAACTTGGGAAGTTGGTTGGCGCCGAGAAGGACCGCCTTATAGCCCGCGATGCCGGCCTGCGAGGAGAGCGCATCCATGCTCTGCGCCCGGCTGATGCGAGGCACCAGGTCCAGGCTGAAAGCGCTGACCTTGCGTTTGGCCAGGGCGCCGATCACGTCGGCATTGGTGGCGGGCTGCAAGAAGCTGATCAGCACGCTTCCTTCGCGCAGCCGGCCGACTTCGTCGGAGGTCGGTGGCTGGACTTTGAGGACGGCGTCGCCGGCGAAGGCCGTCAGCCCGTCGGTCACGTTGGCGCCGGCGTCGATGTAGGCGGCGTCGCTGAAGAACGCCGGCTCACCGGCGCCCGCTTCGACCATGACCTGGATGGCCGCTTTCACCAGGCCGCGGGCCGTTTCGGGCACGATGGCGACGCGCCGCTCACCGGCAATGGTTTCCTTCGGAACGCCGACCTTCATCAGGCCGGCGATCCCTGGAGCAAAGCCCTCGCCGCCGGGACCTGGCGCACGAACTCGGCAAGATCGAAATAGACCCGTTCGCCGGTGAAGCGCCCGTCCCTGACCGGGAAGAAGATGACGACGCGATAGCGTAGCTCGTGCCCGCTGGGTTCGACGCCGAAGAGTGGACCCTCCATGCGACCGAAGATCTCCGATTCCTCGACGATGCAGTCGTCGGCGTCGACCCGGTTGAGCAGGGTCAGCTTGACGTCGGGGATCCCGCGCCAGAGGCCCCGATAGAACTCTCGAACCTCGTCTTTCCCACGCCAGCGAAGCCCGAGCGGCACGACCTCGTACTCGCAGTCCTCGTGCAAGGTCGCGACCAGCCGCTCGAGCTCACGGCGGTTTTCGGCGCGCGCGTGCTCGATCCAGAGTCGATAGTTGGCTTGCGCGAGGGGACTCTGGGCCCGGGTTTCAAAGGGGCTGCTCTGCAGTCCGGCCTGCGCCACATTAGTAAGGATATCAATGGGCCGCTGCTACGATGGTCCTGTTTTGGCGCGGCACCGTGTGACGTTGATCCCTGGCGATGGGGTCGGTCCGGAAGTCAGCGAAGCCACCCGGCGTGTCCTGGAAGCGACCGGGGTGGAGTTCGATTGGGACGTGCAGAACGCGGGCCTGGGCGTGATGGAGAAGTACGGCACGCCCATGCCCGAGCACGTACTCGAGTCGATCCGGCGCAACAAAGTCGCGATCAAGGGGCCGCTGACGACTCCGATCGGCAAGGGAATCCGCTCGGTGAACGTCGCGATGCGCAAGGAGCTCGACCTCTACGCGCTCGTCCGCCCCTGTAAGAGCTATCCGGGGGTTCGTTCCCGCTACGACAACATCGACCTGATCATCGTGCGCGAGAACACCGAGGACATCTATGCCGGGATCGAGTTCCAGGAGGGCAAGCCGGAAACCGAGCAGATGATCAAGGAGATCAGCGCTGCGACCGGCAAGCCGATCCGGCCCGATTCGGGCCTCAGCATCAAGCCGATTTCGGTGACGGCGAGCGCGCGCATCGTCAACTTTGCCTTCAATTACGCCCGCAGCCATGGACGGCGGAAGGTGACAGCCGTGCACAAGGCCAACATCATGAAGTTCACCGACGGCCTCTTCCTGCAGGTGGCCCAGGAGATCGCCAAAGAGCACCCGGACCTTCAGTTCAATGATCGGATCGTCGACAACATGTCGATGCAGCTGGTACAGAACCCGAAGGAATACGACGTGATCGTCATGCCCAACCTCTATGGCGACATCCTTTCCGATCTGGCGGCGGGCCTGGTGGGCGGGCTCGGCCTGGCGCCCGGCGCCAACCTTGGGGATGAGATCGCGCTCTTCGAGGCGACGCACGGGAGTGCTCCAAAATACGCGGGCACCAACAAGATCAACCCGATGGCGATGATGCTGTCCGGGGTCATGATGCTCCACCACCTGGGCGAGACCTACGCCGCCAACATGCTGGAGGGAGCCATCGCAGAGACGATCCGGGAGGGGCGCGACGTCACGTACGACATGAAGGCGGAACGAAACGATCCCTCCGCCGTGGGGACCAGCCAGGTGACCAATGCCATCGTCGCCCGGCTGGAAAAGGCCCGTACGCCTACGACGATCTAGGAATAGATTCGGCCGGGCGCGGGTAGACTTAA
>WNGO01000709.1_pt1 | contig 20554 bp, 19 predicted proteins | sample 5400511 | NCBI WGS metagenome assembly WNGO01 (sample SAMN13153380, study PRJNA577476) | soil metagenome | isolation source: 20 cm soil or saprolite under Garry oak tree replicate 2 | place: USA:California | collected 2016-06-15 | reverse complement strand
CATGACCTGCTCGACCACTTCGGCCACCTCGGGGCTCGTCACGCGGCGGCCGTCGCGTTTCTCGACGGGCAGACCGAGCCGATGGGAGAGGGCGCTGACGGCGTGCCCGCCACCGTGGACCACGACCACGGGGTCGAGCCGCGCGAGCGCGCGGGCGCACCCGGCGAGCCAGCCGGGCCGGTCGAGCTCGTTGCCGCCCAGCTTGACGACGCGAGGCGTCAACACGGGAGCCCCGCCGTCTCTTCCAACCCGAGCATCACGTTCATGTTCTGAATCGCCTGGCCCGCGGCACCCTTCACGAGGTTGTCGATCGCGGCGATCACGGTCAGGCGCGGCCGCTGCACGTTCGCCACCGCCGCCACACCGAGGGCGACCCGATTGCGATAGACGACGTCCTTGAGGGATGGCCACGCGCCGCGCAGCACGGCCACACAGGGCTCGTCGGCGTACGCCGATTCGTAAATCGCCTCGGCCGCGGCCCGATCGAGGCCCCGCGTGAGCGGCACGTGAATGGTTTCGAGGATGCCGCGTCTGACGGGGAGCAAATGCGGCGTGAACACGAGGTCACCCGTGAACCCGCCCTCGCGCGCCAGCGTCGCCTTCAGCTCCGGGAGGTGCCGGTGCTCGTTGCCGACCGAATAGGCGCGGAAGTCCTCGGCGACCTCCCCGAAGAGCAGCTCCCGCGTGAGCGAGCGACCGGCGCCCGTCACACCCGACGCGGCGTCGATCACGACCTCGCGCGACGGATCGATCAGGCCCGCCCGGCCGAGCGGGAGCAGGGCGAGCAGCGCGGCGGTGGGGTAACAGCCGGGGTTGGCCACGAGCTCGGCGGTGGCGACCCGGGAGCGGGTCACCTCGGTCAGCCCATAGACAGCCTCGGGCGAGAGCCGGAAATCGGCCGACAGGTCCACGGTGCGCTTGCCCAGCGCGCGCGCTTCCTGCACGTACTGCGCCGATACGCCGTGTGGCAGGGCGGAAAACACCACCTCCGCCGACGCGATGGGCGCGTCGGCGATCCGCAGGAGCTCCACGCCCTGCTCCCGCTCGCCCGCCGCCGTTTCCGCGGTGCCGAACGCGACGGACGCACGGGGGTGGCCGGCCAGGAGCCGCAACAACTCCTTGCCGACGTACCCGGAGGCGCCCAGGACGCCCACCGGCACCGGTGCATTAATATTCATCGCTCTGGAAAAATATTCACTCTGGCACGAAGTGCAAGAGCCGGGTAGCCTCCCGGCATGACTCCCCAGGTCACGGCCGTGTTGGCGACGCTGGCGCTCGCGCCGGCCCTTGGCGCGCAGGCTCCCGTGCCGTCGTCGCCGCGCGGCACGCGCGCCTTTTCGCTGGACGACGTGCTCCGCGTGCGCAACGTGCGGGACCCGGAGATCTCGCCCGACGGCGCGTGGGTGGCCTACACCGTGTCGCAGGCCGACACGGCCGACGATCGCGACCGGAGTGCCGTGTGGATGACGAGTTGGGCTGGCACAGAGACCGTGCGTCTCACGACGTCGAAACAAGGAGAGAACACCCCGCGCTGGAGCCCCGACGGACGCTGGCTCGCGTTCCTGTCGGGTCGCGACGACGAGCACACGCAGCTGTGGCTCCTCGATCGCCAGGGCGGCGAAGGCCGCAAGCTCACGACCTTGAAGAGCGACGTGGACGACTACATGTGGTCACCCGACGGGAAACGCCTCGTGCTGGTCGCGGCGGACGCGGACACCACGACGCACAAGACTCCGCCCCCCATCGTGATCAACCGGTTTCAGTTCAAGCAGGACGAGGAAGGCTATTTGGGGAAGGAGCGGCGGCACCTCTACGTGCTGGACGCTGCCTCGGGGACAACCACCGCCCTCACCTCGGGGGGCTACGACGAGCTCCTGCCCGCCTGGTCGCCCGACGGCAAATCGCTCGCATTCGTGAGCAAGCGCCGTCCCGATTTCGACCGCGACGCCAATTGGGACGTGTACGTAATGGATGCGACACCCGGTGCGACGCCCCGGCAGCTGACGACGTTCGAGGGTCCGGACAACGATCCCGAAACGGAGAGCCGACCGGCCTGGAGCCCGGACGGTCGCTCGATTGCCTACCTCCAGGGCGGTCCCTTGAAGCTCATCTATTATGCGGTGCAGCAGCTCGCCGTCGTTCCAGCCGCGGGCGGGGGGGGCGCGCCGCGCATTCTCACGGCGGGCCTCGATCGCAATGTGACGCATCCGGTGTGGTCGCGGGACGGGTCGTCCCTGTATTTCCTGCTCGAAGACGACCGCGCGGTCGCACTCGCCCGTGTCCCGGCCAGCGGAGGCTCGATCGAGCGGCTTCTCTCGGGCCCACGGGTGGTGAGCGCGTTCGCCACCAATCCCGACGGCAAGATCGCGGTCCTCGCGTCCACACCGGCGACGCCCGCCGAGGTCTTCGCCCTCGAGGGCACCGCAATGCGACCACTTTCCCATCAGAACGACCAGTGGCTGGCGCAGCTCAAGCTGGGCGCGGTCGACCCGATCACGTTCAAGAGTCGTGACGGCACGTCCATCAATGGCTTCACGATCAAGCCTCCCGACTTCGTGCCGGGGAAGCGATACCCGACCGTGCTGCGGATTCACGGCGGCCCTGTCTCCCAGTTCCAGTACGAGTTCGACTTCCAGCTTCAGACGCTCGCGGGTCATGGTTACCTGGTGGTGGTCGCGAATCCGCGTGGTAGCTCGGGCCGCGGTGAGAAGTTCGCCACGGTGATTTATGCCGACTGGGGGAACAAGGATGCGCAGGACGTGCTCGCCGCAATCGACTACGTCGTGGCGCAGGGGCTGGCCGACCCCGCCCGGCTGGGCGTCGGCGGATGGAGCTACGGAGGGATTCTCACGAACTATGTGATCGCACAGGACCATCGCTTCACGGCGGCGGTGAGCGGGGCGAGCGCGTCCAACATTCTCGCGGGCTACGGCACCGATCAATACGTGCGCGAGTATGAGATCGAGCTCGGGGTTCCGTGGAAGGCGGCCGACACGTGGGAGCGACTCTCGTTTCCGTTCCTGCACGCCGACCGCATCACCACGCCGACCCTTTTCCTGTGTGGCGACAAGGATTTCAACGTGCCGCTCCTCAACTCGGAACAGATGTACCAGGCGCTACGCAGCCTGCGCGTGGAGACCGAGCTGGTGATCTACCCGGGGCAACACCATGCCATCACGAAGCCGAGCTACCGGCGCGACCGGTTGGAACGGTATTTGGCGTGGTACGGCAAATACCTGAAACCGTAGGGGTAGCTATTCGACCCGTTCCAATCGCGGATTTGGCCGATACGACCGTCCAACCTTGGCCAGCGGCTTGCCCTCGACGCGCACCACGTCGGCGGTGAAGTCGAAGCGGCCCTGGAACAGACTCGAGCCGACCCCGTACATGTCCACCGGGACCTCCTGCTCTTCGAAGTGCCGGATCTTCTCTACGGTAAATCCGCCCGACACGACGATGCGCACGTGTTTGAACCCCTCCCGGTCGAGCGCCCGGCGCACGTTCCACACGAGCTGGGGCGTGACGCCGGTCGGCTTGAAGGTACCCATCTGCGGGATCACCGAGATGTCCACGAGCGTCTCAGACGTATCGATCCGCACGCCGTAGAGGTGCTCGCCCAGGGCCCGCGCCACCTTGAGCGACGTCCCCACGCAATCGTTTTCGAAGTCGACCAGGGTGATGAGCCGCACGTTCGCGTCCATGAGCTCGGCGAATTTCTGCGAGGCGAGCACCGTGTCGCCGCCATAGGCCGCGATGAGGGCGTGGGGCACGGTGCCGACGCCCTCGGAGCCCCACCACGACGCCTGCGCGTCGGTGGAGACGCCGATCGCCCCGGCGATGTGCGCGGCATATCCGTCTCCCGTCTGCACGAGCCAGTGGTCATGGCGGGCCGGGAAAAACATCACCTGCTTCGGCTTCGCCGCTTCGACGACGCGGTGCGTGTTGGTCCCGACCTTCGTGCGGCGCGCGAGCACGCCGAGATAAAGCGTCTCGAGGTGCGCGAAGGCGTCGTAGGGACCTTCGATCAGGAGGACCGTCTCCCACGGTGCGATCTCGTCACCGTCGTACAGGGCGGAGACCTCGAGCTCCAGCCACTCCATGCTGCAGAGCTTGAGGATCGCGATCGCCTCGTCGATCCCGCCGAGGAAGGCGTGCGCCTTCCCGAACACCTGCATCGTGACACAGGGGCGATGGCCGTCCTTGAGCAGCAGCTCGCGCGTGCGGACGAAGTATTTGTCGGAGTAGTAGCCTTCCCGCATTTTGTCGACGGGAAGGTGGAAAATCTCGGGGTCGAGTCGCGGGCGACGTGCCATCGCTGGATAATAGCGCCCCCCTCAGCGCGGCGCCGGCCAGCGGAATGTTGCCATCAGCGTGTCACCGCCGGTCAGCGCCACGCGCCGCGCGACGTTGTCGAGCCGGCCGCACCGGACCCGAGCGTTCGCGGTGGCCGCATCGGGGGTGACGACCCGCAGGCAAACGACGTCGGCGTCCACGGCGAGCGCGCTATCGCGCCCGGTCCGCGGCGGCTCGGGGCGGTCCAGCGACACGTCGAAGTCCGACCGCTCGCGGCCCAATCGAAAGCTCACCCGCCGACCCGTGGTCTCCGGCACCAGGTCCACGACTTGGGGGCTCGAGGCCGTATCGCCCCGCACCAGTGTCATGCGAACGCTAACGCGGCGGGGCGGGATCACGGCCTGGGCGCTGAAAGCGATGGCGCTGTCGAGCAGTGTCACTTCCTCGCTGGCCCGCGTCTCGCCGGCCGCGAACTCGCGGCTCATGGTGATCTCCACCCACACGGCGTGCCGCTGCCCGACGCCGCTCGCGGAGGTGGAGGGAGGCGGAGGTGGGCCGAACGGAAACAGCCGGGTAGTCCCTTCCCAGGGCACGCGGGACCAGCGCCGATAGCTGTCTTCCTCCCACAGCGGCAGCCCGCGACGCGACCAGGCCGCCTGTCGCCGGCTGAAGAACACGCCGGCCAGGTTCACGGTATCGAGCTCCGGGAGGGTTGTGAGGAGCCCCTCGAGCTCGGCGGCGCGGGCGCGCAGGGACAGCCGCAGGGCTGTTTCTGGAGGACCGCTGACCACGGCGGATCCAAGGAGCCGCGTCTCGCCGGCGTCGCGCCCGACGAGCCGCAGGTGGTAGGTCACGCGGTAATTCGGCGCCTGGGATGCGAGGGCGCGCTGCGTCGGCAGGACTGCCCGCGCCATGAGGGCCCCGACGAGCAGGCTACTGCGCCAGGAACGTGGCACGCGTGGACTCGAGCGAATCAGGCCCCGGGCCGCCCCAGCGGATGTGTCCCAGCCACCCGGCGGCCGCACCGGCGAGCAGGCTGAGCACCATCCAGAACGCCAAGGTGCTCCCGCTGAGCTGCGGACGCGGCACGGTGCGCGCGTGTGGCTCGCCGGCGGAGCGCGCGAACGCGACCCGCAGCTCGAGATGGCTCACGCGCGCTTCGGCGCAATGCCGGCACCCGGCGAGGTGGCGCGCCAGCGCGGCGCGCTCGGAGAGACTCAGCTCGCCATCCAGCTCGAGGTCGATCTGTTTCACCCATTCCTCATGGCTCACGGCAACTCCTCCCGCACCCGGTAGCGCAACCGCCGGCCCTGCATCCAGCGCACGGCGAGCGCGTCCACCAGCGCGCGCAATCCGCGGTTCCACATTCCATACTTCGTCTGGCCGAAGCGCCGCGGCCGATGGTGCACGGGGACCTCGGTCACCTGTCCTCCACCCATTCGGACGAGCGTAGGCAGGAAGCGGTGCATGCCGTTGAACAGCGGCACCGCGCGCAAGGCTTCGGCGCGGAACGCCTTGAGCGAGCATCCGGTGTCGCGGATGGTCTCGTGGTTCAGCCGGTTGCGCACGCCGTTGGCGATGCGGCTCTGCAGCCGCTTCCACCCCGAGTCCTGCCGGTCCACGCGATACCCCGCCACTGCCGCAGCCCCGCTCCGCGCGAGCTCGGCGACCAGGGCGGGGATGTCCGCCGGATCGTTCTGGAGATCGGCGTCGAGCGTGACGATCACGCGTCCTCGGGCGGCGCGGAATCCGGCGGCGAACGCGGCCGTCTGCCCCGCCCGCTCGGCGAACGCCACGATGTGGATCTCGGGGTGATCGCGTTTCAGCGCCTTGAGCACGTCGAGCGAGCCGTCGGTCGACCCATCGTCCACGGCGACGATCTCATAGCGGGGAACCCTGTTCGGCTCTCCCTTCCCTTCCCCGTTCGCCAGGGCACGCCTGATCTCCCCCACCAGGATCGGCAGGTTCTCACGCTCGTTGTACACCGGGACGACGAGCGACAACTCAGCCGGGTCGGACATACTTGAGCTCGGGAGCGTCCGGGTAGCGTCCGACCAGGCGGTCGATGAGGGCCTCCGCTTTGGCGGCGTCGTGCTGGTGCGTGCGATAGATCTCGGCGAGGCGGATTCCCGCGAGCACCACCCGGTGCGTCGGCGGGGTCGGATCGGCGTCGAGCAGGCGCTCCAGCATTATGGTTTCATCCTCGATGGTGATCGCCGGGCCACCGGGCATGGCGCCGCCAGTCAGGGCGTTGCCGAGGAACCGGCCGAACGGCTCTACCACGGACCCGAACAGGGAATCGAAGAAGCCCCACGCGCTCCACAGCGTGAGGGTCAAGGCCACGAGACGCCACTCGATGTGCTTCGCATCGATGGATACCACGAGGAGCGCGAGGGCGGCGACGGCCATGGCGCCACCCAGGATCCCGCGCATCACCACGCGCACGCTGGGCGGATCTTCGAGGCTCACGGGGAGCAAGTTGACAGGGCCCGCCCGGGGGCGCAACCTACGCACGCCAACTTGCGCGGAGCGTTCCCGTGTCCGATCTCTTGTCGCGTCGCGTGTTCCTCACCTCGACGGCCGTCGGCGTCGCGGCGACGCGAGCGCGTGACATTGCGTTTCCGATGCGGCCGGCGCGGCCACTCCCGCCAGCCAGCCGTTGGGCATCCAAGCCCGTCGCGGTGGCGAGCGCCAACGGCCTGCGCGCCGTGCAGAAGGCGTTCGACATGCTGATGCAGGGCGCGGACACGCTCGACGCCGCGATCGAGGGCGTGAAGATCCAGGAGCTCGACCCGAACGACGACTCCGTGGGGTATGGCGGGCTGCCGAACGCCGACGGCGTCGTGCAGCTCGACGCGTCGTGCATGCACGGCCCCACCAAGCGCGCGGGGGCGGTGGGCGCGCTCGAGGGGATCAAGACCCCTTCCGAGGTCGCGAAACTCGTGCTCAAGTACACGAACCACATCTTCCTGGTCGGCGAGGGGGCCAAGCGGTTCGCGCTGCAGTACGGCTTCAAGGAGGAAGACCTGCTGACCGCGCACGCACGCGAAGTGTGGCTGCACTGGCGCGCCAATCTCAATCCCGACGACGACTATCTCGACGTACCCGAAGCCGAGCGCATGTCCACGCGACCCACGGGCACCATCAACTGCGACGTGGTGACCCCGCAAGGAGACATTTCCTCCGTGACGACGACCAGCGGACTCGCGTTCAAGATCCCGGGACGCGTGGGCGATAGCCCGATCATCGGAGCCGGCCAGTACACGGACAACGCCATAGGCGCCGCGGGCTCCACCGGCCGCGGCGAGTCGAACATCAAGGTGTGCGGCGGCTTTCTGACAGTCGAGTTCATGCGCCGCGGCATGAAGCCCACCGACGCGTGTCTGGAAACGCTGAAGCGGGTGGTGCAGCTGACCGAGCCGCGGTTGCTGGGGCCCGACGGCAGACCCCCGTTCAGCCTGAACTTCTACGCCGTGAACAAGCGAGGCGAATTCGGGGCCGCCTCGCTGTACCCCGGGCGCTTCGCCGCGCACGACGGCGCCGAAGCGAAGCTACGCGATACGGCGTTCCTGTACGAGCGACCCGCTGCGAGCCGCTAGCGTAGCGCTCGCGCTGCTCGCGGCGGGGGGAGTGGGCGGGGCGCCGACACTCGCCGCGCAGCGCTATTGGCGATCGAGCTTCTTTCCCTATGTGTACTACCGCACCACGGACGGGTTCACCGTGGCGGCGCACTACGGCCTCAACAGCCCGCTCGGCTTCGTCGAACGCCCCGAACCAAACCGCGCCGCCGTAAACCTGGACGCCGGCGCGGGCACGGCGGGGACCTGGTTTTTCGTCGCGGACGCGCACGCGCCTGTCTGGTGGGATGGCTGGCGCGCCCGGCTCACCGTCGCCGCGACACGCCTCAACCGGCTCGGATACTACGGCGTCGGCAACGACACGCACTACTCGAGCGATAGCGCCAATCTGGGCGCCTATTACTACCGGGTCAGCCGGACGCGCCTGGCGCTGCGCGCGACCGTGCAACGTCGACTCCTGGGACCGCTGCGGCTGCTGGCGGGCGGTGCGCTGGTCCACACCGACTTTCGGGCCTTGCCCGGCGCCAACGTGTACAAGACCGACCTCGCCAACGGCACCGTGGACTCGGGCACCGTGCCCTTTACAGACGGAGCGGCGCGGATCGGAATCGTACTCGACACCCGCGACAACGAGGTGGATCCGCGGACCGGCGTGTTCCTGGACGCCGTGTACGCCAGCGGGACGGGATACACGCGCACGACGGCCCACGCGCGAGCCTTCGTTCGGCCGGTCAGACCATTGGTGCTCGCCGGGCGGCTGGCAGTGGAGGACATGGGCGGCCATCCCCCGCTCGCGGCCGTGGGCGAGATGGAAGCGAGCGAACTCCCGTTCGTCGCAGTCGGCGGCTACCGCTCGTTGCGGGGATACTACGAAGGGCGCTTCACGGGGCCCGGCAAGCTGATCGGCGGGCTCGAGGCGCGTTACGAAGTGTGGGCCGTCGGAGACGCCCTGCAGGTCAAGCTGGTCGCCTTCTACGACGCCGGTCGCGTGTTCGATCCCGGTGAGGCCGTCCGTCTCACGACCACGGGCCTCCACAAGAGCGGCGGCGGCGAGATTGCGGTGCGCGTGTTGCGCAACGCCCTCATCGTCGCCGGCTACGCGCACGGGGCGGACGGCGGGCGAGGGCTGCTCGGCTTGGGGTGGAGCTATTAAGAGGGACTAGGGGCCCTCGCGGATTTCCACCCCCCTCCTAGCCAGCTCCGCCACATACTCCCCGAACGGCACCGCCTCGTCAGGCGTGTGGACGCCGTGCGTCGTGACGCGGCCGTCCGCCTGCATGATGCCGGTGATGGCGAGGGAGTATCCCGTCGTCCGCATCATCGCGCTGATGCCGTGCGCCTCGTCGGAGTAGTCGAGCAGCTGCCACGCGACTGACTTGCCGTTGCGACCGCGCACTTCCACCCGGAGCGCCACCAGGTCACGACCGTCGGGCTTTGTGAGCCTGGGCGAAACGGATGCGATGAACGCGTCCCGCGGCACGACCTCCTTCCCCTTGACCTTGACGGGCGTCAGGTCGAGCAGCCCGAGCTCGCGGATCGGCCGCATGATGGCGACGTGCCCGGGGTACCGCAGGGTCTTGTACTCCATGGTGCGAACGCGGCCCTGGTACGTCCACGGGAGGGTGGAGATGCCGCCACCCGTATGAAACGCTTCGAGCTCGCCTACGGGCGGCGGGAACGTCACGTGCTCGAGCTCGGACAAGGCGTCGACCCGGGTCGGCCGGCCGTCGCGCAGCACCCACGAGGGGGTCGTGTAGTAGTCGAGGGCGCCCTCGAGCGAGTAGACGATCTGATAGTTCAGCGGCGGCTCGGGGTGCTGCGGCAGCCCGCCGACGTAAATCTTCACCGCCTCCGCATCGCCCACGCGCCGGATGCCCTCGGCGGCGAGCACATTCACCATTCCCGGGGCGAGGCCGCAGTCCGGGATCACCGATACGCTCCGCTGCCGGGCCTCGGCATCGAGCTTCCTCTGCTGGAACACGATCTCCGTATTGCCGCCTAGATCTGCGCAGTGAACGCTGGCGTCGATCGCGGCGTGGGCGACCTCGAGGTTGAAGTAGTAGGGGGCGGCGTTCAGGACGCCTGAGTTCCCGGCCATCGCGGTCCGCAACGCGGCCCCGTCCTGCACGTCGAGCGTGAGGAGCGTCAGCCGCTTGCCGACGGAGGGCTTGAGGAAGGCGGGGATGCGCTCCGGTCTCAGGTCGGCGATCGTGACGCGTTCGACGCCCGGCTGCCGCAACAGATCGTACGCGCACGCCGAACCTTGAAGACCGGCGCCCAACACGAGCATCCGCATCCCGCACGTCCTCCGAGACGAATCCGACTGAACGCGAGCGGCGGAAACCTAGCGGGCACCGGCGGGCGATGGAACCCCGTTCGGCCGGGCGGCGCGCCGGTCGGGTCGCGTGGTTAGATTCGCGCCCGATGACCCAGGCCGACCTCACTCGCCAGCGGCTCGTGCGGGCGGCGCTCGAGCTGTTCACGGCGCGAGGCTATCACGAGACCACCACACCCGAGATCGCAAAGAAGGCGGGTGTAGCCGAAGGCACCATCTACCGGCACTTCACGAGCAAACAGCACTGCTTCAACGAGCTCTACCGGGCGGCGGCGCGTTGGGCCGCGCAGCTCGTGAAGGACGCCGACGCGCTCAAGGTAGGCCCCCGGGAGAAGCTCGCGGAGCTCGCCCGCGGCCTCGTGGCCGGCGCGGTCCGTGAACCGGCCGTCGCCAGGCTGTTCTTCGTCTACCGCCACGAAGACCTGCTGGACGAGGAGAGCCGCAAAACCGCGCGCGAGTTCCGCCTCGGACTCGAGAGCCTGATCGCCCAGGGCAAAGCCGACGGGTCGGTGAAGCCCGGAGCCGCTGAGGTGTGGGCCGGCGTGTGGCTCGGCGTGGTGACGCTCGCGATCGATCGTGTGTCGGCGAAGGAATGGCCGGAGGGGCACGGAAACCTGCAGCTGACACTGGACGGCGCTTGGGACGCCATCGGGGCGTCGGACCGTCGGACCGTCGGACCGTGACGGCATCCTTCAGTCCGACGGTCCGACCTTCCGACGCAGGTCGAATAACTCAATCTCCGGCGGCGTGAACACGCGGATCGGCACACCGACTACGCCGATGCCACGGCTCACGTACAGCTGACTGCGTTCCCGCTGGAAGTGCCCCATCACGTACTTCGTGATCAGTCGGCCCGTCGACCAGCCGATCCAGGGCAGATAGAACTGGCCGCCGTGGATGTGCCCCGCGAGGGTGAGCGGGATGCCGCGCGGGACGGCCCCATCCCAGGCGCCCGGACGGTGGGCGAGCAGCACGCGGAACGCCTCGCCGGCAGGGGGCGCCGCGCGCAGGGCCGCGTCGATGTCCGTCGGCTGCGGATCGTCGACTTGCCAGTTGTGCGGATCATCGATACCGAGCAATGCGAGCGTTGCACCGTTGCGCTCGACCAAATGGCACCCGTTCTGGACGAACACCTGGCCCGCATCCAGGCAGCCGCGGATGACCTCGCGCTCTCCAGTGTAGCGGTCGTGGTTGCCCAGCACGGTCACCACGCCCAACGGGGCCGAAAGGTCGCGGAACGCGCGCACGTACGGCGGGATGTACGACTGGGAGATGTCGATCATGTCCCCGGTCTGGACGATGAGATCAGGCCGCAGCGCGTTTGCTTGCGCGACGATCGCCTGCATCTTGTCCTCGTCCAGGTGGATGCCGGCATGCAGGTCGGACAGATGGAGCAGCTGGAGGCCGTCCAGCCCGGGTGGGAGATCGGGCAAGACCAGCGTGCGACGCGTCACCTGCGGGAGACGGTAGGCGCTCCATATGCCGTTCGCGGACAGGGCGGTGCCGGCGGCGGCGTACGCGTAGGTCGCGCGCGCAAGAAACCGGCGGCGAGAAACAGAGGCGTGGTGCGGGGTGCGTGGTTGCTCCCGTTGCGGCTGGGAGATCCCGTGCGCACCGGCGCGAACCACGTACCCCACACCACGCAGTTTTTCCCCGAGCCACCACAGCCCCTTCCCAACCAGATACAGAGTGATCAGTGCGCAGTAAATCCATCCCATCAACTGCCACGCGATCCACGGCCCTGTGAACGGGATGCGGCCCACGCCCCATAGGCTCCCGCCGAACAGCAGGCGTTGGCCCACGTAGAGCCAGGGGAGGTTGAACAGCATGAAGAGGCCAGCGAGCACGGTCCGGACGCGGCGTGCCTGGTTCGGGCGCTCTGGGTCGGGCAGGCGTTCCCGCAGGTACAGGTAGATGAGTACCTGCGGTGCTATGAACAGAAGGAGATAGATTAGGCGCGTGATCACTCCGTCGCGGCTCCTCGCGAGTCTGGTCGTGGCGTGGGTCACGCCCCTCGGCGCGGCCATGGCCCAGCAGCTCACGGCGGCCGAGCGCGCCGCGGTCGTCGCATCCGTCTGGGCCGAGGCGCGGTACAACTTCGCTTACTGGGACCGCGTTCGGGCCGACTGGGACTCGGCGCTCGTTGCCAACATGCGGTTAACCGCCGAGCCGCAATCGGACCTGCTCTTCTACCGCCGGTTGCGGCGCTTCCTCGCGTTGCTGGGCGACGGCCGGGCCGTCGTGATCGCCCCGCCCGCGCTGCGCTCTCGCATCGCCCGTCCCCCGCTCCTTGTCTCCGCGGTCGAACGACGGGCGTTCATCATGAACTACGCCGAGAACGACGAGATGCGGGTCGCACGCCCCCAGCGGTTCGCCGAGATCCTGGCGGTCCAGAGCATTCCCACCGAGACCTGGGTCCGCGACTCGGTGCTCCCGGAAATCTCCGCGGCCACCCCGGCAGATCGCTGGCAGCGCGCCGTGACCTGGATGCTTCAAGGCGACAAGGGAACCAGCGTCCATCTGCTCGTCCGCGTGCCGGGCGAGGAGCCGCGTGGCCTCAGCGTCACCCGCAGCCTGTCCCTCAATGACCGCTGGCCCCTCGACCCGCCCGCGTTTGAGGTGGAGTCGCTTCCCGGCGAGATCGCGGTCATTCACATCGCGTCCCTCGCGGATGAAGACGTCGTCCGTCAGTTCGACCGCACCTTCCCGGACTTCGCTCAAGTGCAGGGGCTGGTCCTCGATCTGCGCCGAACCGCCGAAGGGCGCACCGACTACGCGTACCAGATCCTGGCACGCTTGACCGACCGCCCCTTCCCCGCCGTGCGTTGGAGAACGCCCGAGTATCGTCCAGCGTTCCGCGCGTGGAACGTGGCCGACTCCGCCACCACGTGGTACGGTCCGGCGCCCGGGACTGTTGCGCCGCGCGACGATCATCCGCCGTACGGCGGGCCAATCGCCGTGCTCGCTTCAAGCGCGACTGCGGGCGCGGCGGAGGACCTGCTGGCCGCATTCCGTGCGACCGGCCGGGGCGTGATCATCGGCGAGCCCTCAGGAGGCAGTCCGGGTGATGTCGCCATGTTCGCGTTGCCGAAGAGCTGGGGGGTCCAGTTCTCGGTCACCCGCCACGAGGCGCCGGACGGTACCGCGTATGCAGGCGTCGGTGTGAAGCCCGACATCGTCGTGTCGCCGACCGTGAAGGATGTGCTAGAAGGAAACGAACCGGCGCTGGACAAGGCACGGGAGTACCTGCAGAGCGGGAGAAGTCGGTAGACGTCCTTCTACGACCTCTCCCGACCTCTATCACTTCTCAGTGTTCGAGACTCTCCCTGAAGAACCCAACCACGTTACGCCAAGCGCTGTCCGCCACCTCGGGCCGTTCCCGCGTGCGGAAGAAGCCGTGGCCGACCCCGGGGTAGATGCTGTGCTGGTAGCTCTTGTGGTAGGTCCGCACCGCAGCATCGACGTCCCCGAGCCCGGCGTTGATGCGGGCGTCGTTCTCGGCGTACACGCCGAGCCCCTTGGCTCGTATGCGCGCGATCGCCGTGGCCTCGGGGCCCGCGCCGTAGCAGACCACGAACGCTGCGAGCGACGGATTGTTCGTCGCGTACCGGAAGCTCTGGCTGCCCCCCCAGCAGAACCCGATCACACCTACCCGGTCCGGATGCACCGCCTTCAGCTTCTTCACGTACGCGACGGTGGCGTCGAGATCCTTGGTGACCGTGTCGGGATTGAGCCCGGCGATCAGCTTGCGGGCGTCGTCGTTGGACGGCGGCGTCCCACCTTGCCGCGACAGCAGGTCGGGCGCGATCGCCACGAAGCCGTCCTTGGCGAGCTGCTCGGTGGTCTGGCGGATGAAGTCCGACAGGCCGAAGATCTCGTGGATCACGACCACGGCCGGCGCCCGATCCTTGCGCTCGGGATAGGCGAGGTAGGCGGTGATCGTATCCCGACCGCTCGGGAATTTTACGTATTCGGTGTGAATGTCGGAGCGGTCGAGGGCGGTGGAGGGCGGTGGAGGGCGGCGAAGGGCGGGCAAAGCGAACAGCACAGCCGCCAGCACGGCAACACCGCCACCTACCTGCGCCGCCTTCCACCGCCTTGCACCGCCGTCCACCGACCTAGTGCCCATAGCTCACTCTCCAGATCCGGTCACCCGCATCGTCGCTCACCAGCAGAGATCCATCCGGCAGCACCAGCAGGCCCACTGGCCGGCCCCAGCGCGAGCCGTTTGGCAGCTGCCAACCGGTGACGAAGTCTTCACTTCCCGTTGGCCGCCCGTTGGCGACATGCACTCGCACCACCTTCGCCCCCGTCGGTGTCGAGCGGTTCCAGGAGCCATGGTAGGTCATGAACGCGTCGCCCTGATAGTCGCTCGGGAACCGCGTGCCCGTATAGAAGGAGAGGCCGAGTGGCGCCGAGTGCGCCTGCACCGTGAGCGCCGGGGGCTCGACGCCGGAACAGTCGAAACTACTGTACTCGGGGTTTGGCTTCCCCGGGAGATAGCACTGCGGCCAGCCGTACCACCTGCCGTCCTTGAGGATATTCACGTGCTCCGGCGGAAGGTCGTCACCGAGGTAGTCACGATCGTTGTTGTTCGCCCACAGCTCGCCGGTCGCGGGATTGAAGGCCAGGCCCACGGAGTTGCGGAGCCCCGTTGCGAAGGTGTGCGGGTTCGAACCGTCGACGTTGTAGCGAGTGACCGCGGCTCTCGGCAGCGGATCGTTGCACAGGTTGCACGACGAGCCGACCGCGACATACATGAGGTTATCGGGCCCGAACACGACGGTGCGCGTGGAGTGGCCGCCGCTCGGCAGCCCCGACACGAGCGTGACCGGTGTGCTCACGCCCGGATCGAGTCGCTTCACGGTCGTCACCTCGGCGAAGTACATCGTGTCGCCCCGGAACGCGATGCCGAACGGGCCGTCGAGTCCGGTGAGCACCGGCTGGGGCGGCCCATCGGCCGCGCCGTCGCCGTCGGCGTCCACCAGCCGGACGATCTGGCCGGCGCCGGGCAGTGAGGCGTACACCGCGCCACTGGGCCCCAATGCCAGGTAACGGACGCCGCTCACGCCGCTGGCGAAGACGTTGATCGTGAATCCGTGCGGTACGTACAACGCCTGACCGGCGATCGGAATCGTGTCGATGCTACCCGGTGGGGGCGGAGGGGGGGGCGGGTTTTCCCCCACGGGTGCCGCGCGGCAGGCCAGAACCATCGATGCGAGCATGAGGAATCGATTCATGGCTACTTCCCCCCTGATTGCGTCGCTACCCCACCTCTCCCCGGACGTTCGCTCCTAGCGTTGCGGGGCGGGGGCGTACACCCCTTCCACGGCGTTGGCCCCCGGTGGCATCCGGTCGCGGCTCTGGACCGCCTCTTCCGCTGCCCGCTCGACCTCGCCGGTGACGACTGCCTCGATCTGTTCCAGCCGGGAAGGCGCGATGCCGTCGGCCTTCAAGTACTCCTCGTACAGGCCGATGGGATCCCGTTTGCCCCATTGCTCGAACAGCTCGCCGGAAAAGGTCTCGCGCGCTTCGCGCTCATCGTGTGTCGCATGGCCGCCCATCCGGAATGTGTTGGCGACGAGCAGCGCCGGTCCCTCGCCCCGCCGGCACCGCTCCGCCGCGAGTCTCGTGGCGGCGTACGCGTCGAGCACGTTGTTCCCATCGAACGCGGCGCTTCCGGGGATCCCGTAGCTCGCCGCCCAGTCGTCGAAGCCGCCCGGCAGGTGGTGTTGCGCGAGTCGCGTGCCCAGGGCGACCTGGTTGTTCTGGATGATGAAGATGGCGGGGAGGCGCTGCACGGCGGCGAAGTTCGTGCCCTCGTGCGCGGCGGCCGTCTTGGTGGAGCCGTCACCCACCCAGGTGAGGGCGACGCGCGGCTCCTTTCTCACTTTGAAGGTGAGCGCAATGCCCGTGATCACCGGGACCATGTCGCCGACGTGCGAGATCGGCTGCAGGACGCCGCGTGTCCAGGCGCCGACGTGCAGGTCGCGGCCGCGCGAGGGCGAATCATCGCTGCCGAGGTAGGCGCGCAGCATATCGCTGACGGGCAACCCGAACTCGCAGCAGGCGGCTGCGTTGCGGATCATCGGGGCGACCACGTCGCGCGCCCCCCCCTCCCCCCCCGTTGCCCGCTCGAGCGCGTGCACCGGGCCGATCGTGGTCGCCTCTTCCCCGGTCCCGAGCCACGCCTTGGAGATCACGCCGGTGCGAACCCAGCGCTTGAGCTGAATGTCGTGGAGGCGCGCGCGGAGCAGTCCCGCGTACAGTGCAACTTTGGCGTCGACCGGGAGTCGCGCGACGACGGCCGCCCGCTCCGGCACCTGCTCGACGGTCTCCCGAAAGGCGCGCACCAGGGCGGGGTCCGGCTGCCACTCGACATACTCGGGCGGATCGAAGGCGGGAAAGCGCCTTATGTCAGCTTCTCCTTGATCTTCGACAGGAAGCCACTGCGCTGCGGACCGGAGAGCGCCTCGGCGAACTCGAGGGCGGTGTTGTAGCGGGCGTCGGGATTCGTTTCCATCGCGCGGGCCAGGGCGCCTTCCAGGGCCTCGGGGAGATCGGCGCGGAGCTCGCGCAGCTTCTGCGCGCGCCCGCGCAGCCGAGCGATCATCATCTCCTGCGCGTTCCGTCCCTGGAACGGCAGCTTGCCGGTGAACATCTCGAAGCCGACGATCCCGAGCGCGTAGATATCCGAGCGCGCGTCGAGCGGCCTGCCGCGAATCTGCTCAGGGCTCATGAATTCCGGCGTCCCGAGAATGATCCCGGTCGCCGTGAGCTTGGCGATGGCGGGATCGGCACGCCGCTCCTTCGCGAGCCCGAAGTCCATGACCACGGCGCGCTCGCGACTGCCTCCCCGATCCTCGGACACGAGCATGATGTTCTCGGGCTTCAGATCACGGTGGACGATCTGGACCTCGTGCGCGTGGTGCAGTCCGAGACACACCTGTTCCAGCACGTAGATGCCCTCGGCGAGCGGCATCGGACCGGTTTTGACCTCGCGGTCCGAGAGCAGCTCACCCTTCAGGAACGGCATCACCAAGTAGATCAGGCCGTCCTCGGACTCGCCCAAGCGGAGGATGCGGCAGACGTTGGGATGGTCGAGGCGCATGGCCAGCCCGGCCTCGCGCCGCAGCCGCTCCACCGAGCTCCGATCCGTGGCAAGCTTGGGGGAGAGCACCTTGATGGCCACGTCGTGGCCCGTCGCCACTTCACGCGCCAGGTAGACGTACGACATGCCGCCCTCGCCCAGCTTCTTCTGGACCTGGTAGCGTCCGTCGAGCACTTGCCCCAAGAGCGAGGCCGCGCGGTCGAGCCCTGGCTTGCTCGGTGGTGGCGTGCGCACGGCGGTGCTGCCACTCGACGGCCCGGTCGGGGGGGGAGGGGGGGCGGGTGGTCGCTTCGACTGGGCCTCAACGAGGAGGCTGCCGTCCCGCGGACAAAACCGCGCGGTGTCGGCGTACGCGGTGCCGCACTTGGGACAACGGCGTTCGGTCATTGGCGCACCAAGTTGCGTCCTTCGTTCTTGGCGCGATAGAGGGCCTGGTCGGCGAGCGCAACGAAGCTGTCCGCGCCGCTCACCCGATCGTCGGGGAAAGACGCGACTCCGATCGAGATGGTGAGGTTGAGCGGGTTCTCGCCCGGATCGGCGAAGTCGTGATGCATGACGCGCCGGCGGAGGCGCTCGGCGAAGATGGCGGACCCGTGCAGCGCCGTCTCCGGCATGACGACGATGAACTCTTCTCCGCCGTATCGCGCGACCAGGTCCACCGACCGGGCTTCCCGCTTGAGGATCTCGCCCACCTGCCGGAGCACGGAATCCCCGGCCAGATGCCCCCGCGTATCGTTGACGAGCTTGAAGCGGTCGATATCCGCAAGCAGGATCGTGAGGGCAAGGTTGTAACGGCGCGCGCGCTCCAGCTCCGCTTCGAGCTCTTCCGACAGCGCGCGCCGGTTCAGACATCCCGTGAGGGCGTCCGTCTTCGCGAGATGCTCGAGACGCTTCTTGTCGGAGACCGCCGTCTCGAAGTCGTACGCCTTTTCGATCGCCGCCACCGCCGTGCGGATCACCGTCTCGGAAAACTGCGCGTCGGCGCGCGTCAAGGGCGGATCCTCGCCGGTGGTGCGCAGGAAGAAGACCCCGAGCTGCTGGTCCTTCATGGAGAAGGGGAGCGCCACGGCGGAGCGCGTGGGAACCGTGATGTGCTCGCGTTGCCACCGCACTCGCTCGTCCTGGTAGAGCGGATCGGTTGCCACGTCTTCGATTAGCACCGAGCGGCTCGTGGTCAGCGCGCGCTGGATCTCCGGGTAGCGGACCAGCTCGATCTGGAGATTCCGGAGCATGGGGTTGTCGTACGCCGCCACGACGACCCCCAGCTGATCTCCTGGCTTGGCGAGCACCATCGAGCACTTGGAGATCTGGAGCACGCGCGCCACGCGCCGGACGAGGATGTGATAGATCTCGTCCGGCTTGAGGGAGTCGGTGACTTCGTGCAGGATGTCGACGATGGCCGCACGGCTCTGCGCTTCGTCGCGCGCCCGCGCCAGCTCCTGGGCCGAGCGGATGTGCGCCTTGACGCGCGCCAGGAGCTCCCGCACCCGGAACGGCTTCGCGATGAAGTCCGCCGCGCCGAGCCCCAGCGACTTGACCGTCGCCTCCTCAGGGGGCATCGACGAGATCATCAGTACCGGCACGTCGCGGAACCGTTCGTCGGACTTCATTCTCGCGAGCAGCTGCAGCCCGTCGACCTTGGGCATCATGATGTCGAGGAGCAGCAGGTTGGGACGCTCCTCCTCGAGCTTCCCCATGAGCCCCTCGCCGCCGGGCACGGTGACCACCTCGTACCCGTTTTCCTTGAGGATCCAGGTCAGCGTGCGCACGAGCGACTGGTCGTCGTCGGCGACGAGGATCTTGCCGGGCGCAGGCTCTGGCATCGGCGCGGTCAGTCCTCGATCTGGGTGAGGTCCACGTTCCCGCCGCTCACCACGAGCACGGTAGGCGGCACGGGGCGGAGGGCGCCCGACCGCACGGCCGCCGTGGTCGCGGCACCCGACGGCTCGACGGTCAGCCGGCACTCGCGCGCGAGAAACCGCACGGCCTCGCGCAGCGCGTCCTCGTCCACCAGGGCCACGCCGGCGACGCGGTCGCGCTGCGCCGTGATCTGCGCGAACGGGATAGCGCCCACGGTCAGCGTGATCAAACCGTCCGCGATACTCGCTGTACGCTCGAGGCGGACCGGGTGCCCCGCGGCGAGCGAGCGCTGCAGCTTCGGCGCCCCGACGGGCTCGACGCCCCACACCCGCGCGCTGCTTCCCGCCGCCGCCAACCCGGTCACCACGCCGGCGATGAGCCCGCCGCCGCCCACTGGCGCCACGACGGTCGCGGCATCGGGGAGCTGCTCGGCGATTTCGAGCCCGATCGTCGCTTGCCCCGCCACGATGTCGGGGTGGTCGAACGGTGGCACCACGGCGAGCCCTTCGCGCGCAGCGATCTCCTCGGCGCGCGCCTGGCGATCTTCAGAGGTCCGGCCAGCGACGACCACCTCTCCCCCCCACTTTTTCACTCCCGCCACCTTCACGGCCGGCGCCGTCTCGGGCATGACGATCACCGCCCGAACCCCCAGCAGCTGGGCAGCGTACGCCACCGCCTGGCCGTGGTTGCCGCTCGAGTAGGTGATCACTCCGTGCCGCCGCGCCGCGTCAGGCAGCCGGCGGATCGCATTGTACGCCCCCCGCAGCTTGAACGCGCCGACCGGCTGCAGGTTCTCGAGCTTCAGGTAGGCATTCAAAGGCGCGACGAAGCGCAGGGGCGTGCGTACCGTCACGCCGACGAGCCCCGCGGCCGCCTCCCGGACGTCCTCGGCGGTGACCACGCTACTTTTTCTTCTTCGTCGGCTTCGCCTTCGCCTTTGGCGGGGCCTTCTTGGCCTTGGCGGAGCCCCGCGGGGCGCCGTCGTCCTCCGCGTCACCCTCGCCGTCATCCGCCTCGTCCTCCTTCACCACCCGGGCCACGTCCACCACCAGATCGCCCGGGGCCAGATTCATGACCTTCACACCTTGGGTGTTGCGACCCGAGATGCGGATGCCTTCCACCGGCACGCGGATCATGATCCCCTTCTTGGTGATCATCATCAGCTCGTCGTCGGGGAGCACTTCCTTGAGGGCGACGATGTTGCCGGTCTTGTCGGCGCGCTTCAGCGTGATGATGCCGCGGCCGCCCCGGTGCTGCACCCGGTACTCGTCGAGCTCCGAGCGCTTGCCCATGCCCTTCTCGGTGACGGTGAGCAGCGTGGACTTGCGGCGCACGACCACCATGTCGATCACCTGGTCCTTCTTGTCGAGCTCGATC
>WNGO01004496.1_pt1 | contig 20605 bp, 19 predicted proteins | sample 5400511 | NCBI WGS metagenome assembly WNGO01 (sample SAMN13153380, study PRJNA577476) | soil metagenome | isolation source: 20 cm soil or saprolite under Garry oak tree replicate 2 | place: USA:California | collected 2016-06-15 | reverse complement strand
AACGCGCCGGCGGGCATCTGCTCGAGGTCGAAGTAGACGAGGTTCGTCTGAACGCGATTGAGGTCGCAACGCACACCCGGCAGCTCGGCGAGCCCTTCGGCAAGAGTGCGCGCATTCGCGTGGTCGTCGGCAAGGCGGTCGACCATCTTCTCGAGCGCGATGAGACCGGCGGCGGCGAGCACACCGACCTGCCGCATTCCTCCCCCCAGCCGCTTGCGCCAGCGGCGCGCCTCCTGTACGTCCTCGGCGGACCCGCAGAAGATGCTGCCTACGGGGCACGCGAGCCCTTTGGACAGACAGAAGGTCATGGTGTCGGCGCAGTCCGCGATCTCCGACGCTTCGACGCCCAGCGCCACCGCGGCGTTGAAGATGCGCGCGCCGTCCAGGTGGACGCGCAAACCCTGCTCATGCGCCGCGTCGCTCGCCGCGCGAAGGGCGTCGAGCGGCCACACGATGCCGCCATGCCGGTTGTGCGAGTTCTCGAATGTGATCGCGGCGGTGATCGGCTGATGGGGGTCGTCGCGGGGCCGGACCGCCCCCACGACCTGCCCAGGCGACATCACGCCCGCCTCCGTCGCCACGGGCCGGATCTGCACGCCGCAGACGGCCGCCGCGCCTGCGGTCTCGTAGTAGAAGGCGTGCGAATCGGCGTCCGCGATGAGCTCCTGCCCGCTCTGTGCGTTGACGGCGATCCCGATCAGGTTGCCCATGGTTCCGCTGGGCACGAAGGTCGCCGCCTCCTTGCCCATCCGCTTCGCGGCGACCTCCATCAGGCGGTTGGTCGTCGGGTCGTCGCCGAAGACATCGTCGCCGAGGGGGGCCGTGAGCATCGCCTGGCGCATCTCCGGGCTTGGCATGGCCACCGTGTCGGAGCGGAAGTCGATCGCGGGCACCCGATTAATCTAACCGCCGAGTGTTCGTGGAAATGATCCTGGCGGGCGGGCGAATCCGCACGCTGGGACGGACCGGCCTGAACCCCCACAGCCATCTCGCGATCGCCGGCGGCAAAGTCTTCGCGTGCGGCGGGCCCGAGATCCTGAAGCTGCGGGGGCCGCGAACGAAGGTCGTCGAGCTCAAAGGATCCGCCGTGCTGCCCGGGTTCAATGACGCGCACGCCCACGTTGTCTACTACGGCCTGACGCGGTTTGCCGCCGACCTCGGCGGCGCCCGGGGGGTCGATGACATCCTCGACCGCCTTGGTGAACACGCCCGCAGCCTGAAGCCAGGCGAGTGGCAGCAGGGCATGGGCTACCGCACCGACGAGCTGACTGAACGGCGCCAACCTCACCGCACCGAGCTCGACCGCGTCACCGGCGAGCGGCCCGCATTCATCGACGAACGCGGCGGTCACTCGCGCGTCGCCAACTCCGCCGCTCTGGCGGCGGCGGGGATCACGTCGGAGACGCCGAATCCACCCGGTGGCCGGATTGGCCGCGACCTCAACCGCGTTCCGAACGGCCTCCTGCTCGAGTCGGCGATGCGTCTTGTCGCCGACGTCCAGCCGTTGCCTGGCCTCGCGCGCCGGATCGAAGGCGTCCTGCAAGCCCAGGACCTGTTGGTGTCGCGAGGCATTACCTCTGTCGGAGCGGCGGTCAACCGGGGGTTTGCCGATGACCTCCGCGCCTACGAACGACTTGCTTGCGACGGAAAGCTGCGGATCCGTGTCAACGAGTTCCTTTCGTGGGAGCTGCTCGAGGCGACCTCGCAGCTCGGCGTGCACAGCGGGTTCGGCGGTTCGCTGATCAGGGCGGGACCGATCAAGGTCTTCGTCGACGGCGGCGCCGAGCGCGTCGCGATGCGCTCAGGAGGCGGCGTCTGGCGCACGACGCCGGAGGAGCTGCGCGATATCGTCGCGCGCTCCACCGCCGCGGGCCTGCAAGTCGCGGCTCACGCCATTGGAGACGCCGCGATCGAGGCGATGTGCGATGCCGTCGAAGGCGCGCATGGCGAGCACATGCGACATCGCGTCGAGCACTGCACCATCTGCCCACCAGATCTCCAGGCGCGGCTGGCGCAGCTCGGAATGGTCGCCGTCATGCAGCCCATGGCCGCGCGCTTCGGCCGCGTCGCATCGACGATCTTCTTTCCGGTCCGCGACCGCTCGCACCTGGCGCCTCATCGCGGATTGCTGCGCGCCAAGGTTCCGGTCGCATTCAGCTCCGACCTTCCGGTCTCACCCGATCCGAATCCGTGGCCCGGGATCCGCGTCGCAGTCGACGACCAGGTCAACGGGATCAGCCTCCTGGCCGCTCTGCGCGCCTATACGTCAGGAGGCGCTTACGCGAGCTTCGAGGAGAACATCAAAGGCACGCTCGAGCCGGGCATGCTGGCCGACCTGCAGGTCTACAGCGGCGACCCGCTCGACGAGGAGTCCGAGGTGAGATGGGACGAGCTCCGCCCAAGAGCCGTGGTCCTGGGCGGAGAGGTTGTCTCGGGTTCCCTCAGGCCTCGCTGATCTCGCCCATCTCGACAGCGCCGCCTGCTTCGGGCGCCATGGTCTCCGGCATCGCCGGCATGGTCTCGGCCGCGGGCGCCCGCCTCGGCGTGGAGCGGCGCCGGGGCGCCGCAGTCCGCCGGACGGTGGTGGTCGTGCGAGCGGCAGCGCTTCGCGTCGCGGTGGCACGGCTCGAAGCCTTGCGCTGGGCGGTTCCCGCCGCTTTCTTGACACTTGTCGCCGCGCGACGGGTCTTGGTCGCTGCACGTTTGGTGGTGCTTGCCGCGCGACGCCGCGTCGACGCCGCGCGCGTGCCGGTCCCGCGCGCGACCTGGCGCGCTTGCTTGGTCAATCCGTCGATGCGCTTCAAGACATTGTTGACGTCGGCTCGCGTGCTCGCCTTCTTGGCCTGCGCCTGAAGCTGCTTGATCGCGGCGCGGGCCGTCTTGTCAGCGTCTTTGATCCTCCGCTCGACCTGACGGCGGAGGTCAGGCGGAACACGCTTCTCCGCTTCCCGCAGCGCCCGCCGGCCCGCGCTCACCGCGCGCCCGACAATGCCGGATCGCCTGGTTGCGCGCTTCCTCTTTGCCATGCAGCACCTCCATGAACCAACCGCGCGGAGCGATTAACGCACCGCGTTAAAATGGGCCACCCGTGACATCAGCCCCCGAACGACACCTTATCAAGAAGTACGCAAACCGCAAGCTCTACGACACTCGCACGAGCAGTTACATCACGCTCGATCAAATCGCGCAGCTCGTGCGCGACGGCCACGAAATCAAAGTGGTCGACCGCGACAACGGCGGCGACCTGACGCAGGTCACCCTTTCTCAGATCGTGCTGTCGGAGGAGAAACGCGGGCCTTCGCGAATCGTCGGTGCGGGCGGCGAGATGCTCCACGATCGCGGCCAGGCACTGCTGGACTATGTGAGGAAGACGCTCAACGTGTCTGCCGATTTACGGACCGAGGTCGGACGCCGGCGCGAAGGCCTGGAGACGATGGCGGACGACGCGATCGAACGCGCGCTCCAAAGACTGCGCATCCCGACGCGTCGGGACATCGATCGCATCAACGACCGCCTCGATCGCCTGACGGCGCAGCTAAAAAGAGCAGGACTCTCTAACGGTTCTGTGACGCGACCGCGTAGACGAAAGGCTTCTCGCTGATCACGGAGCGGATCACGACGTCGGTTTCCACGCGATAGGTAGCCGACCGCACCCGCCGGTCGGCACGCAGCTGCTGCGACATCAGGTCAGCGACGCCGGAGAGCCGGCCGGCATCGCCGATCACGGAGATCTTCCACGGCGGAACGACGATCACTCCATCTACCGCCACGCCGTCGCTCATCTCGGCGATCGGCACTCCGGTGACGACGCGGCGGTCGTTGACATCGATCGCCTCGGCGCCTCCCGCCGCCAGGTTGTTCAGCGTGTCCTGAAGGTCGAGCGCCGTGAGCCCGCTCGCATCGATCACCACCACGATCCCGGGCCCGTGGACCCGGACCAAGCCTTCCAGGGCGCGCAGCCGGACAGCTTCATCCGTCAGGACCTGGTCGGCGGCTCCGCCGCCGCCGGACTGCAGCGTCGCCCGTCGCTGCGTCAGATCGGCTTTCTCAAGGCTGAGTGAGTCGTTGGCGCGATGCAGGTCGTCGATCAAGAAAGCGAGCGACGTCGCGTCGACACCCACGAGGCTTCGCGCGACCTCGGCCTCGCTGCGGATCTGGACCGTTGCCACGAGAGCCACCAGCAACGCGATCAGCCATACACCGACCGCGCGAGTGCGGCTGGGCGTGGTGCGCGCGGTCTTAGGCCGGGTGGACATTGGGGATCTGGAGGCTTGAGTCGTAGGCGGGCAGGGAGATGTCCGGGCTGCCGGTAAAGCTCAGCCGCAGCTGAAACTGGACCTCCCGGGCGCGGATGTCCGGCAGGGAGGATTGGTCGCCGAGGGCGTCCGACATCCGGTTTCGATCACCGACCGCAGCCACCGTGATCGGCGACGAGAGCGGCGGTCCCTGGTCGATCACGATCTGTCCCTCCGAGCCGGAAAACGCGGTCAGGGGTGTCAGCCTTCGACCGTTGACGGCGATCCCCTCAGCGCCCTGGAAATAGAGCAGGTTGACGACGTCCTGCACATCCTGGAAGTTCACGAGGTAACCCGCCGCGCCGCCAGACCCGGGCCCGGCGACCCCGTTGCGCAGCCTGACCACGATCCCGGGGCCGTGCATCGCGACCAGGCCGGCGTGCGCGCGCAGGTCGGCGACCTGGTTCTTCAGCGACTGCGTCGTCGCCGAACGTGCCGCCGCCTCGGACTCGAATGCGTCGATATCGGCGCGCAGCTGGGCGATCTGGCTCCGATAGCCGGCGTTGGTCGATTCGAGCTCCTGCACGCTGCGCTGGAGCGCCTGATAGCGGGCGACCTGGTTGGAAGGGGTGAGAAGCTGCGCCCGGATCTGATCTGCAAGCACGAAGCCGGTGGCCAGGGCGACGAGCGCCACGAGCGCGATGCTGGCGAGGCGGCGAGGTGACATCAGCGCCAATTCTCGGCTCGAGAATGCATCCCCGCGCGCCCTCGGGCCACCCGAGAGTTACTATCGGAAGCCGTTACATGGCGGTCGAAATCCGCGCTTCCGCCTTCCAGACCGCCCAGCGTCGCTTCGACGCCGCAGCGGACGTCATCGGCCTATCCGACGACGCGCGGCTAAGCCTGCGCGAAGTCAAGCGCGAGCTGACAGTGCACTTTCCCGTCCGCATGGACGACGGCTCGGTCCATGTCTTTACCGGCTGGCGAGTGCAGCACAACATCAGCCGCGGCCCCGCGAAGGGCGGGATCAGGTACCACCCCGACGTCGACCTCGACCTTGTCAAGGCACTGGCGATGCTGATGACCTGGAAGTGCGCGGCCGTCGGCATACCCTATGGCGGGTCGAAGGGCGCGGTCGCGGTCGATCCGCACAAGCTGAGCCAGAACGAGCTCGAGCACCTGACCCGCCGCTACGCGACCGAGATCGCAATCCTGATCGGACCGGAAAAGGACATCCCCGCCCCTGACATGGGAACGAGCCCCCAGATCATGGCCTGGATCATGGACACCATCTCCATGCATCAAGGCCACTCGGTGACCGCGTCCGTGACGGGCAAGCCTGTCGACGTCGGAGGTTCAGAGGGCCGCGTTGAGGCGCCGGGTCGCGGAGCGACATACCTCACGCTCGAGGCGCTCAAGTACCTGCACATCGACGAAGAGACGCCGACCGTTGCCGTGCAGGGGTACGGCCAGGTCGGCCGGTCGACGACACGCCTACTCTCCGAGGCCGGCCTGAACGTGGTTGCGGTCAGCGATTCACGCGGCGGCGTCTACAACCCCAAGGGTCTCGACCTTGCGGCGCTCGACGAACACAGGCAGGTGCGCGGCGGCGTGAGCGGCTTCAAGAAGGCCGACACAGTGACCAACGCCGAGCTCCTCCAGCTGCCCGTCACGGTGCTCGTCCCCGCCGCCGTGCAGGACCAGATCACAGAAGTCAACGCGGGAGGGATACGCGCGCGCCTGATCACCGAGGGCGCCAACGCCGCGGTCTCGCCCGAGGCCGATCCCATCCTTCACGAACGCGGAATCTTTCTCGTCCCCGACATCATCGCGAACGCGGGCGGCGTGATTGTTTCCTATTTCGAGTGGGTGCAAGACCTTCAGGCCTTCTTCTGGGAGGAGGAGGAGATCAACACCAAGCTGCACCACGTGATCACGCGCGCGTTCTACGAGATCCTCCACACCTCGGTGAACAAGCGGGTGGACATGCGGGCAGCGGCATACGCCCTCGCGGTGCAGCGGGTGGCCAACGCGACGACGGTCCGGGGTATCTATCCATAATCGGGAGTTAGTGACTCCCTTCCGTCCTCATCGTGTCCTCGTCACCGGCGTCTCCAACCCTCTCGGCGCGGAGGTAGCGCGCAGGCTCGCGACCCAGGTCCCCGCCTTGTTCGGATGCGACGTCGCCGACCCGATCAGCGCGCTCGAGGAGATGGACTTCGTCCACGCGGACACGCGTCTTTCCGTCATCGGCAAGCTGATCAGGCAGCTGAGGATCGACACGGTCGTTCATCTCGCAGTGCTGATCGACTCTCCGCACGACTCGCGGTCGGTCCATGAGACCAATGTGATCGGGACGATGAACGTGCTCGTCGGGTGCGCCGCCCCGTCCAGCGCGGTCCGCCGGCTGGTGGTCAAATCCAGCCAGGCCATCTACGGCGCGGGCCCGAACGACCCGTCGTTCTTCTCCGAGGACATGGTGAACTTCGACAAGGGCGCCTCCGGCCTTACGCGCGACCTGCTCGAGATGGAACAGCTTGTAAGCGAGTACACCCTTCGCAACGAGAGCTGCGACCCAACGGTCCTCCGGCTGGGGTTGCGCGTCAGCGAGGGCACGAGGCTCGCGCGCTATCTGTCACTGCCAATCGTGCCGACTTTCGCGGGCTTCGATCCCCGGCTGCAGCTAATGCATGAGGACGATGCGGTCGAGGCCATCGTCCGCGCGACCATGGGCCATCACCCTGGCATCTTCAACGTAGCTGGTGAGGGGGTGGTGCTCTTGAGTCAGGCGATCGGCGTGATGGGTGGCAGCCCCGCTCCGATCCTTCCGCCGTATGGACGTTGGTTCGCCAGGCTCGCGCTCAGGATGTTCGCCGGCATCGACCTGCCCGCGCATCTCGCCGACATCATGGCCTTTGGCTCCGTGATGGACTGTTCACGTCTCGCGTCTTCGTTCGCATGGAAGCCTTCGTACAACTCGCGACAGGCGATGGACGCGCTCGCTGTCGGCAAGCAGGTCGAGCTCATCGAGGCCCCCTCGCCGCCGCAGGAGTACGAGCTCCAGGTCTATCTCCAGCAGCGCCGCCGCCGCGAACGCAACCTCTTGAGTCAGAAGAATTGATCGCCGAAACAACGCCGCGGCAAAGGCGCCGCACCAGCCGCAAGGCGGAGATCCTGGCGCCGCCGCCCCAAGGTTTCCGGCTGCCGAAACCGATCCGGCGGCTGCAGCGCCAGGCGCCGGTTTACCTGCTCCAGACCCTCAGCGGACTCTCCACTCGCTTGCGCGAGATCACGGGTCGTGAGGTCCTCGACATGAACCGGATCATGGAGGTGGTCCAGTTCATCTATCAGCAGCGCGAGCTGGCCCGACGGGGTGCGAACTACGCAGTCGACGATTTTGGATTTGACGCGCAGTGGACGGAGTCCTTCATCACCGTCTTCAAGTCGCTTTATCGCGACTACTGGCGGGTCGAGACCGCCGGCGTCGAGCATGTGCCGGCGACAGGCCGTGCGCTACTGGTTGCCAACCACGCGGGGGTCCTCCCATGGGACGGAACGATGATCAAGACCGCGGTCTTCTCGGAGCATTCCCATCCGCGGCATGTCCGCGCTTTGGTGGCGAGCCAGTTCATGGGCATGCCGGTGATGAGCTGGTTCCTTCGGAGAACGGGCCAGGCCGTTGGCCATCCCGATGACACGCGCCGGCTCCTGGAGCGGGACGAGCTGGTCCTGGTGTTTCCCGAGGGCACGCGCGGCACGGGCAAGAGCTTTCGCGATCGCTACCGGCTCCGCCGCTTCGGGCGCGGCGGCTTCGTCGCGACGGCAATCCGGGCGCGGGCGCCGATCATCCCGGTCTCGGTCGTCGGATCGGAGGAGATCTACCCGATGGTCGGTGACCTCCGGCCGGTGGCCAGGCTGCTGGGCCTGCCGTATTTCCCGGTGACGCCGTTCTGGCCCTGGCTCGGCCCACTGGGGATGATTCCCCTGCCGAGCAAGTGGCGGATCCAATTTCATGCGCCGATCGACGTGTCCGACCTTTCGCTCGACGACGCCGATGACCAGCACCAGGTGATGGCGCTCGCCGATGAGGTGAGGGGATCTACGACAACCTGAAGCGGCGGAGGGGCGTCTTTCTCTATTCCTCCGCGAGGGGTAGCGATCGCTTGGTTGCGCGAGCGCATCGGCTGGGATTAACTTCATAGAACTCAGGCAACCGGGGGTCGTAACAAGGGGGATTTGAATTTGCTGAAGAAATTCTTCTCATTCACCGCGCTTGCGGGCGCGCTGAGCCTCGTCGCATCTGTCAACGGGGTGGCCGGCGCATCGACGCCTGTGAGAGCTTCCGCCCTGGCCTCACCCCTCGCCGAGTGTGCGTCGCAAGACGGTGCGCAGATCGCGGCGACAGGCGGCCGGAACTACCCGAACGCCGAGGTGGAACCGACGCTCGGGGTCTTTGCCAACCATGTGATCGGCCAGTGGCATGAAGACCGCTGGTCGAACGGCGGAGGCCATGGGATCGGTGTTGGCGTTTCTTCCGATGGTGGCGCGAACTGGAGCAACTCCGTGATGCCCTGGGACGCTTGCGCGCCTGGAACACCCCCCTCACTCTCCATCTACCTCAGGAACTCAGACCCTTGGGTCTCATTCGGGCCCGACGGGACCGCCTACGCGTCAGGACTCGCGTTCAATCTCGGCTATCCGAACTGGGCGAACTCTGTCCCGGTCGCGACGTCGAGTGACTTCGGCGTCACGTGGCAGAACGTCCAGCCGATCCCGGGGTCGGCCTTCACGCAATTCGCGCAGAGCACCGACAAGAACTCGACCACGGCAGATCCCCGCACTCCGGGCACCGCCTACACGGTCTGGGACACGCTTATCGAGCCGACCGACAATCCCGACGACAACCCGCACACCGCGGCCTACACAGGCCCGGCCTACTTCTCCAAAACGACCGACTACGGCGTCCACTGGAGCCAGGCGAAGGTCATCATCGACACCAAGAATCGGTCGCAGACGATCGGCAACATCATCGCGGTCGCTCCCAACGGCGACCTCTATAACTTCACCGACTTGATCCTTTCGCCAAATACTCCGTTCCAGGGCACGCGCAGCAACGCACAGCTCGCCTTCGTCAAATCAACCGACGGCGGCAACACGTGGACTGCGCCCCACATCATCGCCCCGTTCGACAGCCTCGGCGTCAGGGACCCCAACACGGGAGAGCCCCTACGCGTCGGCGACGGGCTCGAAGAGGTCGCAATCGACCCCGCGAACGGAAACCTGTACGTCGTGTGGGAGCGCTCGAGCCGATATCAGAAGCAGTTGAAGCAGAGTAGCGGTGCCTGGGATGACCAGATCGTTCTCGCCCGTTCCACCGATGGTGGCCAGAGCTGGATCGGCCCGACGGTCATACATACGGCCTCGGGACTGCCGACTTTCACACCGACCGTCGCGGTGAACAACGGCACCGTCGCTGTGACCTACTACGACACCCGAAATCTCAAGCCGAACCAGACGAGCAACCTTCCCACCGATTACTGGGTCGAGTACTCGACCAACGGCGGGATCTCGTTCGGCAATGAGCAGCGCATCACTGAGACGTCGTTCGACACCAGGACCGCGCCGGTCGCCCGGGGATTCTTTCTCGGCGACTACGAGGGCTTGCAGCCCAGCGGAAGCGGCTTTGCGGTGCTGTTCGTCAAGACCAACTGCAATGCGACCGATTCAGCCGGACAGGTGTTTCCGGCCAGCGACGCATGTGCTCCGGCGAGCAGCACATTGACAGCGACCTCCAACACGAATCCGACCGACGCCTTCTTCGCATCCGTATCGCCCTGAGCAAATTCGGGGCGGGCTCCCAAGCCCGCCCCGACCAGCCTTCTCCTTACAGCGCTGGCGTCAGGACGTCTCCTAGCCTGAAGCCCTCGTTCGTGATCTCGTACTTGTGGATGACCGGACGGTGGGGCATCGCTCTCGTCTTGAGCACGGTCACGGTTCGCGCGAGCTCGGCTCCCTGGCGCACGTACTGGAGAAGCACGACGTTGTCGGCAAGATGCGAGACGGCGTTATCCGAAATCCGGTTTAGGTGAAACAGGTCAGGTACCTCTTGGGTGAGCATCAGGCTGACGCCGGCGCGGGTGCAACGCTGAATCAGTGAGTACATCCACTCCCGGAACCGTACGGTGTCGCCAGCCGCCGCGACGAGGTCGGCCAGGCTGTCGATGACCACACGCTTGGCGTTCGTGGTTTCGATCAGGGCGAGCAGGCCGTAAACCCACTCGTCGATGTTCAGGTCGACCAGGCCCTGGCTCATGACCTTCACGTTGGGGTTCTCGACCGACCAGCCGAAGCTGCCCACGATGCGCGAAAGCTGGGTCACGTTCTCCTGGAAGGTGGCCAGGATGCCCGGTTCGCCGACCTCGGCCCCGTGATAGAGGAAGTGCAGGCCCATGAGGGTTTTGCCGACGCCGGACGGCCCCACGATCAAGGTCGCGACACCCGACCAGTAGCCCGTTCCGCCAAGCAGCTCGTCGAGGGCGGCGATGCCGCTTTCGCTGCGTCCAGCGCTGAGCTCGTATCGCGCCTGGTCCTGGGTGTCGGCGAGACGCGGAAAGACGGTGAGGCCCGCGTCGCTGATGCGGTAGACGTGCTCACCCGACTGGAAGCCGCTGCCGCGAAGCTTCATCACCTGAAGGACGCGTAACTCTCGCTCCGCGATCTGTTTGATGTCGAGGGCGATGATCCCATCCGCCACCGCGAACTCAGCCTCCTCCACAGCCTGCGCGCGTGAGTAGGGCGCGTTCCAGATGGAGGTCGTGGCGGCCGCGGTGAGCATGCGCGTGACGCCGTAGAGAAACTGGCGGAAGCTGGTGACGTCTGGGGCGAGGGCGTGGAACGCTCGAAAGCTGTCGATGACCACGACTCCCGGCCTGACCTCCTTGAGGAATCGATCGATCGTCTCCATGACATGCGCGAGCCCATGCTCGCCAAGGACCTGGCCCATGTCCTCGTAAACGATGCGGCCGTCGCGGATCGCCGCCCGATCGAAGAACTGCAGGGATTCGGCGTACCGAATGATCTTGTCCAGCGGCTCCGAGAGGGTGGACAGGTACAGGGCCGGGTGTTCCCTGGTTGCGTTATGAAAAGCGAACTGCTGGCTGAGGATCGTCTTCCCGCTCCCCGGGATGCCGACGATGAGATTGATCGCATTCTTCAGCAGGCCGCCGTGCAGGATCGTGTCGAGGTGCTGGTTTCCGCTCGGCAGCCGATCGGTCAAGAGGTTACAGAGCGTTTCTGGAGCGGACGCGCGAGGGCGCTGGTGCCGAGCAGGTCGCGAATCGTGGATGCCAGGACCAGCGGCTCCAACGGCTTGCGCATGAACGCGGCGGCTCCGAGATGGAGCGCCTCGTCGGCGCTTTCGATGGCCGACACGGCGACGAGCTGCGCGGTGCCCAGGCTTGCGAAATCGGCCAGAAGGCGAAAGCCGGCGCCGCCCGAGATGAGCAGGTCGATGAGGACCACATCCGGCGCACGCTCGTCGAAGTACAGCTTGGCCTGCGTTGCGTTGAGCGCTATCGCGACCTCGCAACCTTCGGTGCGGAGGAAGTACTCGGCCAGCTTGGCCGCATACGCGTCACGCTCCGCGATCAATACCAGGGGCGGCCGCACAGCGTGCTCATCAGCCGGTGTCGCCGGCAGCTGACCAGCCGCCAGGTCCTGAGCGAGAAGCCGGTGGGCATCCGCGGCGCTCATCCCCGAATCCATCTGTCCCTTGATATAGCGAAGCTGCTCGACCTGGCTCCTCGAATAGAGTCGCTGGGAGCCTGCGCTCCGATCGGGAGTGACTACCTCGTAGCGCTCTTCCCAGGCCCGAAGGGTCGACGCCGGCACCGCGAGCATGCGGGCCACCGCGCCGATGCTGTAGACGGGCCGGTCTTCCTGTTCAGGCAACTTTTCCTCGCTTACAAGTTTACGCAGTCAGGGACGTGTAGAGCAAATGGGCTGGTCTTGCGCAAGTCTCGTAGAGGTAGTATGGTGGTCTGGTGGTACCGGGGGGCAGGAGTTAGACAACTATGGCTAACTCTTCAAGCAATGGTCAGGCACCCTTCGCGATGCTTGTCGATGACGACGGCGCGATAGCCGAGATGTACAGGTTCGGGCTGGAGCACGCCGGCTTCAGGGTCAGGGTGCTCGGGGACGCGGCCGCGCTGTTCCGGGCGCTTGACGACGAGGTTCCGGACATCCTGGTTCTGGACTGGCAGCTGCCCGGCATGAACGGCGCCGAGGCGCTGGAGCTTCTTCGTCGTCACGATCGCGGAGCGTGGCTGCCGGTCTTCATGCTCAGCAATTTTCTGGGTGACCAGAACGGAGAGGTCGACAGGGTTTTCGCGGCAGGGGCGCTTGCGTGGTTGAGCAAGGCGGTCACCCCTCCATCCGTGCTGGCGGAGCGATTGACAGAGGCTCTGGCGAGCCGGCGCAAGAGCACGGCGTAAGAGCGGGCTCCGGTCAGTCGATGACCGGCCGCGGTGCCACCGCCTCCTGCTCCTCGACGATGTCAAGCGCGGTCGCCTGGCTGATCCAGTACTGAACGTCGGTCACCCCTGGTGCGCCCGCGAGGCCGATTGCCTCGAGGAGCTTTGCGTGGAGCTCCCTGGCGTCCTGCGCGCGCAGGTCTTTCATCGTGATGATGCCCAAACGCCGCATGAGGGGGATCCAGCGATCCATGCCCGACACCTCGAGCACCGTGCACTGGTGAACGAACTCCAGCAAACGGTCGGTGCTTATGCCGGTCCTCTTCTTGAGTCGATCGCGGTCGATCGCCAGCGATGCCCGATGGAGAAGTTGATTCGTGTGACGGATGCCGGCGGCGCGCAGACGCCGCACGTCGTCGTCGGAGATTCCGTTGAGGTACTCGAGCGTCCGGTACATCCGATGCAAGAATAGTGCTCGGGTATAATTCGGCGAACCCGCCCCATTCATTGGAGTAAGCACACCCTGAATCAGACGCGGCTGGAGACCCGAGAAGACGTTTCCCGGGAAGAGGCTGGCCTCGAGATTGGGATCGGACGGCGGGCCCGGCGCGCTTACGGGTTTGACGAGATCGCGCTTGTCCCCGGCGGCGTGACCCTCAACCCGGACGAGGTCGACATCTCATTCTCTCTGGCGAATGTGCGCCCTGCGCGCGCGCGGGCGGCCGAGACTTTCGCGCTTGCTCTCCCGTTCTGGGGATCCGCGATGGACGGCGTGGTCGACGTCGAGTTCGCCATCGCGATGGGGAAGCTGGGCGGCGTCGCGGTCCTGAACCTCGATGGCGTGCACACGCGCTACGAAGATTCGGCTCCCATCATCAAGAAGATCACCGAAGCCGACAAGGCAACGTTGAATGCCGTGTTGAGGGACGCTTACCGCGAGCCCGTCAAGCCGAAGCTGATCAGCGAGCGCATCAAGGCGATCAAGGATGCGGGCGTGGCGTGCGCAGTTTCGACTGTTCCCGCGCGAGCCGAGGAGCGCGCCGAGGTCGTGCAGAAGGCCGGCGCCGACGTGTTCGTCGTGCAGGGCACCGTCCTCACCGCGCGCCACTCGTCGCGCTCCTACCACCAACTGTCTTTCGAGGACCTCGTTCGCGCGTGTGAGATTCCTGTCGTGGTCGGCAACTGCGTGCAATACGACACCGCGCTCGAGCTGATGGAAACCGGGATCGCGGGCATCCTGGTCGGGGTCGGACCCGGCGCCGCGTGCACAACGCGGGGCGTGCTCGGTGTCGGAGTGCCGCAGGTGACGGCGACCGCGGACGTCGCGGCCGCTGGTGACGAGCACATGCGCCGCGGTGGCATGCGTGTCGCGGTGATCACCGACGGCGGGATGCGTATCGGCGCTGACGTGTGCAAGGCGTTTGCCGCCGGCGCCGACGCGGTGATGATCGGTACGCCCCTTGCCGGCGCCGAGGAATCGGCGTCGAAGGGATTCAACTGGGGGATGGCGACGCCAGACCCCAACCTGCCACGCGGGACGCGGATCCACGTGGGGACCAAGGCGACTCTGCGCGAGATCCTGCTTGGTCCGGCGCGGGTGGACGACGGAACGCAGAACTTCGCGGGTGCGCTGCGGTCGGCGCTCGGCGTCTGTGGCGCGCATGACATCGCCGAGTTCCAGCACACGGAGCTGGTGATCGCGCCGTCGATCGTCTCCGAAGGCAAGGTCTTTCAGCAGGCGAAGCACGTGGGGATGGGCAAGAGCTGAACACGACCGCCGCAGCCCGGGGACACCCCGCGACGTCGCCGCGGGGACCCCAGCAGATAGGTGCGCGTGAGCAGACGATTCTCGTTCTCGACTACGGCTCGCAGTTCAGCCAGCTCATCGCACGCCGCGTGCGGGAGGCGAACGTTTACTGCGAGCTTGTCGCCGGTACCACGCCCTGGTCTGAGCTGAAGAAACGGCACCCGGCGGGCCTGATCCTGAGCGGAGGGCCGTCCAGCGTCTACGACGAGGGCGCCCCGCAGGTCGACCCTGACGCGCTTCGCTCAGGCGTTCCGGTGTTGGGCATCTGCTACGGCATGCAGCTCGTTGCCCATCATCTCGGCGGCAAGGTCGACCCCGGTCGCGCACGGGAGTACGGGCCGGCTCTCTTGTCGGTGCACGAGGCCAACGGCATCTTCCGCGGCCTGGAGGGTGAGCTACCGGTGTGGATGAGCCACGGGGACCACGTGAGCGAGATGCCGCCCGGCTTCAAGCTGCTGGCGACCAGCGGCAACTCGCCCGTGGCTGCCTTCACCGACGGCAAGGGGATCTTCGGCATCCAGTTCCACCCTGAGGTCGTCCACACGCCGAGTGGTCGCGAGGTCCTGCGCAACTTCCTTTTCGACGTATGCCGTTGCGAGCCGTCGTGGACCGCCGGGTCGTTCATCGCCGAGGCCACCGCAAGCATTCGCGCCCAGGTGGGCGACGGCCGAGTCATCTGCGCGTTGTCGGGAGGGGTCGATTCGGCGGTCGCCGCCACCCTCGTACACCGCGCCATTGGTGATCAGCTGACCTGTGTGTTCGTCAACAACGGACTGCTTCGTAAGGAAGAGCCGGAGCGAGTGCTCGATGTGATGCACGGAAACCTCGACATGAACATCCGCTACGTCGATGCGACCGAGCGTTTTCTCCAGGCGCTGCGAGGCGTGATCGACCCCGAGCAGAAGCGGCGCATCGTAGGCCGGGAGTTCATCTCCGTCTTCGAGGCCGAGGCGACCAGCCTCGGCAGAATCGACTTCTTGGCGCAAGGGACCCTCTACCCCGACGTCATCGAGTCGACCGCACCCGACGTCGCGGCAACCGCCTCGAAGATCAAGACGCATCACAACGTCGGCGGCCTGCCCCCCGGACTTCGCTTTCAGCTGATCGAGCCGCTGCGCTACCTCTTCAAGGACGAGGTGCGGGCCGTAGGGCTGGAGCTCGGCATGCCCGAGGAGATGGTGTACCGGCAGCCGTTCCCCGGGCCCGGGTTGTCGATCCGCTGTCTGGGCGAGGTCACCGCTGAGCGTCTGGAGATTCTCCGCAACGCGGATTGGGTGGTAATCGACGAGATCAAGCGCAACGGCCTCTACCGGCAGGTCTGGCAATCGTTCGCGGTGCTCACGCCGCTCGAGACCGTCGGCGTGATGGGCGACTACAGGACGTATGCGAACCTGGTCGCGGTGCGCGTCGTGACGAGCGAGGACGCGATGACGGCCGACTGGGCTCGGGTCCCTTATGAGGTGCTGGCTCGCATCAGCAACCGGATCGTCAACGAGGTCAAGGGCGTGAACAGGGTGGTGTTCGACATCACGTCGAAACCCCCCGGCACCATAGAGTGGGAGTAGGACCGGCCCTAGATCGCGCCTGGCGCAAGACGATGATCGCGGGGCTACTCTCCGGTCAGCGCCCCGACGGTGGATTCGGCGTTCACCCCTACTCGAAGTGGATGGGAGCTCACTGGCGGCTCATCTCGCTGGTGGAGCTCGGCATCCCTCGCGCCAGTCCCGCAGCCAGGGCGGCGACGAACACCGTGCTCGACTGGATCGCTGCGCCATCCGAGCCACTCGTGATCAAGGGCAAAGAACGGCGCCACGCTTCGATGGAAGGCAACGCGCTGGCGGTCTGCTGCCGGCTCGGCCTCGCGCAGGACCGGCGGGTGCGCCGGTTGGTCGATGTGCTGTTGCGGTCGCAATGGCCCGACGGTGGATGGAACTGCGACCAAAATGCGGGTGCGCATCGCTCGTCCTTTCACGAATCGCTCGCCCCTATCTGGGGACTCACCGAATTTCACCGCGCGACCGGCGACACCCGGTCGGCCGACGCGGCCCGTCGCGGCGTGGAGCTGTTGCTCGAACACCACGTGTTCCAGTCCGCGAGGACCGGCGAGGTCATCCACCCGGAGTGGCTGCACATCCACTGGCCGCACTACTGGCACTACGACTTCTTCCACGGCTTGCGCGCGGTCGGGATGGTCGGCATGCTCGCCGACACGCGGGCCGGCAAAGCGATCGATTTGCTGTTGTCGCGCCGGCGTCCGGACGGAACCTGGCGAGCGAGTGGCCGCCGCTACTGGCGACGGGAGACCGAAGCCGTGGACTGGGGGGACGCCGGCGAGATCGTGACGGCCGCCGCACAGGCCATGCTCCAATAGCCCGAGCGTGAAGGTTCTGGTGGTTGGGTCGGGCGCTCGCGAGCACGCGCTCGTCTGGAAATGCGTGCAGTCGGACCTCGTCGAGCGCGTCTACTGCGCGCCAGGCAACGGAGGCACCGGTGGCATGGCGCGCAACATCCCGATCGCCGCCGCCGACGTCGTGAGGATTGTCGATTTCGCGAAACGCGAACGGCTCGGCCTGATCGTGCTCGGCCCCGAGGCGGCCGTCGATGCAGGCGTCGGCGATGCCCTTCGCCATGCCGGCTTCAACGTCTTCGGACCTGACCGCGGCGCGGGCCGCATCGAATCCAGCAAGTCCTTTGCGAAGGCGTTGATGAAGCGTGCCGGCATCCCGACCGCGGACTTCGAAGTCTTCACCCAGCCTGCGCCTGCGAAAGCCTGGGCCCGCGAGCGCGGCGGCCGCGTCGCGGTCAAGGCAGACGGTCTGGCTCGTGGCAAGGGTGTGCAACGAGGAATCCGACGACGCGATCCAAGCGATGCTGGTCGAGGAGCGCTTCGGTCGCAGCGGCAAGAAGATCGTGATCGAAGAGCGCCTCGAAGGCCCTGAGCTTTCGTTTCTTGCTGTGACCGACGGCACCGACGTCGTCCCGCTGGCGCCGGCACGCGACTACAAGCGAGCGCAGGAGGGCGACGAGGGCGCGAACACGGGTGGCATGGGTGCGTACTCGCCGCCGCACGGTGTCGACGACGCGCTCGTCAAGGAGGTCGTCGATGGCGTCATGCGTCCAGCGGTCAAGGAGCTCGCCGCCTCCGGCGATGAGTTTCGTGGCGTGCTTTACGCCGGCCTGATGCTCACCAGGCAAGGTGTCCGCGCTCTCGAGTTCAACGCCCGTTTCGGCGATCCGGAAGCCCAGGTTGTGCTGCCCAGGCTAGAGAGCGACTTCGTGGCCCTGGCCTTGGCGGCGGCCAAAGGCGGCCTTGCGTCCCATCCCGACCTGCGCTGGAGCCCGCGCGCCTGCGTCGGCGTCGTTGTTGCGTCGGGCCACTATCCGGACGACGTCGCCATGACGCTCGGCCACCGCATCGCGGGGCTGACGGAAATTCCACCCGGTGCGCTGATCTTCCACGCCGGCACGCGGTATGAGCCAGGTCTCGGGCTCGTCACCGACGGGGGCCGGGTCGTAACCTCCGTCGCGTTGGGTGAGACTGTCGCGCAGGCCCGTGACGTCGCCCTCGCCGGCGCACGGCAGGTACGATTCGAAGGGGCTTTCTTCAGGTCGGACATAGCACAGGAGGCCGATGAGGGATGACGTCGAGAGATTTGGTCATCCAGGCGGCGCAGATGCTAGGAGGCGACGAGCAACGCAGCGAACGCATCGTGCATGCCTGAGCGAGTAGCGCAGGAGCCGACGACGCAGATGCGCTGCATGGTGGCCAAAGATCCGACGGCATTCCCCAGCGGTCTCCTGCGGGAGGCCGAGTAGTTGCAGCCAGTCGTCGGTGTCATCCTCGGCTCCAAGTCGGATCTTCCACTCATGGAGTCCTGCGTCAAAGTTCTGGACGATCTCGGTTTGACGCACGAGCTGAAGGTGTGCTCGGCCCATCGCAATCCGCGCGGCGTGATGGAGTGGGCGACCACCGCGCGTGCGCGCGGCCTCAAGGTCGTCATCGCTGCGGCCGGCGGAGCCGCTCATCTTCCAGGTGTGGTCGCCGCCTGGACCGACCTGCCTGTGATCGGCGTCCCGGTGCCGACACAACACTTGCAGGGCGTCGACTCGCTCTACTCGATCGTGCAGATGCCGGCTGGTGTGCCGGTCGCCACGGTTGCGATTGGCGAGGCCGGCGCGAAGAACGCCGCCTGGTTGGCTGCGAGGATCATCGGGCTGCACGACGTTGACGTCGAGCAACGCCACGGCGAGAAACGCGCCGCGCTAGCGACCTAGTGGCGAAAAAGAAAGCTCGAGTCCGCCTCGTCGACACGACGTTTCGCGACGCGCAGCAGTCGCTGCTTGGCGGCTACCTGAGAACGGAGGAGATCCTTCCGATCGCGGCCAAGATGGACTCGATCGGCTTTGCAGCGATGGAGGCCTTCGGAGGGGCGACGTTCGAGACCCAGCTCAGCATCCACGAAGACCCGTGGGAGTACCTCCGCAAGCTCAACAAGGTGACGCCGAACACGCCGATCCAGGCCCTGGTCCGCGGTCAGAACCTCGTCTCGAAGCGCAACTTCGCCGACGACGTCGTCGAGCTGTTCATCAAGCATGCGGCCAAATGCGGCGTCGACGTGTTTCGAGTCTTCGATCCGCTCAACGACATCCGCAATATGGAGGCGCCGATCGCGGCTGCGCTGAAGGCGAAGAAGAAGGTGCAGGGCGCGCTCAGCTACGCGATTTCGCCGGCGCACAACCTCGAGCTGTGGGGTTCCCTTGCCAAAGGGCTCGTCAACATGGGTTGCCACGAGATCGTCATCAAGGACACCTCAGGGCTGCTGAGCCCCCAGGCGACGTGGGAGCTGGTAACTGCGCTCAAGCAGATGGTCAAAGTCCCCATCGACATTCATTCGCACTGTTCGAGCGGGATGGCGCCGATGGCGTACATGGCGGCGGTCGAAGCAGGAGCGGATGTGCTCGACGTCGCCATGTCGCCGCTTGCGTGGGGCGTCTCGCAACCCGCGGCGGAAAGTGTGATCGCAGCTCTCGAAGGCGGCGAGTACGACACCGGGCTCGACCTCGACAAGATGTGGGAGGTTCAGCACGAGGTCGAGGAGCTGAAGCTCCGCCACATTGAGCACCTGAGCCCTCTCGCGGACCGCGTCGACGCCAGCATCCTGCGCTACCACATGCCCGGTTTCATGCTCGAGGACATCCACCACCAGCTCAACGGACACGGCGCGATGGGACGCGTGGCTGAGGTCCTCGACGAGGCAAACCGCGTGCGGAAGGACCTCGGCTATCCGCCGCTGGTCGCGCCTATCCGCCAGATGATCGCCACTCAGGCCGTTTACAACGTGATCGGCGGTGACCGCTACGCGACGGTGACGCAGGAGCTGAAGGACTACCTGCAGGGGCTGTACGGGCGGCCCCCGGTGCCCGCGGACCACGAGCTCCGACGCTTGGTGCTTGGGCGCGAGGAGCCGATCACGATCCGGCCCGCCGATCTGCTCGAGCCGCAGGTCGACGGTGCGCGCCGGCAGGTCAGGAAATCAGGCCACGAACCGACCGACGACGCGGTGCTGATCCAGCTGATGTTTCCAGGCCTCGTATCCGACTATTTGCGCGGCCCGCAGCCGGTGAGGCCCCACCGGGAGCACGAAGCAAAGGACGGGGAACGTCCGCCGTCGCCTCCGGCTCCCGCGGAAACGGCCGCCCCACCGCCCGCACCAGAACCCGTGGCGGCCGCTGTTGGCGGTCAGTCGGCAGAGTTCGAGGTCGAGGTCGAGGGCGAGGTGTTCAAGGTCCGGGTGAGCGGCGCGGGTCTGTCCGTCGTCGCCTCCAACACCACGCCGTCTCCAGCGGGAACCGCGGCCCCTTCGCCGCCAAAGATCACAGAGGGCACTGTCCTCGCCCCCATGCAGGGACTCATCGTCAAGATCCCGGTCAAATCTGGCGAGGACGTGAAGCTGGGCGACGTGGTCGCGGTGCTCGAGGCGATGAAGATGCAGAACGACATCGTCACCACCGTCGCCGGCAAGGTGAGCGCGGTCTACGTCGAGGAAGGCCAGGTGGTGACTCCGAACCAACCCCTGCTCGCGATCGGTTGA
>WNGO01001206.1_pt1 | contig 20625 bp, 13 predicted proteins | sample 5400511 | NCBI WGS metagenome assembly WNGO01 (sample SAMN13153380, study PRJNA577476) | soil metagenome | isolation source: 20 cm soil or saprolite under Garry oak tree replicate 2 | place: USA:California | collected 2016-06-15 | reverse complement strand
TCGCGCTCGAGCTGTTTCTCCCGCGCCTTGAAGACGATCGCCATGCCGCCCCGCCCGAGCTCGTCGAGGATCTCGTACTCGTCCTTCAGCTGCTCCCGCACGAGCTCGAGCTCGGTCAGCTCCTGGGGCGTCTGGATCGGGGTCGCCGCGAGATCCAAGCCGCAGGAGCGGCAGAACTTACTGGTGTCGTCGTTCTGGGTGCCGCAGCGGGAACAATACATCAATTCTCCGAGGGACGCGGAAACTTACGGACGCGTCGGAGCGGGTGTCAACCGACTAGCGCGCCACGATGACGAATTGGCGGCGGCGCACGAGCGACGCGGCCGTCGCCGGATCGCGCACCTCGACGGCGAGGACGTAGCTCCCCTTCGACGCGTCGCGCAGGTCGACGGCACGGCGCACCCGCGTCACCGGCCCGTCGGCGGGCGCGTCAAACTCGAACAGCACCGGCCCCTGTCCGCCGCCGAACAGCCGGTGCAACAGCGAGCGCCGTCCTTCCCGCTCGAGCCGGACGACGGTGTGATAGGGCGCTCCCGGCGCGAGCCCGTACACCTCGTAATACAGCTCGGCCGAGCCGCCCTCCGGGAACCGGCCCAACGGGTTGAGCGGCACCGTATCCGGTCCCGGCGTCCAAGCCAGGCCCGATCCCTGGCGGCCGAGCACGAGGTCGCTCGCCGCGAAACGCGCGCCGTCGAGACTGCCGACGGCGATCGAGTCCCGTGTCACGAGGTCGCCGGCGTCCCGGCCCGGCGCCGTCACCAGCAGGCGATAGCGATAGCGCCCCGGCGGAACCGGGAGCGCGAGCTGCCCGGTGAGATACGCGCCCGCACGCAGCGGCTGCGACGCGGTGAAAACGCGCGTGGTGTCGAGCCGGGCCACCAGGCTGTCGCTCGAGTCCGAGACGACGAGGCGGAACGTCAGCGCGTACGTGACACGCCCCGCCTCCGCCACCGGCACCAGCCGCGGGGCCGGGATGGCGAAGACCACGTGCAGCTCCTGCCCCGGACCCGGCCGGGCGCCGGCCACGAATTCCGACGTCACCGTCTCGAGCGGCTCCGCGAATGCGCGGTGGTAGCTGTCGGTGCTGATGCCGAGCGCAATGCTCCGCTGACCGAGATCGCGTTCCGTCGCGAGGGTCCCGCCCACCGTCGCGCTGCCCAGGGGATTGGCGAGGCGGGCGTAGATCGGGCTGATGTCGGACCGCGACGCGAACAGCTCGCTCGTCGTGTGGTCGAGCAAGTCGCGCCGCCCCTGGAGCGCCAGCGCCCCGCCGAATCCGGCCGTCAGCACATCGGCCAGGCTCTCCACCAGCTTGTAATCCTGCACGTCCTCCCGCGCCACGAAGTGGAACACGAGGTCGCCGGCGGGCCGGTGGTACAGCCACGTCTCGTTCGGCTCGAGACGCCCCGGTACCCACGGGTACGTGGCGATTTTGTCGGGCTGGCCGTGCCGCAAATAAATGACGCCGCGGTCGTCGAACTCGCCCTGGTCGGAGCGGTAGCGCTCTGTGATGTCGTAGTGCCGGTGCCGGCTCACCAGCCGGTAGTTGTGCCAGGCGTAGAACCAGCGGCGATAGTGCTCCGCCAGCCGTTCCCCCGGGTTGCGCGCCTCGGCGACGTCGCGGCGCAGCCAGAAGCGCTGCAGCCACGCGGCGCGCGCGCCGGCCGATGTGAACCCGTCGAACGGCGCGAGCTCTTCGGGGCGGGCGACGTACCCCAGATCCGCCCGGTACAAGTCCACCGCGGCCGCCGAGCGGGCGATGCCCGCGCCCGCGAAATACGCGCGCCACCCCTCCGCCGGGCGGTGCGCGAAGTAGTAGGTGCGCGCCAGCTCGAGCAGCCCGAGTCCCGAGTCGCCGCCGACGGCCAGATAGGTCTGGAACGCGGCGAGCGCCGAGTCGGCGTCGCCCCCGGCCCGCTCCACCCGGCCGCGGGCGAGTTGCACGCCCGCCGTGCGGCCCGCCGGCGAGGCCGCGGCGAGCCGCACCGCGTCGAGCGCGACCTGGAGGCGGGGCTGGATGCGCTGCGACAGCGCCGCGTTCGCCACGTCCACCGCCGCCTCGGCGAAGCTCGGGTCGACCTGGGTCGCGCGCGCGAATGCCTGCGCGGCCCGGCTCAAATAGTCCTTGCCGAGGATCGCGCGAATGTTCTCGATCGCGATGACAGCGTGCTCGCCCTGGGCCAGGTCCGCGAGCCCGCGGCCGTACCACGGATAGGGCCAGTCGGGCTTGAGCTGCGTCGCCCATTCGAACTCCCCCGCCGCGTCGTCGTCGTGCGACTTGTGATTGGTGATCTCACCCAGCCGGTAGGCGATGAACCCCAGCCGGAGGTGAATCAGGGGATCGTCGCGGTTCCGCTTCGCCACCTGGATCGTCGCAGCCTCCAGGCGCTTCAAGGACAGCGAGTCGGTCACGCGCGCGAGCGAGTCGCGCAACGCCTCGATCGCGGCGCGGTCGGCAGGGGACTGGGCGAGAAGACGGGTGGCGGGAGCGACGAGCAGAGCCAGTAGGACGAGGGACCGGCGCATAGTGCAAATTATATCCCGCCCGCCATCTGCGCGTTCGCCCGCGCGATTCCCACCCTGAAGGGTGGGCTCGGCGAAACACTGTGCTGAAGCACATTCGTGTCCTTCAGGACAGTGCCGTGCCGAGCCCACGCTTCAGCGTGGGAAACTGCGGAGGCACGCCTGATCTCCCCGGACTCAGAAGTCCGACGCGAGCCCCATGTAGACGTGCGGGCGGCGGGGAGCCCCGGAGGGCGGATCGGCGAGCGGCGTCGCGACGCCGAGCCGGAGCTGCAGCAGGAAATCGTAATTGATCGTGAAGTCTCCGGCGAGCTCCGCGCCCGCGGAGCGGAGCCGCGTGAGGCGCGGGGCCTGCCCGGCGTCCCACGCGTCCCCCGCATCGCCGAACAGATTGAGCCACAGCTTGTCGGCCCCGAACGGAAGGTGACCGAGCGGCGCGCCGACCAGCGCGAGCGGCAGGCGATACTCGACGCTCAGGGTCGCAGCCCGTTCGCCCAGCAGCTCGCCGCTGCGGTAGCCGCGGACCGGGAAATCACGCGTCCCCCCGAGCGCAGCCTGGCCGAACGTCAGCGTGTAGCCGCCGGACGACACGCCCCCGGCCTTCAGGAGCTCATGCAGCGGCCCCCCGGTGACGCCGGCGGCGAGACGGACCGCGAGCACGTGGTGCGCGAACCCGCCGAGTCCCGGGATGTGGGTGTACAGGCCGACGCGCGAGCGGGCTTCACTCGACCATCGAGTGCCTCCCAGCTCCTCGTGCCGCCGGTAGAACGCCGACCAGCTGAATCCGTCTTCGCGGGAGACGGCGAGCGGTGCCGACACGACGTGTGTCAATGCCACCGACACCGATCCGCCCAGGAGATTCCGGGCGTCGCACCCCGGGCAGATGGCGGCGAGCGAGGTGTCCGGGATGGTGACGAAGCGCGTCCCCTTGAACTCCGCGGCCAGTCGCACACTGGCGAACGTGCGCCAGCGCCGCGCCACGAAGGTCGCGCCGAGGGCGCCCTCTTGCGTCCGCTCGGAGAGCGTGACCGGGGCGAGCAAGTCGTCCCACGTGCTCGACACCGCCAGGTCGAGCGTCGGGTTCCCCAACCCGCTCCACAACCCCGCGAACCATCCGATCGCGCGGACCGGCCGCAGCGCCACGAGGCCGGCCCCGATGTAGTTGAAACGGCCGACGGCATCGCTCCCCGCCGTGGCGCCGCCCCAGAACCGCCCGCTCGGCCCCACATCCAGAAACAGCGGCAGCCAGAAATGCGGCCGCAGCGAAGGCCACGCCGCGTAGCCCGTCTCGCGCATCGCCACGGGCGGCGCGGCGGCGAACGGAGCGGGTCGATCGGCCGCTACGGGGGGGCCCGCCGCCACCCCGCCAGACGCGCGCCGCAGCTCCCAGCCCCCGGCCGCGAGCGTCACGTACAGCAAGGAGCCGTCGGGCAGCGCCGCCGGCGCCCGGGCGCCGAGCGGCTCGGCCGTGACCGGCTCGGCGCCGGTCGAGTCGCGCCAGCGATAGACCTGCGGGAACCCGGTGGGATAGCGTCCGTCGGGCGACGGCACGACCTCGCCCCAGGTCGCACCCGTCCCCCCCCCGTCAGGCGCGGGCGGCACGGGCAGCGCGGGGCGGTTCCCCCCCGGCACCAGCGCGATCACCGACAGCCGGCCGCCACCCGTGCGAGGCGTCACGAGCCTCGCCCCGTGCGTCACGCGGCGCCACGCGCCGCCCGCGAGAGGACGCCACCGGTACAGGTCGCTGTACACGCGCCAGCGCGACGTCCAGTCGAGCTGTGCCACGACGAGCGTGTCGCCGAGCCAATCGTAGCTCACCTCGGCGTTCACACGGTGGGTACGCAGCACCCGCAGCTGCTGTGCGTCGAGCACCCGCAGCTCGCTCGGCCCCAAGCCGTCGTCCCGGACGTACGCGATGTAGCGGCCGTCGGGCGACACTTGCGGCACCGGCTCGGTACGGAGCGCGCGGTCAATGACCCGGGCATCCGAGGCGATGGCCCCCGCCTGGGGCAGGGGCGCGGTCCCCTTGGGCCATTCTGCCTGCAGCGAGCGTCCAGAATCCACGCGGGCGATCTGCCGCCCCACCCGGTACGGAATCAGCTGCCCGGACGTCGCCTCGACGAACCGGGGCACCACCGAGTCCCGCCCCTGCCCTGCCAGATAATTGAAGAAGCGGCTGCCGTACGCGTAGGGCGCCAGCCCGTCCGCCCAGCGGGTGAAGAACAGGGCGCTCCAGGGCGAGCGCGAGGCGTCTGCCGCATGGTCCGCCGCGAGCACCTGGGTGTGCAGGCTCCCCGTGACCCGCCCGCCGTTGGTGAACCGCGACTCGTAGTACGTCGCCAGCCCCTCCGTCACCCAGCTGGGCTGGTACGTGTTGGGAAACAACCCGGGGGCACGCCCGAACACCGCCTGCAGGCCGCTCCACAAGCCACGCACGCGATCGAGGTGGAAGACGTGCGTGAGCTCGTGGGTCGTGACCAGCCGGAGCCAGCTGTCGTAGTGCTGTAGCCCGGGGTCGGTTGCGGGCGGTGGGAGGAACACGAAGATCCGGTCCGAGGGAAACACGAGCGTCGCACCGTTCGGGGAGTCAACGTCGTCCACCAGCGTGAGGTCGACCACCTGACGCGGCGGGTGCAGCTCGGACGCGAGCAGCCCGTAGGCGCGCTCGGCCTCCCGGGCCGTGACTTGCGCCACGTCGCGATACGCCGGGCGGAAGTGAACGCGGAAGTGGGGAGTGTGCAGCGTGCGCCAGGGGCCGGAGGGGTCTTGAGCTTCGGCGCGGGGGGCGAGGAGGAGCAGCAGGATAACGTGGAACGCGGAAGGCGGAACGCGGAACAGCCGGGCAAGCTCGCAGCCGCGGCTCGACCTCTCCCTGATGTTCCGCGTTCCGCGTTCCGCGTTCCGAGTTCCGAGTTCCGCGTTCCGCGTTCTCACGGCTCCCTCGCTCGCTCTCCCAGAAATACCTCAATGCCCCGCACCACCCCCCTCGCATACCGCCCCTGCCCCTCCTCGCTCCGGAGCAGCGCCTCCTGCTCCGGGAGCATGATGAACAGGCCTTCGGTGAGCGCCGCCGGCATCCACGTCGGGCGCACCAGCGCGTAGTCCCCCCGCCCCATCCCGAGGTCCCGCACCCCCAGCTCCGTGACCAGGGCGCGGTCCAACGCCCGGGCCAGCGGCGCGCTGCGGGGGTGGAAATAGTAGACGCTCGTGCCGTTGTTCACGAACGGATTGACGCCGTCGGGGAGCGCGTTGGCATGAATCGAGACGAGCACGTCCGCGTCGTGCAGCTCGGCGAAGTGCGTGCGCGGGAACAGGTCCACCGGCAGAGAGTCGGTGCGGGTGAGCAGCACCGTCGCGCCCGCCTGCTCGAGCAGCGCCTTCGCTTTGAGCGCGACCGCGAGCGTCGCCACCGGCTCCCACAGGCCGGTCGGGCCGGTGGCCCCGACGGGGGGATGGCCGGGGTCGAGCACGATGGTGCGCCCTTTCAACGGCCGCTCCGGATCGATCTGCGGCGGCCGCCGGATCTCGAGGAGCAGATCCCGCCCGTCGAACCGCGTGCGATACCCCCACACGCGCCGTGCCAGCTCGAGCGTGATCGTCACCTCGTCCCCGGCGGGCTGGGCGTAACTCATGCGGGTGACGAGCGGGTCGGTGCCGCCGTACTGCATCCAGTTGATATCGGACGCCACGCCGTACAGCCGGAGCGTCAGAGTGCGGTCCTGCTCCGCCACCTGAAACGGCAGCTTCTCCGGCAACGGCACGCGCAGCGTGACCGACGCCGGGGCGGGTTGCAGTCGCACGGAGCCGACCACGCCCCCCGGCGGAGGCGTGCCCGCCGGCAGTGGTACGACGTCGGCGGCATTCACCCAGACCGCCGAGTTCTTCGAGAGCTGGAGGCGGGCCTGGTCGTTCCATCGCCCCGAGAGCACGCCGGTGGTCCCCGTGGGGAAGAACCAGTTGTACGTTCCCCCCGGCACCGCCTTTCCCACCGTCAGGCTGTCGGTCGTACCGGTGTGCGCCGTGTCGTCGTTGAGCACGACGACCGTGGGAAAGGTCATGTCCAGGAGCCCGACCGTGAGCGGCCACTGTGCGGTCACGGTGTCCGGCCCCACGACGGCCTCGAGCGTGGCACACGCGCTCTTGCCGTCCGGGCACAGTGGCGCGGCTGGGAGCCACGCCACGTAGCGATCGGCCGCGGGCGGAAGGCGGTACGCCGTCGCCGTCGTGGCGAACGCCCGCACACCCCAGGCGGGCTCGCCGGGGAGCGTGTCGGGAATGAAGGGGATCGTGGCGCCCCACGGCAGGCGCAGCCGCACGGTCGCGCCGGGCGCCACGTGGGCGGCGAGCCGTATGCCTTCGCCCAGCGGGAGCGCCAGCGTCCCCGAGGGAGCGAAGCTCGTCGTGTCGATCCATGCCGCGCGACCCGCCGGCGGGCGGTAGCGGGGCGCGATGCGCGCCATGACGTCCTGCACCGTGGAATCACCTGCGGCGCGCGCCACGAGTCGAAACACGGCGATCGTGTCGTCGGGGAGCGGCACCCAGGCGATCCACGCGCCGTTGGCGAGGAGCGGCACCGGCGTTCCCCCGACGGTCAGGCTCTCCCGTCCCGCGCCGCCGCGCACCGCGCCGAACAGGAAGGTCGAGTCGCGCGCCTGAATCAGGTCGGTCGGTCCGGGGTACACGACGCTGACGTGGAGGGACTCCCGCGCCGGCGCCGGCGTCGCGCCCGCGCGCGGGGGCACGCCGCGCGGGCGCGCACTCGCGCATCCCGCGGCGCACAACAGCGGCAGCCCTCCAGTGAGCCAACGCACAGGCGCGCAAGCTAGCATTGACCCTTTCGACGCGTCAATTTGCCCAATAGATTGGGCAGGTCGTGCTTTTGCGCCCTGTGGAGCACTTCCTCCAGTGACCGTCTGCGCCTACTGCGGCCGCGAAAACGACGCCGGAGCGCAGTTCTGCATGGACTGCGGGAAACCCATGGGCAAGGCCCCCGGCGTCAAGGCGACCGCGGTCGGCGCAGTGCCAGGGACGCGGATCGTCGCGCCGCCGGTCGTAGCCCCGACTCGCCCCGAGGCGCTCACGTGTCATTTCTGTGGCGGCCGTGCCAGCGGCCTGCTGCCGTTCTGCCCGCATTGCGGCCGGCGTCTCACCGCTCCCGGCTCGGGCCCGAGCTGTGGGCGCTGCGGGTCGCCGGTCGCGGCGGGGACCAAGTTCTGCCCCACCTGCGGCGCGCCGCTCGTCGAGGCTCCCGGGCGCCGGTCGCTCCCCGCAGCGGCCGGGGGTGGGGGTGCCCCCGCCCCTGCCCCGCCGCCCATCGTCCTCGTGCTGCTGGACGACGGCGGCGCACCGGTGCAGCGCTTCGAGCGCCGCACCCCGGACACCACCATCGGTCGCCTGGACGGCGACATCCGGTTTCCGGAAGACGTGTTCCTCTCGCCGCTGCACGCCAAGATCTCCTGGGAGCACGACGCGCTCCTGGTGCGCGATTTGGGCAGCCGCAACGGCACCTGGGTGTTCGTCGAGGCGCCCCATCGCCTGGCGGACGGCGACCTGCTGCTGATCGGCTCGCAGGTGATCCGGTTCCGACGACTCGGTTATCCCGGGCCGCACCCGCCCGATGCCGACGCCACGCGCCGCATGGGCAGCCTGATCCCGAGCGCCGACATCGCGAGTCTGACGCAGCTGCGCTCGGACGGGAGCGCGCGTGACGTGATCCAGCTCTCCCCCGGCCGGGACGTGACGATCGGCCGCGAGCACGGCGACTGGACGTTTCCGTACGATCCGTCCATGAGCGCGCGCCACGCTGTCATCCGTTCCGAGGACGCCGATTTCGTCGTGGTCGACTCCAAGAGCCGCAACGGCGTCGCGCTCGCCGCCCGCGGCGACATGCCGCTGCGGCACGACTCGCGGGTGCTGGTGGGCGACAAGCTGCTGCGCGTCGAGATTCCCACGTGAAAACCTGCCCCCTCTGCTCGACCGAATACCCCGACGACCTGCGGTTTTGCCCGAACGACGGGCAGACGCTGCGCGCGGCGTCGCCGGTGCAGGACCTGGTCGGGCAGGTGCTCGCCGACCGCTACCACGTCATGAAGAAGCTGGGCGAAGGCGGCATGGGCCAGGTGTACCTGGCCGAACACGTGAAGATGGGGCGCAAGAGCGCCATCAAGGTGTTGAACCCCTCGATGGTCTACGACCCGGACGCCGTGGCACGCTTCAATCGCGAAGCGGCGAACGCGAGCCGCATCAGCCACCCCAGCGTGTGCGCGATCTACGATTTCGGCGAAACGCCGGAAGGCCTCATCTACCTCGCGATGGAGTTTATCGAAGGACAGCCTCTCACCGACCTGCTGGAGCGAGAGGGGGCCCTCCCGGTGGGCCGCGCCGCGGCCATCTTCGCCCAGGTGGCCGACGCGCTCCAGGCGGCGCACGACCTGGGAATCGTGCACCGCGACCTGAAGCCCGACAACGTCATGCTCGCCCGGGCGCGCGACGGCGCCGATGTCGTGAAGGTCGTGGACTTCGGGATCGCGAAGCTGGTGGGGAGCGACGCCAGGCAGGAGGTGACGAAGACGGGGCTCGTCATCGGCACGCCCGAATTCATGAGCCCCGAACAGCTGTCCGGGGACAAGGTCGACGGCCGGAGCGACATCTACTCGCTCGGCCTCGTGTTATTCAAGATGTTGACCGGGAGGCTGCCGTTCGAGGCGGGCACCGTGCAGGAGACACTGATCCAGCGGCTCACCGAGGAGCCCGTGACGCTCGCGGGGGCGCGACCCGACCTGCGCTTCCCGCCCGGCCTGCAGGAGGCGCTCGACTCGGCGCTGGCGCGCACACCGGTCGCGCGCTACCAGACGGCCGCCAAGTTCGCGAACGACGTGGCGGGGGTCACCGGCCTGATGCGGCGCAGCTCCCCCGGGGCGATCCCCGTGACCCGCGGGGACGTCGAAGATCGGACGCGGCTGCTCGACTCCCTGGCGGTCGCGGCGCTGTCGATCCCGCGGCAGACCCCGGTGCCGGCCGTGAAGCGGCGATCGCTCGTGCCCGTCATCGTGGGCGCCGCCCTCATCCTGGGCGCCGGCGGGGCCGCGCTGATGGTGTTCGCCCGCGGCCGCCGACCCGACAGCGCGGGAGCCCTGCCACCGGTCGCCGTGGACTCCATCTCCCGCGCGGCCCTGCCGCCGCCACCGCCGCCCCCACCCGCGCCACCGCGGGCGGCCGATGCGCGAACGGCGCGCCGGCAGACCGGCCGCGATGCCGGTGCGACCCACCGGCCGCCCCCCCCGCCCCCTCCGCCCAACGTCGTCATGAACGAGATGCAGGTGCGGAGGACGCTCGAATCGACCGCCCTGGACCTCGCGGGAGGCAACATCACGGCCAAGGCCGCGCGCGACACCGCGGGATTCTACTACGCGATGCAGGCGCTCCCAAACGTCTACCGTGCGGCGGCTGCCAAGATCATTTGTGATTCGTATCTGGCCGAGAAATATCGTTCCCAAGCGCTTCAGTGGTGCCAGGCAGCGTTGATCCTCGCCCCGACGAACGACACGTACAAGAACCTCGTGAGACTGCTGAAGGGGGATTCGTCGCCCTGATGCTCTGGCGCTCCCCCAAGCCCGTCCGGATCCAGGTCTCCGCCAAGACCGACCTCGGCAAGACGCGGGACCACAACGAGGACCGTTTCCTCGTGGCGGACCTCACGCGCGGCGAGGCGTCGCTGCAGCCGCCGGTGCGCGAGCACGACGTGGGCGAGCGGGGGACGCTGTTGATCGTCGCCGACGGCATGGGCGGCGCCGCCGCGGGCGAGCTCGCCAGTCAGATGGCCGCCGACACCATTTACGACCAGATGATTCGGACGTGGCGGAGCGAGAAGGAGGCGACGCCGCAGCGGTTCGCCTACCGACTGAAGGAATCCGTCGAGGTCGCGAACGGGCAGATCCATGGGTACGCCAAGGCGCACCCCGAGGTGCGGGGGATGGGCACCACCACCACCGCCGTCGGCATCCTCCACGACCACGTCTACCTCTCGCAGGTGGGGGACAGCCGCGCCTACCTGATCCGCAACGGTCAGGCGGTGCAGCTCACCAAGGACCAGTCGTTGATGCAGCGCCTGGTCGAGGCCGGCGAGCTCACCGAAGAGGAAGCGGCGCGCAGCGAGCGGCGCAACATCATCCTCCAGGCGCTGGGCCCGGACCCCAAGGTGAAGGTGGACCTCACGTATCAGGAAGTCCGCAAGGGCGACATCCTGGTGCTGTGCTCCGACGGTCTCTCGGGTCAGGTCAAGAAGGAAGAGATCGCGGAGATCGTGACCCGGGAGCGGGACCTCCAGGCGGCGTGTGACCGCCTGATCGCGCTCGCCAACGAGCGTGGCGGACCGGATAACATCACGGTCGTCATCGCCCGGTTCGATGGGGACGGGCTGCGCTCGGCCGCGGCGGGTGAGGAGGTGGGCCATCAGGTCTACCCGCTGATCGACACGGAGACGAGCACCGAGCCCGTGCCGGTGTACCGGGGGAGCCGGCCGCCGGTGCCCGCGCGCGCGAGCCGCTGGCGCGTGATCGCCGCGGCCGTGCTCGCGGCGGCCGCGGTGGCCGTCGCGCTCTACCTCGCCACCCGGAGCCAGTGACCGCCCAGTTCCGGTTCCTGTCGGGCGCGCGCGCCGGGGAGGTGGCGACCTTCCGCAAAGCCTACATCGGGCTCGGCCGCCATCCACTGTCGGACGTTCGCTTCGACGTCGACCGCGATCTCGACGTCTCGTCGCGCCACGCCGCTATCGTGCGGCACGGCGCGGCGTTCAGCGTCCGCGACCTGGGCTCGAAGAACGGCACCTTCGTCAATGGTGCGCGGATCACGGGGGACGTAGTCTTGCGCGACGGCGACGTGATCGGCTTCGGGCCGCAGGGGCCCTCGGTGGAATTCCGCGCGCTCGCGGCGGAAGGCGAGCGGGACGCAGCGACCGGACCGCGGGAGCACCGTGCCAGCGCCGCCCTGCGCCTCGTGGCGGAGCTCGCGCATCTGCGCCGCACGACCAAGCTGTTGATCGGACTGCTCGGCCTGGCGCTGGTGGGGTTTGGGTGGACCCAATGGGCGGGCGCGCGCGACGCCCGCGACTTGGTCGCGCTCCGAGCCCGGGCCGACAGCCTGACCCGCGAAGCCCGGCGGTTGCTCTCGCGGTTCCAGTCCGAGCTCGAGAGCATGCGGGACGCGCTGCGCGAATCGCAGGCCGAGGTCGCCCGGCTGCGGGGCGAGCTCGCGACCGCGGGCGCCGGCAGCGGCGCGCCGTCCGTCGCTCGGCTCCGGGCGCAGCTCGATACGGCCGAAGCCCGGCAGCGGGGCCTGGCGGGCGCGGCGGCGGTCGACTACCGCGCGATCTCGCGCAACAACCAGGACGCGGTGGCACTCCTCGTCATCAAGTACTCGGACGTCGAGGTGTTCACCGGCACCGCGTTCGCGGTCGACTCTCAAGGCACGCTCGTCACCAACAAGCACGTGCTCGTGGGCGAAGCGGGAGACCGCCGACCCCTGGCGATCGCCGTGAAGTTCTCGGGCTCGAAGCAATGGTTCCAGGGCCGATTCGTCGGGGTCGCCGACACGGCGGACGTCGGGGTGCTGCGGGTGGACGTGCGCGGCGGCACGCCGCGGGTGCTCGGGCTCGCCGACCAGGCGGGCGGCCTGCAGCGGGGCGACCCGGTCGCCATCATCGGCTATCCGCTCGGAGAAGACCTGCCGATGGAGCGCCAGGGCCAGAGCGCCGTGGCCGACCCGACCCTGACGGTGGGCACGGTGAGCAAGGTGTTGTCGCATGTCGTGCAGGTGGACGGCTACGGCGCGCCGGGCTCGTCCGGGAGCCCCATCTTCGACCGCGGCGGCTACGTCGTAGGGGTCCTGTATGGGGGGAATCGGGAATCACAAGGCAAGATCATCTACGGCGTCCCGGCCAGCGCCGTCATCGCTTATTTGACTCAGCTCGCCGCACCATAGAGGACGTCAAGCACAGACGTCTCGCGAAGGCGTCTCGCGAAGACGTCGCGCAAAACCGTGACGACGTTGCTTGACGCCTCTGCGCGACGGTTCTGCGCGACGTCTCCGCGTGACGCTTCCTACTGCAACCAGCCCATGACTCTCCGCGCTGCTGCTCGCTGCATGAGCGGTTGGCCATGCCAGCACCCTACGACCGGCGCCGAGCCTGGGATTTGGCGGGCGAGCCGCGGATGCCCGAACAACACGACGAGCTGAGCCCCGGGGGCGAGGCGCCGTAACGCTGCGAGCGAGCGCGGCCCGAGGTCGGCTCGACCTTTCCACGATCGCGGTTCCGCATAGACCAACACGATACGTTTCCCGTTTCCCCTTTCCCCTTTCCCGATTGCGATTCCAGCTTCCCGTAGCGCGTGGATGAACACATCGCGTGGTCCCACCGTGTACGGTCCGCCCACGTCGTCGTCCACGATCGAGACGGCAAGGGGGGCGCGGAGCGCCGACGGCTCGCCGCGCAGCAGCCGTACCGCCCGGTCGGCGAGCCCGTCGGCGAACGCGGCGTGGGCCGCGAGGTCGGGCAGCCCCTGGTCGGCGCCCGAGTCCCACCGCGCGGCCGCCTGCTCGTAGTGGGCCAGGGCGTCGTCGGCCCGGGCGATCGGGATCTCGGAGCCGACGGCTCGGTCGAGCGCCGCGATCACACCCCGGAAGTCCTCGGCATAGAGGAGCGCATCACATCCTGCAGCGACGGCAGTAACGGTGGCCGCAGCGACGGGTTGCGCGGCGCTCGCGCCCGCCATGATCAGCGCGTCGGTCACGACCAGCCCCGTGAAGCTCAACGTGCTGCGGAGATAGCCGAGGATCTCGGGAGAAAAGCTCGCGGCGCGCCCCGACGGGTCCCACGCCGGAAACGCGACGAAAGCGCTCATCACGCTTCCCACACCCGCGCGCAGCGCGTGCTCGAACGGGGTGACGTCGACCTGCTGCAGCTCGGCGGCGGGCGTGAGGACGCGCGGCAAGGTCTCGTGAGAATCGCGCGTGGTGCGACCGTGGCCCGGGTAGTGCTTGGCGCAGCCCAGCACGCCATGCTCCTGCAGGCCGCGGATCCACGCGGCGGCATGTTCGCCCACGCGCGTCGGATCGGCGCCGAACGAGCGCGTCTGCACGATCGGATTCCTGGGCTCGAGATCCAAGTCGCACACCGGCGCGAACGCCCAGTTGATCCCCACCGACCGCGCCTCGAACCCGGTGATCACGCCGCAGGTCCGCGTGGCCTCGAGGTCATCGACGTAGCCGAGCGCCGCGGGCGGCGGCAGCTCGGTCAGCCCTTCGATCTGCTGGGCGACGCCCCGCTCGACGTCGGCGCCGATCAAGATCGGGCGCCCCGCCCGGCGCCGCAGCTCCTCGGTGAGCGCGGTGACGGTCGCGCTGGTCCCGCCGAAGATGATGAAGCCGCCCACGCCGGCGGCGAGCGCGGCGTCGATCTTTGCCTGCTCGTGGTCGAAGCTCTTGCGCCGCCAGCGCAGCGCCGGGAACACGAGCCGGGCGAGCGAGCCGCTCACGCCGGCGTGACGTGGCCGAGCACGCGCGCGCCACGGGCGCCGGTGGCGGCCGGCAGATTCCCGGGCTTTCCGGCGAGCGTGAGGAAACCGAGGAACGCGAACGCGAGCGCCTCCTTCGCTTCCCCGTCGAAGAACAACTGATCGAACGGCAGCACGGGCCGCGGCCGCACGCGGGCGGCCAGCAGCTCGACGACTGCGGGATTGCGGGCGCCGCCCCCCGAGATCACCAGCTCGGCGTCGGCTCCCCCGTCCGGGGTCCAGCGCTCCAGCGCGCGGGCGATCGTCTCGGCAGTGAGCGCCGTGGCCGTGGCGACGGCGTCGTTGTCGGAGCCACCCGCCTGCCGTACCAGACCGATCAGGCGATCGGCGAACTCGATCCCGAACCGCTCTCGTCCGGTGCTCTTGGGTGGTGGCTCAGCGAAGTACGGATCGGCGAGCAGCGAATCGAGCACGCGCTGGAGCGGTTTGCCGCGGCGCGCGCGCGCCCCGTCCCGGTCGAACGCCGCCGCGGGGTCGACGCGGCGCGTGACGGCGTCGATCACCGCCACTCCGGGCCCCGTGTCGAACGCCAGGGCGCCTGCGGTGGCGCCCCGGCGCGGCACCCAGGTCACGTTCGCGATCCCGCCCACGTTGAGCAGCAGCCGGCCTCGCTCGGGATGGCCGAACAGCATGACGTCGGCGAGCGGCACGAGCGGGGCGCCCTGCCCCCCCGCGGCCACGTCGCGCGAGCGGAAGTCGCTCACCACCCGCACGCCCACGCGCTCCGCGATCACCGCCGCATCGCCGAGCTGCAGTGTCGCGCGACCGGGCTCGTGCCAGATCGTCTGGCCATGCGAGGCGACGAAGGACACGTCGCGCGGCGCCGTCCCGCTGCCGGCGAGGAGCTGCAGGATCGCGCCCGCGAAACGTTCGCCTAGGGCGACGTGCAGCAGCGCCAGATCTTTCGAGCCGCCACGCGCGATCGTCTCGACGATCTGCCCGCGCTCCGCCGCGCCGTAGGGCTCCTGGCGGAACGCGACGAGATGGGCCCCGAGGGGATCGTCGCTGAGACGGACCAGCGCGGTCGAGACGCCGTCGAGCGACGTGCCCGACATCACCCCGACGGCGAGACAGCTCGTCACCGCGAGCGTACCGGTGGCGGCTCGCCGACCGCCCGCCGCACGAATCCGCCCGCCTGCTCGAGCAGCCGCCCGGCCTCGTCCTTGCCCACGCCTTTCTTCACCATCACAATGGCGAGCTTCACGCTCCCCGCGGCGGCGTCGATCGCGCGGCGCGCGGCCGGCCGGTCTACCCCGCCGACCTCCATCACGATGCGCTCGCCACGGTCCCGGAGCTTGTCGCTCACGGCCAGCAAGTCGACCATCAGGTTGCCGTAGGCGCGCCCCAGCCGGATCATCGCGCCCGTGGAGAGGGTGTTGAGCACCAGCTTGGTCGCCGTCCCCGCCTTCATGCGGGTCGAGCCGGTGAGCACTTCGGGGCCGACCTTGGGGAGGATGAGCACGTCGCACGTCTCGGCCAGAATCTTCGGGGGATCCGAGCAGGACAAGAGCCCCGTCGTCGCGCCGATCGTCTGGGCCCGCGTCAGGGCCGCACGGACGAACGGCGTGGTGCCGCTCGCCGCGATCCCGAGGACGAAGTCCCGCGCGGCGACGCGCGCCTGATCCATCGCCTCCATCCCGGCGTTCACGTTGTCCTCGGCGCCCTCGCTGCTCTTGACGAGCGCCGCGTAGCCGCCGGCGATCACGCCCACCACCATCTCCGGCGGCGTGCCGAAGGTCGGCGGGCACTCGCTCGCGTCCAGCACGCCGAGCCGGCCCGACGTGCCCGCTCCCACGTAGATCAGCCGCCCACCCTGCCGCAGCGCGTCCACCACGAGATCGATCGCCCGCGCGATCTCGGCGCGCACGGCGCGGACCGCCCCCGGCACCGTGGCGTCCTCGGTGTTGATCAGATCGACGATCTCGAGGGTCGCGGCGACGTCGATGCGCTCGGTGCGGGGGTTCCGCTGCTCGGTGAGCCGCGGGTCCAGAAAGTCCGGGGCGGTCATGATGGCGTCGGGTGGCCCCAAGTTAGACGTTGACCCGAACTCGGGTCAACGTGCTACAATTGAGCATGCGCCAGAGCCTCCTCACCGTCCTCGCCCTGCTCGCCGCCTGCGGTGGCGCGCGCCCGCCGGGGACCACCCCCCTGGCGCCCGGTGCCATCCCGGCGGCGCCGGGCGCCCCCGCGGTGGCCGCTCCCAGCGGCGCGCGCGACGCGGTCGTCACCGGCCGGCCGATCATCCCCGAGACCTGGTCCCTCGCCGGCAAGGGCGTCGCCGTGTCCGGCCCCCGGGCCATGGTCGTGTCCGGTCATCCGCTCGCGAGCCGGGTCGGGATCGAGGTCCTGAAGCAAGGCGGCAACGCCGTCGATGCCGCGGTGGCGGTCGGGTTCGCGCTCGCGGTCGTGCTCCCCGAAGCGGGCAACATCGGCGGCGGGGGATTCATCGTGTTTCGCGACACGACCGGTCGGGTACGCGCGCTGGACTACCGCGAGATGGCGCCCGGGGGGGCCACCCGCGACATGTACGTCGATTCGACCGGCAACCCCACCGAGCAAAGCCTGACCGGGCACCTCGCGTCGGGCGTCCCGGGCAGCGTGGCCGGGATGTACGAAGCCTGGAAGAGCGCCGGACGGCTGCCCTGGGCGAAGGTTCTCGCGCCGGCGATCCGACTCGCCCGCGAGCACACGCTCGACGCCGCGCGCAGCCGTTCCATTGCGGAGGAGGCGGATCGCCTGGCGCGGTTCCCGGCGTCCGCGCAGCAGTTCCTGGTGGATGGCCATGCGCCCCCGCCCGGGGCGAAGTTCCGCCAACCCGAGCTCGCGCGCACGCTGCAGCTCATCGCGGACTCGGGGCCCGGCGCGTTCTACAAGGGCCAGATCGCCGATCTGATCGCCGCGGAGATGCAGCGCGGCCACGGGCTCATCACCAAGGACGACCTCAAGCGCTACCAACCGAAGTGGCGCACGCCGGTCCAGATCGGCTACCGCGGGTACACGATCTACTCCATGCCGCCCGCCAGTTCGGGCGGCGTCACGATGGGCGAGATCCTGAACATCATGGAGGGCTACGACACGCTGCCGCCGTTCGGGAGCGCCGGCTATGTCCATCTCGAGGTCGAGGCGATGCGCCGTGCCTTCATGGACCGCAACCACTGGCTCGGCGACCCGGACTTCGTCGACATGCCGCTGGAGCGGTTGCTCTCCAAGTCCTACGCCGCCGAGCTGCGGGCCCAGATCCTGCCGGACCGCGCCACGCCCACGCCGCCGCTCGCCACCTCGACGGGTGAGGGCAGCGAGACCACGCACTACTCCGTCGTGGACGCCGCGGGCAACGCCGCGGCCGTCACCACCACGTTGAACGGGGGCTTCGGCAGCGCGGTCACGGTGACGGGCGCGGGCTTCCTCCTGAACAATGAGATGGACGACTTCACCACGGCGCCGGGAAAGCCGAACATGTACGGCCTGATCCAAGGCGACGCCAACGCCATCGCGCCGCACAAGCGCATGCTGTCGGCAATGACGCCGTCGATCGTGCTGGGGCGCGACGGCCGGCTGCTCATGGTGCTGGGGACGCCGGGGGGCCCGACCATCATCAACAGCGTGTATCAGGTGATCGTGAACGTGGTGGACCACGGCATGTCGCTCGCGGAGGCGGTCGCGGCGCCGCGCGTGCACCAGCAGGCGCTGCCGGACCTGGTCTTTTACGAGCGCGGCGGGCTCGCCCAACGGGCGCTCGACGGCCTGCGCGCCATGGGCTACCAGCTGCGCGAGCGCGGTCGTATGGGCGACATCGCGGCCATCGAACGAACCGCCGCCGGCTGGGTCGGGGTGGCCGATCCCAGGCGCGGCGGCGGGGCGGTGGGCTACTGAAGGATGTCCTTCACTGGCGTGGGAATGAGCCGCTGTCTGGTAGTGCCGTCCCCGAGCACGCCGTCGCCGTTGAAGCCCCAACAGTACGCCACGCCGCCCGTGGCGACGCCGCAGCTGTGGAGGTCTCCGGCGCTCACCTGGGCGAAATGCAGGCCGCCACTGACCCGCACCGGGCTGAGGTGGTCTTGGGTGGTGCCGTCGCCAAGCTGGCCGCCGGCGTTCGAGCCCCAGCAGTACGCTGTGCCGTCGCTGGTGAGACCACAGCTGTGTACGAACGCGGTGCTCACCTGAACGAAGCTCAAGCTTCCCGCCACGGCGGTGGGCGTGAGTCGTTGATCAGTGGTCCCGTCGCCCAGCTGACCTCTGTGGTTCAGGCCCCAGCAATAGGCTCGCTGGTCGGTCGTGACGCCGCAGGCGAAGCGATTCCCGCCGGCGACTTGAGCAAACGCCAGGTTGCCTGCCGCTCGCGTAGGGGTGGGCCGGCTGTCGGTGGTGCCGTCGCCGAACTCGCCGTCGCCGTTGAAGCCCCAGCAGTAGATGGCGCCGTCCATGGTCACGCCGCAGGTGAACCCGTCTGACGCGCTCACCTGGACGAACTCCAAGGTTCCGCTCACCGCTCTGGGGGTGAAGGCTGTATCGGTACTGACGGTCGAGCCCCAGCAGTAGGCCGTCTTGTTCGTCGTCACGCCGCAGCTGTGCGTGAAGCCGACGCTCACCTGGGCGAAGCTCAGACCGCCCGCCACCGGCGTCGGGGTCAGCCGCGTATCGGTGGTGCCATCGCCGAGGCTCGCGATGAAATTCTCGCCCCAGCAGTACGCGGTGTTGTCCGTGGTAACGCCGCACGTGTGATGAGCTATCTGCGCGCCGGTCGTGCTCACGTCCCGGAAGCGCAGCGCTCCCTCGACCGGCGTCGGCACGAGTCTCCCAACGGTGGTCCCGTCACCGAGCTCACCGGCGCGGTTGAAGCCCCAGCAATAGCCGGCTCCAGCCGTGGTCACGCCGCAGGTGTAGGGACCGCCGGCCCAGACTCGCCCGAACTGGAGGCGCACTTCCAGGCCGGAGCCGTCGCCGCAGGCCCCAACCGCTACAAGGAGTGATGCAAAGATGGCGGCGCGCGTGGTGCACCTCCTACGTAGACGCCTTGGGAGGAGGGGCGGCAACAAGTAGGCCGCGTCGCGCTGAGGCTTCCTGCCCAGAGTTGGTGTTGCACCGCAGCAACAAACAGAGCGGGCCTCGATCCCGAGGACCGAGGCCCGCTTGATTACTGCACGATCAAACGCGCTTCACCGTCACGGCCTTGTTCAGCTTGAGCGTGATCGCCGCCCCTTTGGGGAGTATGATGTCGATGTCGCGCGAGGCGCGCGCCGCGGCGGCTCCGGCGGCGGCACCCACCGCGCCCCCGATCACCGCACCCTTCGCATTCTTGCCCAGCAGCTTGCCGACGAGAGCCCCCGCGACCGCCCCCCCACCCACCTTGGCGGCGTCCGCCTTGGTGACGCCGCGCCCCTTCATCACGGTGTCCATGGACTCTACAGTCGCGTCCACGGCGTAGCTGGTCCCGCGCACGCTGACGCTCTTCACGTCGAGGCTGAGCTGCCCGCTCGAGTTGGGATTAGGTGCCGGCTCAGCGGCGACGATCGTCCCCTGCGCCGCGGAGCCCGCCGGGATCACCACGTGCCCGGCCGCGTCCTTCACGTCCTGAGCCACCGTAGCCGTGAAGCTATCACCCGCCTTGGCCTGCCTGGTGCTGATCGACTCGCTCGCGGCGAGCGGCACCCGGGTCCCGGCAGCGGCCGTCAGCGTGGTCGGCGCCGCAGGCTTGGGCGCCGGGGGCTTGGGGGCCGGCGTCTTCTTCTCGGGGGCGACCTTGGCGGGCTGGGTCGCCGGCGTCGGCACGTCTTTCATCGCGGCGGTCGACTCGGTCGGGGCCAGCGTGAGGTTGCGCGCGGTCGAGTCGGCCGTTTGGTTCGCCTGGTCGCTCTTGACGCAGCCGGCCAAGGCGACGGCGGTCAGTACTGCTATGAGATGCGAGGAGTGCTGCTGCAGCGTGATCATTATTCCTCTCTCGTGGTTTCGCTGGCACATAATATAGGAATGCGGCTCTCGAAGTTCCCATGCTAAAGCATGGGCTCGGCACCGCACTGTGCTAAAGCACACGCGCAGTGTCCTTTAGGACAACGCCGGGCCGAGCCCGCCCTTCAGGGCGGGAACAACCGGGGATCTACGGATCACCTGCTACAGCCGGCTCTTCAGAAACTCCGGCGTCAGCCCCTGCAGCCACCCCGCGAGCAGCGTGAACCGATCAGTGAGAAGGAGGAGGCCCAGGAGAACCAGCAGCGCGCCGGCGATCCGGTCCACCCAACCGAGATAGCGCCGGAACCGCTGGAACCAGCCGAGGAACCGCTCCAGCGCAAGCGCAGTGAGCACGAACGGAATGGCGAGCCCCAGGGCGTAGGCCGCGAGGAGGGCCGTGCCGTGGACGACGCTCGCCTGGGCCGCGGCAAGGGTCAGGATCCCGCCCAGGATCGGCCCGATGCACGGCGTCCATGCCGCGCCGAACGTGACGCCCACGAACGCGGAGCCGATGTAACCGACCGGCTTGTGGGCGAGATCCAGCCGCCAGTCCCGCATGAGGAACGCCGGCCGGAGGATGCCCAGC
>WNGO01001387.1_pt1 | contig 20630 bp, 17 predicted proteins | sample 5400511 | NCBI WGS metagenome assembly WNGO01 (sample SAMN13153380, study PRJNA577476) | soil metagenome | isolation source: 20 cm soil or saprolite under Garry oak tree replicate 2 | place: USA:California | collected 2016-06-15 | reverse complement strand
CCCATTCTTTGGGAGTGATGTTCAATTGCTCGTGAGACTCGCGCATCGGGCGCCCAGTATATTTTTGCGGACCGCCGCTCGCCCAGCCCACCATCTCAGTAACGAGATATTTGAAGCCGGGTGGCGGGACTTTATGGTGTGCTTCGTTCACAGCTGGGTTGGCGTTCAGACGCGGGTCTTTCATGATCCGGTCGATAAAATCGTCGACGACGCAGGCAATGCTGTAAATTCCTCCGAGTCGTTCGTAGAGGGTGGGCTGCGTTGCTCCTGCTGACATAGATCGCTGCGCGCGATATAGTTTACTCCTCCATTGCTGATAAGCCAATTACCGGCTTGAATCGGCACGGCGCATTAGTTCGTTCGCCGGCAATCTCGGATCCAAAACTTTGCGCGCGCTTTCAACGCCGACTACTGGCAGCTTCTCGGGATCGAGCAATCCGATCTGAACAAGCACGGACGCCTGGTCCCAGTAAATATGTTCATGGGCTAACTTGCCTTTTCTAAAGCGAACGATGGCCACCAGCGGAACCTCCACACGCTTCCCCGTGGGGGGGACACCCGGCAACATCCAATCCATACGGATCGTGTGAGTGAACTTGAAGACCATTTCGTCCACGAGTTGATTCTCTCCGATGGTTCGCGAGACAGGTGTCATTTCCGTGTCAGGCGGCATCTGAGGAATGAACTGTTTCGAGTAGAACTCCCGCAATTCATCGCGGCCAACACCGCCCGTCAGCACTGGAACGTGATTCACATAAGCGTCTTCAACCATCGTGGCGAGCGTGTCGTCCGTGTTGCGTGTGGAAAACTCAAAACGAACGTGCTCTTCCCAGAGCTGGCTTAGATTTTCTTGGGCAGAGGTAAGATGGGTGCTTGCGTTTGTCTCCTCAGGCTTGGCCATAATGTCCTTCCGCGTAACGAGAGTAACTCACATGATTAAGTGTCGTAATTTGCTCTGACGAAAGCTGGTTCAACTCGAAGATCGTAACCGCAATGACTGGTAGAAGCCAATCATTGTCATGTTCGGGCGCGGTTGAAAACTTTCTCTCGCGTGAGCGGGCGCACACACCCACTTGTCAGCGATAGGGCGAGCAATGCAAAGGCGATGAGATGCAGGAGAAATCGGATTGCATGACCCGTTTCCCAGCGCATGCGCCAGGAATCCCAGTCAGGAGGCAGCATTCCTGCACGAGCGGCATGGAAGAAAGTTCCGTTTGCTGGCGCAACTCGCCAAAAAAAGACACCCGGGAAAGCCAGTAGAAGGCAGATGGCCGCACCAACTGTCAGTCGCAGAGTGACCGGGTGAGCACGGCAGAGGACAGCCAGGAAAAGGACCGAGAGAACGGCCGCAGGCTCAACGAATCCCGTGATGCTTGGTGGGCCCCAGTAAGCATAGAGTGACGTTTGAAGACGCAGATAAAATTCGCCGGTGTAATGAAGTTTTGCTGGCCACTCCAAAACATGGGCGAACGATGTGCCCATCGTCAAAGCTACCAACGTGATCGCGATGGTCTGCCAGACTTACTGGAGCGCCCGCTATTTCTCCTCGAGGAAAGCGACAGCGCCCGTATCGAGACTGTAGTAGCCGCCAATTACCTGAATCTCGCCGGAATCAACTTTAGCCTTAAGAATCGGCGTCGATGAACGCAGCGCTTGCACGACGTTTTTAACGTTCGCTTTTACGGTCGTCTCGAGATCGTCTTTCGCTGTTGCTTCAACCGCAGGCTTGATGGCTGTGACTAACGATTCGATATGCCCGGGTGCTTTGCCTTTGGCAGCAATTGTTTCTCTCGCTGCTTTGACGGCGCCGCAACTCTGATGCCCAAGCACCAAAATCAGCCGCGTGCCTAAATGATCGACTGTATATTCGACGCTTCCCAAGCCTTCATCGTTGATCACGTTTCCAGCAACGCGAACCACAAATAAGTCACCGAGTCCCTGATCGAAGACAATTTCGGGCGGCACGCGTGAATCTGAACAACTGACAATGCCGGCAAAAGGATGCTGAGTCTTTGCCAGTTCAGTACGCCGTTCTGTTGTCTGACCGGGATGTTGCAGATTGCCGCTCGTGTAGCGTCCATTACCTTCTTTCAGCTTGGAGATCGCCTCCGCGGGAGCTACGGCTGACTGCTCCGAATGCGCAGGATCAGCCGCTCTCGCGAATTGGTTTGCACTAAGCAAACCGACTACGATGAAACAGGATAAGAGTTTCGTCTTTCTCATGATCTGATTTATGAGGGGACTCGTCTGTTCGATCAATGCCAAAGTCAGATGAGCCGATACAATCAAGGAAAAGTGGCTTCCCGTTGGCTTCAGCGATTGGCAAGACCTCATTTGAGCAAGGCTGAAAGTTCGGGTGCGGCGGTGCTAAGGGCGACACCTACAAAAAGCCAAGACGCGCCGATGGCAGAGATGTGAACACCCCCCGTGCCAGTTGCCTCGATCTTCTTACGAAGCTCTTCGTCTTCAGCCCGTCGGGTGTGAACCTCGCGCTGAATTTCCTCTCCCGCCTTGTGGAGTCCCTCATCGATTTCCGCCTCAGTTGCGGTGAGTCGATCGTGTATTGAGACGATGTTCTTTTCCAAGGCTTCAAGGCGGGCATCCTGTGTGGGGTTTGGGCCAGCGCCATGTGTTACGAACGCTCGCCCCTTGGCGGTTGCCGAACTGAACTCCGCTCCACTAGCCGCCACCACAACATTGCGACTGCGTAATGGAAATCGTTGAAACCACGCCTTGGTCTTCGTTATGAGCGAAGCATGACCAAACAGAGCTCTGGTTTCGGAGATACCCCAAATGATCGTTGAGATCCCAAATAACTGAAGAACCAGACCAGTAATCCTAATCACAGGCTCGCTTGTTCCCGGTCGAAGCGCCACAATTAGCGCTAACAAATTCGTCGCAAGGACAAACCACACATATTTTCCCTCGGCGAGCCAACGAGCAAGAGCTTTGGTGCGAAAAAGGTTCACCGGTTGATCAGGGAAGAGGCCTAACGACGCTACCGAAGCCCAGCCTTGCTTGACGTGAAACTGATTTAGTCATGTGAAGTGTGGACATGCGACGGGTAGGTTAGCTCCATCGCCTGATTAGATCTCACGGGCTTGCTTATCAGGTCGGCTATCAATGATGGAATCCCGCAGTTCGCGATAAATTTCTTCTGTAAGTCGGTTCTTTATGTCAGACACTATCCCTGGCGCTGCTCGCATCTCTGCCTTTAAGTCATCCATTACCTTATCTCGCAGCTCTGCACGAAGTTTTTCAATGACGTTTCCCTCGATCACTGCATGTATCTCAGCCTTAACTTCGCTGACAAAAGTGTCATCCGCACGATAGTGCTCCATAAGCCGTTCGAAGCATTCGTTGTAGATCTCGTCGTGGACTTCTTCGTAGATCTCACTTTTGACTTCTTCTTTTAAACGCTCCTTCAGAATCTCGTCGGCATCATTTACGATCGAATCTTCAATCTCCGATTGAATTTCTTCACGCAGGAGCGCGCGCAAATCATCTTCGTCGAGGTCAAGATCGCTACAGAGTCGTTCGATTATTCCCGCACGAATTTCGGCACCGAGAGCTCGAAGATCGTCGCGCATGAAGTCTAACGAGAAGAAGATGAACTACCGCTGACGAGAGCGCGCTTGGCTGCAGGCTCAAACATGGAAGTTCTTCTAAAAGTGGATATCACAACGGCCAGCGGTTAGTTCCATCGCATGGTTACATGCTTTTGGTGGCATTAGAGAGAAGCAAGTATGCGGCCGCGTGCATGACTGCGGCGAATGCCCGAGTCTGGCAACTCAGCAACCACCAAGTTAATGTCGCCGGGCGAGTAACCCAGCGCCCGCAACATGTCTTCGACGACGATCCTCTTCGATTTGTTGTCCAGCGTCGTAAGAACCCAGAACGGTGACTGCGGAATAGGTTTCGCAGTGATGCCATCGCCGCTCTGTAGAATCTCGCGTTCGGATTTTGCAAAGTAGCGGCGGGTGCCGCGCCGAAACGCAAGTGCCACCTCCGAGAATTGTTTTGGATGCGTGTGATGAAGCCATCCGAGCACGGCGAGGAACTTGTCGACTGCCTGATGGTGTCGGCCAAACCGCTCGCTTCGAATAAAGTCTGGCAGCGTCGGTGGGATCGCGGCGGACGACCAAGGCGCGCCGTTCGACGCCGAAGTGGTACGTGCGACCGAGGGGGTGGCGAGATTTAAAAGCCGCCGCAACACGTCGTTCGGTGTAACGTGAAAACCAGTGGCTTGGCGTGAGAGTTCGTTGAAGACTTCATCGTCAATTTCTATTGTGTGCATACGCGTATCATACGCGTGTCAACGGGTATTGCAGGTTAAATTTTTCGGTCCGCTACCGAAAATCACACGTCGTAGTACATCGCGAACTCGTACGGGTGGGGGCGGAGACGCAGTGCGTCGTATTCTTTTTGCTTCAGGTCGATCCAGTTGGCGATGAAGTCTTCGTTGAAGACGTCGCCGCGCAACAGGAAGGAATGACCGGCCTGGAACGCTTCGATTGCTCCCCGGAGTGAGTCGGGGACGCTGGCGACCTGTGCGAGTTCTTCCGGTGGCAGTTCGTAAAGATTTTTGTCGAGCGGATCGCCGGGGTCCATGCGGTTTTGGATTCCATCGAGACCCGCGAGCAGCATTGCCGAGAAGGCGAGATACGGATTTGCAGCGGCGTCCGGCGTGCGGAATTCGATGCGCTTTGCTTTCGGGCTCGGTGAATAGGTCGGAATTCGAATGGCGGCGGAGCGGTTTCGCGCGGAGTAAGCAAGATTAACGGGCGCTTCGAAGCCTGGGACGAGTCGCTTGTAGCTGTTGGTAGTTGGATTCGTCAGGCAGGTGAGCGCAGGCGCGTGTTTCAAGATTCCGCCGATGAAAAAGAGCGCGGTCTCACTGAGGCCGGCGTAACCGTTCCCGGCAAAAAGCGGCTTGTCGTCTTTCCAAAGCGACATGTGTGTGTGCATGCCCGACCCGTTATCTGCAAAAATCGGTTTCGGCATGAAGGTCACCGTTCTGTTGTGCCGTTTGGCCACGTTCCGCAGGATGTATTTGTAATACTGCATGTTGTCGCCCATGCGTTTGAGCGGCGCGAACCGGATGTCGATCTCGGCCTGGCCGGCTGTGGCGACTTCGTGGTGTTGACGCTCAATAGCCACGCCTGCTTTCTCCAACTCCAAACACATTTCATTGCGAATGTCTTGCAAACTATCCATTGGCGACACTGGGAAATAACCTTCCTTGGGCCGAATCTTGTAACCGAGATTTGGAAATTCCTCGCGCGCGCTGTTCCAATGTCCTTCGACGCTATCAACGATGTATGACGCCGCGTTGCCGCTATTCGCAAACCGCACATCGTCGAAAATAAAAAATTCCGCTTCGGGTCCAAAGAACGCCGTGTCCGCGATTCCGGTTGATTTGAGATAAGCCTCTGCTTTTTCGGCAACACCGCGTGGGTCGCGATCGTACGGTTCGCGGGTGATTGGATCGACGATGGTGCAAATGAGACTCAGCGTCGGTTCAGCGTTGAAGACATCGATCCATGCGGTCGCCGCATCCGGAATGACAAGCATGTCTGAGGCGTTGATGACGCGCCAGCCGCGAATGCTGGATCCGTCAAAGCCGAGGCCATCGGTGAAGATTTCCTCATTGTATTCGGTGAGCGTGGTCGTGAAATGTTGCCAGGTGCCGAGCAAATCCGTGAACTTGAAGTCGATCAACTTCACGTCGTTGTCTTTAATCATTTTGCTGACGTCGGATGGAGTTTTGTCTTTGGCCATATTCAGGAGTTGTTAGTTCGTAGTTGAGAGTTGTTTGGAAAACGAAATGACGAAATCCGAATGACGAATGCCGAAGGAATGACAAATGACGAGTCCCAAGGTTACCCGAATTACGTCATTGGAGTTTTGTCATTGTTTCGTGATTCGTCATTCGGATTTCGTCATCAAAAAATCACACCGCCTTTTCGCCGATCTCTTCCGTCCGAATGCGCACCGCGTGTTCTACCGGGAGAACGAACACTTTTCCATCGCCGATCTTGCCCGTCTTGGCTGCAGCGACGACCACATTGACCGCCCTTTCCACCATATCGTCTGCCATCACCACCTCCACTTTCACTTTCGGCAGAAAATCCACCGTGTACTCGCTGCCCCGGTAAATTTCAGTATGTCCTTTTTGCCGGCCAAAACCTTTGACTTCGGTGACAGTCATTCCTTCGATGCCGAGCTCGGCCAGCGCCTCTTTGACTTCTTCGAGCTTGAACGGTTTGATGATGGCTTCCAGTTTTTTCATGTCGAAGTAAACTCAGCATCGCGCGGTGCTTTGCAATTGAAAGCTACGCGCAGCACGCGCTCTCTTAGCAATGGCGCGATACGATTGCAATCACGAATTTTTAACCGATGGATGCGACATTCACCGGTTAATTCTCGATCTGTTTGCGTGGAACGAAACACTCTGACGGTGTGGTCGCCTCTCCCTTCCTAGGAAAAGGGAAAAGGGTGAGTGCTCAATCGGGCAACTGTGCATTGGGGGAGGAACCCCTCAACTTAGTCCTCTCCCATTGTGCAAGGTAGAGGCGAGAAAGACTGCAGGAGCGCCGTACAAATTTTCCGGTGTTCACTCATTCCGTTCGGGATGACATGCCTCGTAAATTTGCCAACCTTTTTTCTTAACGCTTATACTGCAAAAAACTAATGGCCCGCGACTCTTTCGTTCATCTTCATCTGCACACTGAATATTCGCTGCTGGACGGTGCCATTCGGATGAAAGAGCTGATGAAAAAGGCGGCTGAATTCAAAATGCCTGCCGTCGCGATCACGGACCACGGCAATTTGTTTGGTGCGATCGAATTTTATCAGGAAGCAGTACGCGCCGGGGTGAAACCAATCATTGGTTGCGAAGCGTATGTCGCGCCTGGATCGCACAAGGACCGACCAGGATCGCGGCGCGATGCAGCGTATCACTTCACGCTATTGGCCGAAAACGAGACCGGCTATCGAAATCTCGTCAAGCTTGTAACGACAGCGCATCTGGACGGTTTTCATTACGCCCCAAGAATCGATAAAGAGCTGCTGGCAGAGCGGGCAGCGGGTTTGATTGGGCTGAGCGGATGTCTCGCGGCCGAAATTAACAGCGCGATTCAGGCTAACAACATTGAAAAAGCAAAACAGAGCGCCGCAGAATATCGAGACATTCTCGGGCCGGAAAACTTTTTCATCGAACTGCATGACCACGGAATGGAGGCGCAGCGCAAGTGCAACAGCGCATTGCCACAGATTGCACGAGACCTGGGCGTCGGTTTGGTCGCTGCAAACGATGTGCATTTTCTGCGCCGGAGCGATCACCAGGCGCACGACGTAATGCTTTGCATCGGCACTGGCAAAATGGTGCAGGACGAGACCCGGATGCGCTACGTCCCAGAGCTCTATTTCAAATCGCCAGATGAAATGCGCGAGGTATTCCGCGATTTTCCGCAGGCGATTCAGAACACGCTCGAGATTGGTGAGCGCTGCCATCTCGATCTTGAGTTTGGACGCTCCAAATATCCAGAATATCCAGTTCCGGCTGGGAAAACGCGCGAAAACTATTTGCGCGAGCTTTGTTATGATGGGTTGCGGCAGCGCTATGGTAAACGGGCTGGGAGCGACCCGGAGTTGATTCGGCGGCTTGATTATGAGCTGGGAGTTTTGGAAAAAACGGGGTTCGTCAGTTATCTGCTCATTGTTTGGGACTTCATTCATTTTGCAAAGGAGAGAGGCATTCCTGTCGGGCCGGGGCGCGGTTCGGCTGCGGGTTCGATCGTCGCCTACGTTCTTGGAATTACAGATATCGATCCGTTACAGTACGGATTGATTTTCGAGCGGTTTTTGAATCCGGACCGGGTCTCGCCGCCGGATATCGACATTGATTTTTGCGAGGCGCGCCGCGGCGAAGTTCTTGAATACGTCCGGCAAAAGTACGGTGAACGCCGTGTCGCGCAGATCATTACTTTTGGCAAGCTCAAAGCGAAAAGCGTCGTGCGCGACGTGGGGCGAGTGATGGGTTGGAGTTATCGCGATGCCGATCGCATCGCGAAGATGATCCCCAATGAGCTGAACATCACGCTTGATACAGCCGTCGAAAAGAATCCGGAACTCAAGCGAGCAGTCGCTGCCGAGCCGCCGACCCGGGAGCTTTTCGAGTACGCGAAAGTTCTCGAAGGGTTGTCGCGCAACGCAGGCGTGCACGCCGCGGGTGTGGTGATCGCCGATCGCGATTTATCCGATTACATCCCGCTTTGTCGCGACGTCAAAGGCAACGATGTGATCAGCCAGTATGCGATGGGACCTCTCAACGATCTCGGTTTGCTGAAAATGGATTTCCTTGGGTTGAAAACGCTGACCGTGATCGAAGACACGCTAACGCTTATTCGCAAACGAGACCCGAACTTTTCACTGAAGAATATTCCACTCGATGATCTTGCTGCGTTCGCTCTCTATAACCGCGGCGAAACGATTGGTCTTTTCCAGATGGAATCCGGCGGGATGACAGGCTTATCGAAGCAGTTCGATGTGAAGAAGCTCGATGACATTATCGCTTTGATCGCGCTTTACCGGCCTGGCCCGATGGAACTGATTCCCGAGTACGTCAAAGCGAAAAGGGGAATCACACCGATCAAATATCTTCACCCGCTACTCGAAGAGATCTGTGCCGACACATACGGCGTAATGATTTACCAGGAACAAGTGATGGCTGCTGCGAGCAAACTCGCCGGCTACTCACTCGCGCAGGGCGATCTTCTCCGGCGAGCCATGGGCAAGAAAGACAAGGAGAAGATGGCGAAGGAGAGAAAAAATTTCATCGAAGGCTGCGCGCGCACAAACAAAATCCCGGAGAAAAAGGCAAATGCGATTTTCGATTTGCTGGAAAAATTCGCCGGCTACGGATTCAACAAGAGCCACAGCGCGGCCTATGGCGTGATCAGTTATCAAACGGCCTATCTCAAAGCGCATTACCCCGTGGAATTCATGGCTGGTCTCCTGAGCAATGAAATCAATAAGACGGAAAAAATTTCAATTTTCGTTGGCGAATGCAGAAGAATGGGCATTTCCATTCTGCCGCCGGACATTAACAAGAGCAGTCTGAAATTCACGCCCGAAACTGTAACCGGCATCGGTGATGCCGGCGCCGGGATCGCCGATCCTGGCTACAGTGCCATTCGTTACGGCCTCGCCGCGATCAAACATGTGGGCGAGAGTGCGATGGAAGCCGTAATTCGCGAGCGCGAACAGCGAGGCGACTTCATTTCGCTGGAAGATTTCTGCACGCGGCTGGACTCGCGCATTGCCAACCGGAAGATGCTGGAAAGCCTTGTCAAGTCAGGCGCCTTTGATTTTCTTGGCTATGATCGCGCCGAACTCTTTGGCTGCATTGATGACGCAGTGAACGCGTCCATCGCAGCGCAGCGGGACCGGTTGGCTGGCCAGGTTTCACTTTTTGATGAGGCAACTGCTTCGACCAGATCGAGAAAAAGAGTCGCAACCCGGTGGAGCGACCACGAAAAACTTTCGTACGAGAAAGAGCTTCTTGGTTTTTACGTCAGCGGACATCCTCTGGACGCTTACGCGGAGGTGTTTGCATCGAAAAATTACCGGTCGATTGCGTCGTTAGGCGAGCTCGACGATCGCGCGCCGTTCAAGATCGCCGGAGCCATTGTGAACGTGGAAAAAAAATTTACCAGACGGGAGGGCAAACCATTCGCGGTAGTTTGGCTCGAAGACCTGACGGAGATGCTAGAGGTGGTCGTGTGGAACGAGGTTTATCTTAAAGTCTCGGATGTGCTTGCGCCGGGACGCGTTATCGAGATAAAGGGAACGCTGGATAAGCGCGAGGAAATCCTTCGCGCCACGGCTCTGGAAATCAGATTGCTTGCGCCCGGCAAAGATAACGGGGCGAATGAACAAGTGACAGGCGCGCGCCAGGAACCCGCGGTGCTGCTCCAATTTTCTCCCGTTACAACGGGCGATGAGCTCCGCGAAGTACGCGACATTCTGGTCAGCTCACCGGGCCGGCGGCCGGTTCAATTGTTATTTGATCGCGCCGACGACGATCCGCTGCGCCTGAATGCGGGGGCGGACTTTTGCGTGGATCTTACCCCTGATCTGAAAGAAAAACTTTCACGCTGGCTGGTGACGGCGCCCCCTTGATAGTCTCGCTGGAATCCCCCCGGAGGGCCTAGCGCCTCTTCTTTTGCCCTTTGGAGCGCGTCGCTTCGACATTTGTTTCCGCACGCGGGAGTGCACCGAGCGTTAACGTTTTTTCCTCGGGACTGGTACCCAGGCAGAGTAGAAGTTTGCGCGCGGCACCGTCGGGATCTGAAATCGCCAGGGACTGTGAGCCAGCGTCTTCCTGCAAAGCGACAGTCCAGCCGGATTGGAAAACTCCGCCGTGAAATTCGAACTCGGCTACAGCAGGCGCGAGGGGCAACACGGCTGGCGCAATTTGGATTTTGTTCACGCAATCGATCTGGCTGGACGTCAGGTCGAAGATCGGTGTCGCAGCACTCATTCTGACCGTCACATCATTGGGATCGTCGAATAAAATTTCGCCTCGCAGTAAAAGATCCACGTCTTTCGTCGCGACATTGAAAAACTCCACTGATGCGCGGTTTCCTGCAAAGGCAATGCGACTGCTCGCTTCAACAAGATTGAAAGAAGTCCAGCCATCGCCTGACAATTTTCCGTTCACCAACTGCACGTCGCCCGTAATCCGCGGATGTTGCAGTGTTTCGGAAAGAGAAACGCTTCCGCTCAGAATGCCATCTTGGAAAATTGCCGGATGAAAAAGCTGAGGCGCCTTTGCCAGAAAAATTGACGGAAAATCGACGGTCACGTTTAGCGGAGATAATTGGAAAGCGTTCCAATCTGTTCCGATGCGCAGTGGAAAATTCGCCGTGAAACTAATCGGGTTCGAATCTAGCACACGGACTACGCCGTGCGCATCCCAGTTACTAGAGTTAATGGTGGCCTGAACATCCACCGGAATTCGGTCTGCGCTTTTTCCGGTTGCTCGACGAACGCTGGAAAAATAATCGAGTAAATTATCGGCTCGGGCGTCGAGCGTTCCTGAGTAGTTGTGATCGCCCGACATGTCGATTTTGCCTTGCCCGCTGAGCGAATCGTTCCTGCGTTTGATCTCCAGCTGTTCGATCTCCAACTCGGTGCCTTTCAGATTCACTTTCGCTGCGAGACTGTCGATCTCGGTTTTGAAGAACGTGAGGGAGGCGCCTTCAATCGCGAGACGTCCACCAAACTTGCGATCGCGGGTGTCCATTGCTCCCTCGATTGTGATCTTCCCGGCAAAATCGCCGGGATTTGCGCCGAACAGAGCGACGAAATCGCCAAGCTGATTGATGGAAGCAGAAATATTGCCGCGAAAGTCCGGGCTAAGCCAGCCGGACGAGTTCGTGGGGAATTCAGCTTCGCCGCTTAGAGTGAACTGATTACTCCGTTGTCGAATGTAAAGTTGTTGAAGCTGAATCTTGCGGTTGTAAACCGCCGCGCCGAGCATGATTGCTTCGGCTGTGCGATTGCGCCAGGTAAGTCCGGTCAGCTCGCTCCAGAGAGATGCAGTCACGCGATCCGGCTCGGCGAGATTTCCACGAAAAGTGAAGTTGGCGGCGTGAAGCAGACCATCCACGCGATCGGCGAACCCGAATGCATCCGATGTTTGCCCCAGAGAAATGTCGCTGGCGCCGCCTGCAATCTTCCAGTTGGAATGCTGAGAACGCCATTCATCCGAGATATTGCCTCGGATTTTCCCTCCGAAAACGTCAACTTCGAACTGCAACCCCACACGTTGCTTGCCGAGGCGCGAGAAGTCCGCTGTGGCGGATTGAAGGTCGAGGCCACGGCTCAAAGTGAGTCCGCCGAGCGTCAGACGATTGGTTTCCCAGTGAGTTGCACCGCGCAATTGTGAAAACGTTTGGCGCAACCATGGCGATGCAATCATGACCTCGGAAGCGCTAAACCGGCCGGCCTCGGTCTCACTTGCGGAAAGAACGCCGCGTCGCAACAGAATCAAAGTCGGCCCGTTCTCAACGCGCACTTCCGAGTTCGCGATGCTCAGATTCTCTGGCAGCAATCTCTGCAGCGTCGCCCAGCCGCGCCGGGTTATCGCCCGCAGATTCGGATTGGTGCGGTGCAGCTCTACACGTAGTTCGCGAATTGAAAGGTTGCGAATAATGCGGCCGCGCATGTGCAGCAGGACATGTTTGAAATTCAGACCAACGCTCGCGTCTGTGGCGGTTAGATCGACGCGAAACGCGTTGTCACGCACGCTTTTCAGGTGAAGCTGCCGAATCACAACCGGACGCAGAAATGACGCGTCGACTTTGTCGATGCTGGCAACGAAGCCCTCCTGCCTTGCCGCCCACCAGATCCACAAGCGGAGGCCGTTCGAAACAGCAAATGGCGCAAACACAATCGTTAAAAGTACGACGAGCAGGATCAGCAGAATTGCAAGCGACAATCGATTCCTGAGCGGCATTTACATCACTGTGCTGAAAAAATGGCGAAGCACGAATACCGAATGACGAACGACTAAATGAGGAAGCTCAAGAGCGAGGTGGTCGTGCCGCTTTCTTCATTCCAAGCTTCGAGATTCATTCGTCATCTACCTCGGTTCATTTGCGGCGGCATCCTTGAAGATCAGATGCAAAGGCTGAGGCGTATGAATTCGTTGGTCGAGTTGCCGCTGCAATGTGCGCTCAGCTTCGGCAGGCAAGCCAGTTTCTGCTGCTTTTTTTGAAGCCAGCTGCGGCAGGATCAACAACTCGCTCTGAAGATCCTGCCCCGAAATTCGGTTCCACAAACCATTTTCATACGCGAGGACTTCCACCTGCTCCTGCTCGACACCGAGAATTTGAGCATGTGGAAGCTGAACAATGATTTCGTCAGGGCGAATATCGATGGAGAGATTCTGTTGTAGATCGAAACCGGCTTTGGCGTTGAATGTACCATGCAGTTTCACGCGCTTGGAGCTGCCTACCCAGGTATGGAGCAGTTCGTGTTCGACTTCGATGCGTCTTGATAGGACGACCAACTCGCTTACAGGCGTCGTTTGTTCCATGTAGACGCGACTGTTGATGGTGATGCGCGGCTGCAAATGGGCGATTTCGACAAAAGCCGAACGCAAGTCCTTGCCCAATCTCTCAAGTTCGGCGCTGCTTTGTCGCGCCGTGCGCGCCGGCCAGCTCTCCAGGCGCAAAAAGATCATAACGGTCACTGTCGCAACAATCAACGCGATCAGCGTGAACGCGACTGGCCAGGAGATCCGCGCTCGATTTGATTGGGAATGACGAAGCACGAATGACGAATGTCGAATTAATGGCGAAGCACAAATGCTGAATGACGAATCAAATTCGATATTCCGATTTCGGATTCAGTCAGAACTTCATCATTTATGGCCAAAAAATTACCGCCCCCCACACCCGATGGGCGTGAAGGGCGGCTGTTCCCCCCAGAACAATCGTAGAAAACTTCGAGGCTAGTAAACGAGCTTCGCGCTAATGGCAACAAGATTTTGCACAAAAATTTATGCGTGCCCCGGCAGCCCCTACGGTCCGGTAAAGAGCGGGGGTTGCAGAAGCGCATGTCGCGGTTTCTAGTTTTGTATGCGTAACTTGGATGAGGAGCCATCCTCGCCCAGCCTCGCCGGTTCATTGCTGGTCGCTCATCCAAATATGCTCGATCCGAATTTCCGGCGCACCGTGCTTTTCATTTCCGAGCATGACCCAAGCGAGGGTGCTCTGGGTGTGATCATTAATCGCCCGCTTGACAGACAAGTGGCCGATCTCGTGACCGACACGCCGCCGACAGGCCTCGCGGACGTGCCCGTGTTCCTCGGCGGCCCAGTAGGAAAAGACCAACTAATGTTTGCAGCGTTCGAATGGAAAAAGGGTGACGGCGTTATGCTTAGCCACAACGTCGCTTTGACACAACCCAGCGCCGCACCGGGCAAGAAAGACCTCGTTACGATTTGTGCGTTTGTCGGCTATGCGGGCTGGGGAGCGGGTCAGCTTGAAAGCGAAGTGAGGCAGAAGGCCTGGTTGCTTCAAAAAGCCAATCGTTCATTGCTAAAGCTTGATCGCCTGCCAAACCTCTGGTTCGACATCATGCGCAGCTTGGGACCATGGTATAAAATGCTTGCCGCAGCACCCGACGATCCGTCGCTGAATTGATTGAGAAGCAGGAAAGCCGGGACGTGAGAAGTGATTTAGCTTGATTCTACGTCTCACTTCTCACTAATCACTTCTCACTCTCCGCCATGACCATCGGTGTGCCGAAAGAAATCAAGGAACAGGAGCAACGCGTCGCCCTGTTGCCGTCAGCTGCAAGTCAGCTCACCAGGCGCGGTCATTCCGTGCTGGTGGAAAAGAATGCCGGGATCGGGTCTGGTTACCCCGACGAAGAATACGTCAAATCCGGCGCAGAGATTGTCGATAACGCCAAAGAGGTTTTCTCGCGCGCCGACATGATTGTCAAAGTGAAGGAACCGCTCGAGGCCGAGTTCTCGCTTTTGCACAAAGGCCAGATCTTGTTCACGTATTTGCATCTGGCTGCGAGCAAGCCTCTCACGGAGGCATTGCTGAAATCGGGCGTCACCGCGGTCGCATACGAGACAATCCAGGTTAACAATCGTTTGCCACTGTTGGAACCGATGAGCGAGATCGCTGGTCGGATGTCGGTGGTGATGGGCGCTAACTTTCTGGCCAAGTATAACGGTGGCAGCGGAGTTTTACTGGGCGGTGTCCCCGGGGTTTTACCCGGCCGCGTAGTTGTAGTTGGCGGCGGCACATCAGGCGTTAATGCAGCCCGCATGGCCACGGGTCTTGGTGCGGACGTAACCATACTCGATGTGGATCTCGAACGTTTGCGCTACCTCGATCTGACAATGGGAAATACAAACACGCTCTATTCGAATGAGGCGAACTTGGACGAGCTGATGCCGGATTGCGATTTGCTGATTGGCGCTGTGCTCCTGCCGGGAGCAAAGGCTCCAAAGTTAATCACGCGTTCAATGCTAAGAAAGATGAAGCCGGGCAGCGTTCTGGTGGATATCTCCATTGATCAAGGCGGCTGTGCGGAGACATCGCGACCCACTACGCACCTCAATCCAGTTTACGTTGAGGAGGGTGTTACGCATTACTGCGTCGCAAATATGCCGGCAGCGTACGCGCGGACAGCCACGCAGGCTCTGACCAATGTGACCTATCGGTACGTGGAACTACTTGCCGATTTTGGTCTCGAGGGCGCCTGCGGAAAACAACCGGCGCTGATCGGCGGGATCAACACTCGGGATGGCCAGCTGACTTGTCAGGCGGTAGCGGAAGCTCAAACATCTGACGCGTAAAAACATTCCGAGGCCGCTTAAAAAACTGCCTTGCTCCAATTCTTCAATTACAGCAATGTGCGGTTTCGAACTAGCACTATGAAAAAATATATCTGCATCCTGGCCGGTGCCGCACTCCTTACGGCGTGCGAGCAAAAGACCGAGACAACTGAACCGGCGGCAACTCCAGCCGCGACAAGTCCGCCGTCAGCTGCTGGAGCGTACAGTCCGGCTGCGACAACGGAATCTCCTGCTGCGACAACGGAATCTCCCGCTGCAACCACTGAGTCACCGCCCAGTTCGTAAAGTCTGCGGCAGTTCTTTTTCTCGAGAAGTCTTCTTCCGGACACTTCCGGGGGAAGACTTCTGTTGTACCGTCGCGGCGTGAGAGAGCATGATCTGCTCACAAAATTCTTAATTCCTGGCCGCCCCGTTCGCCGCGAGGTCGTCGTGCCGCCAGGAAGTGCTTGTTGAAACCGCGCTCTCGGGTTGGCTAGGAATATAGGCAACGACATGACGCCGGCAGATTCTTTCTCCTTTTCAAAAGACCGGCGCCTGACAAAGGCCTCAGAATACAAGCGCGTGAAAAGAGACGGCCTTGCCCGGCGCGGCAAACTGCTAATGCTCAATGTGGTGCCAGTAGAGAATTCCGGCCCATGCCGCGTAGGCGTTGTTACTTCGCGCCATGTCGGAGGAGCAGTTGTTCGCAATCGTCTTCGGCGCCGTATGCGCGAAATTGTGCGCCAACACCAGCATGAGTTGCGCGGGAGTTTTTGGATTGTGCTTGTTGCCGGACGCGATGCAACCAACGCGAGCTATCAACAGCTGGAAGATGAATGGTTGCGTCTGGCAAAACGCGCTTCTATCCTGCTTTGATGCTCAGACTGGTTCGTTTTTTTATCCGCATTTATCAGTGTACGCTCTCGCCGTTTCTTCGTCTGCTGTGCGGTCCTAATTCCGGCTGCCGATTTACGCCGACCTGTTCGGCATATTTTCTAGAAGCGGTTGAGACGCATGGCGTTTTTTGGGGAGGCTGGCTGGGATTGAAGCGCCTCGGGCGATGCCAACCGTGGGGCGGATCTGGGCATGACCCCGTCCCGGAACGGAAAAATCTTACGTCCAAAATCGAACGTTTGGGCGCGCCATTAACGATCCGAATCAAGCGCGCTGAATAGCCTGCGAGCGCGACTCACGATTTATGGATCGAACTGCCTGGATTGTCGTTGCCCTTTGCGTGATTGGGCTCGTCGTGTGGGAAATCTATCTGGCAAAACAGATGGCCCCGAGACCTGCTCCAATTGTTGGTGCGCCGGGACAAGTTTCTCCCACGGCAACTCCAGCGATTCTCGCGCCTTCGCCGTCAGCGACTCCCGTCGCGGAAGCCACGCCGAAGACCACCGGGCCGAGCTTCCCCGAAAAGATCGAAAGCTTGCGCAATTCAGATGTCGAGTTGCGCCTGACAAATCGTGGTGGCGGAATTAAAGAAGCGATTCTGCTCAAGCAAATAGCTGAAAAAGGGCGGAACGTTATTTTAAATTCGGATCAGAGCGCACCAATTGGTGCAATCATCGAGGAACCGTTCACGCCAACGCTCGAAGAGTTTACTGCATCTCCAGAATCGGATTCCGTTGTGCAATTTGAGCGCACGACGGCCGAGCAAATTATTATTCGAAAAAAGTTCTTCTTCGAAAAATCTCCAGAGAACAAAGACAACTATGTGATCGAAATGGATGTTGATCTCGAGAATCGGGGCGACAAGCCATATCAAAGCAGTGGGTATTTTGTCGCGCTCGGTTCCGCGGCCCCAATTCATCCGAAGGATTACCCTTCGTACACGCGTCTGGTCTGGTGCATTAACGGAAGAGCGAAGGGAATTGACGTCGGTTGGTTCGGGAGCAGTAGCGGTTTTCTGGGCTTGGGCCAGCGCCCTGCCCGGCCTAATTATCAAGAGAGTATCGCCGGCGCCGAATGGGTTGCGGTCAGCAATCAGTTTTTCACTACGCTAATGGCGCCGCTTACTGCCAAGGCTACGGCTGTATGGGGCCGGCGTTTCGACGTCGAACGTTCGCCGGACCAAAAGCTGCTGGCCATTGATGGTGCGCTTGGGATGCCGGGATTTCAGTTGCAGCCCGGACAAACATATAACGCGCGCTTTGAAATTTACGCCGGCCCGAAGCTTTATCACCGGCTAGCCCAACTTCCGCACAATGAGGCCGAGGTGATGGACTTCGGGATGTTCAAGATCGTGTGCCAGTTTCTGCTCAACTTCATGAACCTTCTGCACAGCTGGCTGCACGACTATGGTCTCGCGATTTTGGCCCTCACCACCATCATCAAGCTCACGCTTTGGCCGATCCAAAACAAAGCCAATCGCTCTATGCGGCAGATGGCTGCGCTCTCGCCAAAAATGCAGGAGCTGCGCGAAAAATACAAAGATGACCCGACCCGGATGAATCAGGAGGTGATGAAGCTCTACAAGCAATACGGGATTAACCCGGTCGGTGGCTGTTTACCGATGATGATTCAAATCCCGATCTTCTTTGGTCTTTTCAAAATGCTTGGTCAGGCAGTGGAATTGCGAAACGCGAAGTTTCTCTGGGTAAAAGACCTTTCTCAGCCGGATACTGTAGCGTATCTGCCCGTGCTGGGTTGGCCGATCAACATTATTCCGCTGTGCATGGCTGCGACGCAGATTTGGCTCATGGCCATGACTCCAAAAACGGGCGATCCCACGCAGCGGCGCATCGCCATGTTCATGCCGCTGATTTTCCTATTTATCTGCTACAATTTTGCCGCAGCTTTGGCTTTGTATTACACTGCACAGAACCTTTTCAGTATTTTGCAATTTTATCAGAACAAGCGACAACCCATGCCGACGCTCGAAAAAGTTGCGTCTCCCGGAAAACGAAAGCGATGATGCCGCCGAAAGATCTGCTCGATACGATGCTTGGTTATCTCGGCTTCGTTGTGCAAATCGAGGAAACCACAAACGAAGGTGGCAATCCGACCCTGCAAATTTACACCGAGGAAAGCCGGCGTCTCATCGGCCGTAATGGCGAGACGCTTGAAGCCATCCAGTTCTTGCTTAACCGGCTCCTGCAAGCCAAGGACAAAGACGCTGAAAAAGTCATTGTCGATTGCGAACATTATCGTTCCATGCGCGAAGATCGCATCGTGCAGCGCGTGCGCGAGTTGGCTGATCGGGTGCGCATCACGGGCCGTTCGCTTCAGCTTGAGCCGATGAATTCTTACGAACGACGCCTCGTTCACAATGCTTTCAAAGACGATCCGGAGGTCGCTACCTGGAGCCCATCCGATTCGGCGCGAATCAAGCAAATTACTCTAGTAAAGCGTCAGCCAAAAAAAGAGGCCGTACAAAAAGCGTAGGGCGCTGACATTGCGAAATAGTACGCGTCGCACGTCGCCCACAGGACGACGGCTACAGATTTCCTCGGAATCGCGCGACATCCCTCCCGCTTCCCGCGCGTAGTTCCGGTCGCCAGCGAAATTTGTGCAGGATCGGATTTGGCTTTTCTTCAACCGCGTCGGCAATGATTTCACCAAGCACCGGGGCGAACTTAAATCCGTGCCCACAGTCACCGGCAGCAATTACTAATCCCTCGCGCTCCGGGTCGCGTGCGATCCAAAAATGACCATCGTGGGTATCGCAATACATGCAGATGCGCGAGTAAACAATCGGCGCGTCCGCCAGTGCCGGAAATGTGGATGATAGAAACTCGCGCAGATTCTTTTCATCTTCAGGAGTGACAGCGCGTTCGGGAGATTCAGGCGACATCTCCCGCCCACGTCCGTGGTTCGCAATTTTCACAACACCGTCACGATTAATTGGGAAGCCGTAGTAACCGGTGGTCGTTATGTCCGCTCCGAAAACTGGAAAACGCTCGGGCGCAAATAGCTCAGGTTCTCGGGGTTTCAGGTGAAAGACCGGCTGACCGCTCGAACAGAAGAATTTTTTCGTAAAAGGCAGCAGATACGGCGTCCACGCACCCACCGTCATTACAACGGCATCACTTGCAAATCGCTGTCCATCTTCGAGCACAATTCCTTTCACGCGATCATCATCTTGATCCAATTGCGAGAACTGGGCGCCTTCGCGGAGTTCAACTCCCAGCGATTTCGCGTGACCGATCAAGGATGCAACGACGCGACCGCTTTCCGCATAGCCTGCCTCCAGTTCCAGAATCCCATCTCGATAAAGTTCCGGATTCCATGCAGGAAAACGCTTCCACGCTCGCGCCGAGTACATGCGCTCGATCTTGTGTCCGCGGCTTTCCAGAATCTTGAAACTTTCGTGCTCGAAGTCGCCCGGCTTCAATTCTCGGCGGCGCACGAACATCACGCCAACCTCGTGATAAAACTGGGTGCCGAATTCCCGATTCCATTCGCGCCAGCGTTTGATCGAGTGTTCAGCTAGATCGGTGTACTCCTCGTCTGCGCCATAGGCTGCGCGAACCGCTTTGCTAATATCGGTGGAGGCTGCAAGCGGATGGGGTAGCGGCCCCGGATCCACCAGCGCCACACTGTGACCGCGGTTTTTCAATTCGATCGCGGCGGTAACTCCGTTAATTCCAGCGCCAACAACGATGACTCGCGACATAGGAGAATCCTGTCATTCTGAGCGAAGCGAAGAATCTCAGATCATCTATTTCCGCGACGTTCCATGGAACAGCCAGAGATGTTTCGCTTCGCTCAACATGACAAAAAACCATGCAAGCTGCTGCATGCAAAATACCGTACCATCCTTGGACTAAGCGGTTGTTCGCAGCGCGCGTTCCCGTTCGAGCAGGGTCGGATGTGAATAATAAAAACTGCTGTAAAGCCAGTGCGGCATAAGGTTACTCAGGTTTTTTTCGCTCAACTTGCGCAGAGCTTGAACGAATGACTGCGTCTCTCCCATTGTCGCACGCGCGAATGAATCCGCCTCGTATTCGAAATGACGAGACAAAATGTGAATCAATGGTGAGACCCAGAAACTTATGGTCCCCGCCAGCAGCGCAAACAACAGCATCGCAGGGACCAAGTTCGCGACCGCAAAGCCTGGCTGATATTCAAAACCAAACGCGCGATAAAACCACTGCTGATGCGCCAGCCACGCGATCACCGCGAACGCTACAAAGACCCCAGCAATGGAAAGCCCCAGCAACTTTATTACGTGGCGTTTTTTGTAATGACCAATTTCATGCGCCAGCACGGCTTCCAGTTCCGGCTCGCTGAGCTGCTCGATTAGTGTGTCGAACAG
>WNGO01002311.1_pt1 | contig 20646 bp, 17 predicted proteins | sample 5400511 | NCBI WGS metagenome assembly WNGO01 (sample SAMN13153380, study PRJNA577476) | soil metagenome | isolation source: 20 cm soil or saprolite under Garry oak tree replicate 2 | place: USA:California | collected 2016-06-15 | reverse complement strand
AAGCGCGCGAAGAACGCGCGACCCAGGCACTTGTCGATGTTGGCTTGGGCGACCGCATCCATCATAAGCCAAACGAATTGTCCGGCGGCCAGCGCCAACGCGTGGCTATCGCGCGCGCGTTGGTGAATAATCCTTCGATAATTCTGGCAGACGAACCCACTGGCAATCTCGATTCCAAAACCGGCGAAGAAATAATGGCGCTGCTCGAAGACCTTTATTCTCGCGGTAACACCATCATTCTCGTTACGCACGAGCGCGACATCGCCGCGCATGCGCGGCGCACCGTTCATTTGCGTGACGGTATTATCGAAAGCGACGAAGTTGGAGTGATGCCGGCGATGGAATCGATGGCGGCAAGCTAAGATCGACAATGAAACGTTTTGTCTACGAGCTGAGCGAAAGCTGGAAGATCGCTGTAGCGCAAATGCGCTCGAACATGACGCGTTCCACTCTTACCGCACTCGGCGTCATCATCGGCATCGTGGCCGTGACGTTGATGGGTACGGCTATTGGCGGAATTCAAGTCGGGTTCGACAAAAGCATGGCCATCTTCGGCGATGACGTTCTCTACGTCGGACAATGGCCGTGGAGGAATGTGGACGACTGGTGGAATTACCGCGACCGCAAGAAGATCAAGACCGAATACGCGGAGGGGCTTAACCGCATGATCGCGATGACACCGAACTCTAACCTCACCATCGCGATTCCGACCTCCAGTGTTTACCGCAGCGTCAAATACACGGACAGCGAAGTGAACAATGTTTTGATCCGCGGGACCGTGTCGGATTACATCATCACATCGACATTTGATTTCAAAGAAGGCCGTTTTTTTAATGAACTGGAATCACGCGCTGGCGCGAATGTCTGCGTAGTCGGCTACGATGTGGCCGATGCACTTTTTCCGTCAGCTAGTCCGATTGACAAATCAGTCCTGATCAACGGTCAGCCATTCAAAGTGGTCGGCGTTATTTCCCGGCAAGGCTCGTTTCTCGGACTCTTCAGTCTCGATTCGATTGTGGTCATGCCACTGCCCGCCTTTCAGAAATATTTCACGGCAAAAAGCGAAGCGGAAATTCTCGTAAAAGTGAAGGATAAGACAAAGCTGGCCGACGCGAAAGACGAACTCACGGGATTGATGCGGCGCGTGCGCGGATTGCCACCGGAAAAGAAAGACGATTTCAGCATCAACGAACAACAGGCTTTGAAGAGCACGCTTGACCCGATCAAAAATTCAATCGCGATCGCTGGGCTTTTCATCACCGGTCTTTCGCTTTTCGTCGGAGCGATCGGGATCATGAACATCACCTTCGTGAGCGTGAAGGAACGGACCAAAGAAATAGGAACGCGGAAGGCGCTCGGCGCGCGCAGACGGACCATCCTTCTTCAATTTCTTATCGAGTCCACGGCGTTGTGCCTGCTGGGAGGATTTATCGGGCTCTCGTTTGCATATTTGATGTGCTTTGGAATCGGCAAAGCGTTTCCGTCTTTTCCGATTCGCTTTTCATTTGGACTCGTCCTCGCGAGCATGATCGTGTCGGTGATGACCGGCTTGATTTCGGGATTCGCCCCAGCGTGGACGGCGTCGCGTCTCGATCCGGTAATGGCTCTGCGGTACGAATGAGTCTCTAGCCCAAGATCGCCATGTTATTTCGGGAAATCATAGCGATGGCTTTGAGTTCGTTAGGCGCGAACAAGCTCCGTGCTGCGTTGACCATGACTGGAATTACGATTGGCGTGTTCTCTATCATTTCCGTGATGACAGCGATCGGCGCGCTGCAGAATTCCATCGAGAGTGGAATAAGCTTTCTCGGATCAAACGTCTTTCAGTTCGCAAAATATCCGGTGAGTATCGACACGGGTGGCGAAACGAAGAAAAAATATCAGAACCGACGCAACGTCACCTATCGGCAGGCGCTGCGTTACTACGAGTTAATGCAGGGTGATGCGCAGGAGATTTGCCTGAAGTGCTTTGGTCGCGATCTAAAGGGGCAAGCGGTTTACAACGGCGTGAAGACGACACCGAGCCTCGAGGTCGTCGGGACAAATCGAAGCTTTCTCACGGCGAATGCTTACACGCTCGGTTATGGCCGCAACCTAACCGACGAAGATGTCGATTTTTCACGCAACGTCATTGTCGTCGGAAAGACGATCGAAAAGCGATTGTTCCCGCACGAGTCACCTATCGGCAAAGTCATCCGGATGACTGGACATACCTACACTGTCATTGGCGTGCTCGCGGAAAAAGGCACCTCTTTTGGGCAAAGCCAGGACGACATTTGCATAATGCCGATCACAAGATTTTTTGAGAATTACGGCGAGGCCAATCGCACGGTGAACATCGCCACCCAGCCGTTCTCGACCGAGCTTTACAACCGGACATTGGATAAAGGGATCAGCGCGATGCGAATTGCGCGCGGCCTTAATGCTAACCAGGAAAACGATTTTGAAATCTACACCAACGACTCGCTCAAAAGCGCTTTCGCTTCTGTGGCTGGGGTGGTGCGCATCGGCGCGTTCGTGATTAGTTTCATTGCGCTCGTGGCCGCTGGCATTGGAATCATGAACATCATGCTCGTGAGCGTGACCGAGCGGACAAAGGAAATTGGCGTGCGCAAATCGATCGGGGCCCGCAGTCGCGATATTTTGCGGCAATTTTTGACCGAGGCGGTGTTTATCTCGGAAGCAGGTGGAATCCTGGGGATTATTCTCGGGGTGATTGGCGGCGATTTGCTGGCTGTCTGGCTGAAGGTGGACATTATTTTTCCCTTCGGCTGGGCGCTCGCCGGCCTGGTCGTTTGCTCGGCGATCGGCATTGGCTTTGGCCTCTACCCGGCCTATCGGGCAGCCGCGCTCGACCCTATTGAAGCGCTGCGCTACGAATAACGGCCTTGGTAGGATTGGCGCGCCGCGCCGATCGGACTAATCCAGGCCGAGCGCTTTGAATGTCGCATCGACGTGCTGGAAGTGAACATCCAGCGAGCAAAGCCGGTCGATCTCGACGGCGGAAAGCCTGCACGTAATTTCTGACTCGCGTTTCACGTTTTCAGCGAATGTCCCCTCACCTTTCCAAGTTTTCATGGCGGCGCGTTGCACTGCTTCATACGCATCTTTGCGTTCCGCGCCCGCGCGTGTCAGAGCCAGCAAGATCGATTGGCTGAAACATAGACCTTTTGTGAGCGCCAGATTCTGTGCCATTCGCTCCGGATAAACCTGCAACTTTTCGATAATCTCCCGCAATTTCGCAAGCATGTAATCAAGAAGAATGCACGAATCAGGCAGGATGATCCTTTCGGCGCTCGAGTGGCTTATGTCGCGTTCGTGCCAGAGAGCGACGTTTTCCAGCGCCACCATCGCATTGCCGCGAATGACTCGCGCCAGGCCGCTCAAACGCTCGCTGGTAATTGGATTGCGCTTATGCGGCATCGCCGAGCTACCTTTTTGGCCTTCGCTGAAAAATTCTTCTACTTCCAGCACTTCCGTTCGTTGGAGGTGACGCAATTCGGTCGCCCAGCGGTCGATGCTTGAACCGATCACGGCAAGCGTGGTCATGAATTCTGCGTGGCGATCTCGCTGCACGATTTGCGTGGAGAGGGTCGCCGGTTTTAAGCCTAGTTTTTCGCAGACTGCTCGCTCGATCTTTGGATCCACATGGGCATGAGTACCCACTGCCCCGCTTATTTTGCCGACTCGAATTCGTTCGCGCGTTTGAGTCAAGCGTTCTTCCGCACGCCCGAATTCGTCGAACATGAGCGCCAGTTTCAGTCCAAACGTGATCGGCTCCGCGTGCACGCCATGGCTGCGCCCGATCATCGGCGTCCTTTTGAATCGCCGCGCCTGCTTCCCAATTGCCACACGCAACGCTTCGACATCGTCCAGAAGAATTTTGCAGGACTCTGTCAGCTGTACGGCGAGCGTCGTGTCCAGGATATCGGACGAAGTTAATCCTTGATGAATCCAGCGCGCCGCTGGTCCGACGGATCCGGCAACGTTTTCGAGAAAAGCGATAACATCGTGATTTGTTCGCTTTTCGATCTCGGCAATTTCTGGAATAGAGAAACGCGCTCGCTTTCGAATTTCCGCTGCGTCCTTCTTTGGGATCTGGCCCAGCTCTGCCATCGCCTCGCAAGCGAGGACTTCAATCTCAAGCCAAATCTGAAACTTCCGCTCGTCCGACCAGACCTTGTGCATTTCTGGCCGGGAATAACGATCGATCACTCCCCCAAGATAAAAGCGAGCGGTGAGCGCGAAAAGCGTTTTGTATACAAAAAAATCGCTACGAATAAATTAGCGGAGCGATTTCAAAACTGACTATCGATCTTATCCGGTCAACAAACGCGGGCGCGCATAAAACGGCCGTTGTTTTTGACGCGCACCTGACCCGTGGCCAGAAGGGCTGCTACAGTTGCAGCTGTTTCTTTCGTGTTCTTTGTGCAAGAACTCACTGCGAGGATCAGATCGCCCAGCGAAAGTCTCGAGCGCGCTTTCAGGATTTGGCGATTTTTTTTCATGCTATGCCCGTTTTTGTGAAGAGCAATTTCAATGCCATCGTTCGCTGTGAACATCTCGTCCATGTCAGATACGTAGTTATTCACTTCTTATGCACCCTTGAACTGACCATTCAGCGACACTTTTGTTCAATTTTCGAACATAAAATTCATTGAGAGGCCGAATCAGGGCAAGACCCTCCTCAAATCCAACGGAAATCCGTCAACCGTGCGAATTATGAGTCGGAACGGGGCTTCATCAATCGCACGGTTAACATGTAAAGGACTGCGAAGGCCGTAACAACAAGCAAGATGCCACCCGATTGACCGCGGATGAATCGGACCATCGCGTCAGGGTTTTCCAGAAGTTCGGGTTCGATGTGGTAAGCCTTCGCACCTAAGCAGGCAAGAATCCAACACCAGATGGCTGAGCCGGCGATGGTGACAACGCTGAAGACCTTGAAATTCATGCGAACGATCCCAGCCGGGATTGAAATGAGATGCCGCATCACTGGCAAAAGCCGTGCGAAGAAAACTCCGCCGAATTCATAGCGGCTGAGCCAATGTTCAGCACGTTCCAATTTTTTGGGATTGATGAAAACGAATTGACCGTACCTGAGAATGAGTGGACGGCCAACCCAACGCGAAACCCAATACGTAATCGCAGCCCCTAAGTATGATCCGAGAGTTCCTGCCAGAACGACGCCGATGAAGCTCAGTTTTCCCTGGGCCGCTAAAAATGCCGCCGGCGGAATAACAACCTCGCTCGGCACCGGAAAAATCGAGCTTTCCATCGCCATCAGCACGATAATGCCAATGTAACCGCCGCTCAGCACCCAGCTGAACCAGATTTCAAGAAGATGATGCATATTGTCATTGCGGGCGAAGTCGAGGAATCTTTCGATGTCTGCCCGTCTTAAGACGCGGCTTAGTTCAACCCGAAATCACAATTCCGCAATCTCAAATTCACCATGTCGATTTACCGGCGTGTTCTTCGTTATTATCGCCCGTTTCTGGGGAAAACGATACTCGGATTGCTTCTCTCGCTCTTCGGCATTGGCTTGAACTTGCTCAAACCCTGGCCGTTTAAGGTCATTGTTGATAATTTCTTGCGGCCGGGACCGGCGATACGCAGTGATTGGCATACTTGGGTTCCCCTCCTCTGTTTGGCCCTCGTGGCGATCCAGCTCACCTGGGGGATCATTAATTGGATCACGAATTATCTTTTTGTGAAAATCGGGCTGCAAGCGTTGCTCAAGTTGCGCACGGATCTCTACTCCTATCTTCAATCGCTTTCGCTCAAATATCACGACGCTCGCCGTTCGAGCGATTCCAGTTTCCGGGTCGCTTACGATTCACAATCGGTCCAGACGATCTACAACAAAGGTTTCACCAATATCTTTGGATCGATAATCACACTCGTCGCAACATTCGTGATCATGTTGCGGCTGGATTGGCGGCTGACGTTGGTCTCGCTCGCGATCGTTCCACTGATTGTCGGCGCGATTTATGTTTTCGCACATCGGATTCGTCGGGAGTCAACGTCCATCCAGGAACAGGAGAGTGCCGTCTTGGCTCAAGCGCAGGAAGGACTGAGTTCGATCCGAATGGTGCATGCATTTGGACGCGAAGAGTTTGAGGTCCGTCAATTTCATCAGCAAGCCCGGCAAAGTTTGCAAGCCAACCTGCGGCTCACTTTAACAAACGTGAACAGCGCACTCGTGATCAGCACGCTCATGGTGATTGGCACTGCGGCGATGTATTATATCGGCACGCTGCATGTTCTTTCCGGCACGCTTACGCTCGGGTCGCTCCTTGTTTTTAGCGCTTATTTATTGATGCTTTATCAGCCGCTCGAGTCGCTCACTTACACGACTTGGGCGATGGAAGGTGCGACCGCTGGCGCAAAACGCTGCTTCGAAGTTCTGGATCGCCAAGATGACGTCGTCGATTCACCAAACGCGGTCTCAATATCATCAGCCAAGGGTGCGATTGCATTCCGATCAGTAGGTTTCGGTTACGCGGAGGATCGGCATGTGCTTCGTGATGTCGACCTTCACATCGAGCCGAATCAAATTGTGGGACTTGTGGGCAGCACTGGAGCTGGCAAGAGCACATTGCTGAGTTTGGTGCCACGGTTTTACGATCCGATAAAAGGTTCGGTCACACTCGACGGCCGTGATCTTCGCGAGATTACAAAAAGAAGTTTGCGGACCCAGGTTGCGATCGTCTTACAAGACACGCTACTTTTCTCAACAACGGTGCGCGAGAACATTGCCTATGGCCGGCCAGATGCGACTGAAGAAGAAATCGTGAATGCAGCGCGTCGCGCACAGGCCGATGATTTCATTCGGCAACTGCCGAACGGCTATGCAAGTCTCGTTGGCGAACGAGGGGGGCATTTGAGCGTCGGCCAACGGCAGCGCGTCGGTATTGCCCGCGCATTTTTGAAAAATGCACCAATTCTGTTGCTCGACGAACCAACGTCGGCGCTCGATCCCGCGACTGAATCGGCAATTATGGAAACAATCAAAGAACTCATGCGCGGCCGGACGACGTTGATCGCAACGCATCGTCTGGCAACGATTCATGGCGTGGATCAAATCATCGTGCTCGAGCACGGACGGATCGTCGAGCAAGGTTGCGGCTCTGAATTGATCGTGCGCGGCGGCGTGTATGCGAAACTTTACAGCTCAGGAAACTTTCCCTTATGAGCAACGTTCGAAAGGATCGACACGTAGAAGGCGATTGGTGGACGCAACCGATCCCGGAAAATGTGGAATTTGGCGAAGGATTTTACTGCGAGAGTGCACAGATTTTTCGCAAGCTGGTCAGCAAAAGACCGCGCGCAGTTGTGGTCGGCAAACACGTCTCGTGCTACGCCGGCTGCTCGTTTTCTGTTGGAGAGAATGGCCAGTGCACAATCGGCGATTTCACTCTCCTGAACGGCGCGCTCATTATGGCCGAGGAGAAGATCGAGATCGGATCGCATTGCCTGATTTCGTGGAATGTCGGCATCGCCGATTCCGATTTTCATCCGCTCGAGCCTGCCCAACGTCTTATCGACGCGCAGGCTCTCGCGCCATATTTCAAAAATCGTCCACCGCGTCCGAAGTTGAAAACAGCGCCAGTAAAAATCGCAGACAATGTCTGGATCGGGATGAACGCAACCATTTTGAAAGGGGTGAACATCGGCGAGAACTCAGTTGTTGCCGCCGGATCGGTGGTGAGCAAGAGCGTACCGTCGAACACAGTGGTTGCTGGTAATCCGGCGGTGGCAGTGAGGCAATTAGGGTGATCGGTGAACAGTGTCGGATGCGCCACCGTGCGCCATTCATCGACCACCATTTACACGCGCCGGTCCCGTTCCTATGAAGAAAAGAAAAATCGTGGTGATGGGGTTCATGGGATCCTGTCCCATTGCAGGCGTGATCTGGCAACACATCCATTACGTCGTCGGTCTGCAACGGCTCGGGCACGATGTCTATTACATTGAGGATTCAGCACGGTTGCCCTACAATCCTGAAACCTTCGAGGTAAACAATGAGTTCGATTACGCGGGCCGCCTTCTCAATCGATTATCAGTAGAATTCGGTTTCAGAAATCGCTGGGCGTTTTGTGCACGGTATCTCCAAGGGCAGCCGACGGCAGGGCTATCGCTGAAAAAGATTCGACAGCTTTATCGCGACGCCGACGCGATCCTAAACATTTGCGGCGCCCAAGAATTCAATGACGATCTGCTAACAAGTAATCGCATTCTCTATATTGAGAGCGATCCGGGGGTTGAGCAGATTAAGGTCGACAAGGGTGTAAAGTCGACCGCCGATTATCTGTGGAGGCACCACGCACTGTTTACCTTTGGTGAAAATGTCGGCACGAAAAATTTTCCAGTTCCGATATATGGGTTTGAGTGGTTGCCCACACGACAACCAATCGTGATTGATCTGTGGAAGACAAGTCATGCGCAGCCGCGGGCTGCCGTTTTTACATCGGTCGCGAATTGCTCCGAAAAAATCCGGTGAAACATTTGAACTCGCCACAAACATTGAAGATCGACGAACGCGATGGAAATTTGAGCGAAATGACTGGCGTTTGATTTCGCCGCTTCAACTTAGCGTCGATTATTGGCTTTACCGCGATTACATTTGCAGTTCGAAAGGCGAGTTCACAGTCGCGAAGGATCAATACGTTCGACTAAACACCGGTTGGTTCAGCGATCGGAGCGCTTGCTACCTTGCGGCCGGGCGACCCGTCATAATTCAGGAAACAGGCTTCACAAAAAACTATGGCGGCAAAGCGGGACTCCTGTCGTTCCGAACGTTGGACGAAATTGTCGACGCAGTAAAAACAATCAATGCCGATTACGCAAAGCATTCCCGTGCCGCCCGTGCTCTGGCAGGTGACGTTTTTGAGGCGGAAAAAGTCCTCAAATCACTTCTCGATCGCGCTGGAATTTAGTTTTTTCTACGTTGACGGGCCGAACGATCAAAAAAGTAAAGAGCTCGAAACCCGGTCAATCTTCATCCTGCGCAAAATCGCAGATTCTTGAACGGCAAGAGCATTTATCATGTCAATGTTTGGCTGGGACGCGATTTGCGATGCAGGTTGCGATTTGATTTTCGATTACTTCGTTTCAATTTTTAACTCTTTGTTTATGAAGTGTACTCTGATTTTTGTTTGCATTAGCCTGCTCGCTGGATCCACATCGCGCGCGCAGCAAAGCCCTCCCGCGGCCTCTCCGATTGCGCCGCCGCCCGCGGGTCCATCGAAACCGAACACGCCTGCGCAAGCAGTGGTTCCTGTCCCAGTGCCGATTGTGCCGCCAAAGCCAAATGGCCCAGTTCAGAAAAGCCTGGTGCGGATCACGGCCACATCGGTGGAGCCAGACTACAAAGCGCCGTGGAATTCCGGAGGGATCCAGCGTGGGGTCGGCGCTGGGTTTGTCATAAGTGGCAATCGAATTCTCACAAACGCGCATGTCGTCAGCAACAGCCGCTATTTGACGGTGGAACGTGAGGGCGATCCCAACAAATATCCGGCAACCGTCCAATTCGTGGCGCACGATTGCGATTTGGCGTTGATCACCGTGTCAGCTCCGGATTTTTTTAAGAACATGTTGCCGTTAAAATTTGGCGGAATTCCTGCGCTTGAATCGACAGTGTCGGCTTATGGTTATCCAATCGGCGGCGAACGGATGTCGGTCACGACGGGGATTGTGTCGCGGATTGACTTTCAACTCTACACCCATTCCTCAATCGATCAGCACCTCGCGGTCCAGATCAGCGCACAGATTAATCCGGGTAACAGCGGCGGACCAGTGATGCAGAATGCGAAGGTGGTCGGCGTCGCGTTTCAAGGTTACAGCGGCGATGTCGCGCAAGGCGTCGCCTACATGATTCCCACTCCGGTCATTAACCGGTTCTTAAAGGACATTAGTGATACGCATTACGATAAATATCCCGATCTCGGGATCACTTATTCGAAGCTACAAAATCCAGCCCAGAGAAGATTTCTCGGATTAAAAGACGACGATCGTGGCGTGCTTGTGAGCACGGTGGTAATGGCTGGACCATCGGCCGGTATTATCCAGCCCGGTGATGTACTTCTTGGGATCGATGATCACCCAATCGCCAGCGATTCGAATGTCGAACTGGAAGGGGAGCGGGCGGAGTTTCAGGAAGTAGTAGAACGAAAATTCAACGGCGATTCGGTCAGGTTGGACGTTTGGCGCGACAAGGAGCCGATCACGGTGACAATAAAATTATACACGCCCTGGCCGTATGTGGTTCAGGCCCACCGCTATGATGTTCGTCCTCGTTATGTGCTTTATGGGGGCTTACTTTTTCAGCCACTAAACCTCGATCTTCTCGAAGCCTATCGACCAACTGACCTGCGCCTCCGTCATTTCTTCGAATACTTCGTTGTGGAGCAGCTTTACCTGCAGCATCCCGACGTCATTGTGCTGACCAACATTTTGCCAGACCCGATCACCACTTATCTCGCGCCGTACCGCGGAGGGATTGTCGATGAAATCAATGGCAAGAAAGTTCGGACGCTGGATGAGGTGGCAAGCGCCTTGTCCGAAATGTCAGAGCGTTTTGTTATCCGCATGATCGGCGACGGTCCGCCTTTGGTGCTTGATCGCAATAAAGTCGAATCCGCACGCGAACGAATCAAGGCCCGTTACAATGTCTTGAAAGAGCAAAATCTCGAAGAACAACCGGTGACAAAAACACCGGAACAGGCAAACAAGATCTAGAGATAGAGATGCAAAAACATTTATTCATCGCTTTGGGAATACTTCTTGTCGGAATCACCGGCGCGCCGGGAAAAAAGGAACCGGCTGTGCCAGCGGCGATGAGCACGCAAAAGCAGCTCGCGCTCGTCCGCGTGAACGTGACCGGCCAGTCCTACGATTATTTTCGACCATGGCAAAAGAAAGCGCCGTTTTCGAAACGTGCACTCGGCGCTGTTTTGTCGAAAGGCCATGTCCTAGTGACCGCGGACTTGGTTGCGAATCAAAATTACGTGGAGCTGGAGCGCGCCGAGTCTGGAGAAAAAACCGCTGCCAGAGTCGAGGTGATTGATTATGAGGCAAACCTGGCGCTGCTCGAGCCGACGGAGAAAGCATTCCTCGATGGAATCGTTCCGCTCGAAATCGCACTCGACACGGTGGTCGGCGATCGCCTTGCAGCGTGGCAACTTGAGCCTACTGGTGCCTTGCTCGCGACAGAGGGATTGGTCACAACCGTGCAAATGACGCAGTATCCCATCGATATTGGGCAATTTCTCACCTACCGCATCAGTATCCCAATGCAGTACCGGGAGAACAGCTACACGGTACCGCTGGTGAAGAACAACAAGCTCGCCGGATTGCTACTTCGCTACGATTCGCGCTCGCAACTGCTCGATGCCATCCCAGCACCCATCATAACGCATTTCTTGAAGGAGGCTGAGGGGCAAAATTATCGCGGTTTCCCATCCGTCGGGTTTTCATTTTTTCCGACGCGTGATCCAGAACTGCGTGAGTTCTCAGGAGAAACGGGGAAAAGCGGCGGCGTTTACGTTACAAATGTCGAACCGCACACACCGGCGATGAAAGCCGGACTGCAAGTGGGTGACATTGTGAAAGCGGTCGCGAACAATGAGATCGATCAAAATGGTAACTATGTCGATCCGCTCTACGGCAAAATCGAATTCACAAATCTACTCACCGCTCACGCCTATTCCGGGGACATTGTGCCGTTCCTCGTTCAGCGCAGCGGAAAACCAATGGAACTAAAGGTCACGCTCGAACACCGAGACGCGAAAGATTACGTCAGCCCACCGTACAATCTCGATCAGCCGCCCTCGTATTACGTACTCGGTGGCCTTATTTTTCAGGAGCTTTCTCGTCAATATCTGAAAGAATGGGGCTCGAACTGGCAAAGAGAAGCGCCCCAGCGATTCGTTTATCTCGACCGCTTTCAGTCGGAGCTGTTTCCAGAGGGAAATCGCCGCGTCGTGATTCTCAGCCAGGTGCTCCCGGCCAATAGCACGATCGGTTACGATGACCTTTCTTATCTGACCGTGACAACAGTGAACGGCAAAGAAATCAAGTCGTTAGGCGATCTGGCCGAAGCGGTGAAACAGCCAATCGATGGCTTCATCAAGATCGAGACCGAGGAAGATCCCAAACAACTCGAACTCGACGCAGCACAGGTATCTACGGAAGCTCCGGTTCTCCAGGAAAATTACGGGATCTCTTCGCTTCACCGTCTCGACTGATCGGAACAACGCAGGTAATAGATTGTGCCCGAACAAGCGCCGCAAATGAACTACCTGCTATTCTTCCATTGGAGCGTCGGGTGAGCGCGGCTTGGCGAGAAACCGGTCCACTTCTTCATTGTAAGTTTCGAATGGATCGCCCATGACAAGAAAATCGCGGCTGTCACAGGCGATCGAATCCCAATTGATGACGTACGGAAAATCGCATTTCTGGAAAAAGGCAACTGCGTGAGCGCGACCTAATGCGCGCGTATTAAGCGGCGGATTGTGTGTCGCGCCCGAGCGCCGAACGCTGTTGTTCCATTCAGCGATCCGCTTGCCTGCGGTGACGCCGAAGAATAATCCCCGGCCTGGATCGATGTTGTGATATTCGAGATCGATGCTTTGCAGGGAGGAATCATCCCACTTCAATTTTTCGGATTCCATAAATGTTTCGAGTAACCACCTCTTGGTGATCCAATCGACCCCGCCAATCAGTGATTGATGATTTTTCTCGAGCGCTTCTAGGACAAAGCTCCAGCTTTCCAGTAGCCAGTCAGTCTCCGCGCTGCGATTCCGGAGATATTTTTGTGCTAGTCGATGAAATTCCCATTGCACGTCGAGTGCGCCGATGGTTCTGCCATTTTCAAGATCGACAATCCACCGTTGAGTGGGATCGCGCGAGATGTCGCGTGTGCTTTGCACGGCATCAGCCAGGACAAGGTTTGGCGGTAAATGGCCCTCCTCGAGCAGCGATAAAACGCAAGCCGTTGTGCCGATCTTCAGAGCGGTGGCAAACGGACTCATGTTGGAATCGCCGATCAGGAGATGAAGGCGCCGATATTTTCGGTAATCAGCTAGCGGCTCATCCCGCGCATTGATGATAGCGCGATTGAATTGCACCCATTGATAAATGTCGTTGACGATATGATCGGCACGCTGACTGAGCTGAAAATTGACCTGTACCTCTGGCTGAGGCGGCTCAAAATCGAATGCCAGTGGATTAGACTGGCCGACTCGACCGGCGCCAGTGAAGATCTGCCTGGTGGCCAGAAAAGCGAGCAGCGTTCCGAGAATCGGCGGTGTGAATTGCGCCTCCCGTTTCATCAAGTAATTCTCGTGGCAACCAAATGTGGCTCCGGTATGATGATCGACATTATTCTTGATAAACGACACACGACCCTCCGCACCCAAGGCGGCGAGGGATGATTGGAGTAGCTCGTCTCCGGCTAATTCGTAGCTGACAAGATCGTGCAAATGAAGACACTCCGGCGATGCGTATTCAATGTGTCCCATATCGAGATAAAGACGCCCTCCATTGAGAAGGAAACCTCCGTTACCCGGCGGCTCTTCATAATCCCTGTAGTGTAGATCAATCGTGCCGGCCTCGGCTTTTCGAAAAAGATAGTTCTTTACCTTGGCCGGCCAGAGCTCGGAATTGACATGGGCCTCTTCTTCGCTCAGAAGGCAGCCGTATTCGGTTTCTATTCCAACAATCCGATCCATCGCCTAACGAGCATCCGTCAGTGCAGCGATTCGGACAAGTTGTTATTGTAACGCGTGGGCGACAAGTCGAAATCGACTTAGGCTTGAAAAAATCAAGAAAGATCGCAAAATCGCGCTGCCATGAGAAATTTCGGCCTCCGCAGTCCCTCGGCTAAAGTGGGCGGCCTGGTTTATTTCGGTCGGATGCTGGATAAAATTCGGAGTCATGCCAAAGGCGAATTGCCTTCGGATTATCAAGCGAACCTCGGCAAAGGTTTCGATGGGAGCTGCACCCGGTTCTTGCGGGTGAATTACGATGAGCTGGTCGAACGCGTGAAGCAGGGCGGTACGGATAACGAAATCTTGCAGTGGTGTTTCAGCACCGGACGGCACCCGTCCGAAGATGAGATTCACATTTGGAATGAATTCATGCGTAAGCGGGGCTGGAACGACGAAGTCTCGGAAACGCTTAAACGGCGCAAAAAGGAAGCCGGCATGGCTGGCAGATCGGAAATCGAGACAATGTTCACATTTATCGATGCCGATGAAGGGCGCTCGCTCAACGCCAACCATCGGTAGGATCGCGGTATCGGGTAAAATTCGTCAGATTCTACAGCTGACGTTGCTTTGGTCGGCCTATGAACAGGCGACTCCGCTTCACATACCCGTGTTTATTCAGAGAGCGTGTCGATCCGTTCCGCGAGCGCGAAGTCGAGCTCGGTCAGGCCGCCCTTGCTGTGGGTAGAAAGAATCAGCCGCACTTTGTTGTAGCGGATGTCGATGTCCGGGTGATGCTCCTCGTCTTCCGCTACTTCCGCCACTGCATTCACGAAGTCGATCGCATCGGCAAAATCATCGAACTCAAAAGTCCGTTCGATATGCTTCTTCTCGAGTTCCCATTCCGGAATTTTTTTAAGACGGGACTTCAACTCATCCGCTTTCATCAAGTCAGCCATAACGGGGAACGAGTAACACCCCAAAAGCGTTTTGCAATGATGAATCGTTAGCGGAACTTTGTCCCGGTGGCCGTTCTAGACTGCCAGGATTTTTCGCAAGTTTTTTGCTGAATCGAACACTTCCACAGCGCACTCGCGCGCGCGCTTTGAGCAACGCGGCCAGTTTGCGAGCACCGTTTTCACCGCCTCAGTCGCTTCGGCTATTCCATTAATAAACTCAAATCCATTTTCATGCGGGAGATATTTCGCCGCGCCCGTGTCTTCGGTGATAACCGGTCGTCCCATTGCGAGAAAGGCAGCGGCGCGATCGCTCAGCCATCCAGTCCGCCATGCGACATCCACACCTTTGATCGCGGTGAACTCGCCGAGCGCGCCAGCCATGTACCGGCGATAAGAACCAGGAGTGCGCGCAACGCGGTGTGGATCGACAATGTGCCAGCCGCGCTTGGTAAGCCGCGCCCTCTCTGGATCGTCCGCATTAATGTTCATTGCCAGCTCAAAGCACGCTTCTGGAATTTGCTTCGGCAGATCAAGGTAAGGTTCGAAGGCAAATTTCTTGGAAAGATCGGGAAATGTGCCATTAACTTCCACGGCTCCAGTCCAATACCATTGACCAATCGTCGTGAACTTTGGCGCCGTCGGACGCGGCCGGTGCCGAAGAAGCTGAGTATCCGTCAGCGGATAGAACGTCCTCCACGAAAGGCGCGACTTTGGCAGTTGGCAGTCGCGTCCATGAACGTTAAGACCGATCGTCCAGAATTCATCGTGGTACGACTGGCCCATCTCCAGCTTCGTCATCCAATAAAAAATTTCACTCGGATCGAGGTCGCAGAAAATGCGGCGTTCGAATTGGAGAAGAAATGGCGGATGAATCGAATAACTGAGATTTAGGAGCGCGTTTGATCCCGCTAATCGATCAAGTAGAGCGCGCCTCGACATTCCGATGCAGCGCATCCCGTCAAGATCATGCGCGTCCGATGCAGGCTTTTGATAAAGTAAACAATAACGACCACCAAGTCCGTGCTCACGTAATCTTCGCTGGAAATTATCGATCCCGGCCTGGTCGGCGCGCGGATCGTTTGTCACCGGCAAGAGCTCTAGCCAGATCGCGTCCAGTTTCAATCGACGCAATCCGAGCATCCATTGTAGCGGGACAGAAAAATTGCCACCGCCTTCGCGGTACTTCGCCGCAAAACCGCAGCCAAGAAAAACCGTCACCCGAAGAGATTCGCAGCTCTCTTCTCCCGCTCAAGCCTGATAAATGCTATGTAGAGTCTTTCGCATTTGTATTGAAGCCGAAACCTACGGGCTTTGACATTGGCCAGCGGCACCGAAAAATTTCCGCCGCCTTCCCGGTATTTCGCGGCAAACCCGCAACCAAGAAAAACCGTCACCCGAGCAGAATCGTCATTCTGCTCGCGTGCTCAAGCACGAAGCTTGACCATCTTAGAAGATCCGACCGTGTGGCAAGTGTGCTTTGCCTTGCGGCTGATGACCGGTGCAAAATCCGCCGTTCGGGATCGGCTGGATGGCGCCGAGCAACTGCGGCTGCTGCCGCGCATTGAGCGCTTTCTCCAGATCGTAGGCCATGGCGATCAACTGCGCCTCGCGGAAGGCCGTGCTGTACATTAACATGCCGGCTGGTCTGCCCGAGGATCGAATCCCGACTGGCATCGAGAAGTTCGGATAACCTGCGACTGCTGGTCCTGTTGAGTTCGTTAGATGCGGCGCGACAATGGCATCGAGGTTCTGGGCTTGCAGTGCATTATCAATTCCAGTGCGGGCCAAAGTCCGCGCATTGGTTCGCGCCGCGATATAATTGGGATCGTTGGGATAACCGACAAACTGCTCCGACAACAAGAACACGTCCTGATCGTAGTAAACCAGCTCTTGCGGACAATGTGCATTGTTGAATGCGATGAGATCGGCCAGCGTTCGCATATTCGTGTGCGTTAGCGTGGCCAGATACTCTGCGATCTGCGCCCGGAATTCGTAGAGCAGTGCCGTAAATTCATCCCCGTTATAGGCAAATACATCGCCGGTGTCGGTATCGACAATCGTCGCGCCAAGACTTGCCATCACATCGAGCGCGTGATTCGCAAAGTTCACCGTCTCTTCGTCGCCCGGAATGCCGCTGCCATAATAGCTGTAGTCGAAGTAGGGCACATCTCGGCCAATTCTTTTGCCATTCAGCGCACCGCGCTGAAGGAGAGGCGTGTAATCGCTCTGGGGCGATTGCATGATGCCGAGCAGAATCGCCACATCGGTCACGCTACGCGCCATCGGCCCAGCCGTGTCCTGCTGATGACTAATCGGAACGATTCCGTCCTGCGAAATCAAGCCGAGCGTCGGCTTCAAACCAAAAATGTTTTCCACCGCTGACGGGCCGGTGATGGAACCGTCCGTTTCGGTGCCGACCGCCGCCGCGCACAAGTTTGCCGCAGCACCCGCGCCCGAGCCGGAGCTTGAGCCCCATGACGTGTAACTCAAGTCATAGGCGTTGTTCGTACTCCCACCCCGTGCGCTCCAACCGACGGCGAGAGGATAGGTCTCAGCTTCATCGTCCCGGAAGTTTGCCCATTCCCCGAGATTGGCTTTGCCGAGAATGATTGCGCCGGCTGCGCGCAGCTGCTGAATGATGGGAGCATCCGCGGGCACCTGGTTGCCGTAAATCGCGAGCGACCCCGCCGTCGTCTGCATATTGTCCTTCGTGGCGATGTTGTCTTTCACGAGAAGCGGAATGCCATGCAGAGGACCACGCACATTTCCAGAGCGACGCTCGCTATCAAGAGCAGTAGCAATCGCAACCGCATTCGGATTTACTTCAATCACAGCATGCAACGTTGGATTCAGCGACCGGATCCGGTTGATGTAGCCCATCGTCAGGCCTGCGCTCGTCAGCGCACCGGAAGCCATCGCGGCCTGCAGTTGCGGAATTGTCGCCTCGACGAACTGAAAACCAGCCGCCGACGCCGTCGATTTTATTAAGGAAGCGAGCCCGCCGGTTAGTAGTGCGGCACTACTGCCAGCAGCGGCGCCGATAAATTTTCGACGCGTTATGCCGTGGTCCAGATCAGGACAGTCAGAGTCTTGTTTGTACATATTATTCTCCAGTTGCGCTGTTCTGCGAGTGAACAGACGTGAGCTTATTATTTAGCGACCTGTGTCGGGAGAACCCCGGTTCGGTCGGTTCCGATTGTAGGGTGGGTCGTATTCGCGACGTGAACTCCATAGCCCCGCCTACGTAATCGATTCTGAACTCGAAAGCGGTCTTGAGATTTTCCGCCCTATTTGACGCCCCGCTCTTCGTCCGCAAATTAGCTGACTCTTGGGCGCCCGTAGCTCAACTGGATAGAGCATCTGACTACGGATCAGAAGGTTTGGTGTTCGAATCACCACGGGCGCGCGATATTCTTTGGATTGCGTTGCCCTTATATTGCCCTCAAATATTGTGAACGATTGGAAGTTACTCGTAATTCTCGCGGCAATCGCACTTTCGTGGTTTTTTCTCCGGAGGTACATAAGGGTGAAAGCGGAGACCCTAGCGCAGAAGGAAGATCTGCGAGACCTAACAGACATCGTTGAGCGCGTGCGGACGCAATTCGAGAGGGCCAATCTGGTTCATAAAATTCAGTTCGAAGCGGAATTTAGGGCCTGCCAGGACGTGTGGCGCGAGGCGAATAATACGCACCGGGAATTTGTCCGACTTTTTCCCCTTCTTTTCGGTAAACCTACGCCCCTTCAGCGCGGGACATTTATAAGTGCGCAGCTAGCATTCGCAGACGCTTTGGAGGCTGGGAAACCCTTTATGAGCCAAGCGGTGTGGAAGGCGTTCTTCGAATTCGAAAACTCGATGATCGTGTGGAAAGATGTTGAGATGATCCCGAAGGAATCCACAAAGGAATCTCGCGAAGAAGCTCGGCTGCACTTGGAGCGTTGCGCCGAAGAAATCAGGAAACGGTTTTCCGAGTTGCTCGTGGTGTAACTGGGACCGCAGCGAAAAATGCACCTTTACGAAGTCCGCCCTCGCAATGATCGACGCGGCTTTGATCTAATCAGCTAGGCGCTCCCGTTCGGCCGCTTGTGGTATGCCGAGCCGAATGCGGTTAGCAACGCAATCGGCTACGCAAAGCATCGCAGCCGTTCACACGATGCGGTGATTCGCGTTTGCGATGAAGCGGGCAATGTGCTTGAAACGCACGAACACATCGGCGATTTCAAAGAATGCTGACGCCATCGCAAATGCAGGAAGTTCGGGATGTTCTCGCTGCCGCATTCTCTGGCTCATCGTCAGTTACGAGGTCATGAGCGTGCTCGACGATATTAGTACCCGCTGCGCTCAAATCCGCGAGCGCTTGCGCCAGCTAATCCAACGTCACGAGTATCCTCGCGACATCAGGAGTCTCCTGCTGATGGCGTACGTCGATATTGCCCTGGAACACCACGAAGCCATCTGCCTCCTTACCAAGTCCAAGTTAAACGGGTCTGCGTTCGCAATGGTGCGCCCGGTGTTTGATACCATGTTCCGCGCGCTCTGGATTAACAAGGTCGCCACTGAGCAGCAGATCGAGCAAGCCAGGCGCGACGAGTTGACGTTCCTCATGGGCAAGATTCGCGACGACATCAAACAAGGTTATTTCAGCGACCGTCCACCGGAAGAAGCCCAGCTATTCGACAAGATCCTCCAATTGCTTAAAGAGGCGTGGCGAGCCATGAGCAGTTACATGCACTCAGGCGCGCTGCAGATTGGCCGACGCTTTATCGGCGATGAACTGAAACCCAACTACAGTGAAGGTGCGATTGTCGAAGCAGTCAACCTCGTGACTATCGCACTGCTGCTACTGCTGCATATGTTCTTTGTCAGTATGCGGTGCCAAAAGGAAGATGAGGAAACCCAAGCGCTGCTCCGGCAGTACCGCGCCGACTTCGGGGAGCGACTTCGAGCGCTCAATACCGATGAAAACGGAATCGCGCGATAGATCGCGCCCGCTATTCTGACACGTTACAAACTGAGTCCTAGCAGATCGTTCGCCCGTTGGAATCAATCGCTGAGACGCAGCTCCAACTCCAACCGACTTTGCTCAGATTGTCAGCGATGATTTCCCAGTACTTCATGCGCGGTGGATTTTGCCTGTTTTGCAAAAAGGATTGTTTCCTTCTAACCTTCCGTTCCAACGCGACCACTACCCCGCCTGACGCATCCAGCGGCTTTACTAGCGCCGATTCTTTCTTGTTAATCCGATTGCCCAAAACAACAGGCCGATGACCGAGTGGCCGCCGTGCCGTTCGTTAATTTCGGGCACGCAACAAACGAATGGAAACACACACAACATGAAAGCCACAAGTTCTCTCAGTACGGCGCTGTTGGCGCTTACGCTTGCAGCGGGAACGGTCGCGACCGCCCTAGCGGCCAATATCAACCCTAAGGATTTCAGCACGACAATCGACAATCCGTTTTTTCCTTTGGTTCCGAACACTACCTTCGTCTATGTAGGCACCAAAGACGGCAGCCCGGAGCGCGATGAATTTCAGGTCACGGACCAAACGAAGGTCATCCTTGGGGTGCGCTGCAGGGAAGTGCGAGACCGAGGATATATCAACGGAGTGCTGGCGGAAGACACACTGGACTGGTTCGCGCAAGATAAGAACGGAAATGTCTTTTACTTTGGCGAGGACACAAAGGAATTGGACGAAAACGGCAACGTGATCAGCACCGAGGGCTCATGGCAAGCCGGTGTGAACGGCGCTCTACCGGGCATTGTCATGGAGGCTAATCCGCATGTTGGCGATACCTACCAACAAGAGTTTGCCGCTCCAGTTGCCGAAGATATGGCCACGGTCCTTGCGCTTAACAAGACGGTCAACGTCCCCTTTGGCTCCTTCAGCAACTGTCTTGAGACCGAGGAGTTTTCACCGCTGGAGCCCGGTGCAATTGAACACAAGTTTTATGCGCGTGGAGTTGGATTCGTTCAGTC
>WNGO01000955.1_pt1 | contig 20647 bp, 21 predicted proteins | sample 5400511 | NCBI WGS metagenome assembly WNGO01 (sample SAMN13153380, study PRJNA577476) | soil metagenome | isolation source: 20 cm soil or saprolite under Garry oak tree replicate 2 | place: USA:California | collected 2016-06-15 | reverse complement strand
GCCGCGAGCAAGAAGCCCGCGAGGATAATCGGCTTGCGGCCGATCCGGTCCGAGAGCCAGCCGAAAAAGATGAGCGACGGTGTGGCGATGAGCAGCGCGGCGCCGGTGATGATGGCCGGGGTGAGGACGTCCGGCTTCTGTACTTGCTGGATGAAATACAGCGCCCAGAACTGACCGCTGTACCACACGACGCCTTCGCCGATCACGACGATGCTGGCGATCAAGACGTACTTCAGATTCTCGCTCAAGAACGCTTCGCGCCAGGGATTCGTCGCCGTCTGCCCCTTCGCCTTGATCGCCTGGAAGATCGGCGTCTCCGCGAGCTGGAGCCGGATGTAGATGGCGATCGCGACCATGAGGAGCGAGAGCAGGAACGGGATCCGCCACCCCCAGGCGTTGAACGCCTCGACCCCCACGATCTCGCGGGTCAGGATGATCACGACCAGCGACACCACGATCCCGAGCGTGGGCGACGTCTGGAGCCAGCCCGTGTAGTAGCCCCGCTTCTCATCCGGCGCGTGCTCGGCCACGTACGTGATCGCGCCGCCATATTCGCCGCCCAGGCACAGCCCCTGGATCAAGCGCAGCAACAGCAGCAGCACCCCGGCGGTCGCACCGATCCGGGCGTAGCTGGGCACGAGGCCGATGAGGGCGGTCGACAGGCCCATGCCGCTCAGCGTGATGAGGAACGTGTACTTGCGGCCGACGAGGTCGCCCACGCGACCGAACACGAAGGCTCCGAAGGGGCGGATCAGGAACCCGGCGGTGAACGTCCCGACCGTCTTGATGAGCGCGCTTCCGGAGGCGCCCGCCGCGAAGAACTTCACCGACAGCAGCGCGGCCAAGCTGCCGAAGATGTAGAAGTCGTACCACTCGATGACGTTCCCGACTGCTGCGGCGATCACGACGCGCCGCAGATCCTTCACGGCGAGCGCAGGAGCGGTCATAACCCCTCTGGTCGGTGGTGGAGGTTCCAGTGTCCCGCCGAAATGGCACCTTGTCAAGGTGCCGCCCCGCCTAGCGGCCGTGTGCGTACTTGAGCGCCGCCTCGGTGCGGTTCTTGACCCCGAGCTTCGAAAAGAGATGCTGTACGTGGAATTTCACCGTGTTATCGGACAGACCGAGCCGCTCGGCGATCTGCGGGTTGGTCAGGCCTCCGGCGACGAGGGCCCAGACCTCGCGCTCGCGCGGCGTCAGATCACCTGGAGCGCCGGGACGACCTTCGATCCAGCGCCGCGCCGCCTGCGGGAACACCAGCTGGCCGGCGTGCACCTGGCGGATCGCGGTGAGCGTCTGCTGGGGCGACTCGGTCTTGAGCGCGAGACCCTCGGCGCCAGCGTCCAGGGCCGAGCGGAGCGACTCGCCGTCGTTGTAGGCCGTGAGCACCAGCACCTTGGGAGGCGTAGGCCGTTCGCGCAACGCGGCGATGACTGCTGTGCCCTTGATGGTCGTGAGCTCCAGATCGAGCACGACTACGTCGGGCTTGTGCTGCTCGACCAATCGCACCACTTCGGTGCCATCCGTGGTCCAGGCCGCGACCTTGATGTCGGGCTCTCCGTCGAGCAGCGCCCGCAGGCCTTCCAGCACGATGGCGTGATCGTCCGCGAGCAGCACGCGGATCATGGCCCCCCCCAACCTCTGCCCGTCATTCCGCCGGCAGCGCCACGGTCAGCGATGTGCCGCGGCCCGGCGTGCTCTGCAGCGTGAACGAGCCGCCCAGCATCTCCACCCGATCCTGAATCCCACGCAGGCCGAAGTGCCCGCCTTCCACGCCCACATCCTCCTCGCGCGCGAGCACGCGTTGCGGATCAAAGCCGCGTCCCTGGTCGGAGACGGTGAGGGCGATTGACGGTCCGTGCCGCTCGACGCTCACGCGCTGGTGGGTCGCGCCCGAGTGCCGGTGGCCGTTCGCGAGCGCCTCCTGGAGAATCCGGTAGATCGCGATCTTGGTCGGCAGGGCGCAATCTCCGAGGTCGCCCGGGAGCTCGAGCTCGACGGCCTGCTCCGTCAGCGTCTCATGCTGGACCGCGAGGCCCTCGATGATCTGGCCGAGCGCGCGTCGCTCGAACCCTGGTGGCCGGAAGGCGCCGATGAAGTTGCGGATCTCGCCGAGCGCCCGCTCCAGCAGTCCCACGGCCTGGCTGACGCGTCGCGCAGCGGTCGGGTCGTCGGCGAGAGCCCGCTCCAGCACCTGCAGCTGCGACAGTGCCGCGAAGATGTCCTGCACCGGCCCGTCGTGCATGTCCAGGACGATGCGCTGCAGCTCGCGCTCACTGGTCGCGAGAAGCCGTCGGGAAGCGGCCCGAGCCTCGGCATCCCGCAGTTGCGTCACGCGCGTCCCGAAGGCAGGGCCCGCGTGATCCGCTCGGCGGCAAAGGCGAGCACCGCCCCGATCGCGAGCGCAATCGCGACCCGCACGCCGCCCTCGAGCGTGGTGGCCCGCAGACCCAGCGCAACGCCGGCTCCGGCCACCGCGCCGCCCGTGTAGGAAAGGATTGGCAGGTACTGAGCCTGCAACACCATCGCGAACGCCGCGGCGCCCAACACCAGGGCCTGGACCACGTCCTGTCCTCCAAGCGCCCGGGTCAGGGCGTGAGCGACGATCGCCCACACCACGCCCGAGATGGTGCCGGCGAGCGTCCTTTGCAATCCCGGGACGCCACCACCCGCCGCCAGCGCGCAGCCTAAGCCGACGATCACCGGCCATAAGGAGAGATTCACCCTCGCCATCTCGGAAATCGCCGTCCATACGGCCACCACTGCCGCTAGACCCAACCCTCGTGCCGTCATGGCATTCATCGCTCGGCCTCCTGTGGTGCGAGGATCCGGTATGCCTCCATCGCGAAGTACTCCGGCAACCCGAGCCGGTCGGCCCGCGCCGCCGTCTCGAGATTGCGCGCTTCCACCCGCTGCCAGAACTCGCGGTCGTCGTGCCCGCCCGGGAAGGGCGCGGTGTCCTTCTGGGACTGGTGCTTGAAGATCGCGAAGATCTTGGCGCGCAGCTCGTCCTGGGAGAGGGGCACCAGCACGTCCGAATCGGTGAGCGACCATTCCTGCCACGCACCTCGGTACAGCCAGACCTCCGGTGCCGGGGCGTCGTATTGCTCGAGCGCCCGCGCGACGGCGGCGAGACACATCCGATGGGTGCCGTGCGGGTCGGACAGGTCGCCCGCGGCGAACACGAGCTCGGGACGCACGTCCGTGAGGAGTTGCCGCACGATGGCCACATCCTCCGGGCCGATCGGGTGCTTGCGGACCTCTCCGGTGCGATAGAACGGCAGGTTGAGAAACCGGGCCGCGCTTGGCGGGAGGCCCACCGACTCGAGCGCCGACACGGCTTCCGATTCTCGGATCACCCGCTTCAGGTCCTGCACCGCCGGGAGATCCACGTCGCCGGGGGCCTTGCGCTCGAAGCTCGCCTCCACCTCGGCGCGCACGCGCCGGGCCGCGGCGCGCTCGATACCAAGCGTAGCCGCCGCCCGCTCGACGAAGTCGAGGTGGCGCCGCACGTCGTGGTCGAACACCGCGATGTTGCCGCTCGTCATGTAAGCGACCACGATCGCGTTCTCGTTTTCCCACAGCTTGCGGAGCAGCCCGCCCATCGAGATCACGTCATCGTCCGGGTGTGGCGAGAAGACCAGCACCGGTTTGCGTGACGGCAGCTTGCGGCGCCCGCGGATCTTGTCACGCAGCCGGTTGAAGACGGTGCCGTTGATCGGTCCCGCCGCGCCGTGCTTGGCGAGCAGCGGGCTCAGATGGTGCTCCGTGTAGTCGCGCGCCGTGAGCTTGAGGATCGCCTTCCCGGTCTGCTCGGCGAGCCAGACCACCGCGCGCTCCGTGAGGGCCGGCGTCCACTCGACGTGCCCCAAGACCCAGGGGGTCTTGATGCGCGTCAGCTCCGCCGCGGCGGCGCTGTCGAGGTAGGCCGTGGCGTTGGCGTGACCTTGCAGGAAGGTCGCGGCCACGTCCTGGGACACTTCGCCCTCGACCGCGCGGGCCACGATCTCCGACTTGTGCTCTCCGGTCGCGATCAACGCGATCTCGCGGGCCTCGAGAATCGTGGCGACCCCCATCGTGATCGCCTCCCGCGGCACGTTGTCCTCACCGAAGAACTCGGCCGCGGCATCCATGCGGGTCACCGTGTCGAGCGTCGCCAGGCGTGTGCGTTCGTCGGGCGACGAGCCCGGCTCGTTGAAGCCGATATGCCCGCTCTTCCCGATCCCCAGCATCTGGAAGTCGATCCCCCCGGCGTCGCCGATGGCCCGTTCGTACGCGGCGCAGTGCTCCGCCAGGCGCTCCCGCGGCACGCTGCCGTCGGGGATGTGCACGTGCTCGGGAGGGACGTTGATGTACGCGAATAAGTTCTCCCACATGTACCGGTGATAGCTGTGGGGGCTGTCCGCCGGCATGGGGTAGTACTCGTCCAGATTGAACGTCACGACGCGCGAGAAGTCCACCTCACCCGCCTGATGGCGGCGGATCAGCTCACGGTAAATCCCGAGTGGGGTGCTCCCTGTGGCAAGCCCCAGCACGCAGCGCCCCTTCGCGGCCGTCTCGCGAGCGACCACCTCGACGATGTGATCGGCGAGGCGCAGTGCGAGGTCGTCGTGATCCGGGACGACGACGGTAGAGATGTGCTCGCGATCGCGCGAACCCTCGATCGGGCCGCGCGAGGAACGATGGTCGCGCAGCCCATAGAGGGGCGGCGACGTAGGGGAGGGAGAGGACCCGGAAGCCTTGGACCGCGTCACCTGAAGTACCTTTCGTTTATTGGCCAACGTTTCCTCCCGATACAATAAGCCTCGTCGTGGCGCCCGGCCACGAACGAGCCCGGAGCATGAAATGTTGTGCCACCGCAACAGTTTATCCAGCCGATTTCGTTCACGAGCCGGGGTAATGCGGCGCCACGACGACTCGTGCGAGCGACGCGGTGGGGGCGACAACCAATCGATTTTGAAGTTGCTTGACGAACAATTGGGTTTGTCGCATATGTAAAGCGCGCCCCCCGATGCCAACGAATTTCCCGCGTGATCGCCGGCCCGTTCGCCCTACGGTCGCGTTGGGGTGTGCCTGGGAGCCGCGGTGACCCTGCCGGAACCATTCCTCGAAGGCCGGCGCGAAATCCTTCGCCAGGCGAGCGCCGCGCTTGGTGGCCGTCCCGTGACGGTCTGGGAGGTGTCGCCGCGTGCCGAGCTCGAGCCTCAGGCCTCGAGCGATCCGACCCCTACCCACCACGCCTCCAAGCTGGACGTGGACGCCACCCTGCGTCGCTGGAACATCGCCATCGTGCAGGGAAGCCGCTGGGTGGGGTCCCGCTCGGCAACCGAGGGCCCCTGGGTGGTAGCGCCGGTACGCACCCGGCCCCCGGCCCCTCCACCCGAAGGCCGGGAGCGTCGCAGCCGCGACCGCCTCACCCTCGAGCTCGCGGGACTCTGCCTCGGTTTGCTCGATCGGCGCGAGCCGACGCCGGCGCAGTCACCGGCCGGCCGCGCCGACCCGCTTCAGGACATCACGACCCTGCCGGGCGTCATCGCGCACGAATTGTCGAACCCGCTCACCGCGGCGCGCGCCGGCCTGCAGCTGGCGATGGAATCGCTCGGGCGCTGGACGGAAGTCGCGGCGGGCCGTCGGCTGGAGCTGCTCGACGAGCTAGGCCAGGTGGTGGAGGACATCGACCGCGCGGTGAGCTTCCTGCGCGCCATCAAGGACCGGGCCCGCGGCGCCCTCGCGCGCTCGGAGCGGTTCGACGCCGTGCGCGTCGTCCGCTCCTGCTGCACACTCGAAAGCCGCGTGCTCAAGGAGAAGAAGATCCCCCTGGAGTTCGATTCCACGATCGACGTCGTCTTTCTCAAGGGTGATCCCAATGCTCTGTATGATCTGTTGGTCAACCTGATCCGGAACGCGGCGGACGCGATGGCCACCCGGCCGGCGCCCATTCGGGTGGGCCTTAGTCAGGTGGGGAGCACCCTTCGCCTCACGGTGCGGGATGCCGGGGTCGGAATCCCGTCCCAAGACCTGGAGCGGATCTTCGAGCCCGGCTTCACGACCAAGGCGTTTGGCGAGGGCAGCGGGATGGGGCTGGTGGTCGTGCAGAACGTCGTGCGAAACATGTTCGCCGGGAGCATCGCCATAGATTCCAAGGTCGGGACCGGGACCACGGTGACCATCACGCTGCCGATTCCGGCGCAGCGCTCCATCAACTAACCCTTCCTTTGAGGATTCACCCGTGCGTCTTCCACTCCTCGCGGCGACATTCGCGTTCGCCGCGCTCACCATCCTCGCGACGGCCGCGGCGGGGCAGGGTCCGACGGTCGACACGACCGGCGCGGGCCTCCTGATCGACGAAGCGCTGAACCGCTCCGAAGTGATGCAGAATCTTCAGTACCTCACCGACGTCATCGGTCCCAGGCTTACCGGATCGCCCGCTGCGCGCCGGGCGAACGACTGGACGCTGGAGCGGTTTCGGGCCTACGGTCTGGAGGGACGGCTTGAGCCCTGGCGGTTCGGTGGGACGTGGACGCGAGGACCGACGCGTGTGCGTCTCACGGCACCACGGGCCCACGACGTGACCGCGGCGAGCTGGGCGTGGGCGCCCGGCACGGGGAGGGATGGCGCCGGCGCGGTCGTGAACGGCCCGATCGTGCGCATCAACGCCACGACACCGGACAGCTTCGCGGCGCACCGCGGCCGGGTGAAAGGTGCGTGGGTCATGACGCGGGCGCCGTCATTCGTCTGGAACGGCGACGGTCCGCCGATGACCGCAGCCGATTCCCAGCAGCAGCGGGACTTCCTTCGCACCGCGTTCGCGCCCTTCCGCGACGCCGACTCCGTCACCCGGGCACACATGCAGCAGTTCGCGAACGACGTGCCGTACCTGCTACGACGCGCCGGGGCACTGGGCATCGTGCTCGACGCCGGCAAGGAGCAGGCGCTCCTCAACATGAGCGGCTCGCCCAACCGGATCCTGCCGCTGCCGCAGATCGTGGTCGCGCACGAGGACTACGCGATGTTCGATCGCTTGCTACAGGCGGGGACCACCCCGCGCCTCGCCGTGAACATCACGAACACGCTGACCCGGGATTCCGTGCCGCAGTGGAACACGGTCGCGGAGATGCGCGGTAGCGAGCTGCCGGGTCAGGTCGTCATCGTGGGCGCGCACCTCGACTCCTGGGACCTGGGCACGGGAACCACCGACAACGGCACGGGCGCGATGTGCACCCTCGAAGCCGCGCGCGTCATCGCGCGCTCGGGGCTCAAGCCGAAGCGCACGATCCGGTTCGTGCTGTTCACCGGAGAAGAGCAGGGACTCATCGGCTCGAAGAAATACGCCGAGGCGCACGCCGCTGAGGCCGATTCCATCCAGGCCGTGATCGTGCTGGACAATGGGACGGGCGCGATCACGGGCCAGGCGTTGCAAGGCCGGACCGACTTGGAAGGGCTTTGGCGCGCGCTGCTCGCTCCCGTCGCCCGCCTCGGCGCGGACTCCGTGGTGAATCGGAACAAGGGGGGCACCGATCACCTCTCGTTCCTGCCGTACGGCGTGCCGGGATTCAACTTCAATCAGCTCGAGCGCGGCTACGGCCACACCCACCACTCGCAGTCCGACACCTACGACAAGGCCATCACGGCGGACCTGACGCAGGCGTCCGCGGTCATGGCGGTGGCGGCCTATGAGCTCGCGAACCTCTCGGGGATGATTCCGCGCGGCGAGCGCACGCCCGCGACGCCCGTTCAGGCGGTCAAGGTCAGCGATAGTCTGCTGGTAAGAGGGACACGCTGAAAGAAAAATGCGAGCGGGGAGAGGGACTCTCCATAGCTACGGAACGTCCCTCTTAGTCGGGCTCGGAAAGTAAGCCCTCCAAATCAAGCGGCCGCGTCTCCATCGCGATCCCGCCGTCTGGTGCCCGCCGCCACTCGCTCTCCGGTCGGTCGCGATACAGCTCCACCCCATTCCCGTCGGGGTCGCGCAGGTAAATCGCCTCGCTCACCCCGTGGTCGGACGCGCCCTCGAGCCGCACTCCCGCGTCGAGGACGCGACGCACCGCCGCGGCGAGCGTGCTTCGGTCCGGGTAGAGGATCGCGAAGTGATACAGGCCGGTGGTCCCCGGCGCCGGGCGCGGTGCTCCCCGCCCTGCCCACGTGTTGAGCCCGATGTGGTGATGATAGCTGCCGGCCGAGAGAAACACGGCGTCTCTCCCGTATCTGCTGGTCACCTCGAACCCGAGCACGTCCCGGTAGAAGGCAAGGGCGCGGTCCAAGTCGGAGACGGTCAGATGGACGTGACCGATGTGGGTCCGGGGATCGACAGTCATCAGTCATTGAACGTTTCAGTGTTCCCGACGCCAGGACGCTACGCTCTACGACATGACCCGTTCCACGTACAACGTACCGTCGTAGAGCGAATTAGATTCAGTGAATGAACGTCAGCCCCAAGATCCCAACACCCGTCAACGAGCCCGTCCTGGGCTACGCCCCCGGTTCGCCCGAGCGGGTCGAGCTCAAGCGAACGCTGAAAGACATGTCCAGTCGTCAGCTGGAGATCCCGCTGGTCATCGGCGGCAAAGAGGTCCGGACCGGTCGGACCGTGGACGTGGTCATGCCCCACTGCCATCGCCATGTCCTGGCCAAGGCGCATCAAGCCGGGCCTGCTGAGGTCGAGGCGGCGATCGCGGCCGCCCGGGAGGCCTGGCACGACTGGTCGGGCTGGGCGTTCGAGCGGCGGGCCGCGGTGTTCCTCAAGGCCGCGGACCTGCTGGCTACGCGCTATCGGCCGCTGGTGAACGGCGCGACCATGCTCGGGCAATCGAAGACGGCACACCAGGCGGAAATCGACGCCGCATGCGAATTGATCGATTTCTTTCGATTCAATGTGCAGTACGCCGAACGGATCTACGCGGAGCAGCCGTTGTCCGTCGCGGGTGTATGGAACTACCTCGATTATCGCCCGCTCGAAGGGTTCGTGTACGCGATCACGCCCTTCAACTTCACGTCCATCGGGGGCAATCTGCCCACCGCCCCCGCAATCATGGGTAACACCGTCGTGTGGAAGCCCGCGGGCACGGCGGCGCTGTCGAACTATTTCATCATGCGGCTGCTGGCGGAGGCCGGTCTGCCGCCCGGTGTGATCAACTTCGTCCCCGGCCCCTCGGTGCAGGTGTCGGAGCGCCTGCTCGCCGACCGGGCCTTCGCCGGGATCCACTTCACCGGGTCGACGGAGGTGTTCCAGACCCTGTGGAAGCAGGCGTCGGCCAATCTGACGTCGTACGCGACCTATCCACGGCTCGTGGGCGAAACGGGCGGGAAGGACTTCATCCTCGCGCACGCGAGCGCCGACGCCGACGTGCTCGCGACCGGGATGCTGCGTGGCGCGTTCGAGTATCAAGGACAGAAGTGCAGCGCGGCCTCACGAGCCTACGTCCCCGACACGCTCTGGCCGGCCGTCCGCGAGCGGCTCCTGGCGATGCTCGCCGAGGTGAAAGTTGGCGACCCGGCGGACTTCCGCAACTTCATGGGCGCGGTGATCGACCGGAAGGCGTTCGACAAGATCCGCGGTTACATCGATGCCGCCAAGCGGGCGTCCGGGGTGAAGGTGCTATACGGAGGCGGCGCCGACGACACCGACGGCTACTTCATCGAGCCTACCGTCCTCGAGGTCCAGGACCCGGCATATCGCACGATGTGCGAAGAGATCTTCGGCCCGGTCCTGACGGTCCACGCATACCCCGCGACGCGCTGGGTGGAGACGCTGCGACTGGTGGATCAGACGTCCCCCTACGCGCTCACGGGTGCGGTCTTCGCGCAGGATCGCGGTGCCGTGGCGCAAGCGCAGGAGGCACTCCGCTACGCCGCGGGCAACTTCTACGTGAACGACAAGCCCACGGGCGCCGTAGTGGGCCAGCAGCCGTTCGGCGGTGCACGCGCGAGCGGAACCAACGACAAGGCGGGAAGCCTGCTGAATCTGGTGCGGTGGGCAAGCCCGCGCGCGGTGAAGGAGAACTTCATCCCACCGCAGAGCTTCGGATACCCGTTTATGGCGGAGGCGTGAGCACCCGGCCACCCATCCTGGTGCTCGTCGTGGGTCTCGCCTTCGTGCTGCTCATCGCCGCGCTGCTGATCGGTTCGCTCGCGCAGCCGGAATTCCCCGCATACGCACTCACGGCGCCGCATCCCCGGGTGGCGGAGGACACCCTGCTCGGAGCGGTGACGTACACCCTCGATGCATCGAGCACGGAGCAGTGGCGCCGGTTCGATTTCGGTCGCGGCGCCGTCGTCGACTCGGGCGGCTGGGACCTCGCATTTCGCCGGTTCCATCTGATCGCGGCACCAGGCGGCGGTATCCTCGATCTGGGGCCCGCGCCGTTCGACTCCGTGCGAGAGCTCCCTGCGAGCGGGTACCTCCCTAACACGACCGGACCGGACACCACCAACCCCGGCGTGGGGAAGTGGTACGGCTACAGCATGCTGACCCACCTGCTCACATCCAAACGCCATGTGTATGGAGTCCGGACGGCCGACGGGAGGTACGCGAAGCTCGAGTTGCTCGCATACTACTGCAAGGATGTGGGCACGGCGTGCATCACGTTCCGGTACGCGTATCAAGGGAATGGCACCCCTCGGGTCGGGCCGCAGTCCCACGCACCGTCGCCTTCTCCATAACGAAGAGCCCCCGGGGGACCGGGGGCTCATGTGGTCGTCTGTGGGCGGCTTACTTCGGCGGCAGGATCTTGAACATCCCCGTGCCGCACACCGGGCATACGCCCTTCAGCGCGGGCCGGCCGTTGGCCATCTTCACCTGCTGGGGGTTCGAAATCTTGCGCTTGGCCTTGCACTTCACGCAGTAGCCCTCATCCGCTGCCATCGGGGCCTTTCCAGCCTTCGCCATTGCGCTCCTCCGTTCGGGGGCAGGGCAGGGGGGCGTACGGCATCGCCTGCGGTCAGGGGCGGCTCCCCCCGTTCGCCCCCGCCCGGACGGTGACAACATAATACCCCCTGCTTAAACCGTGGGAGCGGAGCCTCCCGCGGGGGCATCGCAAAAGCCGTTCCGCTTGTGAGTTCCGTCACAAAACGGCTTGGTCGCCGAGCCCCCACAACGGCACAGGACAACGACTTCCGCCGGTCGACCGTCCTTCCGGGGTGGTATCGCCAGCTCCCGTCCGTCCGGGGTGACGATCTTGACCGGCCCTTCGACGACGAGGGGGCCGTTGGGCTTTGGTGTGATCCGGGTGATGTCGGGCATGTCGCGAACTATAACTATCTGCCTTGACGGCGGCGGTAAAACTGCGCAAACTGCACAGCCGGCCTGGAAGACCACTCGGATCCTGGCGGAAGGGACCGCACGCCCGACCCCACCCTAGCGGCGCTTTCCCAGGCCGGTTTTTTACGTAGCCCCGGTTTGTCATGCCAGTTCGCCCCGGAACGGCAAAGCGCATGACAGGGTATCTTCACCCGGTTATGAGATCTCCGGGGCTCCTCCCGCCGTCCCTCCCGATGTCGTTGCTGGCGCTGGCCTGCGTCTCGGAACACGGACCGCTCACGAACCGGATGGCGCAGTCGGCCACACCCTATCTGGCCCGGGCCGCCCGTGAGCCCGTGAGCTGGCAGCCGTGGGGGCGCGACGCATTCGCGTTGGCCGCGCGACTCGACCGGCCGATCCTTTTGTATGTCGGCGCCGACGACTGTCGGTGGTGCGCGGTCATGGATCGCGAGGTGTACGGGGACCAAGCGCTCGCCGCGATGATCGATTCGTTGTTCGTTCCGGTTCGCGTCGACCGGGACGAGCGGCCCGACTTGGCGCAACGTTACACCGCCGCGGTCCAGCTCCTGGCCGGCCTGCGCGGCTATCCGACCACGGTGTTCCTCACGCCGGACGGCTCGGCGTTCTTCGGCGGCACCTACTTTCCGCTGGACGATCCGGTGACGGGGCGTGGGCTGAAGCAGCTGCTGCCGGAAGTCGCGAGGAGCTATCGGGACCAACGGGCGTCGATCCTGCGACGCGCCGCTCTGGTGCGGCAACGCTCCCTCGAGCGGCACGCCTCGGCGCGCGGCGCGCTGAAGCCGGCGTTGTTCCAGCGCGATGTCGACGCCGTCCGCAGCGCGACGGCTGCGGCGGCCGAGACGCGCAAGGAGCTCGCGACCTTCCCCTTCACCCAGGCGGCCGAGCTGCTCCTCGCCGTCTACGTCCGTACCGGCGACACGAGCTACCTGGCGCCGGCGCGCGCGGTGCTCGATTACATGGCCGACTCCGGAGAGGCGGGCCTGGCCGCGCGCGCAAGCGACGATCCGCCGGAGCTCGTGCGAGCAGGGCTGCTGCGCGACCTGGTGGCCGGATGGACGGCCACCGGCGACGGGCGCTATCGCGACGAGGCGCGCGAGCTGGCACGCCGCCTCGCCTGGAACGTGGGCCGCACCGCGGACCGGACGGTGTTCGCCGATCGCGACGCCTACGTGCTCGGGGCGATCCTCGACGCGGCAGCGGTGCTGAGCGACTCGGGAACGCTCCTGCGGGCGCGCGCGACGCTCGACTCCCTGCTGCGACGCGTGTACGCACGGGGCCGCGCCGTGCGTCACGTCGCTGGCGGTGGTGCGCCGGACCGCGCCTTGCTCGGCGACCAGGTGCAGGTCGCGTGGGCGTGTCTCGCAGCGCGCGATGCATCGGGCGAGCGTCGTTACGGCGAAGTCGCCGAGGATCTGGTGCGCGTGCTGGAGCGCGACTTCGCGGACTCGGGATCGGCGGGCTATTACGACGCGGTGGCTACCGACCGCGCGGTGCCGCTCTCGGTGCGCGCCAAGCCCGTACTCGACGACCTGCTTCCCGGCGGCAACGCGTGGGCGGGCCGTGTGCTGCTGCGGCTGGCTCGCCTCACCGGCGACGCGCAGTATCGGCGGCGCGCCGAGGCGACGTTCGAAGGGGTTGCCGGGGCGGTGGTGGGCGAAGGAGTCCGCGCAGCGAGCTATCTCGCGGCCGTGCAAGAGCTGTTTCGGGAGCGGTGACCTGGTTCCGTCCGCAACATCCGTGACGCCCTAATCGCCATGCAGGTCTCAACAGAGTGAGGGGAACCCCTTCCGACGCGGAGGTGGTGGCCCTCGTGCTCGCCGGCGACACCGAGGCGTTCGGCTTCGTGATCCGTCGTTACGAGGCGGGCCTGCTCCGGTTCGCGACGCGCATGCTGGGAAGTCGGGACGCCGCGGCGGACGCGGTGGCCGAGAGCTTCGTGCGCGCCTATCGGCATCTGGCGAGCTGTCGGGAGCCGGCGAGGCTCCGCACCTGGCTGTATCGGATCGTGACGAACCGGTGCAAGAGCTATCTCGCCCGCCGGTCCGCGGCGGACGTACCGCTCGACGATGCGCCGCCCGTGGCCGATCCGTTGGACAACGAGGCGGCGCTGGAGCGCGCGGACCAGCTCGCCTTGGTAGAGCGGGCGCTCGCTGAGCTGTCGCCCGACAAGCGCGAGGCGTTCGTACTCAAGCATGTCGAAGGCTTGAGCTACGAGGAGATGGCGGCGGCGACCGGCGAGCACATACCGACGCTCAAGATGCGGGTGCATCGCGCGCGTGAGGCGCTGCTGAAGGTGCTGAAGGAGTACGCATGAACACGATCGATCCGAGAATTCATCAGGTGCTGGACGGCGAGCTGCCCGCCGAGGCGCTCCCGGAAGAGCTGCGGCGGGTCGCGGCGCAAATCGCCGCCGCCGCTGATCTGCTCGCGGCGCCTCCCGCCCAGGCGGGCGCGAGCCTCGAGTCGCGCGTGATGGCGCGGATCCGGCGCCCGCCGCCATCCCGCGTCCGCCGCATGCTCGACTGGCTCGTCACCCCGCACGCGCTCGTGCTGCGCTTCCGGCCCGCGTGGAGCCTGGCGCTCGTCGTGCTGGTGGCCGCGCTCACCCTGTTCAGCGTCGGCGACGACGGGCCGGAGCTCGGCGAGCGAGAGGGGATCGCCCAATTCGTGGGACGCTTCCCTGGCGCGCGCTCCGTCCACGTGCTCGGCTCGTTCAACGACTGGCGGCCCGGCTCCATTGCGCTGGAAGACCAGGATCACGACGGCGTGTGGCGTGCGACCATTGTCCTTCCCGAGGGCACGTACGAGTACATGTTCGTCGTCGACGGAGAGCGGTGGGTGCCCGACCATTTGGCGGAACGCCTCGTCGCCGACGACTTCGGTCGCGAGAACTCCGTCGTGATCGTCCGGGCGGCGCGGCGATGAAGCTTTGGGTCGTGCTCGCGCTCCTCACGGGCCCGCTCGCCGGTCAGTCGGTGCGGAGCCGGCTGGAAGGGCGAGTCCCGAGCAGCGTGATTCCCACGATCGACTCGCTGGTCCAGTCGGCCCCTCAGGAAGGCCTCCCCACCGAGCCGTTGATTCAGAAGGCCATTGAGGGAGGGGCGAAGCACATCGAGGGACCGCGCATTGTCGCCGCCGTACAAGTGAGCCTGGGCCAGTTGCGCGGCGCGCGCGACTTGCTGGTCCGCGCAGGCGACGCGCCGCCGGTGCAGCCGGCGGAAGTGACCACCGTCGCGTGGGCGCTGCGCCGCGGGCTGCCGACCGCCGTAGTGGAGCGTGTCGCCGCCGCGCTGCCGCGACCGCCGCGATCACCGGCCCTCCACGCCGTCGCCGATCTCGTGGCCCATCGCTTCGAACCGGACTCGGCCGCCACCTTGATCATCGACGCCGTCCAGGCCGGTGTGCCGCAGGATCGTCTCCTCGACGTGTCCACCGCGACCCTGCACGAGGTGCAGCGGGGCCGCAACCGCTTCGAAGCGCTCGCGACCGTGCGGCAACTGCTGCCCAACGTCCCGGCGCCGGCGAAGCCGGGGCACGGCGCGGTGGCGGGCGCGCGCCGGCCGGCGCCGACGCCGCCCTGAGTCGATGGTTGCAATATGCGACGGATGTTCGTCACGTGACGCAGTTGGAACGTCTCGGGTCTCAACCGTGAAGCGGGCCAAGGTGGCCCGCGAGATCCCTCCTGGAGGTATGAAGACATGATGCGTCGCACGCTTCTCGCGCTGGCCCTCCTTGCCGCACCTGCGGTTGTGATGGCGCAGCAGCCATCGCCGATGCAGGGCCAGGCGCCGACGGCCGATACGTCGAAGGCCCATGCTGCGAAGAAATCATCGAGCCACAAGTCGTCCAAGAAGCACGAAACGAAGCCCGCTGCGAAGCCTGCGCCGAAGCCCGCGGCCAAGGACACATCCAAGGCCAAGCCGTAAGCGGTCGAGGGTCCTACGAGGTGTAATCGGCGTTGATGCGCACGTAGTCCGGCGTCAGATCGCAGGTCCACACCACCGCCTCCGCCCGACCGAGTCCGAGGTCGACGCGGAGGCGGATCGTTTTCTGCTGGAAGATGGCGTGTGCGCGCGCAGTGTCGGGGTGGGCCGTGGCGCCGCCGGTCGCGAGCGTGAGCCAATCCCCGTTCGCGGCAACCTCGAGGGAGAGGCGCTCCACCGCGAGCGGCACGCCGGCAGCGCCCGCGGCGGCGAGGATGCGCCCCCAATTGGGGTCGGCGCCGTAGATCGCGGTCTTCACGAGCGCCGAGCGGGCGATGGCGCGGCCGATTTCCCGGGCGGCTGCCTCGCTGACGCCGCCCACCACGTGGATCTCGACGAGCTTGGAGGCGCCCTCGCCGTCGGAAACGATGGCGAGGGCGAGCGTGCGCGCGACCTGCAGTACCGCATCCTCGAACGTCTTCGCGAGCGCGCCGTCGCGTGACGGGTCGATCCCGGTAGCCCCTCCGGCGAGGAGCAAGGTGGTGTCGTTCGTGCTCGTGTCGCCATCCACCGAGATGGCATTGAAGCTGCGGTCCGCAACGCGACGCAGCAGCGGCTGCAGCGACGCCGGCTCACCGACGGCGTCGGTCGTCAGCACGGCCAGCAAGGTCGCCATGTTCGGGTGGATCATCCCGGCCCCCTTGGCAATCCCACCGACGGTGACCATCCCGGCCGGTGTCTCGAAACGCACGGCGCAATGCTTCGGCCTGGTGTCCGTGGTCATGATCGCGCGGGCGGCTTCGGCGCCGCCGTCCCCAGCGAGCCGGACCGCGGCCGCGCGCAGCCCCTCCGAGATCTGGTCGACTGGGAGCGGCACGCCGATCACGCCCGTCGACAGCACCAGCGCCGTGCGGGCCGGCAGACCGGCGGCTTGCTCGGCGGCCTGGGCCATGGCTCGGGCGGCGGCGAGTCCCGGCGCGCCGGTGCAGGCGTTGGCGACACGCGCATTCATCGCCACCGCGCGCATGCGGCCGGGCCGCTCGGCGAGCAGCTCGGCATCGTAGATCACCGGCGCCGCGCGCACGGCGTTCTGGGTGAAGACACCGGCCGTGGCGCAACTGGTCGCACTCACGAGCAGCGCCACGTCGGGCGCGCCGTCGGGCTTGAGGCCCGCATGCGCGGCCGCGGCGGTGAAGCCGCGGGGCGAAGTGACGGAGCCGTGCGGTATGTCGGCGATCGGAGACGCCATCGGCGGGGAAGATAGCCCGCGGCTGTCGCTTGTGTAACCGTTCGGGCCATCGTATCATAGCACAACCTTCCCGGGAGGCCCGTTCGATGTCGGACCCGTTCTTGAGTTCCGACGACTACGACGAACGCGCACATCAGCTGTACAACGAAGCCCAATACGACGAAGCCATCGAGACCCTGCGAGAAGGCCTGGGGCGGTATCCTCACGCCGTCGAGCTGCATGTGGGCATGGGTTACGCCCGGCTCGCGCGGGAGGAGTACGCCTGGGCACGGCGCGGGTTCGAGGAGGCGATCGGTCTCGATCCGGAGCACGAAGATGCGCTCGCGGGGATGGGAGAGGTCCTGCTCAAGCTCGGCGACCGCGCGGGCGCCATCGCGTGCTTCGAACGCATCATCGCGCTCGGCTTTCGGGAGGACCACGATCTCATGCTGCAGGTGGGCCGGGCGCTATTCCGCGAGGGAGTGCTCGATCAGGCACGCCGCTTCTTCGAGGTCGCGATCACCGGGCATCCCGAGTCGGCCGAAGCGGCGGCCTGCGTGGGCTACGCCGCGCATCGCCTCGCGGACGAAGGTGGGGCACTCTACTGGCTTCGCCGGGCCCTCGAGCTCGACGCCGATCACGCGGAGGCCCGTATCTATCTCGCGAACCTGCTGTACGACCGGGGCGAGTACGAAGCCGCGCTGTTCCACCTCGAGCGGTCCGCGCCGGCGGACCACTGCGACGGGTTGGCGATCTGGCGCCTGATCGAACTCAAGAAAAGCGTCTACCGGCTGCAGGACGACGACCCCGAGCTCGTCCCCTGGCACCACCGCCTGGACGAGATGGCGGCGGAGGCGAACCCCGACGACTTGCTGCTCGCCGAAATCGAGGCCATGGGGCCGAACGGGCAGATTCGGGACCCGCGGCAGCTCGAGCTCTTCGGCACCCTGCTCACGGAGCTGCAGGGGATGAAGACGCGCTCCGGCGGGCCCGGCGACATCCACCGCGTCAGCATGCTCAACGGGTCGACGTACGTCGGCACGTGGGAGGAGATCGTGCAGCAGATGAAGGACGACGCGGCCGAATGGGTGCGCAGGTCGCTGGAACAGTACATGGCGGCGGTGGCGCACCGTGGTCGCAAGGAGACGGGCGTCGCCATCCCGGCCACGGATCCCGAGAGCTTCATCCGGGGGAGCGCGGACGCGGGGCTGTTGCGAATACTGCATTAGGGGATGCGTCCCCCGTCCCCCTTAGCTACTGTGCTTCAATTTCACCGCGATCGACAGCGGCCCATCCCCCAACGCGACGAGCGTAATCGCGCCCGCGAACAGTAGCCCTTCCAGCTCGATGTTACCGCCGTGCGGCAACCGCACCGCGAGAATCGCCACGACCATCTCGACCGCCATGCAGATGGACCAGAAGCGCGTGAAGATGCCGAAGATGACGCAGATCGCGCCGATGGTTTCGATCCCGATCAGGATGACGGCGAAGATGACGGCGAACGGGAAGCCGACGTCGTGCAGGAACAGTGTGGTCGCGGGGATCCCGCGGTGAAACTTGCTCAAGCCGTGGACGAGGAACACGCCGCCCACCGCGAGGCGCATGAAGAAGGCCGCGTAGGGGGTGAGTGCGTTCATGAGCCCTCCGGGTGGATGGCATGGGTCACGGGACCGCGTCGGCGCGCATCAATCCGGGTCTCGCGCGCCCCGAGCCGCTTGATGATGACGTCGAGGCCGCGCTGCGGTCGCGCGCCGCCCCCGGAAGCAGAGCCCCGCCTCGGGCACGCCGTGCAGCGTGACGTGGCCGCCGTGGCACACCAGCGCCGCCGCGACCCCCAGCGGCCCGAGCGTCACCACCGGCGGATGGGCGGGATTGAGCCCGGCCGCGTTCGCGGCGGCGAGCAGCAGGCCCGCGAGCCCTTGAGTGTCGGCGAGCCGGTTCGCGGGGATGCCCCCGAGATCCGCGAACACGTGCTCGAACGTCAATTCTGGCAGACGCTCCGCATGCGCAGCGGCACCACGAAGATGCCGCGGATCGTCTCCAAGCCGAGCGGATCGGCATATAGATCCAGCCGCTGCGCCTGGAAGAGATAGCGCCCGCTGAGAATCGATCCACCCCCCACGAGCGCCGGAGTGTACTGCGTGATGCTCAAGTACCCTGCCACCGCACTCGACGCCGTCCCGTGCGACAACGCGACGATGCCCGGGACTCCCGCGGTGGTCGGGGCACTGGACCAGTAGGCCCACGGCCGCTGGGGATTGCAATACGGATTTTGTTGGTTGACCTGCGTCGTCACCTCTTGCGGACTTATGGAGTCGATCTCGAACGTCCCGGCGGCGAGCAGGGAATCGCGCAGGGTGATCAGGATCGCCTCTGTTGAGCCGTTGGCCGTGAGGGTGTCGATCAGGCGGAAGGCGAGCTTCTGGTTGAGTTTCTGGTAGTGTGCCGCCTCTGCGATACCGCTCTGGTGCCGGATGGCGGTGCCGAACGCGGTCATGTAGAAGCGACCGTTGGTGCTCGTGTCCGTGAGGCTCAGGATAACCACGCCGCCCGTGTCGCTGACGCTGTTCGTCCCGTCGCTGACGCGGGCCACGTAGCGTCCTTCTCCCGCCTCGTGCGCCGTGATCTTGCCCGTGATGGTATCCATGGTGTAGACGTTGGACACTTTAGACGAGTCGAATCGGACCGTCGTGGCAGCCGGGGTTTTCTGCGCGATCGCGAACGGCACGGTGATGGTGTCGTCCGGCATCAGGAACAGCGTGTCGAGGAGCAAGGTCAGCTCGAGCGGGCGCGAGACGACGACGATGGCGCCGCTCGTGACGCCGGCGGCGGTCGCGAAGACGACTGCCGACCCCTTCGCCTTGCCAGCGACTCGTCCGGCGGCGTCCACGGTCGCCACCGTCGACGGATTGATGCTCCATGATACCGGACCGGGATCATGATGGCCGCCGCTTCCGTCCCGGAGATAGACGCTCCGGGGGGCGAGCGTGTCGCCCACAAACACCGAGTCGAGTACCGGGTCGACGACCAGCAGCTGCTGCTGCGGGGTCTCGGTGTTGACGCACGCGAAGGTAGCCGCCACGGCGCCGCACAGCGCGAACAGATGTCGTTTCATTGTGCCTAAGGGTAAGGGGATTCGGTCGCGGGCCACCAGGGCCGCGGGTCCCTCATTGGAACACCGCCGGCGCCCGATTGCTCCAGGGTCCTAGAACATCGACATCGCGAGGAACGACCGGAGGTTGTCGTTGGTCACGCGCAGCCGCGCGGACAGGAGCCGGACCACCGACCACAACACCTTGTAGGCGATGTCGCGGTTGAAGTCGAGCAGGAGCTCGAAGTCCGAGCGGGCAATCGTGATCAGGGTGCATGACGTGTTGGCGATCGCGTCGGTGGACCGCTCGGAGCGGTCGAAGATCGCCATTTCACCGAAGCACGCCCCCGGCTTCAGGACGGCGAGCGCCTCTTCGCCCGAGCCGGGAATCGTGCGGGAAATCCGGACCTCCCCCTCGGAAATCAGGAACAGCCGGTTGCCCGGCTCGCCTTCCTTGAAGACATGCTGGCCGACGGCGAACTTCTGCTCGCGGCAGACCTCGCCGACGCGGGCCAGCTCACCGTCGTCCAAGTCGTGGAAGATCGCGGTTTGCTTCAGCAGATTGAGGTCCATTCGGTCGAAGGTATGGGGCTCCAAAGGGAGGAGCAAGTGAAACCGTGGGTGACGCGAGCGGATCTGCTGACGGCGCTTCGGCTTCCTCTGGCCGCGGCGTTTCCGTTCGTGCATGCGCCTGCCTGGCAGCTGGTGCTCGTGAGCGCGGCGGCGGCCTCGGATTTCTTCGATGGAATGCTGGCGCGCCGCTACGGCAGCTCGCGAGCCGGCGCCGTCCTCGATCCCACGGCCGACAAGCTGTTCATGGCTGCGGCGTTCCTCACCGTCGCGCGCACCGGTCTGTTGCATCCCCTGGAGATCGTGGGCGTGATTGGCCGGGACATCGTGGCGACGTTGGGGTACGTGGGGGCGTGGTTGTGGCGGCGACCGACCGCGTTGCCGGCCCGCGCCGGCGGGAAGGCCGTCACGGTGCTGCAGCTGCTCACTCTAGTCGCGTTCATCGCCCGTTCCCCGCTGGTACGTCCGCTCGCATGGGCGACGACCGCCGTGGGGCTGTACGCCATCTGGGATTACGGCCGTGCTGCCGCACGGCGGGGAGCCCGGGCCGGCGCGGCCGG
>WNGO01003046.1_pt1 | contig 20648 bp, 16 predicted proteins | sample 5400511 | NCBI WGS metagenome assembly WNGO01 (sample SAMN13153380, study PRJNA577476) | soil metagenome | isolation source: 20 cm soil or saprolite under Garry oak tree replicate 2 | place: USA:California | collected 2016-06-15 | reverse complement strand
GCCTGCAGTCGGCGCCCGCGCTCGGGGATTCAGGCGTCGAGATCGAACCCGCCGGCGCCGACGGGCGCTGGCGCATTCGGCGTTTCGAGCACGTCGACGGCAAGCTCGCGAGCCTGCGGCTGTCGAGCCCGGCGGCGCGGGGCATCCGCGCCGACGTGCAGGCGCTCGCCGTAGCGATCTCGGATCCCCACGTCCAGATCACCGACCTGGTCGGCCGAATCACGATCGTGGGCGACTCGCTCGATGCCGACGTCGGGCGGCTGCACCTGCCCGGATCGGCGCTGAGCGTGCGCGGTCACGTGCGCTGGCCGCGTGACACGGCGCTGTATTCGCTCGATGTGCGGGCCGATTCGGCGACGCTCGGCGACGTGCGCTTCCTCGACGCGCGCTTCCCCGCGGCCACCGTGCTGCGCGGACGCGTGGCGGTGCGCTCGCACGGCGGCCGCGTGCTCGAAGTGCGGCTCGACCCGCTCGAGCTGCGCGACGGCGCCGGCACGCTCACCGGCAAGGTCACGGCGATCAGCGCCGCGGACTCAGGTATCGTGGCGCTGCGCCAGGCCGACCTCACGGCGCAGGACTTCAGTCTCGAGCTCGCGCGGCCGTTCCTCGACACGCTGCCGTTTGCGGGCCACTTGTCCGGCCACACCGTGGCTGACGGTCAGTTGTCGGACCTGCAGCTGCAAGTCGACTGGACGTTCCGCGACTCGCTGGTGGCGGACTGGCCCGCGTCGGTGGTGCAGGGCGCGGGCCGGGTCGATGCGAGCGCGGGCGCCGGGCTGCGGTTCGAGCAGTTCGGCGTCGATTATGCAGGCGTCGCGCTCGCCACGGTGCGGCGGATGGTGCCAGCCGTGACTTTGGCGGGCGAGCTGGACGCCGCGGGCACGCTCTCGGGGCCGCTGCTCGACGCGCAGTTCTCGGGCACCATGCGTCACCACGACGGCGCGGCCCCGGCGAGCGTGGTGCGCGGCGTGGTGCGGCTCGATGGGCGCGGCGACACGCTGGGGATCTTCGCCGACGTCACGGCCGACACCCTCAGCTTCGACGGGCTGCGCGGCAGCCTTCCGGGCCTGCCGCTCGCGGGTGCGGTGGCGGGCCCGGTGCGGCTCGCGGGCAGCGTGGCCGACCTCGAGACCCACGTCGACTGGACGGCCGCGGGCGAGGCCGGGCACGTGCGGTTCGACGGGCGACTCGTGCTGTTGCCGGACCGGACCGGCGCGCGGGCGGCGACACTCGACTTGCGCGACGTGAACCTCGCGCGCTGGCTCCGCAAGGGACCGCATTCGCGCCTCAACTTCACGGCGTCGGGTGACGTGGTGGTCGACACGTCAGGCGACGCAACGGGCGCGCTGCAGGCGCGCCTCGCGCCGTCGCTGTTCGCGGGGACGGTGGTCGACAGCGGCGGCGCGGGCGTGCGGTTCGCGGGCCGGCAGGTGCTGGTGGACTCCTTGCGGTTCCGCCAACCGGGGCTCGCGACGACGGCCCACGGCGGCCTGGGTCTGGCCGCACCGGCCTCCGGCGAGCTGCGGTTCGACTTCGAGGCTGACAGTCTCAATGCGCTCGATTCACTCGTCGCCTGGGCGACCCACAACGCGGCGACCCCGGGCGGCGAGCATCAGGTGTTGCGCGGCGCGGCGCGGGGCTCGCTCACGCTGGTGGGCTCGCTCGACTCTCTGGGCCTCGCGGCGCAGGTCAGCGGCGCCGACCTGCAATGGCGCGGCTGGCAGGTGACGGCGGGCCGGCTGCACGCCGCCTGGACGCCGCGGGCCGGTGCGCCGTTTACCGTGGATGCGGCGCTCGACTCGCTGGCGCACGATCGGCTGGGTTTCGGCGCCGCGAGCTTCGCGGTGCGCGGCGTGACCGACTCGCTCACCTGGTTCGCGCGCTCGCGCGTGGGCGACGTCGGCGCGTTCCTCGCGGGCGGCCGCTACGCGCGCCGCGGCGACACCACGGCAGTCGGAATGGATTCCCTGGCGGTGCTGTTGCCCGAGGGCGTGTGGCTGCTCGACGCGCCCGCGGTCCTGGTGGTGGACGACTCGGCGGCGCGGCTGCCGGCGTTGGCGCTGCACAGCGCGACCGGCGACGGCAAGCTCACGGCGCGCATCAACCTGCCGGCGCGCGGCTCCGGCGCGGCGAACTTCCAACTCGAAGGCTTCCCGCTGGCGGGCGTCTACGCGCTGCTGGAGGCCGATACCACGGGGGTCATCGGGACGGTCACGGCGACCCTCGGCGTGACCGGGACGCGGGCAGCGCCCGTCTATACGGGGTCGTTCTCGCTCTCCCACGGCGCGATCGGCGACTTCCGTATCCCGTTCCTCGACGGCTCGGTGAACTACCGCGACCGCCGGCTCGACGCCGCCGCGCACTTGTGGCGCGAGGGCCGGCAGATCGTGAGCGTGGATGCGCACCTGCCGTTCGATCTGGCGCTCGTGTCGGTGGCGCACCGCCAGGTCAGCGACACGCTCGCGGTTCGCGCCACCGGCGACAGCGTGGACCTGTCGGTGCTCGAGGCGATCACACCGGTTTTGCGCGCGGTCAGCGGCACGGCTACGCTGGACGTCGGGATCGGCGGCACCTGGGACGATCCGCGCTTGCAGGGGCGGGTCGCCGTAGCACATGGCGCGGCCACACTGCCGACGCTGGGCGCGCGCTACGAGGGCGTGAGCGGACGGTTTACCCTGGCGGGCGATACGATCCGCGTCGACACGCTGGACGTGCGCAGCGATCGGGGCCGGGCGGCCGTGGCAGGCTTCGTGCGCCTGGAGCGGTTGACGCGCCCCGTGCTGGGCCTGGCGATCCGGGCGCAGAACTTCAAGGCGCTGGACATTCCCTATTACCTGACGCTGACGACGACCGGGGATCTCACCCTCACCGGCCCGGTGATCGGCGCGACCCTGCGGGGCAGCGCCACCGTCACGAGCGGCGTGCTGCATTTCGCCGACCTCGTCAACAAGCGCATCGTCAACTTCGACGAGCCGTGGGCGGCGTCGCTGATCGACACCTCGCTGGCCGACGTGATCCGCAGCCAGCAGCTCGGGCCGGCGTTCGAGAGCGTGTTTTTCGACAGCCTGCGGATCGACAACCTGCAGCTCACGATGGGCAGCGACGCGTGGCTGCGCTCGAACGAAGCCAACATCCAGCTGACCGGTGGGGTCACGGTGAGCAAGCGGCGCGCCCTGTACGAAGTCACGGGGACGCTGCAGGCGCCGCGCGGTACGTACCGGCTCGTCGTGCCGCCGCTGTCGCGCGAATTCGTGGTGACGCGCGGCACCGTCCGCTACTTCGGCACGCCGGACCTCGACGCGGCGCTCGACATCGAGGCGACGCACGTCGTGCATCCGGTGCCGGGCCGGAACGAGCCGGCGTGCACGCGCGACTGCGACATCACCGTGACCGCCCGGATCACGGGCACGCTGCTGGTGCCCCGGCTCACGCTCGAGGCGGACCGGCCGGGCATGTCGCAGACCGAAATCATCTCGTATCTGCTGTTCGGGAAGCCGAGTTTCGAGCTGTCCAACGGCCAGGGCGGGTTGGGCGGCCAGAGCGCGGTGCTGCGCAGCGCGGTCGCGAACGTCGTCTCGGGCCAGCTGGAACGGACGCTCGTTTCCGATCTCGGCGTGCCGCTCGATTACGTGCAGATCAACCTCGGCGACCCGGCGGATCCCTTGTCGGGGACGCAGGTGGAGGCCGGGTGGCAGATCGGGCGCAAGACGTTCCTCGTGGTCAACGCCGGGTTCTGTCCCAACCATCCGGTGGCGGTCAGCAATACGCTGGGGGCGAGCCTGCAATTCCGGTTCAGTTCCGAATGGCGCACGGAAGCGAGCTTCGAGCCGGCCACCTTCACCAGCTGCGCCGAGTTGCAGAGCACGACGGTGCGTCAGCAGGTGGGTCTCGACCTGTTTTGGGAGCGGCGGTACTGAGGTGACGCGCGCCTTGCTGATCACCAATCCCGCCGCCGCGCGCACCGATGCGCGCGCCGTCACCGCCGTGCGCGAGACGCTGCGCCGCGGCGGGTGGGACGTGGACGTGCTCGCCACCGCCGGCCCCGGCGATGCGCGCCGCTTCGCCGAGGAGCTGAAGGGCTCGGCGTACGACACCGTGGTCTGCTACGGCGGCGACGGCACCGCCATGCAGGTGGCCGCGGGCGTCGCCGGAACGGACATCCCGCTCGGCATTATCCCCGGCGGCACGGGGAACATCCTGGCGCGCAACCTGCGCCTGCCCGGCGACCCGACAGCCGCGGCGCGTCTGCTGCTCACCGCGCACCGCATGCCGATCGATTTGGGCTTGGTGGAGCGCGCCGACGGCTTGCACTACTTCGCGGTGTGCTGCGGGGCGGGGTTCGACGCGGAGCTGATGGTCGCGACCGACGCCACCTCGAAACGCCGCTGGAAGATGGCCGCCTACGTGGGCGCCGCGTTCGCCGCGCTGCCGCGGGTCCAGAGCGTGCGGCACCGCGTGGTCGTGGACGGCGTGGTGCACGATGTGCGCGCCGCGATGGTGCTGATCGCCAACTGTGGCGAGCTGTTCCCGCCGTTCGTGAAGATCCACCACGAAGTGCACCCCGACGACGGCTGGCTCGACGTGGTGGCGCTGCGCGCCGACGGCGCGATCGACGGCGTCGCCTCGTTCCTGGAACTGGTGCTGGGATCGAAGGAGGGCTCGCCCCGCGTATGGTTCGGGCGCGGCCGGACGATCCGCGTGGAGGTGGTGGACGGCCCCGGGCGCGCCGTGCAGCTCGACGGCGAGCCGGTGGGCACGACGCCGCTCGAAGCGCGCCTGATGCCGCACGCGCTGTGCATGTTGGTCGCGCCGGAGACGGCTGCCAACGGGGGCGTCCGTGGCAAATAGCCTCTTGCTGGTGGACGACGATCCCGCGGTGCTGCGCGCGATCGGCAACTACTTCGAGAGCATCGGCACCGAAGTGTATCGCGCCAGCTCCGCCGCGGCCGGTTTGGAAGCGTACGAGCGCGCACGGCCCGACGTCGTCATTCTCGATCTGGGGCTGCCCGACGCCAACGGACTCGAGGTGCTCGAGCACCTCCGCGCCCAAGGTGTCGCGGTCATCATGCTGACCGGCCACGGCGACATCGAGACGGCGGTGCGGGCCATGCAGCTGGGCGCCGAGAATTTTCTCACCAAGCCGATCGACATGCCGCACCTGGCGGCCGCGACCACGCGCGTCGCGGAGAAGGTGCGCCTCAAGCGGCAGAACCAGATGCTGCGCGCGCGCGATCACGCCGGGGAGAGCGTCTCTGGTCTGGGCGTCTCGCCGCAGATGGGCGACCTGGGTCGCCAGATCGAGCTGCTGGCGGCGAGCGAGCGCACCACCGTGCTGCTCACCGGCGAAAGCGGCACCGGCAAGGGATGGGTGGCGCATCTGGTGCACAATCTCAGCCCGCGCAGCGCCGGCCCGTTCGTGGACGTCAACTGCGCCGGCCTGTCGGCCACGTTCTTGGAATCGGAGTTGTTCGGCCACGAGAAGGGCGCGTTCACGGACGCCAAGGAGCGGAAGCAGGGTCTGTTCGAGCTGGCCGACGGCGGCACTATCTTCCTGGACGAGATCGGCGATCTCGCGCCCGAGCTGCAGCCCAAACTCCTCAAGGTGCTCGAGACCAAGACGTTCCGCCGCCTGGGCGGCACCCGCGAAATGAAAGTGGACGTGCGCCTGGTGGCCGCTACCAATCGCGACCTGATTCACGACGTGGAAGGCGGCCGTTTCCGGGAGGACCTGTACTACCGGCTCAGCGTCATGCCGTTGCACTTGCCCGCCGTGCGCGACCGCTCACGTGAAGACCGCCACGCGCTGATCGAGCGCATCCTGAGCGAGATCCGGCCGCAGCTGCCGGGCTCGCCGCCGGACACCGACGGCGAGGCGCTGGAGCGGCTGCTCGCGGCGCCATGGCCCGGGAACATCCGCGAGATGCGCAACGTGCTGGAACGGGCGCTGATTCTGGCGCGCGGCCAGCCGGCGGTCGGCCCCGAGCACCTGCCGCCGGACCTGCGGCAGAAGGCGAGCGGCGAGCGCCGCCACCATGCGCAATCACTCGCGGACGTGGAACGGACCTACATTGAGCGGGCGTTACGCTATCACAGCGGCAACCGTACGCGGGCGGCCAAAGAGCTCGGCATATCGCGCGCGACGCTGATCAATAAGATTAAGGTGTACGGGCTCGACCTCTGAGGGGCGCATGGCGGACAAATCCGGAAAGCCGGTCCTGAAGGAACACGATGGGATGACGTGTCGCGCGTGCGGCAACGAGGAGCGCGCGTCGGAGGGCTATCCCTGCGCCGACTGCGGCACGTTCATTTGTATCATCTGCACGTTCCGCGGCGTGATGTTGTGCAAAGCCTGCCAGGAGAAAGCGGACGCCGCCAAGAAGGCCTAGACGCGCCGCCGCTTGATTTCCCCTTCCAACTCCGGCACCGACTCGCCCAGCTCTTTGGCGAGGCGCTGAATCGCGTCCGCCGCACCCGGCCAATCCTTCGCGGCGGCCAACGCGTCCAGGGCGATGACCTCGATGGCCGTGGTGCGCTCTTCCAGGTCGCGCGTGCGCACGGCGACTTCCCGCGCCAGCCATTGCTCGAGGTTGCGGCGGTCGAGCTCGAGCTGGCGGCGGCGCAGCGCCGTCTGCAGCGACACTTCCAGCTCGTCCAAGTCCACCGGTTTGATGAGATAGTCGTAGGCACCGAGCTTGAGGCACTCGATCGCGGTGCGCGGCTCGTCGATGGCGGTGAGCATGATGATGGCGAGGTGCGGATCGGCGGCGAGCGCCTTGGGCACGAGATCGGTGCCGCTCATCTGCGGCATGCGGATGTCGCACAGCATCGCCTGCGCCTGGCTCGCGCCCAGACGCTCGAGCGCGACGGGGCCGCTCTCCGCCTGGACCACGCGGTAGCCGAGCCGCGACAGGAAGCGGTCGAGCGCCTGCCGGATGCCCTCTTCGTCGTCCACGACCAGCACCGTCGTGCGCTCGGCCTTCGCGGCGGGATCACTCATGGCGCGAAGGTAATGACTAAATTGGCATCGTGCCAACCCTGACAGCCGTTTCCGGTATCACCGTCGGTCACTGGACGCACGCGAGCGGCGCCACCGGCTGCACCGTGGTGCTGGCGCCCCCGGGCGGCATGCGCGCGGCGGCGGTCACGCGCGGTCGCGCCACCGGCACGCGCGAGCTCGACGCACTCCATCCCGGCCATCTCGTCCCGCGCATCGACGCGGTGCTGCTCACCGGCGGCTCGGCCTACGGCCTGGGCGCGGCGGACGGCGTGATGGCGTGGCTGCGCGCGCGCAGCCGCGGCTTCCCGGTGGGGCCCCGCGAAGTCGTCCCGATCGTTCCCACGGCGGTCCTCTTCGATCTCGGTGCGACGGGCGGCGAGAGCCGCTGGCCCGGCCCCGCCGACGCATCGCAGGCCTGCGACGCCGCGGGCTCGCAGATCGCGGAGGGATCGGTTGGCGCGGGAGCGGGCGCGACCGTCGGCAAGGCGGCGGGGATCGCGCGCGCGATGAAGGCGGGGCTCGGGACGTGGGCGCAGACGGCGGGCGGCGTGACCGTGGGCGCGCTCGTCGTGGTCAACGCGGTGGGCGACGTGCGCGACGCCACAGGTGCGATCGTCGCGGGCGCGCGCGACGAGCGCGGCGGTTTCGTGGATGCGCTGGCCTACCTCGCGACCGGCCGGGCGCCGTTCGGCGTCGAGCCGCCGCGCACCAATACGACGCTCGCCGTCGTCGCGACGGACGCCGATCTCGATCGCGTCGAGCTGCAGGGTCTGGCGCAGGCCGCGGGCGACGCGCTGGCGCGCCGCATCACGCCGTACGGCACACTGTTCGACGGCGACGTGGTGTTCGCGCTGAGCACCGCGAAATCGAAGCCCGCATCGCCGCTGCAGGTCGAGGCGCTGGCTGCTGCCGTCGTGCCCGAGGCCGTCGAGCGGGCGGTGCGCCTGGCGCGCGGCACACCCGAGCTCCCCGGGCTCGCCGATCGCAAATGACCGACGCCCCCAAGGACCAGCTCGACCAGGCGATCGCCAACGCGCATCGCCGTTGGCTCACCGATCCGCGGCTGGCGGTGCTCGAAGTCGACCGCGCCGCTGGTGTTGGCGCAGTCACGACAATTCGCGACGCGCGCGACGCGCTGCGCCGCGCCGCCGCCGATGCCGGACTGCCCGCCACCATTCGCTTGCTTCCCGACGATGACGCCACGGCCCGCGCGGCACCGACTGCCGTGGTCACGGCGGCCCTGGCGCCGCTGCTCGGCGCGCCGCGCGCCGCCGGCGAGCGCGTGACGGAAGGGCTGCACGGCGAGACGCTGGCGGTGTTGGAGGTCCGCGGCGCGTGGCTGCGCGTGCGCGCGGGCGACGGCTATCACGCCTGGGTGCACTCGGGCTACGTCGCGACGGGCACCGCCGAGTGGGGCGACGACTGGAGCGGCCGCGCGACAGCGCGCGCCCTCGGCGCCGAGGTGGCGGCGGACGACGGCCGGCCGGTGCGGCTACCGGAGGGCGCCCGCGTCGCCCTGCGGCGCGACGGATCGGTGGAACTGGCCGACGGCCGCTCGGCGCGGGTGAGCGCTGGGGTGGTGCAGCCCGAGGCTGAGGTGCGATCCGAGGCGCTGCGTACGCCGGCGCCCGAGTGGGCGCTGCGCCGCTACGCGGGCGCCCCGTATCTATGGGGCGGGCGTACCCAATGGGGCATCGATTGCTCGGGTCTGGCCCAGGCAGTCTATGCGGTGCGCGGTGTGGCCCTGCCGCGCGACTCCGACCTGCAGGCGCTCGCCGGGCGCGACGTGGCGCTCTCCGACGACGCGGCCGGTTACGAGGTGGGCGACCTGCTGTTTTTCGCGGGCGGCATGCGGGTGGATCACGTCGCGATCTGGGCGGGCGCGGGGCGGGTGGTCCATGCCGCACTGTCGCGCGGCGGCGTGGTGAGCGATGACTACTTCGGCGACACTCCTATGGGCCGGCGGCTGCGCAAGGAAATCGTGGCGGTGCGGCGCGTTTACATTTCCCCGAAATGAAGCTCGTTCTCTTCGACATCGACGGCACCATCCTCTGGACCGACGGCGCCGGCCGCCGGGCGATTCACCGCGCCCTGCTCGACGTGACCGGGACGGCGGGGCCGATCGATTCGTACCGCTTCGACGGCAAGACCGATCCACAGATCGTGCGCGAGCTTTTGGCCGCCGCCGGACACGCCGACGCCGAGAACGAGGCGCAGATAGCGGCCGTGTGCCGCCGCTACGTGGACCTCTTGAAGCTGGAGCTCGCGCGGAGTGAGCAGCGCACCAAGCTGTTCCCCGGCGTCCGCGAGCTCTTAGCGGCGCTCGAGCCGCACGAGCGCGCCGAGCGGGCGCTGGTGGGCCTGCTCACGGGCAACGTGCGGGACGGTGCGGCGTTGAAGCTCGCGTCCGCGGGCCTCGCGCCGGAGCGCTTCGCCGTGGGCGCGTACGGATCGGACTCGCACCGCCGGCCCGACCTGCCCGCGGTGGCGGCGCGACGGGCGCAACAGCGCACCGGGCGCGCGGTGACCGGGCGCGACGTGGTGATCATCGGCGACACACCGGACGACGTCGCCTGCGGTCGGCCGATTGGCGCGACGGTGGTAGCGGTCGCGACCGGGCACTACGACACCGTGGCGCTCGCCGCGGCGGGCGCCACGCATGTCTTCGCATCGCTCGCCAACACCGCGGCCGTGCTCGAGGCCATTCTGGGATGACGCCGCACGACGAGCTCGAGCTGAAAGCGCGCGTGGACGATCCCGCGGCCGTCATGAACGCGCTGCGGCGCGCCGGGGCGAGCCTCGAATTTCGCGGCGCGATGCGCGACCGCCGGTTCGATCGCAAGAACAAGCTCGCGGACCGCGACGAAGTACTGCGCTTGCGGGTGTACGAGCCGGCGGACGGTAGCCCTGCCTGGGGCGTGCTGGGCTGGAAGGGCCCGGTGAGTGCGCGCAACGGCTACAAGCACCGCGCCGAGGCCGAGACGCGCGTGACCGACGCCGCGGCGGCGCTCGCGATCCTCGAGCACCTGGGTTACGAGGTGACGCTGGCCATCGACCGGCGCATCGAGACGTGGCGCCTCGGCGGCGCGGTGTGCCGCCTCGAATGGTATCCGGCGATGGACGTTCTCCTGGAGGTCGAGGGAGAACCGGCGGCGATCGAAAAGGCGGTGGCTGCCACGGGATTGCCGCGCAACCAATTCCTGACGGAGTCCTTGCCGTTCTTCGTTGCACAATACGAGGCGCGCACCGGCGCACGCGCCGCGCTTGCCGGCGCGGTGCCGGCGTGAGCGCCGCGATGAAGATCCCGATGCCGTTGCGCGTGCCGGAGCTGGCGCCGTCGCTGGGTCGCTTGATCGTGCCCCGCCATCTCGAGCCGCTGTGGGTGCCGTTGGACGATGTGCGCGAGGAGCTGGCCACCGTGGTGCTCGAGCTGGGTGGCGAAGCGCGGCGCGCGGCGGCGGAAGAGGATCGCGATGCGGCGCTCGCCGCGCTGTCGCGCAAGACGTGGCTCGGGGCCTGGGAACGGGCGGTGCGGCGCGCGGCGGAGCGCGTGACGGCGGCACTGGACCAGACGATCGACGCGGCGGCGGCGCGACTGCGGATGCCGGCGACGGCGCGGCACGCGGCGCGCGCGACGCCAGCGTGCTCGATCATGCCGCGCACGAGGCCTGGCAGGAGGCGCTGCGCACGGCGGCGCGGCGGCTCGAAGCTGCGTGGCTGGCATTGGAGCAGCAGGTGGCGGCGGAGCGCGGTCGCTGGGACGCCGAGCTGGACGAGATCGCACGGTGGCGGCCGTCGCTCGTCCCCGTCGTGCTGTGGTGGCTGCCCGTGGCGGCGCTGCTCGTCTGGCTGGGCCTCGTGCTCGGCGGCTACCTTCCGGCACCTGCATGGCTCGCCGCACGCTTGGGCTTTTAGTCGCCTTCGCCGCGGCGGCGCTCCCCGCCGCCGCGCAACACCTCCGTCTCGCGCAGGTGGCGATCCGCGATCGCGCCGGCCTCGACTCGCTCGCCCGGCTCGGCTTCGAAGTGGCGGATGTGCGGCGCGCGGGCGGCGGCCTCTACGCGGTGATCGTCGTGGACGACGCCGGCGCCACACGCCTCCGCGACCGCGGGTTGGCCCCGCTCGCCGTACCCGGCGCGCCCGCCGCCGCTACGAGCGACTCCTTCAAGGTGTACCGCTCCTTCGACAAGCCCGTCACGGGCATCCGCGCGACGCTGGCGGCGTGGGCCGCCGCCGACACGTTGATTCACGTGGATTCGATCGGCGCATCCACCGAGGGGCGCCCGATTCTCGCGGTGAAGATCGGCGCGGCGACCGACGCGCCGTCGCGGCCCAACATCCTGTTCATGGCAACGCATCATGCGCGCGAATGGATGTCCACGGAAATGGCGATGCGGCTGATCCGCTGGATTGCCGACTCGCTGCCGCGGCCGTTGCTCGCCGCGCGCGATCTGTGGGTCATTCCGGTCGAAAACCCCGACGGCTATCAGTACACGTTCACGACCGAGCGCCTGTGGCGGAAGAACCGCCGCGTCAACGGCGACGGCAGCACCGGCGTGGATCCGAACCGCAACTATCCGGCGTTCTGGGGCTACGACAATCTCGGATCCTCACCCACTGGGAACACCGAGATCTATCGCGGCGCCGGGCCCGCGTCCGAGCCCGAGACGCAAGCGATCGTCGCATTTCATGCGGCGCACCCGCCCGTGCTCGCCGTGTCGTATCACACCTACAGCGGCCTGGTGCTGTATCCCTATGGCTTCCGGACCGGCGCGCTCGCGCCCGACGCGCCCGTGTTTCAGGCGCTGGCGGGGACGGACATACTGCCCGGTGTGATCGACAGCCTGCCGAACTCGGTACTCACGCACTATCACCCGGGGCCGAGCTGGAATCTCTATCCCACCAACGGCGAGTACACCGAGTGGGCGTACCGCGCTCACGGCACCATTGCCTTCACGCCCGAGCTCACGGGCGGTTGCTGCACGCCCGACTCGAGTCTCTATTACGGCTTCGTGTTTCCCGACGACTCCGCGCTGGTCGAGCGCGTGTTCCGCGACAATCTGCCGTTCGCCCGGGCGGTGATCGCCGCCGCGGACGCCGTCGCGGCCGCCATTGGTCCGTCGGGCCTCGTGCCGTCGTCGCCGCGCTTCGAGGCGTTGTGGCCCGAGACATGGCTGTCGTGGCCCGCCGCCGCGACCGCGCCGTACTCGCTCACGGTGCGGACCGGCACGGGCGCCATCGTCTCACGCAGCCTCTCGGCCGATTCGCTGGCGCGCGGCCGCTGGCGCATCACCTGGAAGAGCGATCTCTCCAGCGGCGCGGTCCGCGCGGTGCGCGCCGACGGTCCGGGTTTTGCAGCCGAGCTCATCGCGCTGAGCGGAGCGGAAAACGCAGATGCCGGTTGGATCGGGTGGCCGCGCAGCAGCGACGCGCTGGCGGGATCCTGGTCGTGGGCCACGCCGGGCAACGACACACTGCTTTCGCCCGTGGTGGATTTGAGCGGCCGTTCCCGCGTGTGGCTGCAGTTCTGGACCAAGCACGCGGGGTCGACGTTCACCCCCGAGAACCACGGCGTGGTGCAGTTCTCGGCGGACTCCGGGGCGACCTGGACCGACGTGGCGCTGGTGGAAGGGGACGGCGGATCGTGGTATCCCATGCGGGTCGACCTGCCGCAAGCGGCGGGGCTTCGCGGCGCGCGGCTGCGTTTCGCGGCCAACGGATTTCCCTGGTGGCTCGACGCGGTGGGGTTGGTGACCGATTCGACGGTACTGTTCCAGGCGGTCGCCGCGGCGGGCACCGCCGAGGTTTCCGAGAATCCGGTCAAGAGCGATCTGGTCGTGATCACCTGGCCCGCGGGCACGGGTTCGGCCCGCGTGGGGATTTACACGTTCGCGGGGACGCCGCTGGTGCGGGCGAGCGTCGCGGCGGGGCTCAGCGAGTACGATTGGGATCTCACCGTCGGAGGACGGCACGTGTCGAACGGAGCGTATCTGATCGTGGTGCAAGTGGACGGCAAGACCTATCGGCGGCGGCTCTTCGTGACGCGGCCGGGACCGTGAACGCCGCGGGGGTGGGCGTCGACCTCGTGGAAGTAAAGCGGGTGCGCTACATGCTCGCCGACAAGGGCTCGCACGTGTACGACCGCTTGCTCACACCCGGCGAGCGCGCGTACTGCGAAAGCCGGCCCGATCCCGCGACCCACGTGGCCGTGCGGCTCGCCGCCAAGGAAGCGGTCTACAAGGCGTTACAGGGGTCCGATGCGGCGCGCGGCATCGGCTGGCGCGAGATCGAAGTGGTGCGTGCCGAGGACGGCCACCCCGAAGTGGCGCTGAGCGGGCTGGCGGCCGAGCGGGCGCGGGAGCTCGGCGCCGCGACCGTGCTGCTCTCGCTCAGTCACACGCACCACTCGGCGATCGCGGTCGCCATGGTGGTTACAGGTTCGCCTCCAGCCAGCGCGTAAACAAGCCGAACAGGTTCTCGCGCGTGTTGCCGCCCGTGATCGAGTGCGTCTTGTTCGGGTAGATGCGGAAGTCGAACTGTTTGTCGGCCGCCTCGAGCGCCTGCACCAGCCGCACCGAATTCTGAAAGTGCACGTTGTCGTCCCCAGTGCCGTGCACCAGCAGGAACTTCCCTTTCAACCGGTCGGCATAGGCGAGCGGCGCGCCGTCGCTGTAGCCCTGCGGGTTTTCCTGCGGCGTGCGCATGTAGCGCTCGGTGTAAATCGTGTCGTAGAAGCGCCAGTCGGTCACCGGCGCCACGGCGAGCGCCGCGGCGAAGACGCCGTCGCCGCGGAACATCGACAGCGACGACATGTAGCCGCCGTAGCTCCAGCCCCAGATGCCGATGCGCGCCGAATCGACGTACGCCTGGCGGCCGAACCAGCGCGCCGCGGCGATCTGATCGTCCGATTCGAGTTTGCCGAGGTGCAGGTAGGTGGCCTTCTTGAATCTGGTGCCGCGGGCGCCGGTGCCGCGGTTGTCGACGCTCGCCACCAGATAGCCATCGCGCGCCAGCAGCTGGTGCCAGACGTAGTTCTGCCCGCCCCAGGAATCCATCACGGTCTGTGAGCCGGGGCCGCCGTACACATTCAACAGCAGCGGGTAGCGCTTCGCCGGATCGAAGTTCGCGGGCTTGATGATCCAGGCATTGAGCATGGTGCCGTCGGCGCCCGGCACCTGGATGAACTCCGGCGCGCGCAGGCCGAGCGAGTCGACGCGCGCGATCAGCGCGTGGTCGTCGGCGATGGTCCGCACGGCCGTGCCGTCGGCGCGGCGCAGGGTCTCGACCGGCGGGACGCCGGCGCGGGAGTAGGTGTCGACGTAGAGCGAGTAGTCGGCGCTGAAGTCGGGGTTGTGGACGCCCGGCCCGGTCGCGATGCGCGTGAGGCGCGTGCCGTCGAGCGCCACGCGCAGGATCGGCCGCGTCATCGGGTTATCGATCGCGCCGCTGAAGTAGACGACGCCCTTCTTCTCGTCCACGCCGTAGACGGCGGTGACGTCCCAGCCGCCCGGCGTGACCCGACGCACCAGTGAGCCGTCGCGGTTGAAGAGATAGACCTGGTCCGTGCCGTCGCGCTCGCTCTCGAACAGGAACTGCTTGCCGCCGCCGAGCCACGTCGGCGTGTGGGCATCGACCCAGGCGGAGTCGCGATCCGTCATGACGACGCGCGCGGCGCCCGTCGTGGCGCTTGCGAGCATGAGGTCGAGCTGGTTCTGGTGGCGGTTGAGCCGCGTGAGCCACAGCTCGTCGGGCGCGCCGGCGAAGCCCACGTCGGCGACGTAGATGTCCCTGTCGCGGCCGAGATCCATCCAGGTCGTGGCCCCGGTGGTGACGTTCACCACGCCGATCTGCACCTGCGAGTTGCGGTCGCCCGCCTTGGGATAGCGCACGGGCTGCAGCGCCGGGTGCAACGAGTCCATGTCGAGCAGATAAAACGGCTGGATCGGCGACTGGTCGAGCCGCCAGAACGCGATGCGCTTCGAGTCGGGGCTCCAGCGCCAGGCGTCACGCAGGCCGAGCTCCTCTTCATAGACCCAATCCGACGTGCCGTTGATGACGTCGCCGCTGCCGTCGGTCGTGAGCCGCAGCTCGCTGCCGGTCGTCAGGTCCGAGACGAAGAGGTTGTTGTCGCGCACGAACCCGACGAGCCGGCCGTCGGGGGAGAGTTTGGCGAATTGCTGGTAGCCGGGGCGCGTGCTCACCGGTTGGAGCTTCTTGGTCTTCAGGTCCCAGACGTAGAATGTGCCCTTAGTGTTGACGCGCCAGACACGCACCGAGTTGGCGAAGATCAGGACCCTGCCGCCGTCGGCGGAGAAGTGATAGTCCTCGATCTTGATCGGCGCCGTGGCGCCCGGCGGCACGAGGTCGGTGCCCGCGATCACGAGCGTGCGCGTGCCGGTCGACGCATCCACGCGGTAGAGACTGGTGTGGCCGGAGTCGTCGTCGGCCGTCGTCGTGAAGTACGGACCCTGATCGGCCCATTGGACGGGGACCAAGTCGGGCGCGAAGTCGCGCGTGCCCCAGACGCGGTGCACATCGAGCGGGCCGTGTTGCGCGGTGAGCGGCAGGGCGGCGACGGCGAGCAGCGTCGCGGCGCGAGCGCAATGCGAAGTGGCGTTCATGCGAAAAAACTACTCGCGTTGCGTGCGTCTTGAATTCCCGTTGGGGGCGGACTAGACTTCGATGCACACCTATTGAGAATCATTCTCATCCATCGTAACTGTCTCATCGGATTGGGGTTGGTCGCCTGCCTCACCACGACACTCGGGGGGCAGGCGACTGATTCTTTGTCCGCGGCGCGGCGCGTCGTGGCGGCCGCCGCGTTGGCGGCGAAAGAATATCGCGGCGGTGTGGCGCCGCACGGCGGCAGCGTCACCGCCGCGGCCGAAGTGGACGAAGCCAAGCAGTTCATCGATCAGGCGAAGCTCGACATCCCGAACCTGCCGCGCAGCGTGCGGGCCGCGGCCGACTCCAGCCTGACGGCGCTCGCCGCCGCGCTCGGTCGCACGGCGGACCCCGATTCGATCGAGCGTTGGGCCGACGCGCTGGGGACGCGCATCGCGGCCGCGGTGGGCGGCAAGCTCGAGCGCATGCCCACGCGGCCGCCGTCGCTGGAGCACGGCCGCGCGGTGTTCGCGGAGCAGTGCACCGCCTGCCATGGCGCCGCGGGTCACGGCGACGGCCCTAAGGCCGCGCACCTCGAGGGCCCGCACCCCGCCGACCTCGCCGACCCCGCGACCATGAGCGGTCTCGTCCCGCTCGACATCTACCGCAAAGTCACCATCGGGGTGGCCGGCACCGCCATGCCGCAGTTCGAAGAGACGCTTTCCGAGGACGACCGCTGGGCGGTGACGGCCTACGTCTCGACGCTGCAGTACGGCGGCTCCGCCACCGCGGCGACGTTCGCGGCGGTGCGCCGCCAGCTCGACTCCGCCGTGGCGCAGCGCTCCGACAAGACCGTGTTCGATGCGTACCTCACGTTCGAGCAGGTGGAAACCGATCTGCGCGCGCGCGACGCCGGGCTCACATCGCGGCTGGAAGACGAGTTCGCCACGCTGCGGGCCAAGATCGGCGGCGGCGCCGGCGCGGCGGAGCTCGAGGCGCTGCACCGCGCGCTGCTTGGCAATCTGGAGCGTGCCGAGCGCGTGGTCTCGGACCGCGCGTCCGCGCCCAATCTCGTCGTCACGTCGTTCCTGCTGCTGCTGCGCGAGGGCTTCGAGGCGATTCTGATCGTGGGCGCCTTGATGGCGTTCCTCGGCAGAGCCGGCGCGAGCGAGCGACGCCACGAGGTGGTGTGGGGCGCGTGGCTGGCGGTGCTGGCGAGCGGCCTCACGGCGGTGGTGGTGGAGTTGTTGTTCCACGTGTCGGCGGGCCAGCGCGAAGCGCTCGAGGGCGTCACGATGCTGCTCGCCGTATTCGTCTTGTTCTACGTCAGTTACTGGCTGCTCTCCAAGGTCGAAGCGGACAGATGGAGCGCGTTCCTCAAGGGCCGGATGGCGGGCGCGGTGTCCTCGGGCTCCGGGCTGGCACTCGGCTCGGTGGCATTCCTCGCGGTATATCGCGAGGGGTTCGAGACGATCCTTTTCTACAAGGCGCTGCTGTCGTCCGCGGGGACCGGCGAGGCGGGCGCAGTACTGGTCGGGATCGCGCTTGGCGCGGTGGCGCTGGTGCTGCTCTACCTCGCGATCAATCGCTGGGGCATGCGCATCCCGCTGCGGCCGTTCTTCGCGGTCACGGGCGTGCTGCTCTACTACATGGCGTTCGTGTTCGCCGGGGACGGCATCAAGGACTTGCAGGAGGCCGGGATGGTGGGTCTCACGGTGCTCGAAGGATGGCCGCGCCTGCCGGCCCTGGGGATCTATCCCACCGCGCAGTCGCTCGCGGCGCAGGGCGTGCTCGTGGTGCTGGCGCTGATCGCGCTGGCGTGGCTGCGGCTGCGCCGCGCGCCGTCAGCCGCCGGCTGAGCTCGCTGCGGGGCGTGGCGCCAGCGCCTTCACCACCTCGGCGTCGGACGCCGTCGCGCCGCGCCAACGATTCAACAGATACACACCGACCAGCACCAGGCCCGCGCTGGTCGCCTGCGCCAAAGTGAACGGTCCCAGTACGCGGTCGTCTTTGGCGCGCAGGAACTCCACCAGGAACCGCTCCAGTCCGCCCAACACCAGATACCAGCCCGTGAGCCAGCCCGTGCCGAGGGCGTGACCGCGCCCGCGCCACAGCCACCAGAACACCAACAGCATCGCGATGGTCTCGTAGATCTCCGTGGGATGTACCGCGAACAGCTGGTCCGGCGGCGTGCCGGCCGGCAAATGCACGTGCAGCGACGTGAGATCGGCGGCCGTGGTGGGCGGCAGGCCTTGCGGAAACTTCATCGCCCAGGGCAGCGAGCTGGGGATGCCGTAGTCGTCGTTCACCAGGAAGCAGCCCACCCGCCCGAGCGCATAACCCAGGGCGAGCGGTGCGGCGCACAGGTCGAGCGTGAACCGGGTGGGGACCCGTTTGAGCCAGCCCAACCCCAAAATGGCCGCGGTCGCGCCGAGAAAGCCGCCGTACCACACGAACCCGCCACGATGAAACGGCGACTCCCCGGTGAGCACCACGTACCAGAGCTTGGCGCCGATGAGCCCGCCGATCACGGCCGCCATCACGATGTCGGCGGCGTATTCCGGGTTGAGCTGGCGGCGCTGCAGCTGCAGCTGGATGGCCCAGCCGCCCATCAGAAACGCCACCATCATCATCACGCCGTAGCCCGTGAGATCGAAATTGCCGACGACGGGCCAGCGGCCGAGGTGCAGGACGAACGGATAGACGGTCATGGGTGCGTGGCGCGGGGTGAGTGGTGCGTGGGCGCGGCCAACTCGAGGCCCGGGAGCGGCAGGTCGGCGCGCGCGTCGAGCGTGAAGTCGCTGCCCTCGCCCTGCTGCAGCCGGTACCAACCGGCGCGGGCGATCATGGCGGCGTTGTCGGCATTGAGCCGCGGGCTGGCGACGGCGACGCGCGCGCGCCCGGCGAGCCGCGCGGCGGCCAGCGCCGACAGGGCGCGGCTGCAGGCGACGCCGCCACCCAGCATGGCCGTGGTGTAACCGGTCGCGGCCACGCCGCGCTCCAGCTTGGTGACGAGGACGTCGAGGACCGCGTCCTGGAACGCGCGCGCAATATGCGCCCGGTCGGCCGCGAGATCGCGGCTCTGGCGCACGGCGTGCAGCACCGCGGTCTTCAATCCCGAAAACGAGAACTCGAAGCCCTGTTCCTTCATGGGGCGGGGAAACGTGAAACGCACGGGGTCGCCGCCCTCCGCCAGCCGCTCGATCTCCGGTCCGCCGGGATATCCCAGGCCCAGCAGCGTGGCGACTTTATCGAACGCTTCGCCGGCCGCGTCGTCCCGGGTCTGGCCCAGCAGGCGATAGCGACCCCAGGCCGGCACGTCGAGCAGGAGCGTATGGCCGCCCGAGACGAGCAGCGCCACGAACGGCGGCTCGAGCGCGGGATCCTCCACGGCCGGCGCGAACAGATGGCCTTCGAGGTGGTTCACGCCGATGAGCGACAGGTCGCGGGCGTAGGCGAGGGTCTTGGCGTAGACGACGCCTACGAGCAACGCGCCCACGAGTCCGGGCCCGGCCGTGACGGCGACGGCGTCCACAGCGTCGAGCTGCAGGCCGGCCTGCGCCAGCGCGCGATCCACCACGGCGGGCAACGCCGCCAGATGCGCGCGGCTCGCCAGCTCGGGCACCACGCCGCCGAAGACCTGATGGATGTCCTGTGACAGGATGACGAGACTGGCGAGCTCCGGGGCGCGGCCGCCGCCCGCCACGAGGACCGCGGCGGACGTTTCGTCGCACGACGTCTCGATGCCGAGGACGACGTCGGTCACTTGGGCCGCCGCCGCAGCACCACCGAATCGGGCACGGCGCGCGCCAGCACGCTGCGCGGCGCCACGACGGTCAGCTTCATGTAGACGCCGTCTTTCACGGGACCGCGCGCGTGCGCGATGACCTTGATGCTGTCGCGCGTCAGGCCCTGCACGACTTCCTGCGCCCCGCGCACCACGATCGCGACGCGCGCCGGAATCACCACGAACCCCGCGACTCCGCCCGCTCCGGTCTCGACGGGGATTCCCCCGAACGAGCGCTCGGCCACGGCCCCCAGATCGCCCGTGATGTCGACCGTCTTGGGCGTGACCCGCACGATGCCCAGGACCGTGGTGTCGATCGCGACCGTGCGTGTGAACGGCCCGTCCACGTTGGAGATTTCGGTCGGCACCGTGGTGAGCGACTCGACCAGCGCGAGGCTTTGTCCCGGGCCGATCACCGTCGCCTGGCTGGGGGTCACCGACAGGCCGCCGCGTAACGTGTAGCCCGACTCGGCCTGGATGCTCACCACCGGCACGACGCGCACGATCTTCTTACTCACGCTGTCGAGGCGCACGGTGATCTCGCGCGGCGTGATATCGGTGACGATCACGTCGGCGCCCTTGGGCACGGGGACGTCGCTGGTGGCGAGCTGCAGCGTCCATTGCGTCCCCGTCATCGTGTCCGGTACGGCCTTGGTGATCACGTGCTGCAACGTCCGCAGCTTCAGCAGCTCGCTGCCGCGCCCCGATACCACGACCGCGATGGGCGGCAGCGCCGCTTGCAACGTGCGGCCCGGCGGCACCTGCAGCACCAGGCGGGCGGCGAACGATTGGGTGATCGGTTGTTGCAGCGCCACGGCGACGTACAGCAGCAGCGACAGGAACAGGGCCGCCAGCTTGATGGGCCAATTCCGCGTGACCAGCAGTGTGAGCCTATTGGCCATGGGTGAGCCGTTCGATGAGCGTTTCGTTCACCGGGCCGTCCCATTCGGCGGCCCCGATCACCTTCTTCACGATGATGCCTTCCCGGTCGATCACGAAGCTCTCCGGGACGCCCGTGGTCTGATAAATCTGCTGGATGTCGCCCGGCTGATTGTGCAGGATGTGGAACGTGAGACCCAGGTCGCGCGCATACGCCGACACGACCGAATCACCGTCGGCGTCGATGCTCACCGATACGACCTGGAAGTCCGTCCCGCCGAGTTTCTTGTGCAGGCGCTCGATCGCCGGCATCTCGACGCGGCAGGGCTGGCACCAGGTCGCCCAGATGTTGAGCAGGATGACCTTGCCCTGGTAATCCGC